>Ga0209619_10000071_pt1 | contig 53027 bp, 59 predicted proteins | sample Rifsed16ft3_FD_184011 | JGI IMG/M metagenome (GOLD analysis project Ga0209619, IMG submission 184011) | Soil microbial communities from Rifle, Colorado, USA - sediment 16ft 3 (version 2) | ecosystem: Environmental > Terrestrial > Deep subsurface > Rock core/Sediment | place: Rifle, Colorado... | reverse complement strand
GCGGAAGCCGCTTGATCCGTGGAAACTCTTCCATGTTGGTTCTCCTGGGAAGTGTAAACAAGATATGCTAATGAATCTGGCCGGGTAAGTCAATTTCGGGAGCCGGGAAGCGGGGGTTCCCTGCCCGGGTGCCGCATCCCGTAATTAAGTCCTCTTATCGGATCGGCTCCGCAGCCTCGGAGGGGGGCTCCGTTTGTGGCTCGCCGTGCGGTGAACCTGCACGGCTGCGCCCCCCATCCTGCGGCTGCTGCGCCTTATACCGGGGACCCTTAGACGATGCGCCGGGGGGGGAGAAAGAGTTCTTAGGAACGTCCCTGTTCTTAGGCCCTGCATTCCCGCGCGAGCCCCTGGCGCCGGCCCGCTATTCCAGGGTGGCGGTCATGGCAGATTTGCTTTCCATCCAGCGTTTGAGCCCAGCGTGCTCGGGGCGCGAAAGATCCGGGTCCCGCTCTACCAGGAGGTCGGCGATCTCCCGGGACTTCCCGAGCAGCCGGGCGTCCCGGACGATGTCGGAAAACACGAGGTCGGGGATCCCGGACTGGCGCACGCCGGCGAAGTCCCCGGGCCCGCGGATCGAAAGATCCTCCTCGGCGATCCGGAAGCCGTCGTTCGTCCGTTCCATGACGGAGAGGCGCGCAGCCGCCTCCTCTCCCTGCTCGTTCCCCACCATCAGGAAGCAGACGGAAGGACGGCTTCCCCTTCCCACCCGCCCGCGAAGCTGGTGGAGCTGGGAGAGTCCGAACCGCTCGGCATGCTCCACCATCATCACCGTGGCGTCCGGGACGTCCACGCCCACTTCCACGACGGTCGTGGAGACGAGGAGCCGCACCTCCCCCTTCTGGAAGCGACGCATCACCGATTCCTTCTCGCCGGACTTCATCCGCCCGTGCAGGAGGCCGATCCCCACTTCGGGGATGGCCTGACGGAGGCGCTCGTACGTCTTCCGGGCGTCGCGCAACGAAAGCGTTTCCGATTCCTCCACGAGGGGAAGGACGATATACGCCCGGCCGCCCGCGAGCAGATCCCTGCGCACCCTGTCCCAGACCTCCTTCCTCCGGACATCCGTCACAACCCGGGTCTCCACCGGGGTCCTGCCGGGAGGCATCTCGTCGATGACGGAGACGTCGAGGTCCCCGTACAGGGTCATCGCCAGCGTCCGGGGGATGGGGGTCGCGGTCATCACGAGAAGATGGGGAGACAGCCTCCCCTTGCCCCGGAGGGCAGCCCGCTGGAGGACGCCGAACCGGTGCTGCTCGTCGATGATGCCCAGCGCCATCTTCCGGAACTCGACTCCTTCCTGGATAATGGCGTGGGTCCCGATCACCACGTCCACCCTTCCCGCCCGGATTTCCTCCCGTGCCCTCTCCCTCTCTTTCGGCGAAAGCGAGGAAGTGAGAAGAAGAATCCGGACGGGAAGGCCGCTGCAAAGCGCAATGAACCTGTCGGTATGCTGCTCCGCGAGGATCTCGGTGGGTGCCATGAGCGCCGTTTGCGCCCCCTTCCGCCAGGCCACCATCGACGCCACCCAGGCGACAATCGTTTTTCCGCTCCCCACATCCCCCTGCAGCAGGCGGTGCATGGGATGGGACCGGGACATGTCCTTGAGAATCTCGTTTACGACCCGGCGCTGCGCGTCGGTCAGACGGAAAGGGAGCCTCTGCTTGATCTCCTCCACGATCGCCCGGTCCCACGGCAACGGCTCCGCGGCCTCTTTCCTCACCCCGGACCGGCGTCTCGCCAGCACCCACTGGATGTAGAACAGTTCCCCGAAGATGAGCCGTTGCTGGGGAGGGGCGGAAAAGGAGAGGAGCGTTTCCGCGTCCGCCGACGGCGGGGGAAAATGGAGGGTTTCGAGCGACTCGTGGATCGGGGGGACGCCCGCGGCGTCGAGCATCCAGGGGGGGAAGAACTCCCTCTCCGCCGCCGCGTATTTCCGGACGACCTCCCACTGGATCTTCCGGAGCGTGCGCGGCGGAATCCCCTCGATGTCGGGATACACGGGTACGATCCGCCCCATGTTCACGGGGTCGTCCTCGTGTGCCACCCCGAGGATCTCGGGGTGGTGCATCTCCGTCTGGAACTGGAAGAGACGCACCATCCCGCACAGGGTGACGGTTTCCCCGACCCGGAACCTATCCGCGAGCGACGGCCGGAAATGAAACCACTTGGCGGAGAGACGGCCGGTCCCGTCGGAGATGACCACTTCGAGAAAGCGCCTTCCCCCCCACCCCCGTCCGCCGCCGCGCACCGCGAGGATCTGCCCCTTCACCGGCACGATCCTTCCGGGTGTTGCCGATCGCAGGGATACGATCCGTCTCCGGTCCTCGTACCCTTTCGGAAAGAAGAAGAGGGCGTCGCGCGGAGTCTTGATCCCCCGGCCTGCGAGCTTTTCGGCAAGCCGTGGACCCACTCCCTTGACGTACTGGATGGATGGGGTTTCCGTCACCCTTACCGCCCGGTGCCGCCGCCTTGTACGCCATCCCGGGCCTGCCGTACCCCCGCCCCGTGGTATTCCTGAAGACTCCGTACGGTGAGGTCTTCCTCCATCAGGTGGAAGATCGCGTGGGCCACCGCTTTCGCCGCGGCGAGCGTCGTGACATACGGGATGTTGTAGACGAGCGCGGTCCGGCGTATGTAGTACGAATCGGCTTTCGACTGCGCCCCGAGCGGCGTGTTGATGACGAGGGCGATCTCCCCGTTCTTGATCAGGTCGGCGACGTGGGGGCGCCCCTCGGTGATCTTCAGGACGGGTTCCGCCGGGATGTCGTGGCGGTTGAGAAAATCCGCGGTGCCCCCGGTGGCCGTGATCCGGAACCCGAGCTCGTGCAGCATCCGCGCAGGGGCAAGCATCCCCTCCTTGTCGGCATCGCGGATGCTTACGAACACCTTGCCTCCTTTCGGCAGCATCATCCCCGCCGCGATCTGCGCCTTGGCGAATGCCCGCCCGAACTTGGAGTCGATCCCCATCACCTCCCCGGTCGATTTCATCTCGGGGCCGAGAATCGTGTCGACGTGGGGAAACTTGATGAAGGGGAACACCGCCTCCTTGACGCTGATATGACCGGGGATGATGTCCTCCGTAAACCCGAGGTCGGGAAGCTTCTTCCCCACCATGACCTTGGCGGCCAGTTTCGCCAGGGGGATCCCGATCGCCTTGCTCACGAAGGGAATGGTGCGGGAGGCGCGGGGGTTGACCTCCAGAATAAAGATCTCCCCCTTCTTGACGGCGAACTGCACGTTCATCAGCCCCACCACCCCGAGCTCCTTCGCGAGGGCCTTCGTCTGGCGCATGATCTCCTGCGTGATCTCGCGGGAAATCGAGTGCGGCGGAAGGGAACAGGCGGAATCGCCCGAGTGAACCCCCGCCTCCTCGATGTGCTCCATCACCCCGCCGATCACGACGGTCTCCCCGTCGGAGATCGCGTCGACGTCGATCTCGATGGCGTCCTCGAGAAACTTGTCGATGAGGACCGGTTTCTCCTCGGACGCCTGGACGGCGCGGTTGAGGTACTGCCGCATGCCCTCCTCGTCGTGCACGATCTCCATGGCCCGCCCCCCCAGGACATAGGAGGGCCGCAGGAGCACGGGATACCCGATCCGCCCGGCGATCGTCACCGCCTCGTCGGCGGAGCGCGCGATCCCGTTCGGGGGCTGCTTGAGGCCGAGAAGATCGAGGAGTTCCTTGAACCGCTCCCGGTCCTCGGCCCGGTCGATGCTGTCGGGGGAGGTCCCGATGATCGGCACCCCCTCCTTCTCGAGAGGGACGGAGAGCTTCAACGGCGTCTGGCCGCCGAACTGGACGATGACGCCGATCGGCTTCTCCTGCGCGATGATCGCGAGGACGTCCTCCTTGGTGAGCGGCTCGAAGTAGAGCCTGTCCGAGGTGTCGTAGTCGGTCGACACGGTCTCGGGATTGCAGTTGACCATGATCGCCTCATACCCCTCCTCCCGCAGGGCGAAGACGCCGTGCACGCAGCAGTAGTCGAACTCGATCCCCTGCCCGATCCGGTTGGGGCCGCCCCCGAGGATCACCACCTTCTTCCGGGAGGAGGGCGCCGCCTCGTTCTCCTCGTCGTAGGAAGAATAGAAATAGGGGGTGTACGCCTCGAACTCCGCCCCGCACGTGTCGACTCTCCGGAAACCGGGCCGGATTCCCGCCCGGAGGCGGAGCGCCCGGACCGAATCCTCGCTCATCCCGAAAAGACTGGCGAGCCTCCTGTCGGAAAACCCCATCGACTTCGCCCGCCGGAGCGCTTCCTCCTCGTCGCCGGGGACTTTCGCGTCATTCCCCAGCCCCCGGAACCGTTCGCGCCGATCACGCAAAGCCGCTTCCTCCTCGATGATCTGGCGGACATTCTCGAGGAACCAGATGTCGATCCCGGTCATCCGGTTGATCTCCTCGATCCGGAAGCCCTCCCGGATCGCCTCTCCGATGTACAGCAGCCGCTGGGAATTGGGACGTCGGAGCTTCTCCGCGATCGCCTTCCTCCGGGTTTCCGGGGCCCCCGACTCCGGTGGCGGAAGCACCGGGTCGAAGCCGTACACGCCGATCTCGAGGGAGCGCAGGGCCTTCTGGAGGGATTCCTTGAAGGTTCGGCCGATCGCCATCACTTCCCCTACCGATTTCATCTGCGTGCCGAGGAGATCCTCGGTTTGGGGGAACTTCTCGAAGGTGAACCGGGGGATTTTGGACACCACGTAGTCGATGGTGGGTTCGAAGGAGGCGGGGGTCTCCCGGGTGATGTCGTTGGGGATCTCGTCGAGCGTGTAGCCGACCGCGAGCTTCGCGGCGATCTTGGCGATCGGGAAGCCGGTCGCCTTCGAGGCCAAAGCGGAGGACCGGGATACGCGGGGGTTCATCTCGATGACCACCATCTCCCCCGTGTCGGGGTGAACGGCGAACTGGATGTTGCTTCCCCCCGTGTCCACGCCGATTTCCCGGATGATGCGGATCGCGGCGTTCCGCATCAGTTGGTATTCCTTGTCGGTGAGCGTCTGGGCCGGCGCTACCGTGATCGAATCGCCGGTGTGGATTCCCATCGGGTCGAGGTTCTCGATCGAGCAGACGATCACCACGTTGTCCTTCAGGTCCCGCATCACCTCGAGCTCGAACTCCTTCCATCCGATGACCGACTGCTCGATGAGGACGGTCCGTTTCGGGGAGGCGTCCAGGGCCCAGCGCACGGCGTCCTCGTATTCTTCCCGGTTGTAGGCGATCCCTGCGCCCGTCCCTCCGAGGGTGAAGGAGGGCCGGATGATGGCGGGATATCCGATCGCCTGGATGACCCCGAACGCCTCGTCGAGGGAACGGACGTACCCGGAGAGCGGGACGACGAGCCCCAGCTTCTCCATCGCCTTCCGGAAGAGGTCCCGGTCCTCGGCTTTCTGGATGGCCTCGAAGCTGGCCCCGATGAGTTCCACGCCGTATTTCCGGAGCACGCCCATTTCGTGCAGCGAGACGGCGATGTTCAGCCCCGTCTGGCCGCCGATGGTGGGGAGAAGGGCGTCGGGCCGCTCCCGGTCGATGATCTTCGCCACCATCTCCGGGGTGATCGGCTCGATGTAGGTCCGGTCGGCGAACTCCGTGTCGGTCATGATGGTCGCGGGGTTGCTGTTGACCAGCACGACCGTGAACCCCTCTTCCTTGAGCGCCTTGCAGGCCTGGGTACCGGAGTAGTCGAATTCGCACGCCTGGCCGATGATGATGGGCCCGGAGCCGATGAGAAGAATTTTCCGTATGTCGGTTCGTTTCGGCACTAGATCTCCTGGAGGAGAACCCCCTTGTTCGCGATTGCGTCCTCCCATGCGGAGAGCGGCCCCACCTGTCGGAACATCTCCGAGATCGCCGCGGCGTTGTGTCCGGGATAGTCGTGCGTCGAGGAGGCGTCGCCCGCCAGGCGGGGGGACACGTATTTCACGTCCGGCAGATAGATGTCGACCACCCCCTCGAGCAGTGCGAGCGCCTCGAGGGAATCGTACCCGTTGCTGTTGTACACCACGGGGAGAGCGAACCCCTGTTCGCGGGCGGAGAGGACCGCTCCGATGAGCTGGGGAACGTGCGGCGTCGGGGTGACGAAGTTGACGTTATGGGCCCCTTTCCGCTCCAGCCGCAGCAGCCGTTCGCCGAGCTCCTCCGTCGACATTTCCACCCCGACCCCCAGCTGGCTGATCGGGTAATTCTGGCAGAAGATGCACTTCATGTTGCAGTGGCTGAAGAACACCGTTCCCGAACCGCGGGAACCCGAAATCGGGGGCTCCTCCCCGTGATGCACGGAAACGGCGGCGACGCGGGGGGACAGGCCGGCCCCGCAGAATCCCGGCTCCCCGACCCGGCGGTTCACCCCGCAAACGCGCGGGCACAGGCGGCAACGTCCCAAAGCGCCCACCGCTTTCCCGTGCCGCTCCCGCAGGACGGCGACTTCCATTTACAGGTCCTCTTCTCCGGTGAGATACCGGTGGAACCGGGTGAACAGGTAGCGGGAGTCGTGGGGGCCCGGGGAGGCCTCCGGGTGGTACTGCACCGAGAAGCAGCGCAGCGACGGAACGCACAAGCCCTCCACCGTCTTGTCGTTCAGGTTGACGTGGGTGATCCGGGCCCGGTCTCCCAGGGACGAGCCGTCCACCGAGAAATTGTGGTTCTGGCTCGTGATCTCGACCTTGCCGGTGGCGAGATCCATCACCGGCTGGTTGCACCCGTGGTGCCCGAACTTCATTTTGAACGTTCTCCCCCCGAGGGCGAGCCCCATGATCTGATGACCGAGGCAGATCCCGAACATCGGCACCTTCCCCAGCAGTTCCCGGACGGTGTGGATGGCGTACGGGACGCCTTCGGGATCCCCGGGGCCGTTGGACAGCAAGATCCCGTCGGGTCGCTTCGAAAGGATCGCGGAGGCGGTGGTCTCCGAGGGGACCAGCGTCACCTCCATGCCGCGGGAGACGAGCATCCTCAGGATGTTCTGCTTGATCCCGTAGTCGATCGCCACCACCTTCGGAATTCTCCCGAACCGGATCCGGTACTCGGAGGCGGGCAGGTATCCTTTCCCGAGGTCCCAGTCGCCGGTCTCCCAGCGGGTTTCCCTGGCCGATGTGACCTCCCGAACGAGGTCGCGGCCGACGATCGGCGGGAGATCCTTGGCCTTTCTCACGAGACGCTTCTCATCGAGGTCGACGGAGGAGATGATCCCCATCTGCGAGCCGCCGTCGCGGAGACGTCTCGTCAAGGCCCGGGTGTCGACGCCCGATATTCCGCAGACATGGTATCGGCGAAGGTATCCGTCGAGAGACTCCACGTGGCGCCAGCTCGAGGGGAGGCGCCACACCTCCCGCACGATGAATCCTTCCACCCAGGGACGGGAGGACTCCCCGTCGTCCGGGTTGATCCCGGTGTTCCCGATCTCGGGAGAGGTCATCGTCACCATCTGCCCCTTGTAGGAAGGGTCGGTGATCACCTCCTGGTAGCCGGTCATCCCGGTGTTGAAGACGACCTCCCCGCCGCTTTCGCCGATGTGACCGAACGCGGTTCCGCGGTACAAGGTCCCATCGGCGAGCGCGAGGATCGCCTTCCGCTCAGGCATCCGGGTCGACCCCCTTGAGGAGGGAGTGCGTGATGCGTCCCCGGCAGAGGACGGCGACCGCCCTGCCCCGCATCTTCCATCCGAAGAAGGGGCTGTTCCTTGATTTGGACCGGACGTCCGATTCCCGGAACTCCCACTCCGCCTCCGGGTCCACGATCGTGACGTCGGCGTCGGCTCCCGCCCGGAGGGATCCTTTCTCCTTGAGGCCGAGGATCCGCGCGGGCCCCGCGCTGAGGAGATCCACGAATCGCGCCGGGGAGACTTTCCCTCCCGCGAGGAGCGCCATCGACAGGGGAAGCGCCGTCTCGAGCCCGATGATTCCGCTGGACGCCGCGACGAATTCGCACCGCTTCGTGTACTCGTCGTGCGGCGCATGATCGCTTGCGATGGCGTCGATCGTCCCGTCCCCGATTCCCTCGAGGATCGCCATCCTGTCCTCTTCCCCCCGGAGAGGGGGGTTCATCTTCGCGTTCGTGTTGTACCCCTCGATCGCGGCATCGGTGAGGGTGAAGTAGTGCGGCGCGGTTTCCCCCGTTACCCGAAGCCCCGCCCGTTTCGCCATCCGGAGGAGGTCGACTCCCATCTTCGTGCTGATGTGCTGGATATGAATCCGCCCTTCCGTTTGCCGTGCGAGGAGGATGTCCCGGGCGATGGCGATCTCCTCGGCGGCGGCGGGAACGCCCGGGATCCCGAGCCGGTGGGCGGTCCACCCCTCGTTCGCGGCTCCCCCCTCGGAAAGTTCGTGATCTTCCGCGTGTTCCAGGATCAGAAAATCGAACGCCCTTGCGTATTCGAGCGCCCGCCTCAGGACCAGCGAACTCCGGACGGGCATCCCGTCGTCAGAGAATGCGATTGCGCCCGCTTCATGGAGTTCCGCGAAGTCGGTCATCTCCTTGCCTTCCATCCCGCGGGTGACCGCGGCCACGGGGAAGACGTTCGCCGTCCCTTGCGAGGCCGCCTTCTCCCGGATGTAGCGGGTCACCTCGGGGTGGTCGTTCACCGGGCTGGTGTTCGCCATGCAGACGAGGGAGGAGAATCCTCCGGCGGCGGCGGCGGCCGTTCCCGACCGGATGTCCTCTTTCCACTCGTATCCGGGGTCGCGGAGGTGGACGTGCATGTCGATCAGGCCCGGAAGCACCCATTTCCCGCCCGCCTCGATCACCCTTCCGTCGAATTTCCGCGGCGCATCCCCTCCGGGCAGAAAATCCTTCACCTTCCCGTCCGCGATGACGATGCTCCCCGTCTCGTCCCTTCCCGATTCGGGATCGATCACTCGCCCGCCTTTAATGAGAAGCACCGTATCCTCCCGCGAGAAGGTACAGGAGCGCCATGCGGATGGCGACGCCCGTCTCGACCTGGTTCAATATGATCGACTGCGAGCTGTCGGCAAGTTCGTCGGACAGCTCCACTCCCCGATTGATCGGACCCGGGTGCATGATCACGGCGTCTTTCTTGGCCAGGGAAAATACCTCCGTGTTCAAGCCGTACTTTCGGGAATATTCCCTGAGTGATGGAAAATAAGCGGTTTTCTGCCTCTCGAGTTGAATCCTGAGCATCATCACCACGTCGGCGTCCCGTACGGCCTCCCGGATGTCGTTCGTCACGGTGACCCCCCCCCGCGACATTTCCTTCGGTACGAGGGTGGACGGCCCGCAAAGATAGAGGTTCGCCCCCATCCGGCCAAGGGAGTGGAGGTTGGATCGAACAACTCTGCTGTGAAGTATATCTCCTATAATCGATATCTTAAGGCCTTTAACCTTTTTTTTTACTTTCAGTATGGCGTACAGGTCCAGAAGACCCTGCGTAGGGTGTTCGTTCGATCCGTCCCCTGCGTTGATGACCGAACACGAAACGTGGCGCGACAGGAAGTGTGCGGCACCGGACGCCGGATGTCGTAGGACGATGATGCTCGGCTTCATCGCGTCGATGTTCTTTGCCGTGTCCAGAAGGGTCTCCCCCTTCGAAACGCTCGAGGCCGCGGAGCTGAAGTTCACCACGTCCGCCGAAAGACGTTTCCCCGCGATCTCGAACGAGGTTCGCGTGCGGGTGCTCGACTCGAAGAACAGGTTGATGACCGTCTTCCCCCGGAGTGCCGGCACTTTCTTGATGTCCCGCGTCAGCACCTCTTCCATCGACCGGGCGGTGTCGACGACGAACTCCATCTCCTCCGTGCTGAAATCCGCCAGCCCGAGCACGTGCTTCCGCCTCCACTCCATGGGATTCACTCCCCCTTCCCGGGGGTGCTCTCCTTCAGCACCACCTTCCATTCCTCCGGTTCCCCCTCGACGATGACCCCGATGGTTTCGTTTCGGGCGGTGGGAACGTTCCGCCCGACGTAGTCGGCCCGGATGGGAAGTTCGCGATGCCCCCGGTCGATCAGGACGGCGAGCTGGATGTTCTTCGGGCGACCGAAATCGATCAGCGCATCCATCGCCGCGCGGATGGTCCTCCCCGTGAAGAGGACATCGTCCACCAGGACGACCTTCTTGTCGTCAATGGAAAAGGGGATCTCCGTCCTCTTCAGCCGGGGCTGATACCCCGCCCGCGACAGGTCGTCCCGATACAGGGTGATGTCCACGTATCCGGCCGGCACCTCCACCCCCTCGATCGACCGGATTTTTTTCTGGATCGCCCGGGACAGCGGGACTCCCCCGGAGCAGATCCCGACGAGCGCGATCTCCTCTGCCCCCCTGTTCTTCTCGAGGATCTCGTGGGTGATGCGGGAGACCACCCGGTCCACTCCCTTGGCGTCCAAAATCACTTTCTTTCCGCTTTTCTTCATGTCTCATGACCTCTTCGGTTGGGCCGGCTGTTTACGGCGGGCAAAAAAAAACCCCCCCGAATGCAAGGGGAGGCGGCGTCGATCGATGATGCCAAAATTTCCCATCCTTTGCTAACCTCACGGGATTAGCTTAAAAGGTTTGGAACGATCATACCCCCCCCCGCACCGGTTCGTCAACAGGAATGGGGGCCACCCTATCGCAATACATCCCCGATGCGGCTCCACCGCACGAGATCCGGATAGCGCCAGACCTCGTACCAGTGCACGTTCGCGCCCCAGTCCACGGAAAAGTAGATGAACAGGGCTTTCCCGATGATCGCATCCTCGTCGACGAAACCCCAGAAGCGGGAATCGTAGGACCGATCGCGGTTGTCCCCCATAACGAAATATTTCCCTTCCGGGACTTTCACCGGGGGCATGTTGTCGCGGCCCCGTACGAATCCGTCGACCACGTTCCCGTCGGCGAACCGGGTGTATGGCTCGCGGATCGGCTCCCCGTTGAGGATCACCGCCTTGTCCCGGATCACCACCGTGTCCCCCGGGACGGCGATGACGCGCTTGATGAAATCCTTGCTGGTGTCCTCGGGGAACACGAACACGATGATGTCACCGGGTTCGGGGGTGGTGAAGCCAAGGAGCCTGCCTTTCGTGTAGGGGATGTGATACCCGTAGACGAACTTGTTGACGAAAATATGGTCGCCGACCAGAAGGGTGTTCTCCATCGATCCCGAAGGGATCTTGAACGCCTGGACGGCGAAGGTCCGCACCAGGAGGGCGATCAGCAGCGCAACGGCGAATGCCTCGACATACTCGCGAAGCTTCCCTTTTCGGCGTATCCCTTTCCCCGCGTGCCCGGCGTGGTTTCCCTCGCTCTCCGGGGAGACGGCCGATGGTCCGTTCGGGGCGGCGCCTCTGGGGTCTTTCCTTCTCGTCATTCCTTGACCTTCAGGATGGAGAGGAAGGCCTCCTGGGGGATCTCCACGGTACCTACCTGCTTCATCCTCTTTTTCCCCTCCTTCTGTTTCTCCAGCAGCTTTCTCTTCCTGGTGATATCCCCCCCGTAGCATTTCGCGATGACGTTCTTGCTGATCGCCCTCACCGTTTCCCGGGCGATCACCTTCGAGCCGATGGCGGCCTGGATCACGACCTCGAATAGCTGCCGGGGGATGAGTTTCCGGAGACGCTCCGCGACATCCCGTCCCTTGTAATACGCCTGGTCGCGGTGGACGATGAGCGAGAGGGCGTCCACCTTCTCCCCGTTGATCAGGATATCCAGCTTCGCCAGGTCGGACCGGCGGAACTCCAGCAGCTCGTAATCCATGGAAGCGTACCCGCGCGAGGCGGTTTTCAGCTTGTCGTAGAAGTCGAGGACGATCTCGTTCAACGGCAGCTCGTACTCGAGGATGACCCGGTTCGACGAGAGGAACTTCATCTGCCGCTGCACCCCCCGCCGCTCCTCGCACAGCTTGATGACCGCGCCCAGGTGCTCCGACGGCAGGTGGATGGTGGCGAGGATCACGGGTTCCTCGATGTGGTCGAGGTCGAGGGGCTCGGGCAGTCTCGCCGGGCTGTCCACTTCCACCACCCTGCTGTCCCGGCAGATGGCCCGGTACCCGACGGTCGGGGCGGTCGTGATGAGGTCCATCCCGTACTCCCGCTCCAGTCGTTCCTGGATGATCTCCATGTGAAGAAGTCCGAGAAACCCGCAACGGAAACCGAACCCGAGAGCCACGGAAGTTTCCGGCTCGGCGGTGAACGAGGAGTCGTTCAACCGCAGCTTTTCGATCGCGATGCGCAGCTGGCCGTAATGGTCGGAGACGACGGGATAGAGCCCCGCGAACACCATCGGCCGGACCACCTGGAAGCCGGGCAACGGGACCGCCGCGGGACGTTTCGCGTCGGTGATCGTGTCCCCGACCTTCGTTTCCATGACGTCCTTGATGTTGGCGATCACGAACCCGACCTCGCCCGGTCCCAGGGATTCCACCTCTTTCGGATGCGGGGAAAAGACGCCGACCTTCTGGATGTCGAAGGTCCTTCCCGTAGACATCAGGGCGATCTTCTGGCCGGTCGAGAGCCTGCCATCGAACATCCTGGCCAGGATGACCACCCCCTGGTAGTTGTCGAACCAGGAATCGATGATCAGACCCTTCGCGGGAGCCCTCTCGTCCCCGGAGGGGGGTGGAACGAGCCGCACGACGGCCTCGAGGATTTCCTCGACGCCGGTCCCTTTCTTGGCGCTGACCGCGATCATTCCCGCAGTGTCGAGCCCGATCACGTCCTCGATCTCCTGCCGGACCCGTTCGGGCTCCGCGTTGGGCAGGTCGATCTTGTTCAGAACCGGAATGATTTCCAGATTCTGGTTCAGCGCCATGTAGACGTTTGCGAGGGTCTGGGCCTCGACGCCCTGGGATGCGTCGACGACCAGGATCGCCCCCTCGCAGGCGCACAGGCTCCGCGAGACCTCGTACGAGAAGTCGACATGCCCCGGGGTATCGATCAGGTTGAACACATACTCCCTGCCGTCCTTCCCCCGGTAGTTCATCCGGACGGTCTGGGCCTTGATGGTGATACCCCTCTCCCGCTCGATGTCCATCTTGTCGAGAAACTGATCCATTTTCTCCCGGCCCGTGAGCGTACCCGTGATTTCCATCAACCTGTCTGCGAGGGTGGATTTCCCGTGGTCGATATGGGCGATGATGGAAAAGTTGCGGATGTGTTCTGCGCGCATCCCTACCACGTGCCGGAAGTTCGGATTTTTTCGCGGAAGAAAGAAAGCGTCCGGGCGAGTCCTTCCTCCAGTGAAACTCTAGGATACCACTCGAGCTCCTCCAACGCCAGACGGTTTTCCAGGCAGGACCGTTGCTGCTCCCCCGGCAGGGAGGGCCCGTGGATCTCCTCCTGGGCACTTCCCGCGAGATCGCGGATCGTCCGGAACATCGTGTTCACGCTCGTCTCGATCCCGGTGCCGATGTTGAGGGAACGTCCTCCCCCCCGTTCGAGCGCCGTGATGTTCGCCCGGACCACGTCTTCCACATACACGTAATCCCGGGTCTGCTCCCCGTCGCCGTTCACGATCGCCGTCTGGCCGCGCAAGAGCCTCTCGCAGAAGATCGCGACGACACCTGCCTCTCCGTGCGGATCCTGCCTTGGTCCGTACACGTTCGAGTACCGAAGCGCCGTGTAGTCGAGACCGTACTGCGCCCGGTAAAAATACAGGTAGAGCTCGACGGCAATTTTCGCCGCCCCGTAAGGGCTCACGGGCCTCGTGGGATGAGTCTCATCGGCGGGGGAGACCTCCTGCTCGCCGTACCCGGCCCCCCCGGACGACGCGAAGAGGAACTTCCGAACGCCGTTCCGCCTGCACGCCTCCAGGAGCCGGATCGTCCCGAGGATGTTCACTTCCGCGTCGAACTTCGGGTCCGCGACGGAAGCCCGCACGTTGATCTGGGCCGCGTGATGGTTGACGACCTCGGGGCGGAAGGTCCGGATCGCTTCCGCTGCCGTGTCCGAGCCGATGTCGCAGAGGACGAACCGGGCCGCCGCAGGGACGTTCTCCTTCTTGCCCGACGAAAGGTTGTCGATGACGAACACCTCATGTCCGGCGGAGGCATAAGCGTCCGCGATGTTCGATCCGATGAAACCGGCACCTCCGGTCAGCAGGATTTTCATGAGTCCCTCTCTCCTCGTGATCCGGTCCGCAGGAAATCGAGAACGGCCTCCTCCCAGCGTCTCGGGGCGACTCCCGTCGCTTCCCGGTATTTTTTCTTGCTGAGCACGGCATAGAGGGGGCGCGGTGCGGGATACTCATCCCGGGAAAGGTCCGATGTGGACAGGGCCGACAGGCGCGCCTCCTTGTTCCCGGTGTGGGCGAGAAGGAAGGCCGCGTATCCGAAGAATGTGGTTTCCCCCTCGTTGGAGAAATGAAATATGCCCCGCGACCCGGCATCCAGCAACCGCTTCACCGCGTCGGCGAGATCCAGGGAATAGGTCGGCGATCCCTTCTGGTCGGAGACGACCCGAAGTTCCTCCCCCCTCCCGGCGCGGTCGAGGATGGAGGAAACGAAATTTCGTCCGTGGGCCCCGAACAGCCATTGCGTGCGCAGGAGAAGAAAATCCGGGGCGATCTCCCGTACCGCCTCCTCGGCGGCGAGCTTGCTCCTTCCGTACGCCGACAGTGGCCCGGTGGGGTCGTTCTCGGAATAGGGGCGCTCCGACGTCCCGTCGAACACGTAGTCCGTCCCGAACGTGACGAGCAACGCCCCGTGCTCCCGGCACGCCAAGGCCACGTTTCGGGTCCCCCGGGCGTTGAGCGCGAAGGCGGCCTCCTCCTCCCCCTCCGCCCGGTCCACGGCCGTGTAGGCCGCGCAGTGGACCACCACGTCGGGGGAAAATTCCCCGATAACCCGCAGACACTCCCTTGCACGGGTCACGTCGCACTCTTCCCGGTCCGTCCGCAGGATTTCGTATCCCCTGGAAAAAAACCGGGATATCTCCCTCCCGAGCAACCCGTTCGCCCCGGTGATCATCATTCTGCCCGTCCGCGCGGTTTTGTTCTGGATCGCCATTTGCGTCCCGTCCCCGTGTCCGGTCCTACATCCCGATCGTCCCGATCCCGTTCAGGCTGAACGTGAGCCGGAAACTGGTCTCGTCGGGCCTTGTCTTCTTGTTCACCACGAACCCCACGCTCCAGCATTCGCTCCGGGGGAAAAACGTGAGCGTGGCCGATCCGTTGCTCATCTCTTGATTTTTCAGGGAATAGTCCGCCGACGTCTCCAATCCCAAAAACCGGAACAAACGAACATTGAACAGGGAGTGGACGTCCTCCGCCAGGTCTCGCGTGGTCCGGTACTCCAGGAGCGCCCGCGTCCGTTCGTCCTTTCTCCACTCCCCTCCCACCAAAGCGGTGGTGAACATGCCGTTCCCGGGATCGAAAAGGGCCTCCCCCGAAAGCCTCCAGTTCAACGCCGGCACGACGCGGAACCGCGCGAAGACGTCCGAGGAACGGGAGTCGTTCCGTACCGTCCGGCTGGCGGCCAGGTCGATCTGGTCCCGGAGCGTCCGCACGTAGGGCGAAAGGGGATCGACGTACGGTGATCCGGTCCCATTGCGGTCTCCCGCCTCGATGGCCCAGGACAGTTCGAGGAGCGCGATTTCCGAGGGGCCGCTTTCGTCGACGCGAAGCAGCCGCTGGTAGAGGGAAAAAAGGAATTGCCTTTGCCGGCCGACCCGGGACCACATGTCCGTGACGGTGATGTCGCTCTGGTCGACCCGGGGAACAAAACGGAAGGTCGCCACCGGGCTGATGATATGGACGAGGCGGCCTTCCCCCCTTCCCCGGAATTCCCCCCGGAAATCCAGTTCCAGGGTGGCCCCCCCGTTGGGTATGGCCCGCCCCCCGGTGCGCGTGCCGGTTTCGTCCGACGTGGGAACCGAACCCAAAAGGTCCAGGGACAGAAAAGGCATGAAGAATACCGACGGGAAAAGGGTGAAGGCCCGGGCGAGATCCGCCGATCCCCTCCCCCTGACCTCCCGGTCCCCGGCACGGCGGTAAAAATAGGTGGCTTGCCATTCGCCCCCGGCGGTAATCCCCGTCTTTCCCAGGGATCGGGGGAGAATCGTGGCCGTGTATTCGGGAAGCCTTTGCACGGTATTGTCGTCGGGAGTCCCCTGGAGATCCGTAACCCAGTCCACGGAGAGGGACTGCGAATCACTCGACCCCTTCCAGGCGGTGAATCCGCGCGACGGGACGTGCCTCGCTGTCCTCAGGATATCCTCGTCCACCAGATCGACGTAGTACTGATCGTCGGAGGGTATGTCCCAGCGGGCGTTCGCGGACCAGTGCTCCGAGTACCGGAATCTGTTTTCCCCATAGAACCGGTATCTCGTGTCTTCCGTCACGCGGTCGTTGTACAGGGTCGCCCGGACGCCCCCTTCCGAGGCATTGTTCAGCACGAAGCGGTACTCCGCCTCCGGCCGGTATCCCCTCTTCGTCATGGTGTCCAGGGTGAACGTTGCGTCGCTCCACCGGTTGATGGCCCAATAATACGGCAACTGGATCGAATACCCTTTTGAGTCACTGTGCGAAAATGCCGGAAGCAGAAGTCCGCTTTGCCTCGCGAGCTTGACGGGAAATGCCGCCCATGGAAACCAAAGGACGGGGATGCCCCGGATTTTGAACGTGACATCCCGGGATATGGCATAGCCGTCGATCGTCACATCCGATCTGCCGATTCCGAATTTCCAGTCCGGTTCGGGTTCGCACGGGCAGGTCGTAAGCTCCCCCTTCCGGATGAGAAAGGAACGCTTCCCCGTTTTCTCGAACCGCTCGCTCGCAATCTGGTAGTTGTTCGAGCTGATCCGGATCCTCCCGTTGTACAGCACACCGAGCTCGCTTCGTAGGTTCAGCACGATCCGTTCAAACGAGAACTCGTCCCCATCCTGCTCGTACAGGACGTGGCCGGCGAACTCCGCCTCCCCCGATTTCGTATCGTAGCGGATCCGGTCCGCCCGGATCGTCTGGGTCCCGAACCCGACTTCCAGGTTCCCTTCGGCAAGGGCAACCCCGGTTTCCTCATCGTAGGATATCGTGTCCGCGGTAAGGGTCACGGGAGACCCCAGGGACAGCCCTGCGCCGAGTTTCGGTGAAAACTCGGAGAGGATCCCGGCGCTTTCGGCGTTGGCGGGCTGAACCCCCCAGAGGGAAGCGGCCGATCCCGCCGCGCACGCCAGGAACACGGCCGTTGCCGCCCCCCGGAGGTTCACGCGACCTTTCCGCCGCGAAACCGGTAGGCGTCCGCCGCCGCCATCAGAGACCCGCATACGATGATCATTCCGTTTTTCCCCGCCCATCTTCGCGCGATCTCCCACCCGTCGGGGAAGTTTTTCGCCTCCCGCCAGGCAATCCCCGCCTTGGCAAGCGCGGAAGACAGGACGGGCAGGGGAGCCGCCCGTTCTCCCCCCATGGGGTAGGCGACGACGCCGTCCACGACGGGGGCGACCGCCCTGAGGAACCCGGCGATGTCCTTGTCGACGAGCATGCTCCAGAGTGCCACGATTTTTTCCGCGTTCCCGGAACTTCTCCGCTTCGCCAATTCCCGGGCGAGGACGCTCGCGGCGGCCGGGTTGTGGGCCCCGTCGACCCAGGCTCCGGCATTTCCTCTCCCGGGCAAGGGGGTATACCGTCCTGGCCACAATGCCTCCGCCAGGGCCCCGCGTGCCGCGCGCGCAAAGCCGGTCCCCGCAATGCTCCGGGACGCCGCGACTACCCAGGAGGCCCCGCAGGCCAGGAGGGCGTTGTGGCGCTGGAACTCCCCGTGCATCCGGATCCTCATCCGGGGCAACGAGATTCCGGGAAGGTGAACGGTCATGTCCCCCCCCGGAGTATCCTCCCATCGAAGGTCGCGGTCGATCTCCCAGACCCGGCACCCCTTCTCCCGGGCTACGGCCAGCACGATGTTCCGGGCGGCAGGCGCGAGTTTCCCCAATATCGCCGGTGTGTTTTCCCGCAGAATGCCCGCTTTCTCGGAGGCGATTCGGGCAAGGGATGTCCCGAGCCATTCCGCGTGGTCTTTTCCGACGTTCGTGATGACGGATACCTCGGGAATGCAAAGGTTCGTCGCATCCCATCTCCCTCCGAGGCCTGTCTCCATGACGGCAAGGGGTATCCCCCTCCGACGGAACCAGCAGCAGGCGATCCATGTCATCTCTTCGAAGTAGGAAAGGGGTTCCCCGGCCGTCGCGGCGACTCTCCGGGAGAGCGCGGAGGCTCTCGCGCCATATCGGACGAACTCTTCGGGGGGGATCTTCTCTCCTCCCACGCGGATTCTCTCCTCCGGGGAAAGGAGGTGGGGAGAGGTGTACAGACCGACGGGTTCGGCCAGCATCCGCCGGAGGATCGCGTCCGTGAAGCAGGCGGTCGAACCCTTTCCGTTCGTCCCCGCGATGTGAACCGTCCGGAAGGCGCGTTCGGGATGCCCTGTCCTCTCGAATGCCGCGCGAATGCGTTCGAGGCCCGGGCGAATCCGTTCGGGGCCCCGGGGCCCCCCGGGGTACCTCATTTCCCGGTGAGGGGCTCCAGGAACCGGAGAATCTGCGTCAGGGTGGGCTTGAGCTTTGTCCGCTCGACGATCATATCCACCATCCCGTGTTCCAAAAGAAATTCGGCGCGCTGGAACCCCTCCGGGAGTTTCTGCTTGATCGTCTGCTCGATCACGCGGGGACCGGCGAACCCGATAAGAGCCCCGGGCTCCGATATGATGATATCGCCCAGCATGGCGAAACTCGCCGCTACACCTCCCGTGGTGGGGTCGGTCATCACGCTGATATAGGGAAGATTCGCTTCGGAGAGCCTTGCCAGGGCAGCGCTGGTCTTTGCCATCTGCATCAGCGACAGCGTGCCCTCCTGCATCCTCGCCCCGCCGGATGCGCTGAAAATGATCAGCGGGCACCGGAGTTCCAGGGCCTGCTCCGCCGCCACGGCGATCTTCTCCCCCACCACGCATCCCATCGACCCGCCGAGAAACTCGAAGTCGAGCACTCCGAGGATGAACCCGATCCCGTTGATCCTGGCGGTCCCCGTGATCACCGCCTCCCGGCGACCCGTTTTCTTCTTGGCCTCCTTGAGACGGTCGGCGTACTTTTTCGTGTCCGTGAAAACGAGCATGTCGACGGACTCGAGATCCTCCCCGAACTCCTGGAAGGTCCCCTCGTCGACGACGGAGCGGATTCTCTCCAGCGCGGGTATCCGAAAGTGGTAGTTGCACTTCGGGCAGACGTTGAGGTTCCGCTCGACCTCGGGCTTGTAGATGATCTCGAGGCAGGCTCCGCACTTGATCCACATCCCCTCGGGTGTCTTGACCCGCTTTTCCCCTTCTTCCTTCCTCCGGAACAGTCGTATCGCCATCGCTTCCTCACCTCATCGCCTTTTTCAGGGATTGCACGAACCGTCGGAGGGCCACGGGCCCTTGACGCGATGTCCCGTAACGCTCCACCATCCGGACGCAGGCGCTCCCCACGACCGCAGCGTCGGCATGGGTGGCGGCCTCCTTCGCCATGGCGGGATGGGAGATCCCGAATCCGACCGCGACAGGCAGGCGGGACTGCGCCTTCACCTCCCGCGTCCACTCCGGGAGTCGGGGGGGAAGCGCTTTCCTTGCCCCCGTAATCCCGGTAACCGATATCAGGTACAGGAAACCGGATCCCACGGCCGCTGCCCTCCGGACCCGGTCCCCGCCGCTCGTCGGGGAAACGAGAGGGATCCAGTCGAGCCCCGATCGTTTCGCCTCCGGCGCCATTTCCCCCCCTTCCTCCGGAGGGAGATCCACCACGAGGATCCCGTCCGCGCCTGCGGAGCGGGCGTCCCGGCAGAAATCCCGGATACCGTACTGAAGGAACGGGTTATAGTACCCGAAGATCACCACCGGCGTTTCATGTTTCTTCCGGAAAGACGACACGAGGGACAGTGCCCGCCCGGTGGTCATACCTCCCGCGAGGGACCGGCGAAAAGCCGCCTGGATCGTCGGCCCGTCCGCCATCGGGTCGGAAAACGGGATTCCCACCTCGAGGATGTCCGCTCCCCCCTCGGCCGCGCCGCAGAGGTAGGCGAGAGAACCGCGCCGGTTCGGGTCCCCGGCGGTGAGATAGACCACCAGTCCTTTTTCCCCGGATTTCCCCAGGCGGGCAAACGCCTGCTCAATGCGGGACACGGCCAATCCCCTTCGATTCCGCTACGATAGCGATGTCCTTGTCTCCCCTGCCGGAGACGTTGATGATGATGGACTCGCTTTTGCGCATTTTGCTCGCGAGGCGGAACCCGTATGCGACCGCGTGGGAGGATTCGAGTGCCGGCATGATCCCCTCGCATCGCGTGAGAAGGTCGAAACCGTCGAGCGCCTCCCGGTCCGTCACGGCGACGTAGGCGGCCCGCCCGGTGGCTTTCAGAAACGCGTGCTCGGGACCCACGCCCGGATAATCGAGCCCGGCCGAAATGGAGTGCGCCTCGCGGATCTGGCCGTCTTCGTCCTGCAGGACGAACGACTTGCTCCCGTGCAGGACGCCTACGCGACCGCGGCACAGGGGGGCTCCGTGCTTGCCTGTCGCCAGCCCGAGACCCCCGGCCTCCACCCCGATGAGGCGCACTTTTTTTCGCCCGAGGAAGGGGGTGAAGATCCCCATGGCGTTGCTGCCGCCGCCCACGCACGCCACCACCGCCGCGGGGACTCCCCCCCCGATCTTCCGGAACTGGCGGAGGCACTCCTTCCCGATCACGGACTGGAAGTCGCGCACCATCATCGGGTAGGGATGGGGTCCCGCCGTGGATCCGATGAGATAGTGGGTGGACCGGACATTCGTGACCCAGTCCCGCAGCGCCTCGTTCATCGCGTCTTTCAGCGTTCTGCTTCCGGAGAGGACCGGGGTGACCTCCGCCCCGAGGAGCCGCATCCGGATGACGTTCGATTCCTGGCGACGGATATCTTCCGAGCCCATGTAGACCACGCAGGAAATCCCCATCTTCGCGCATACCGTCGCGGTGGCGACCCCGTGCTGCCCCGCCCCCGTCTCGGCGATGATCCGGCGCTTCCCCATTCTTCCCGCCAGAAGACCCTGGCCGAGCGTGTTGTTGATCTTGTGGGAGCCCGTGTGGGCGAGATCCTCCCTCTTGAGGAAGATGTTCGCCCCTTTTCCTTTCTCCGTGAGGCGGCGCGCGAAGTAGAGGGGGGTAGGACGGCCGCCGTACTCCCGGAGCAAGCCGTCCAGTTCCGCCCGGAATCTCTTGTCCCCGGCCACCTTCCGGTATGCCTTCTCCAGGTCGATGAGCGCAGTCATCAACGTTTCCGCCACGTACCGCCCCCCGAAGGGGCCGAAGTGCCCCGTCCGGTCGGGCCACCGTTTACTTGCCGATTCCCGCAACCCCGAACCCTTCCCGCGCGTTGTCCACGAACGACTTCACTTTTCCCGGGTCCTTCTTCCCGGGTGCCTCCTCGACGCCGGAAGCCACGTCCACACCGAAAGGGCGCGCCGTCCGGATCGCCTCCGCCACGTTCTCCGGGGTCAATCCCCCGGCGAGCAGCCATGGCCTGCCCGAACCGCCTCTCCCGACCCGGACGAAGGGCCCTCCGAACGTTCGCTCGAGGGCCTCCCAGTCGAGGGTGTGGCCCGTACCCCCGTATTTCCCGGGAACGGCCGCGTCGATCAGAAACGCGCTGCAGGAATAGTCCCGAAATGATTCGAGGCCAAACCCTCCCTCCACACGCACGGCCTTGATCACCGGGTACCGGATCCGGGCGGCGCTATCCGCTGGCTCGCGCCCCGACAGCTGCACCACCCCGATCCCCAGTTCCCCACAGACCGCCGCGATCCTCTCCGGGGTCTCGTTGACGAACACGGCGACGGCGGTTGCCCTCTTCCCGACCGCCTTCACGATCGGCGCCGCCGACGTCGGTGGCACGTACCGGATCGATTCCCGGAAGAAATTGATCCCCACCGCGTCCGCGCCGGCCTCGACGGCCAGAGCGGCGTCCCCGGGGGAGGTCACCCCGCACACCTTGATCCGGAACATCTCCCTCCTTACGTTCCCACCTTCGGCAGGCGGGAAAGCGCTTCCCGTATCTTGGTCTCCGGGTGCTCGTGGTCGACGAGCCTGCCCGCCAGGAAATCGTCGTACGCGGCGAGATCGAAAAAGCCGTGGCCGCTCAGGTTGAACAGGATCGCCCTCTCTTTCCCCTCCTCGTCCGCCTTTTTCGCCTCGACGATCGCCGAATGGATGGCGTGAGCCGACTCGGGCGCGGGCAGGATTCCCTCCGACCGCGCGAAGGCAAGCGAGCTCTGGAACACCACCGTCTGGTGATAGGCCTGCGCCTCGATCAGTCCTTCGTGACAGAGCTGGCTGACCAGGGGGGAATCTCCATGGTAGCGCAACCCCCCCGCATGGATCCCCGCCGGGACGAAATCGTGGCCGAGAGTGTACATCTTCACGAGCGGCGTCAGCCGGGCCGTGTCGCCGAAGTCATAGGCGTACACTCCCTTGGTCAGGGTCGGGCAGGATGCCGGTTCCACGGCGATCACGCGCGGGTTCCGGCTCCCCGCGATCTTGTCGCGTAGGAACGGGAAACCGATCCCGGCCATGTTGCTCCCCCCGCCGCAGCAGCCGATCACGACGTCCGGGTAATCGTTGGCGATCTTCATCTGCTCCACGCACTCCAGTCCGATCACCGTCTGGTGAAGAAGGACGTGGTTGAGCACCGAGCCCAGCGAGTAGCTCGTGTCCTCCCGGGTGGCCGCGTCCTCGACGGCCTCGCTGATCGCGATCCCGAGCGACCCGAGCGAGTCCGGGGTGCTGGCGAGGATCTGCCGGCCGCACTGGGTGTCCTCGCTCGGGGAGGAGACGACCGTCGCGCCGAACGCCTCCATCAGCATCCGTCGATAGGGTTTCTGATGGTAACTGACCTTCACCATGTACACCTTTGCCTCGAGGCCGAAAAAGCAGGCGCCGAGGGCAAGAGCGGACCCCCATTGCCCCGCGCCCGTCTCGGTGGCGATGCGCTTCCGGCCGGCCATCTTGTTGTAAAAGGCCTGGGGGATGGAGGTGTTCGGTTTGTGGCTGCCCGCGGGACTTACTCCCTCGTATTTGTAATAGATCCGGGAGCGGGTCTTGATCGCTTCCTCGAGCCGCCTGGCCCGGTACATGGGCGTGGGTCTCCAGAGGGCGTAGATCTTGCGGACCTCGTCGGGGATCGGAATGAAGCGCTGGGGAGCTACCTCCTGCTCGATGAGCGCCATCGGAAAGAGGGGGGCGAGATCGTCCGGGGAGATCGGTTTTCCGGTCCCCGGGTGGAGAACCGCGGCCGGGGGGTTGGGCATGTCGGCCATGATGTTGTACCACGTCTTCGGAATTCCCGAGTCCTTCAGGATGATCTTCGTTTCCATTCGATTCTCTCCTTTTCCCGTTCTTTATTGTACACGTCCCGCCTTAAGCTTCCGAATCGCCTCCGCCGCGTCCGCGGACCGGATGATCGCCTCTCCTACCAGAAAGGCGTCCGCCCCCATTTCGTAAAATCTCCTCACGTCCGCCCCGGATGAAATGCCGCTCTCGACGACTTTGACCGCGTTCGGCGGCGCCTGGGGGAGCAACCGGGCCGCCGTCTCCAGGTCTACCCGGAACGATGCGAGGTCCCGGTTGTTGACCCCGACGATCGTCGCCCCGGAGCCGGCGGCGATCTCCATCTCCCCCGCGTCGTGAACTTCCACCAGGGCCTCCATTCCGTACTCCGCGGCCAGGCGGACCATCCCGCCCGTTTTCTCCCCGAGCACGGCGACGATCAGAAGGACGAGGTCGGCGCCGTGTGCCCGCGATTCTGCCACCATGTACTCGTCCAGCACGAAATCCTTCCGGAGAACGGGGAGATCCCCGCTCGCTGCGCTCGCTTCGGAGAGGTCCCGTAAATTCCCCCCGAAGAAGCGGCTCTCGGTGAGCACGGACACCGCGCATGCCCCTCCTGCCGCGTAGGACCGGGCGGTGTCCGCCGCGTCGAGGTCCTTCCGGATCCACCCCCTGGACGGAGATGCCCTTTTGATCTCCGCGATGATTCCCGGCCCTTCTCCCAGAAAATCCCGAATATTCCGAACGCGGCGGTTCGCCTGCGCCATGGCCGCAATCTCGGTGAACGGGACGGCGGCCTTCCTCTCCCCCAGACGCTCCCGGACGGCGGAGACGATTTCCCGGAGGTGGTGCGACCTCACGGGCCGATTCCTCCACCCGCTCCCAATATGGCCAGGAACGCGTGAAGCCGGTCCATCGCGGCACCCGAATCGATCGATCGCGCGGCCAGGGCGACGCCTTCCCGCAACTCCTCCGCCTTTCCCCCCGCGACGATGGCGAACGCCGCGTTGACGAGGACCGCCTCCCGTGCGGGTCCGGGGGCTCCGGAGAGCACCTCCCTGAGGATTCGAGCGTTTGTCGCTGCATCCCCCCCCTTGATCTCCTGGGAGGATGCGTACTCGAACCCCGCCGATCTCGGGTCGAACAGATACCGCTTCACTTTGCCTTCCTGGACGTCCCACACGATCGTCGGGGCGGAAAGGGTCACCTCGTCCATGCCGTCGGACCCGTGGACGACGAAAGAACGCCGGTGCCCGAGTTCCGCCAGAACCCGTGCATAGGTGTCCCCAAGTTCCTCGCTGTACACGCCGACGACCTGGCAGTTCGCCCCGGCGGGGTTGCTCAAGGGGCCCAGGATGTTGAATATCGTCCGGATCCCGATCTCTCGGCGGGGACCGATCGCGTATTTCATGGCCGCATGAAATTTCGGCGCGAACATGAAGGTGATGCCGGCCTCGTCCAGCGCCCGCTGGACGTCCGTAAACGATGCCCCCAGGTTCATGCCGAGGCTTTCCAGGACGTCGGCGCTCCCGGACCGGCTGGTGACCGACCGGTTCCCGTGCTTGGCGACGAGGATCCCCGCGCCTGCCGCCACGAAGGCCACCGTCGTCGAGATGTTGAAGGAGCCGGACCGGTCTCCCCCCGTGCCGCAGGTATCGAGGAGGCGCTCCCCCGCCGGCGCCTTGATTCTCGCCGCCTTCTGTCGCATCACCTCGACCGCCGCCGCGATTTCCGCGGTCGTCTCCCCTTTCATCGCAAGACAGGAAAGGAACGAGGAGATCTGCGCGGGCGTGGCCTCTCCCCCCATGATCATCCTCATGGCGTCCCGCATTCCGTCCGGCGTGAGGTCTTTCCCGGAAGCCACCTGCGAGATCGCTTCGCGCATGTTGCCGAAGCAGCGGTGCACCGGCTGGCGCGGGTCGATGAGAGAGAGGAAGTTCTCGAGGATCCTCATTCCGTACTGCGTCAGGATCGACTCGGGGTGGAACTGGACGCCGAAGACGGGGCGGGAGACGTGGCGGATTCCCATCACCTCCCCGTCCTCCGACTCGGCGCACACCTCGAGGGAAGGGGGCAGCGACTCCCTCTCCAAGGCCAGCGAATGGTACCGCGTCGCCGTCATCGGGTTTTCGATCAGCGAGAAGATTCCCTTCCCGTTGTGCCGGATCCGCGAGGTCTTTCCGTGCATGAGGGAGCGGGCATGCACGACCTTCCCGCCGAAGGCCTCCCCGATGCACTGGTGACCGAGACAAACCCCCAGGATGGGGATCCGGTCCGAAAACGTTTGAATCGCCTCCAGGGATATGCCAGCGCTTGCCGGGCCGCCCGGGCCGGGGGAGATGACGAGTCCGTCGGGAGAAAGCCCCTTGAGGTCCGCCACCGAGACGGCGTCGTTGCGGTATACGTGTACGTTGGCGCCCAGTTCGCTCAGGTACTGGACGAGATTGTAGGTAAAGGAATCGTAGTTGTCGATTACGGCGATCACTTAGATTTTCCCCGCCAGGTCGCTCGCCCCGACCGCCCGAAAGAGGATCCGGGCCTTGCTGCGGATCTCCTCCCATTCCCTTTCGGGGTCCGAGTCGGCGACGATCCCGGCTCCCGCCTGAATCATCGCTTCGTCGCCCCTCATCACGATCGTGCGGATGGTGATGCAGAAATCCATGCTCCCCTGGAGGTCGAAATATCCCACCGACCCCGCGTAGATCCCTCGCCGGAATGGCTCCAGCTCCTCGATGATCTCCATCGCTCGGACTTTCGGTGCCCCCGTGACCGTCCCCGCCGGGAAGGCGGCGCGGAGGACGTCGAAGGCGGTCATCCCCTTCCTGAGCGTTCCGACGATATTGGATACGATATGCATCACGTGAGAATACCGTTCCACCACCATCTGCTCGTCCACCTTGACCGTTCCCCATTCGGATATCCGGCCGACGTCGTTCCGGCCGAGATCCACGAGCATCACGTGCTCCGCGAGCTCCTTCGGGTCCGACAGGAGCTCGCCCTCCATCCGCCGGTCCTCCTCGGCCGTCGACCCCCGGGGGCGCGTTCCGGCGATCGGCCTCAGCTGGACGAGGTCCCCCTCCAGCCTCACCAGCACTTCCGGGGAGGCCCCCACCAGCGCAAGGTCGCCGAGCTTCAGCAGGAACATGTAGGGGGACGGGTTCTGCGATCGAAGCACCCGGTACACCTCCGACGGGGAGCGCCTCGTCCGGACCCTCGCACGGTTGGAAAGGACCGCCTGGATGATCTCCCCGTCCCGGATGTATTCCTTGGTCTTCCGGACGGCCGCCAGGAAAGTCTCCCGCGGGATCTCGAACGGTTGCTGCCCGGTTTCCTCCCCCGCGGGAATGTCGGTCCACGGGAGTGGCCCCTTGAGCACCCCTTTCACTTCCTCGATGGCCCGGAGGCACCGAAGGTATTCTTCGGATGAGTCGGACAGGTCCCCCCCGACCTGGCTGTGCGCCACGATCCGGATCGTATGTTTCACGTTGTCGAAAATTACGAGACGGGAGGGAAAAAGAAACAGGGCGTCGGGAATCCCTTCCGGCGGATGGGTATCCGGGATCCTTTCGATGCTCCGTACGTAGTCATAGCCGATGAACCCCACGGCTCCTCCCGAGAGTCTCGGAAGTCCCTCCGCGCGCACGTACCGGATCCCCGCGAGGATCCCCTCCAGCTCCCTCATCGGGTCCCCGGATCCCCTGCGGACTTCGGTCATTCCCCCCCTGGTGATCGTCACGGAGGATCCGTCGGCGCGGAACCGGATGTACGGGTCGAACCCGATGAAGGAATACCGGGCCCACTTCTCCCCTCCCTCGACGCTTTCCAGCAGGAAATGGTCGTCGGGAAACCGGGCGGCAATTTTCAGGTACGCCGACACCGGCGTCTCCAGGTCCGCGTGAAACTCCTGCGAGACGGGTATGACCGCTCCGGGCGTTGCCTGTGCCAGAAAGACCTCTCGTGTCGGCACCGTCATCATTGCCGGTTCATCCCCGCACCCAAAATGCGTTCGCCTTCCCTTCCGACTTCAGTTTCCGGATCGCCCGGTTTGCTGCATCCTTGTCCGGATACGGGCCGACGACGACCTTGTAGTAGTGTCCCGACTTTCCCCCTTCCCCTTTCACCACGGTCGCTTTCCATCCGTCCTTTTCCAGCCGATTCCGAAACGACTCGGCCGCGGCCTTTTCCCGGAAGGCGGCGACCTGAACCATCAGTTTCCCCACGGGCGCCTTCGGGACCGCTGACGCCGGTTCCGGCGCCGTTTTCCCCGGGGCTGGTTTCACGAGAAGGACGGGATCGGGCTCCTTCTTCGCCAGGGTTTCGCGGAAGGTGGTGCTCTTTTCTGTTTCCTTGAGACTTTCATCGGCGCCGGGAGGAGTTACGGGGGGAACCTTTCCCGCCTCCTCCGAGAAGACTCCGAGATCTTTCCGGATCTCCGCCTCGGTCTCCTTCCGGTTTTCGATCGGTCCCCCGACTTTGTTCGCCTCGTTTCTGCGCTGCTCCGCACTCTTTTCGACGATCCTGCCCACCTGGAGGCCGAGGACGAACACCACGGCAAGCAGGACGACGGCTCCGACTACGAAGAAGGCAAACGGGGACCTCTCCCCGTCTGCCTTTCGAAACCCCCGTTTCCTGTTGTACAGGTATCTCACATCCGCTCCGGTGCCGAGACTCCGATCAGGGAGAGGCCGGTGGAGACGATATTCCGGACGGCCCTGGCGAGAGCAAGCCGTCCCTGGGTGCGTTCGGGGGTTTCTCCGAGAAACCGATGGTTATGGTAAAACGCATGGAACTCGCGGGACAGATCCAACAGATAGAAGGGAACCCGGTGCGGTTCGCGCGCCCGCGCGGATTCGGAGACGACGTCGGGAAATCGTGCCACCTTCTTCATCAGGCTTACCTCGTCGGGCAGGGAAAGCACGGACAAGGAGGGAGAATCCGAGGGAACGACATCGCTCGCGGATGCTTCCCGGAAGATGCTGCAGATCCTTGCGTGCACGTACTGGATGTAATACACGGGGTTCTCGCTCGACCGTGTCTTGGCCAGGGTGAGGTCGAAATCGAGGTGGGAATGGAAACTCCGGAGCAGGTAGAAAAAGCGAGCGGCATCCACCCCGACCTCATCAACTACTTGACTTAATGTGGTAAAATTCCCTGAACGGGTAGACATTTGTACTGCGGCCCCTTCACGAACAAGCGTCACGAACTGCACGAGCAAAATCTCGAGCCGGCTGTCGTCCTCCCCGAGTCCGCGGAGCGCCGCGGAGAGCCTGGGTGCGTACCCGTGGTGGTCGGCCCCCCAAATATCGATCACCTTCGGAAACTCCCGCCGGAACTTCTGCCGATGGTAGGCAAGGTCCGAGGCGAAATAGGTCGCCCGGCCGTCGGCACGCACAAGGACGCGGTCCTTCTCGTCCCCGTGGGATTCGCTCTTGAAATATACCGCCCCTTCGGATTCATACAGTTGTCCGCGGTTGCGCAGTTCGTCCACGATGGCCGCAACGGCACCGCTTTCGTGGAGATCTCCTTCCCGGAACCAGTGGTCGAAACGAACGCGGAACGCTTCGAGGTCCCTTCGTATTCCATCGAGGATCCGGTCGCACCCGACCTTCCGGAAAACGGGGGTCGCCTCCTCCTCGGTGGCCGACAGGTACCGCTCGCCTACCTCGTCGCGGAACTCGCGGGCGAGTTCCAGGAGGTACTCTCCGCGATACCCGTCTTCCGGTAGCTCGGCTTTCCTCCCGCACACCTGCTGGTACCTTGCGTACAGGGATTTCCCCATCTTGTCGATCTGGGTCCCCACGTCGTTCACGTAATACTCGGTCGTTACCCGGCAGCCGGTGAAGGCAAGGATTCTCGCAAGCGCATCCCCCACGGCCGCTCCCCGGCCGTGCCCCACGTGGAGGGGGCCGGTCGGATTCGCCGAGACGAACTCGAGAAGAACCCTTTCCCCGTCCGCTTGCTCTGCGGCCCCGAACCGCTCCCCCTTTTTCAGGGCGGTCGCCAGGACTTCACGCCAGGCGTTGTCGGACAGCACGATATTGATGAATCCCGGCCCGGCCACGGAAAGATCCCGGAACCAGCCTTGCCTGTCTTCCCGCCGGATGGAATCGAGAAGCCCCGTCGCCACGTCCCTGGGTTTTTTCTTCAGGTGGCCTGCCAGTTGCAGCGCTGCATTCGTGGAAAAATCCCCGTGCTCCTCCTGCCTCGGAATCTCCACCGTTACGGGGATTTCCCCGGGAACCCCCCACTCTTCCAATTTCCGTTTTATTCCTGACCGGATGAGGGATTCGGTGATCTTGCGGACGTCCAACACGCTCCCCGAAAACGCGAAAATGACTTTGAAGGTAATACGTTATAGCCAGCGGAGAGGGAAGTCAACGTCTAACGCGCATTCCGTATTCTGGCAAGAATGGACGACCCCCGACCCCTTCCTGTCCCCGGAACGGGCACCCGCACCCCGTGTCGGAATAAAAAAGCCCAGCGGATTGCGGGGCTTTGCGTCGTCTTTCCCGCTAATTCGCCGGGCAGGGGGTTACTGCATGCAGACAACTTCTGCCGCCTGAAGTCCTTTCGGGGTTTCCATCACGGTGTACTGGACCGGCTGCCCCTCCTTGAGCGTCCGGTACCCCTCCATCCGGATCGCCGTATAATGGACGAAGACGTCCTTGTCTCCCTCCTGTTCGATGAACCCGTACCCCTTCGTCTCGTTGAACCACTTCACCTTTCCGGTGCGCATCATGGACGGACCTCCCAGAGGCGGTTGGTTTGCCTCTCCAATACCACAAGGGGAAAAGCCGTGTCAATCAACAGCACCGAATATACGAATATTCAAGCCGGTTCCCCGTAAACGGTCGTGCGGTTTCTCCCCCCCTGTTTGGACCGATACAGGGCTTCGTCGGCATGCTCCAAAAGTTCCCTGCCGTCCCTGCTGCGGGACGGGTAGCACGCGATCCCGAGGGAGGCGGTGACCCCTGCCTCCTTGCCGCCGAATTCGAACTTGGTCTGCCCGATGATGAGCCGCAACCGCTCCGCCACCTGGATCGCTTTCTCCCGGTCCGCCTCGTGAAGGTACAGGACAAATTCTTCCCCCCCGTACCTCCCTGCCATGTCCGCCTTCCGGATCGTTTTCCGTATGATTATCGATATGTTCTTCAGCACCTCATCGCCCGCCGGATGCCCATAGGTGTCATTGATGCGTTTGAAATGATCGATATCGACCATGATCACGGCGCATTCATACCGGCCGTCGAGCCTCGAAAGGACGCTCGACAGCCGTTCCCGGAAGGTCTTCTGGTTCAATAGCCCCGTGAGGCCGTCGTTCGTGGCCCTCTCCTCCAGCGTCTCGATGTGAAGCGCGTGGGATATTCCCATGCGCATGATCGCGAGGATCTCCTTGACCGTCTCCGCGTCCCTTTTGTGGTAACTGCGGTTTTCCCGTGAGCAACACGCGAGTATCCCCCGGAATCCTCCGGCGCCTTGCACGGGAACAAGGAGGTAGGCATCCTCGTCCTCCCGGGTCCATTTCCCGGGGAGGACGGGGTGCTTCCCGGGCGACGTCCTGACACCGGAGAATATCCGGTGGACGTTGTTCTTCAGCACCCACTCGGCATAGGTCCCGCCTAGCCCGGTCCAGGCCTCTTCCCCGCGCCCGCCGAAAGGCGGGACTCCGTTCTCCTGTCCCGATGTCCCCCACACCACCCGCCCGCGGCATCTCCTCTCCTCCGCCTCGACCAGCAAGACCCTGTCGGCTCCCAGTTGCAGCCGGATCTGTTCCGCGGTCGTCTTGTACACCTCCCGGCGCGGCGACGAGCTCTCCGCCCCGCCCGCCGAACTTTTCTCCGCCGCCTCCGCGATCGTCCGGGCGAGCCGGTTGAAACCGACTTGTCGTTCAAGGAGCCTCTCGTCGCGGAACCTCCTCCGGGTCCCGGCAACCTCCCTCGCGATGAAAAAGGCGCCCATCTCGAGTACGGGTACGACGGGATCGGTCCATTTCCCCTCTCCGAACCGTAACGCGAGGATCGCTCCCTCTTCCGTCCCGTCGCCAAGGACGGGGACGGCGGCTACCCCTGACGGACGATCCCGTTTTCCGTCCTTCCGGAGTCCCCACCGGAAGGATTCCTCCCCCTCCGCGAAAAATTCGCGGCGGAAGATCATCGCTTCCTGCAGGGGGACGTAGGAATCCGGAATCTCCTGTTCCTGATCGTGGCGGCTGGCTCCCTTCGGTCGGGGAACAATGTGCCGTGCCACGAGCGGACTTCCCGGGACGTGGGAGGTGGATACATACATGACCCGGTCGGCCCCGGAAATCGGAAGAATCCCCTCGAGAATTCTCTGGATTCCTTCCCCCGACTCTTCCTCCCGGCTTGCGGGTGGATTGTCCCCTTCCCCGGTAAGGACGATGGAGCGGCCCCCGCCGATCGGCTTTCGGACAACCATTTCCCCGTTTCCCGTCATCATCTTGTTCCGGACTGCCCGCCCCGTCACCATCCCGAGCACCGCCAAGGCGGCGATGGAGGCGGATGTCCCGGTTCCCCCGAATCCGGCAAGAGGGGACCAGGACAGCCAGACAAACGCGGAAAAAGCGTATATCGCGGCGGGGAGAGCGGGGAGAAGAAAAGAGATCGCGGGGAAGACCGCGGCGGGAACGATTCTCGATGATGCAACCGCGGAAGACAATGCATGAAGTTCCAGGAGGGCCGTCACACCCCAGGCGACCTGGGAGAGGATGTCGGGGAGATGGTTCTCCCTCCGGGAGGTTGCCAGGTCGCGGAATACGAGGAACCCTGCCGCGATGAACGCCGACACCGTCCAGCCGGTTGTCCATTCTCCCAGGAATCCGGAACGGAGGAAGGAAAATGACGAAAGATGAAGGAGCGCGAGGACGGGCAGAAAACCGTTACGGGCGGCTCTTCTTGCCGCGGGGTACGGGAGGGGAAGCTGCATCCTCTTTCCGGTCCAGTGGGATAACGATCTCCTTCTTGCCCATGAGTCCGAGCTCGCCGCGGGCGATCTCCTCGATGTACGAAGGATTGGAGCGAAGGTTCTCCACCTCCTTCCGGAGCCGCTCGTTCTCCTCGCGAAGTCTGGCGTTTTCGGCGCCGAGCTGCTTCTGCTTCCCGTACAGGTTGCGGGTGCTGATGATGCCCACCTCTCCGAAGAAGGCAAACAGGAGGGCCAGCAGGGCAATTCCTCCGATGGCCAGGAACGGCCAGCGCTTCTTCAGCCACGGTTTTGTCTCGTGAAACAATCCGGCGTCACCCAAACAGAATCCCTTTGGAAAGTTCGTAGATGGACCGGGGTGTGAACGCCTCCCTCGCGATGGCCCGGTACGGAGCATCCCCGGCGAACACCGACCAGAGAATGTGTGCCTGCGACCCCTTTCGGGCTGCAGCTTCGCCGGACACGCATTTGAGGTAGGCCTCCGAGAACCGTCCTTTCCGGAGGATTCCCTCGTAGACGCCGAAGAGCGCCTTGCCCCAGATATTATCATAGCGGAATTGCCGGATGCACGGTCGGTAGAAATGGTTCCTCAGGTCCTTTGCCGATATGCCGGACCGGAGGATCCCCTCCGCCAGGATGCGGGAGGTGTCGTGGGAGGACTCGATCCCGTTTTTCAGGTATCGCGATATGAACGCGTCCCCCACGATCGCAACCCGGTCCGAAAACGGGTTCCGGGCGATGCCGACCGGGACTTTCGGGTGACAATGGCAAAGCACCTTCGTGCCGGGGGGGAGCAGTCCGGAAAGGACGGGGTTTTCCGCCCGTTCGCGTTCGAGATCCGCGATCCGGACGTGCTCGCCGATTCCCGTCAGCGTAAGGAAGTTGTCTTTCGGGGTGATGGCGAGGAAACGAATCGCCTTTCCCCGGGCGGGGACGATATGGATCCGGTTCCTGAGCCTGTCCACGATGAATTCGTTTTCCGCCGGCAGCTCGGCCTGGACGGTATGCCACGTGCGAGGGGGCACGTACCCCATCGCCATCATTCTCGTGATCACGCTGTTCACGCCAAAAGCCCCGACCAGAAAATCGAACTTCCGGGTCTGCCCGTCGGCAGTCGCCACGCGGAATCCAGCGGGAATTCGCCGTACGCTTTCCACACGCTCATGGACAAACTCCGCCCCCCGGGCCACCGCCGCATCGAGCAGGAACTGGTCGAAGCTTTTCCGTCCCCCCGGGGACACGACCGGGCCTCCGCCCCGAAAAACGGTATAGATCTCGCCTCGCTGGGGGTTCACAACGTTCACCGAGATATCTCTCCCGTGGATCTCGTACCCGTCGGCGATCCGCCGGATTACCCTTTCATCCAGGGTCAGACCGAGACGCTTGATCTTATTCACCATTTCTCCGCCGATCGCTCCGGCGCACATGTTGCACCCCGACGGCCCCGAGCATTCGAACGTTTTCCGGTCGAACAGGGTGATCCCTGCGGCCCGTCCCGATTCCTTGAGAAGGGTGAGGAAATGAAGCGCGAAGAAGGTGCCTGCCGGGCCGGCTCCGATGACTCCGACCATTCCCCCGTCGGGTAAGGATGTCATGTCAGAAATTCACCCCGATCGTTCCCGTGGAGCTTGCGGAGCCACCCCCCCCTCCGCCACCCCCGATGCCGACCGCAAGCCCCGCGGCAGCCGCTCCCAGCAAAGTCCAGACCCACCATTTCCGGTACCACGGAGATCCCGCCGTTTCCGCAGCGGCCTTTGCCGGCCAGCCTGCCTTTGCGAGCATTTCCACGGCGGATGCGGCGACCGGCTCGTATCCGGCGTCCTCTTCGGGGAACACGATCGTCCCCAGCAGCTGCGGCGTCTCCTCCCCCCGTGCCTGGGAGAGGACGCGCAAAACCGGCCCCTGCCTGCCCTCCTCGAGCAATAATAGAGCAACCCTTTCCGCTCCCGATCCGGCCATCATCCGGGAAAGCATGGGCCCCGCTTCTTTTCCGTCGGGGGAGGATGACAATAGTTCCGCGAGGGCGGCGTTCCTGTCGCGGACGAGGGAAAATTCCAACGCCTCGGAATCGCCCGGAAGCCACTGTCCCGTCCTTCCGCTCCGCTGGTACCCTTCGGCGAACACCCGCACCCGGACGGGACCCGATGCGTTGACGTGGACTCGACCCGGCGTCGTCCCCGCCTCCTTGCCGTCCAGGAAGATCCTCGCACCCGAGGGGAGGGAGCTCACGAAAAGTTCGGCCTGCGGGGGCGGACGCTCCCCGGAGCGTTTCCACGCCGCGAGGAACAGAGGGGAAAAGATGGCGGGGTCCGGCTCGAACTCCGGACGGAGAACCCGGGAGCGCGCCAGCATTTCCTCCGCTTTTCCCGTGTTGCCTTCCCACAGGGCAAGGAGTCCCCTCCGGAGGAACACCTCCGCGAGGAACGGTCGCGTCGTTTCTCCGAACCGGAAGGAGCGCGCAAGGGTTTCCGCTTCGGCAAGTCGTTCGGCCGCCTTCTTCGTCTCCATCCTGTCCGTGAGGCGAATCGCTTCCCCGAGTTTCGCCGCGATCGTCTCGAGGGCCTTTCCGTCGGCAACGGGAATCGCCTCCTCCGTTGCGGTCCCGGCGTCATCGGACGGTTTTGGCGACACCCACCGGACGCGCAATCCCTTCTCCAGCAAAGTTTGTATCGACCCCAGCTTCTGTTTCGCAACCTCTTGCGGGATGGTGGCGGCGGACACCTTCAACAGAACACAGGGCTCGGCGGGCGGCTCCGCCCTCGACGGAGGCGCCACTTGTGCGCCTGCAAGGAAGATCAGGGACAAAAAGAGGGCAAGAGACTTAGGTGCGCTTGACGTAAATTTCATCCGTAATGTCCTTGTCGACGGCAACGGTAGTCTCGCCGATTTCCAGAACGAAGGAGGGATTTTTCTGGAGGAGGCGTACGCGGCTGCCGGGGACGATCCCGAGAGAGCTCAGTTTGTCGAGTCGCTTTCTCGACTTCGGGGTGATGAACACGATCCGGACTTCCTCGCCCAGGACGGCGTCCGACAAGCGGGTCACGAGCGGCTTGATCTCGGTGCGGATCTTGTCGCAGCATTCCCCCCGGGGGATCGGTCTCCCGTGGGGGCAGACCGGCGGGTGCCCCAGGAACGTGCAGACGCTCTCGGTCACGGGTTTCGTGAGGATGTGCTCGAACTTGCAGGCGCTGCTCTCGACCTGGTTGTTGTCGAGGTCGAACAGGTTGTTGAGCAGCACCTCCGCCAGGCGGTGCCTCCGGATGATCACCCGCGCGCGCTCCTCCCCCGGCTTGGTGAGCCTGACGTCATCGCCCGACGACTCCACAAGCCCCGCGGCGGCGAGTTCTTCGATGAGCCTCTCCGGCTGGTCCTCTTCCGTCCTCCGGAGGAGCTGGGACCGGGTCGCCCTCCCTTCCTCGCGGAGGGTCCACACGAGCTCGAGGATTTCGTCCTGTCCGTAATCGGTCATCGTCGGGATCCTTTCGCAAACAGGGATCGAACGAAATTCACCACCTTCGACTCGGGCACGGGAAACGAGTAACGGCATCGGGGGCAACAGACGAGGGAGCAGCTTTTTCCCATGGGGCACCCGGTCCGGCAACCGCGCTCTTCCGTGTCTATCCCATATTGGCAAAGAGGGCACCGGATTTTCAAGAACTCTCCCCCTCCCGTTAAAAATGGATGCCGAAGACCCGGGAGGCGAAATTGACGGCCGCGCCGATCAGCACGGCGAACGGGAAGATGAACAGGGCCATCCCCGCCGCCACTTTTGCCCCCTGTTCCTTGATGATCACGAGAAAATTCGCGAGGCAGGGGATGAACAGGGTGATCGTGACGAGGCTTACGACAACCTGGAGATGTGTCAGAAGTCCTGCGCGCGCCATGTCGAACAGGCCCGCGGCGCCGTAATCCCTTCTCAAAAACCCGATCAGGAAAGCCTCGGTGGTTTTGGGGGGCAGGCTCAGCGCCCCGACGACGATCGGCTCCGAGACCTTCTGCATCCACAGGAGCCACCCCATGCGGTCTGCGGCGAACAAGATGAGGGTCCCGATCACAAAGAGGGGTACGGCCTCCCGGAGGTACCACTCGATGCGAGCCATCGTCTTGATCGCGAGGTTTCCCATCTGCGGCATCCGGATCGGCGGAATCTCGAGGATAAAATCGGAGGATTCGCCCGGTATGACCTTGGACGCCAGATATCCCACCAGAAGGATTACCCCGACGATGATCCCCACCCACGCTATCGTCGCGGCGGGACCGATGTCCGAGAGCATCCCGAGAATGACGCCCAGCTGAGCAGAGCAGGGGATGCCGAGGGCGAGAAGGAGCGTTACGATCACGCGCTCCTTCCGGGTTTCCAGGATCCGGGTCGTAAGCGTTGCCATGGTGTCGCACCCGAGCCCCAGGATCATGGGGAGCACCGCCTTTCCGTTGCAGCCGATCTTCTTGAAGATCCGGTCCACCATGACCGCGAGGCGGGGCAGGTACCCGGAGTCTTCCAGGATCCCGAACCCCAGAAAGAAGGTCCCTACGATCGGCAGCACGATGGCGATCGCGTAGGAGAGCGCCATGGAGATGATCCCGTAGGGGCCCACGAGCATGTCCCGGATCATCCCCCAGGGGATCGTCCTCTCCACCGTCCAGGCGGCCGCCGGCAGGACCCATTTTCCGAAAACGCCCTCCTCGAGAACATCCACCAGGAAGCCTGCCCCGAAGACCCCGACGAACTCGTACGCCAGGAACAGGACAAGGAGCAGGATCGGAATCCCGAACAGGGGATCCATGGAGTACTTCCCGAACACCTGCGCCCAGTCCCTCCCCTTCGCCTCGGCCGGTTCCTCCCCCAGTTCGGAGAGGAGAGAATCGATCCAGGCGAGACGGGCCTGGTTGACCCGGTAGGAGATGTCATCCCCGATTTCCTCCACGAGGCGGTTCCGCACGGCGTTCATCTCCCGGACATTCTCCGCGCGGACATTTTCCGCAAGCCACGGCGTCAGGGAGTCGTCCCCGCAAAGAAGCATGATGGCGAGGGCCCGTTTGCCGACCGGGGTCGCATCCGGCAGGAGACGCTCCATCCGGGAGATGGCGCCCTCGATCACTCCCCCGTATTCCAGACGAAGTGGGGAAGGAACTGCGTTCGAAAGAAGCGGGATGATCCGTTCGACCCCCTTTTTCCGGACGGCGACCGTGGGCACGGCGGGCACGCAAAATCTGCCTTCCAGACCCTCCAGCTTCGGCATTACCCCGCGGTAGCGCGCCTCGTCCGCCATGTTCACGGCGAGCACGAGGGGGACGCCCATCTCGGCGAGCTGAATCGTGATCATCAGGGATCGCCTCATATTCTTGGCGTCGCACACCTGCAGCACCACGGACCCGGGTTCGTTCATCAGAATGTCCCGCGTCACCCGCTCGTCCTCGGACATGGGCAACAGCGAATACACCCCGGGCGTATCGATGATCTCCAGGGACTTTCCGCGTTCCCTGGTCTCCCCCCGCGACACCTCTACCGTGGTCCCCGGATAGTTGGAAACGGTGACGTACCTCCCCGTCAGTTGGCCGAAGACCACGCTCTTTCCCACGTTCGGGTTCCCGACCAGGATGACCTTTCCCGCAACGTTCGCGACAGCGGCAGGGGGCCCCATCATTTGCCCCGCTTCCTTCCGTCTTCCGGCGCACACTGCCGGCAATATCCGTATATGTCGAGCCGGTGCATCGTGGGCAGGAATCCGTGTTCCTTCGCCACCTGCTCCTGAAGCGTTTCGATCCGGGGCTCCTTGAACTCGGAGACCGCCCCGCATTCCTGGCACACCAGGTGGTCGTGGTGCGCCACGAGGTTGTTCTCGTACCTCTTGATCCCGCCCCCGAAATCGAGCTCTTTCGCGTAGCCGAGCCTTTCCAGAAGTTTCACCGTTCGATAGACCGTGGCGGATCCGACGGAACGGCTCCGTTTCCGGACGGCATGGGTAAGCTCTTCCAAGGTCACGTGCGTTCCCGACCGGAAGAAGACCTCGATCACCCGTGACCGGCTTTTGCTTCGCTTCCCGCCAATTGCCGCGATTTCGGAGTCGATGCGCTGGAGGAGGGTTTCCAAGGAAGGGGATACAACTCCAAAATGAATTTGCAATTCATTATCATGATAGAAATACGTTCCCGATTCGTCAAGCGGATTCTTTCCGCCGGAAAGCCCAAAAAAAAGCGGCCTCGAAAGGCCGCTTCCTGCCGGTTCTTCCCACCCGGATTCTCCGGGATCTGCTCCGTTATCCGGGTTCTCCCTTTGTCATCCGCTTTCCCGTCGTTTTTCTCTTTTCCCCTTCCGGCTCCTCCCTCTTGCCCCGGGAGTCCGCGGATCTCTTGCCGCCCGCCTTTTTCGCAGTGCGGACCGGTTTTGCCGGTGCGGCCGTCTTGGCCGCGGGCTTCTCTTTCGCCGCAGGGGCCTTCTTTTTCTTCCCCTTTTTCGCTTTCGGCTTTTTCTCTTCCTCGGGAAGATACTCGAGAATCGCCATTTCCGAACCATCCCCGGCCCGGTATCCCGTCCTCACGATCCGCGTGTACCCGCCCTCCCGTCCGGAGAACCGCGCCGCGAGAGTGGCGAAGATCTTCTCCGTGTTCCCCTTGTCGCTCAGCAACGAGAAGGTCCGCCTCCGGGCATGCGTGGTGTCTTGTTTCCCGAGCGTTATCAGGCGGTCCGCCAGCCTGCGGACCTCTTTCGCCTTCGCGACCGTCGTTTCGATTCTCTCCGACCGCACAAGCGCGTTCATCATATTGCGCAACAAGGCTTTCCGATGGCCTGGGGTCCGCCCCAGTTTCCTGTGGGCAATGGCATGCCGCATGACTCGTCCTCGCCTATCGTGGTTTGGTCAGTCTTCTTGCCGGGGGGGGGTGAACCTCTCCGGAGTGAAACCGTCCACATTCATCCCGAGGGATAGCCCCATCTCGTGCAGGACGTCCTTGATCTCGTTCAGGCTCTTCTTTCCGAAGTTTTTCGTCTTGAGCATCTCCTGCTCCGTCCTCTGCACCAGTTCGCCGATGAACTTGATCTCGGCATTTTTCAGGCAGTTGTACGCCCTCACCGAGAGTTCCAGCTCTTCGACCGGTTTGTACAAGTTCTCGTTGACGGCCCCCTCTTCGAGGACCGCGATCTCCTCCGGCATCTCCACTTCCTCGTCGAAGTTGATGAAGACGGTCAACTGGTCCTTCAGGATCTTCGCCGCGTAGGCGACGGCGTCCGCGGGGAGGATCGCCCCGTCGGTCCATACTTCCAGATTCAGGCGGTCGTAATCGGTCTGCTGTCCCACGCGGGCATGCGTGACCGTGAAATTCACCTTCTTCACGGGAGAGAAGATGGCGTCGATCGGGATCGTTCCGATCGGGGCTCCTTCCTCGAGATTCCGCTCGGCGGGAACGTATCCCTTCCCCATGCGAACGGTCATCTCCATCTTCAGGGTGGCGTTCTCGGACAATTCCGCGATGTGGTGGTCCTTGTTCAGGATCTCCACCATCGGGTCGGCCTGGATGTGGGAGGCGTTCACGCGCTTCGGCCCTTTGGCCGCCAGGGTGATGACCCGCGGTTCGGGCGAGTGCATCCTCAGCCGGATTTCCTTGAGATTCAGAATGATGTCGGTGACGTCCTCGACGACCCCGACCATCGTGGAATACTCGTGCTGCACGTTCTCGATCCGGACCGAAACGATCGCGGCTCCCTGCAGCGAGGAGAGAAGAATCCTGCGGAGAGCGTTTCCGAGCGTGGTGCCAAACCCTCTCTCGAGAGGCTCCGCCGTGAACTTGCCGTAAAAACCCGTGGCCGTGTCCGTCGCCACGTCGATGCGGCGCGGTCTGATCAACTGTTTCCAATTTCGCTGGAACATACTACCCCCTTCTCCTGACCAAAAGGATCTACTTCGAATAAAGTTCGACGATCAGCTGTTCCTGGATCGGCTCGGTGATGTCCGCCCGCGAAGGCAACGCCTTGACGCTGCCGCGGAAATTCTCCCGCTCCAGCTCGAGCCAGACCGGAATCCCCTTCCGGGCCACGGCATCCAGGGCCTCGTTGACGGACAGGATCTTCCTGCTTCGTTCCCGTATTTCGACCACATCGCCGGGACGGACGAGATAGGAGGGAATGTTGACCCTGCGTCCCGCCACGAGGAAATGACCATGCCGGACCAGCTGCCTGCTCTCCCGGCGCGTCACCGCGAATCCGAGCTTGAACACCACGTTGTCCAGGCGCCTCTCCAGAAGGATCAGCAGGTTGTCGCCGGTCCTCCCCTTCATCCGGTCCGCTTTCTCGAAATAGTTGTGGAACTGTTTCTCCAGGAGTCCGTATATTCTCCTTGCCTTCTGCTTCTCCCGCAGCTGGACCCCGTAGTCGCTGTGCTTCGGCCGACGTTGCCCGTGCTGACCGGGGGGATATCCCCTGCGCTTGATGGCGCACTTGTCGGTAAAGCAACGGTCCCCCTTCAGGTACAGCTCCATCCCTTCGCGTCTGCAAAGACGGCAAACCGCTTCACGATACCTGGCCAACGAAATTCCTCCTCTGATCCCTGTTTGCTTCGATCAAACCCTTCGCCGTTTCGGCGGGCGGCACCCGTTGTGCGGGATGGGCGTCACGTCCCGGATGTAATTGATCTTGAGGCCGGCCGCCTGCAACGTCCGCAGGGCCGCCTCCCTTCCCGAGCCGGGGCCCTTGATGTAGACCGTCAGGGAATTGACCCCGTATTCCATCGCCTTCTTCGCAACTTCCTCGGCGGCCACGGTCGCCGCAAACGGGGTGCTCTTCCGGGATCCCTTGAACCCCTTCGACCCGGAGCTGCACCAGGCGAGCGCGTTGCCGTCCAGGTCGGTGATCGTGATGATGGTGTTGTTGAACGTCGCCTTGATGTGGGCAACGCCCACGGGGACGTTCTTGCGGAATTTCTTCTTTCCTTTTTTTCTCGGTGTTGCCATTGTGCCTCCGGATTCCCGCGTCCCGCGGGGGTTGATATCCCGTCGCCTTTATTTTTTTGTCGCTTCCTTTTTCTTCGCCACCGCGCCCTTCCGCGGTCCCTTCCTTGTCCGTGCGTTGGTATGGGTGCGCTGCCCTCTCGCCGGCAGCCCCTTGCGGTGCCGCAGGCCCCGGTAGGACCCGAGGTCCATCAGGCGCTTGATGTTCATCGAGACTTCCTTGCGCAGGTCCCCTTCCACGTGGTAATGGGCGTCGATGACGTCCCGGATCCGCGCGATCTGGTCCTCGGTGAGGGTGTTTCCCCTCGTCTCGGGGGATACCCGCGCCTCCGCCAGAATCCTCCGGGCCGCCGTCGGGCCGATCCCGTAAATATAGGTCAGCCCCGTCCCGATCTTCTTGGTATTCGGAATATCGACTCCGGCTATCCGTGCCAAACGTGCCTCCTCCCGACCCGCCCGGGCAGGTCCCGTTCTACCCCTGGCGTTGCTTGTGTTTTGGGTTTTCGCAGATGACGCGGACGACGCCTTTCCGGCGAATCACCTTGCATTTCACGCATACCTTCCGGACCGACGGCCTGACTTTCATCGCGTTTCTCTCCTACTTCGTTCGGTAGATGATCCTGCCCCGCGTCAGGTCGTACGGCGTCAGCTGCACCGTGACACGGTCGCCCGGCAGGATCTTGATAAAATGCATCCGCATCTTTCCCGATATGTGGGCGAGCACTTTCATCTTGTTGTCGAGCTCCACGCGGAACATCGCGTTCGGGAGCGGCTCGATGACCGTCCCCTCGACCTCGATCGCTTCTTCCTTCGGCATGTTCTCCTTTTCTCCGTTCCCCTCGTCCCTTCAGGGAAGACTCAGGATCCGGTTCCCGTCCGCCGTGATCGCCACCACGTGTTCAAAGTGCGCGGATCGTTTCCGGTCTCGCGTCACCACCGTCCACCCGTCCGGGAGAACCTCCACCGGAAAGAGCCCCTCGTTGACCATTGGCTCGATGGCCAGAACCATCCCCGGCATGAGTTTCGGTCCGGTCCCCGGGGTGCCGAAGTTGGGGACCTGCGGCTCCTCGTGCAGCGTCCTGCCGATCCCGTGCCCCACGAAGTCCCGAACCACGGAGAATCCAGCGCCTTCCGCCTCCTCCTGGATGGCGGCGGATATATCCCCCAGCCGGTTTCCCGGCAGGGAGACGCCGATGGCTTTCGTAAGCGCCCGTTCGGTCGTCGCCAGGAGATTTTCGGAGCCGGCGGAAATCTTCCCGACAGCGTAGGTTCGGGCCGCGTCCCCGAAAAATCCGTCCCGCACCACCCCGAAATCGATGCTCACGATATCCCCTTCGCGGAGCACCCGGGTCCCGGACGGGATTCCGTGGACCACTTCCTCGTTGATGGAGGTGCAAAGGTTGGCGGGGTATCCGAGGTATCCCTTGAACGCCCCCCGCACCCCGTGCTTCGCTACGAATTCCTCCGCGAATTCCTCGAGCTCCCGCGTCGCGACTCCCGACCTCACATGGCGCTCCACTTCTTCAAAGAACTGTCCGACCATGGCGCCTGCCAGGCGCATCGCCTCGATTTCCGGAGGCGATTTGATGATGATCATCTTCTATTGCAATATCTTGGTAATGTTGGCGAATATGGTGTCAATGTTTCCGGAAGCCTTGACGGACCGGATTTTCCCGGTCCCCCGGTAGTAATCGATCAGGGGTTCCGTGGACTTCTTGTAATTTACCAGCCGGGCCCGGATCGTCTCCTCCTTGTCATCCTCCCGCTGGAAAAGGGCACCGCCGCACTTGTCGCACTTTCCTTCCCCTTTCGGAGGGTTGAACCGGACATGGTACATGGCCCCGCACCCGGCGCAAGTCCGCCGCCCGCACAGGCGCTCCATGATTTCGCCCTCGTCCACCTCGAGAGAGAGGACGCCGGTGATCTCCTTGCCCAGTTCCTTCACGACGCGGTCGAGCGCCTGCGCCTGGGGGATCGTCCGGGGGAAGCCGTCCAGGATGAATCCCTTCTCGCAATCCTTTGCCCCGAGGCGGTCCTTGACGATTCCGATGACGACCTCGTCCGGTACCAGTCCGCCCCGGTCCATGAACCCCTTCGCCTGTCGTCCCATCTCGGTGCCGTTCTTTACGGCCTCGCGAAGCATGTCCCCCGTGGAGACCTGCGGGACGGCATAGGACGCGGAGAGCTTCTTCGCCTGCGTTCCCTTCCCGGAGCCGGGTGCTCCCAGCAGGATGATCCCCCTCATCGGCTATCCCCTCCTCCCTTTCATTTGTCCCTTCTTGAGGAACCCCTCGTAATGGCGGGTGATCAGGTGCGACTCGATCTGCTGGATCGTGTCCATGGCGACGCCGACCACGATGAGCAGTCCCGTGCCCCCGAAATAGAACGGGACGTTGAACCGGGAGATCAGGATGCTGGGCAGAACGCAGATCACCGAAACGTACAGCGCGCCGCCCAGGGTGATGCGCGTCAGGATGCGGTCGATGTACTCCGCGGTCTTCTTGCCGGGACGGATCCCGGGGACGAAGCCCCCGTATTTCTTCATGTTGTCCGCGACGTCGACCGGGTTGAAGGTGACGGCGGTGTAGAAATAGCAGAAGAAGATGATGAACGCCACGTACAGCCCCTCGTACGCGAAGTTCCCGGGGGTAAGCGCCTGGGAGACCTTCTGGGTCACCGGGTGCTGGATGAAGTTCGCCAGCGTCGCGGGGAAGAGCAGGATCGAGGAGGCGAAGATCGGGGGGATGACCCCGGCCGTGTTCACTTTCAGGGGAAGATGGGTGCTCTGTCCCCCGTAGACCCGCCGTCCCACGATGCGCCTTGCGTATTGGACGGGGATCCGCCGGTGCGCGCGTTCGAAGTAGATGATGATCGCGACGACGGCCACCATGATCGCGAGGAGCAGCAGGCCGACGAAGAGACCCATTTCCCCCGTTCGGATCAGCGTGAACGTCCGGACGAGTCCGCTGGGAAACCGGGCGACGATGCCCGCGAAGATGATCAGGGAGATCCCGTTCCCGATCCCCCTTTCGGTGATCTGTTCCCCCAGCCACATGAGAAACGCCGTCCCCGACGTCAGCGTGAGGACGGTCAGGATCCGGAACGACCATCCCGGCTGGTACACGACGGACCCGGCCTGTCCGATCCCGGCGACGTTCTCGATCCCCACGGCGATCCCGAGGCCCTGGATCACCGAAAGGACGATCGTTCCGTACCGCGTGTACTGGGTGATCTTGCGCCGGCCGAGCTCCCCCTCCTTCGAGAGCTTCTCCAGCTGCGGGATGACCACGGTCAGGAGCTGGAGGATGATCGATGCGCTGATGTACGGCATGATTCCGAGCGTGAATATCGAGAACCGGCTGACCGCTCCCCCCGAGAACATGTCGATCAGTCCGAAGAGGGTTCCGGACTGGGACGCGAACAGGGCGGTGATCGCCTGGGTGTCGATGCCCGGAGTCGGGATGTACACCCCGATGCGATAGACCGTAAGCAGCATGGCGGTCACGAAGAGGCGCCTCTTGAGCTCCGGCACCTTGGTGATGTTCTGGAAAGCGTTCAGCAAGAGGACGACACCTCCATGGTCCCGCCGGCGGCGGCGACTTTCCGGGCGGCTTCCTTGCTCGCCTTGTCGACCTTGACCGTCACGGCGCGTGTCACTTCCCCGGTTCCGAGGAGCTTGACCCCATCCTTGACGTTCTTTACGACCCCGGCCGCGCGCAAGGCGTCGACGTCGACGACCGACCCTGCGTCGAACCGGTTGAGGTCCTTCACGTTCACGATGGAGTACTCCTTCCGGAACACGTTGCGAAACCCCCGCTTCGGGATCCTGCGCTGCAGGGGCATCTGCCCGCCTTCGTACCCGGGGGGCGATCCCCCGCCGCTCCGCGCGCGCAGCCCCTTCTCGCCGCGCCCCGCCGTTCTTCCCGAACCCGAGCCCTCTCCCCGCCCGACACGTTTGCTGCCGCGTTTCGATCCCTTGGCCGGTCTCAGTTCGGATAGCTTCATCGGGATTCTCCCAGTTCCTCGACGCGGAGGAGAAACTTCACCTTTTCCACCATCCCCCGGATTTCGGGGGTGTCCTTTCTCGTCACGGAGCGGTTCACCCGCGTGAGGCCCAGTCCTTTCACGACGCGCCGCGCAGACTCCGGGCGCCCGCTCAAGCCCCGGACGAGGGTGATGCGCAAATCGCCCCTCATGCCGACACCTCATCGTCCTTCTGCCCGCGCGCTATCTGGACCTGAGCCAGGGTCTTAAGCTGCGAGAGCCCGTCCATGGCCGCCTTGACCAGGTTGTGGGGATTATTGCTCCCGAGCGATTTGGTCAGGATGTCCGCGATCCCCGCCGACTCGATCACCGCCCGGACCCCGCTCCCCGCGATCACCCCCGTTCCGGGAGACGCGGGCCTCATGATGACCTGGCTTGCGCCGTATTTTCCGACCACCTCGAAGGGAATCGTACCATTGACCACCGGGACCCGGAGGAGTTCCCTCTTGGCGTTCTGGACCGCCTTCCGGATGGCGTCGGGAACTTCGTTTGCCTTCCCCAGACCCGAGCCGACGTGTCCGTTTCCGTCGCCGATCACGACCACCGCGCTGAAGGAAAACCTTCGTCCTCCCTTGACCACCTTGGCGACCCGGCTGATGTGGATCACGCGATCTTTCAGGTCCAGCCCATCAGGATTGACTTTCTTCAAACGCGCCTCCCCGTCCCTTCGCGGTTATTTCCTAGAATTCCAGCCCGGACTCCCGGGCGCCATCCGCCAGCTCCTTGACGCGCCCATGGTACAGGAACCCGTTCCGGTCGAAGATGACTCTCCGGATATTCTTCTCGGTGGCCTTCCTGCCGATCCATTCCCCGACCTTCTTCGCGGCATCGCTCTTCTTCAGGTGGCCGATTTCGTCCCGGATCTCCGGGCTGAGCGTGGAGGCGGCGAGAATGGTGGACCCCGTGGTGTCGACCACAAGTTGCGCGTAGATGTGCTTCGCGCTTCGGAAAACGGAGAGCCGGGGGCGTTGCTCCGTTCCGAACAACTTCTTCCGGATCCTTCTCTTTCGCTTCTGCCGCGCGATTTCACGCGTATTTTTCTGGCTCATGGCTTAGTCCTACGCTCCGTCAGGTGGTTTCCGGCCGTAAGGCCCCTTCTACTTCCCGGCGGCCTTTCCGGCTTTCTTCAAGAGGCGTTCGCCCCGGTACCGGATTCCCTTCTGCTTGTAGACGTCCGGTTGCCGGAGGGAGCGGATCTTCGCCGCGGTGAGGCCGACGAGTTCCTTGTCCGCCCCGGACACCTTGATCACCGTGTTCGCCTCCACTTCGGCGCTGATTCCCTTCGGAAGGGGGAACACCACGGGGTGGGAATATCCCAGCGCCATCTGGATCGCGTTCTTCTTGACTTCGGCCTTGTAGCCCACCCCGACGATTTCGAGGGTCTTGGTGAACCCCTCGACGACGCCTTTCACCATGTTCGCCACCAGGGTCCGGTAGAGCCCGTAGAGGTTCCGGGCGGACTCCCCTCCGGGCCGCAGGGCGACGACGGCGTGCCCGTCCCTGACCTCGACCATCACGTTGCCGGGGATCGGGCGGGAAAGCGTTCCCTTCTTCCCGGTGACGGACAGGATGCCGTCCTTGACCTCGACGGTTACTCCGACGGGGATCGCCACCGGCACCTTTCCGATTCTTGACATCGTTGCCTCCCCCGGGGGAACGTACGACCCCGTCACCAGACCTTGCAGAGCAGTTCCCCGCCGATCGCGAGTTTCTTCGCCTTCTCCCCCGTCATCACCCCTCGGGAAGTGGAAAGGATGGCGATTCCGAAACCGTTCTTCACGGTGGGAATCTCGTCTTTTCCGACGTACACGCGCCGTCCGGGCCGGCTCACCCGCTTCATCCCCTTGATCGCATACCCGGACTCGGGTTCGCTTCTCAGGTAGATCCGGAGAACCGGCTGCTTGGGGTCGGGGAGAACGCGGTAGTTCTTCACGAACCCCTCTTCCTTGAGGATCGAGGTGATGTTCTCCAGCACCCCGGTGGAGGGAAGCTCGAGCTGGTCGAACTTCGCCGTCTGGGCGTTGCGGACCCGTGCGAGCAAATTGGAAATATGGTCGTTGATCGCCATCTTAGGTCTCCTACCAGCTCGCCTTTACCACTCCGGGGAGCTCACCCCGGAGCGCCAGCTCCCGGAGACAGATCCGGCAGAGCTGGAACTTGCGGTAATAGGCTCTCGGCCTCCCGCATCGCGGGCATCGGTTGTATTTCCGGACGCGAAACTTCGGGGTCCTCTTCGATTTGGCGATGATCGATTTTTTTGCCACTCCTTCTCCTCCCGGGAGCGTCAGGCCCGGAACGGCATTCCGAGCAGGCGCAGAAGCTCCAGCCCTTCCTCGTCGCTGCGGGCCGTTGTGACGATCGTAATGTTCATTCCCCTTATTTTGTCTATTTTATCGTAGTTTATCTCCGGAAATATAATCTGCTCCCTTACGCCAAGCGTATAATTCCCCCGTCCGTCGAACCCCTTGGGGGAGAACCCCTTGAAGTCCCTCACCCGGGGCAGCGCCACCCCCATGAGCTTGTCGAGGAAGTGGTACATCCGGTCCCGGCGGAGGGTGACCTTCACCCCGATCGGGACGCCCGCCCTCAGCTTGAAATTCGATATGCTCTTTCTTGCCTTCGTGACCACCGCCTTCTGCCCGGTGATGAGCCCGATCTCCAAGACGGCGGAGTCGATGACCTTGATGTTGTCGATCGCCTCTCCCAGGCCCATGTTGATGATGACTTTCTCGACCCTCGGAACCTGCATCGGATTCCGGTAGTGGAACTTCTCCTTCATCCGCGGAACCACCTCGTCCTTGTAATAACCGGAAAGTCTCGCCATTTCCCGTCACCCCGGTCCGCCGGTTCCCGGCGGGTCTTCGCTACTTCTTCCTGGCCTCGAGGACGTCGCCGCACCGCTTGCAGGCGCGGTGCTTCTCCCCGGAATCCTCGACCACCATGGATATCCGCGTCGGCTTGTTGCACTTGTTGCACATGACCATGACGTTGGAATACGCCAGCGGGGCCTCCTTCTCGATGATGCCGCCCTTGGGATTGGCCTTGCCGGGTTTCGCGTGGCGCTTCACCATGTTGATCTTTTCCACGAAGACGCGGCCCGCCTCCCTGTCCACCTTGAGGACCCTGCCGACCTTCCCCTTCTCCTTGCCCACCATGACCCGTACGATGTCGTTCTTCCGTATCTGGAGCGTCGCTTCCGCCATGTCTCCCTCTGCCTTCCCCTTAGAGAACTTCCGGAGCCAGGGATATGATCTTCATGAATTTCTTGGCACGGAGTTCCCGGGCCACGGGTCCGAAAATCCGGGTTCCGACCGGCTCCCCCTGCGGGTTGATGAGAACGGCCGAATTCTGGTCGAACCGGAGGAAGCTCCCGTCGGCCCGTCCGATTTCCTTGGCGGTCCGAACCACCACCGCCTTGTACACATCGCCCTTCTTGACTTTCCCGTGGGGAATCGCTTCCTTCACGCTGACCACGATGATGTCGCCGACGCTGGCGTATCTCCGCTTGCTCCCCCCGAGCACCTTGATGCAGCAAAGACGCTTCGCTCCGGAATTGTCGGCCGCGTCCAGCATGGTCTGCATTTGGATCATGGCATACGCTCTCCGCTCGAATAATCAGCGAACCACGGGCCGTTCGATCAACCGGGAGACCCGCCACCGCTTTTCCTTGCTCAGCGGTCTGGTTTCGACGATTTCCACCGTGTCGCCGATGCGGTATTCGTTCCCCTCGTCGTGGGCCTTGTAAGTGGTCCGTCGTTTCGTGTACTTTTTATAGACCGGGTGAAGGACGAGCCGTTCCACACGAACGACGACGGTTTTGTCCATGCGGTCGCTCATGACGATCCCGATCTTCGACTTGCGAATCCCGCGGCCTTCTTTCTCTTTTGCCGTCGCCATCTTACCCCGTCTCCCCTCCTTCCTTCTGCCGGAGGAACGTGATGATCCGCGCGAGATCCTTCCGCCGGTTCCGGATGAGCATGTGGTTGTCCAGGGAGGAAGCCGACCGCTTCATCCTGAGGCGGAAGATCTCGTCCCGCAGTTCCGTCTCCTTGTGCTTCAACTCCCCGACCGCGAGGTCCCGGATGTCCTTCTTCCTCATGACCGCCCTATGCCTCCCTCGTAAGGAACTTCGTCTTCAGGGGGAGCTTGTGCGAGGCGAGCCGGAAGGCCTCCCTCGCGGTCGCCTCGTCCACCCCCTCGATTTCGTAAAGCACGAGGCCCGGGCGCACCACGCAAACCCACTCCTCGGGCGCCCCCTTCCCCTTTCCCATTCGGGTTTCGGCGGGTTTCTTGGTGACGGGCTTGTCGGGGAAAATCCGGATCCAGATCTTCCCCCCGCGTTTCACGAACCTGGTCATCGCCACGCGGGCGGCCTCGATCTGGCGGGAGGTGATCCATCCGGCGGTGGTCGCCTTCACTCCGTAGTCTCCGAAGTTGAGAGTGTTCCCCGCCTGGGCTGCTCCCCTTCTCCGCCCCTTCTGCGTCTTTCGGAATTTCACCCGTTTCGGCGCAAGCATGCCTCAAGGTTCTCCTATTCGCCCTTGGACTCGCGGGAGGGAGACTGCAGGACTTCTCCCTTGTAGATCCAGACCTTCACCCCGATCTTTCCGTAGGTGGTTTTCGCCTCGGCGAATCCATACTCGATGTCCGCCCGCAGGGTATGGAGGGGAACCCTTCCCTCCCGATACCACTCCGAGCGGGCCATTTCGGCGCCCCCCAGGCGTCCGGCCACGTGGATCTTGATCCCCTTGGCCCCGAGCTTCATCGAGGAGAGGACCGTCTTCTTCATGGCCCGCCGGAAGGCGATGCGCCTCTCGAGCTGCATGGCGACGTTCTCGGCGGTCAGCTGGGCATCGGTCTCCGGTCGGCGTATCTCCTGAATCGTGATCGAGACCTCCTTCTTGGCGAATTTCTGCAGGTCCTTCTTGAGGTTCTCGATCTCGACCCCCTTCTTCCCGATGACGATTCCGGGCCTCGCCGTGTGGATGATGACGTGGACGCGGCTGGACTTCCGCTCGATCTCCACCGCCGACACCCCGGCATGGATGAGCCGCTTCTTCACGTAGGACCGGATGCGCAGGTCCTCCTGCAGGTTCGCTGCGTAATCCTTCTCGGAGTACCATCGCGATCGCCAATCCTTGATGATCCCCAGGCGAAACCCGTACGGATGTACCTTCTGCCCCAAAAGCCGCCTCCCTTCGGTCCGTTGTTTCCCCGTTACTTCTCGTCGACCACGATGGTGATGTGGCTGGTCCGCCTCCGGTACCGGTGGGCCCGCCCCATCGGCGCGGGACGGAACCTCTTCATGGCCGCCCCCCCGTCCACATACGCCTTCTTCACGAACAGGATGCCTGTGTCGATCACGCCCGTCTGGGCGGCGTTCGCAACGGCGGAGTCGAGCACCTTCCTCACCGTTTTGGCGCACGCCTTGTTCGCCAGCTTCAGGACCGTCTGCGCATCGGAGATGTTCTTTCCGCGGATCAGGCCCACCACGAGCCGCGCCTTCCTCGGGGAGACACGCATGAACCTTGCCGTCGCTCTCGCTTCCATCGCCGTTCTCCTTCCGCGGCCTACTTCTTCACCTTGGCCTTCCGGTCGCCCGAATGGCCGTGGAACGTGCGGGTTGGCGAAAACTCCCCGAGCTTGTGACCCACCATGTTTTCCGTGACGAAAACGGGCATGAATTTCCGGCCGTTGTGGACGGCGAAGGTGAAACCCACCATGTCCGGGATGATGGTGGACCGCCTGGACCAGGTTTTGATGACCTTCCTGTCGCCCTGCTCGACCGCCCTGCGCACCTTCCGCGCCAGGCTTTCCTCGACATACGGTCCCTTTTTGATCGATCGCGCCACGGAGGTTACCCCTTGTTCGTTTATTTCCGACGCTTTACGATGTAGGGGTCGGAAGCCTTGTTCTTGCGGGTCTTGTGCCCCTTGGTCGGCTTTCCCCACGGCGTGCAGGGATGCCTCCCCCCGGAGGATTTCCCCTCCCCCCCGCCGAGCGGGTGGTCCACCGGGTTCATGGCCACGCCCCGTACCGTCGGCCTCCGGCCGAGCCAGCGGCTCCTGCCGGCCTTCCCGAGCGACACCTTCTCGTGGTCCAGGTTCCCCACCTGCCCCACCGTCGCCATGCAATCGATGAATACGAGCCGCACCTCCCCGGACCCGAGGCGCAAGTGGGCGTACTGCCCCTCCTTCGCGAGAATCTGGACGACGTTGCCCGCCGCCCTTGCCAGCTGCCCCCCCTTGCCCACCTTGAGCTCCACGTTGTGGACCATCGTCCCCACCGGGATCTGGCGGATCGGAAGGGCGTTGCCCGGTTGGATATCCGCGTCGTTGCCGGAAACAACCGTGTCTCCCACGGAGAGCCCCACCGGGGACAGGATGTACCGTTTTTCCCCGTCTGCGTAATGCAGGAGGGCGATGCGGGCAGACCGGTTCGGGTCGTATTCGATCGCGGCGACCTTGGCGGGGACGTCCTTCTTGTTTCTCCGGAAGTCGATCACCCGGTATTTTCTCTTGTGTGCCCCCCCGCGGTGCCAGGACGTGATTCTCCCCTGGTTGTTCCTGCCCGCACGGTTTTCCCTCTTCTCGACGAGACTCCGCTCCGGCTTCTTTTGGGTGAGGTCCTCGTTCGTGAGAACCGTCATGGAGCGGACGCCGGGGGAGGTCGGCTTGAATTTTTTGATTCCCATGTCCTATGGCTCCTTGCCTGCCTGCGCGTCACACGCCTTCGAAAAACTCGATCTTGTCGCCCGGTTTGAGCACCACGACCGCCTTCTTCCAGCCGGGACGCCTTCCGACGATCCGCCCCCTGGTCTTCGTCTTGCCGGAGACGCGCATCGTCTTGACGTCGAGCACCTTGACCTTGAACAGCTTCTCGACCGCCTCCTGGACCTGCTTCTTGTTCGCCCGGGGGTCCACGGCAAACGTCACCGCGTTGGAGGTCTCCTTGAGCAATGTCGCTTTTTCCGTGATCAGCGGCCGCTTCAGTACGTCCGTGATGTTCATTTCCCCAGCACCTCGCTGATGATTTCGAATGCCGGCCGCGTGAACACCAGCTGCTCGTACGAGAGAATGTCGACCACATTGAGGGCGGAAACGGGAAGCGACTTGAAGGACGGGAGGTTGCGGATCCCCAGATCCAGCGTCTTCTTGGGCTCCTCCGTCACCAGAAGGGCGTGGGAAAGGCCGAGCTTCCCGGCGACCTTCAGGAACTCCTTGGTCCGCGGACCCGGAAGGTCCAGGTCGTCCACGAGCACGATCCTGTTTTCCCTGGCCCGGGCGCTCAGGGCGCATCGGAGTGCGGCCTTCATGGCCTTCCGGTTGACCTTCTGTTCGTAGCTGCGGGGGTGCGGCCCGAACACCGTTCCCCCGCCGCGGAGCAAGGGGGACCGAATGCTGCCCATGCGGGCGCGGCCGGTTCCCTTCTGGCGATACGGTTTCCTTCCTCCGCCGGAGACTTCCTTCCTGGTCTTCGTCGAGGCGGTTCCCGATCGCTTTGCGTTCCGTTGGGCGACGACCACCTGATGGAGCAGGTGCGTTTTCACTTCGGCCCCGAAGACCGACTCCGGCAATTCGAGCGTCTCCTTGACTTGCCGTTCCTTGTCGAAAAGCTCCAGGGTGGCCATATCGCGCTCCTTACCGCCCGTTTCCCTTCTTGATGGCCCGTCGCACGAAGACGAGGCCGTTCTTCGCCCCCGGCACTGCGCCCCGCACCAGCAACAGGTTCTTCTCCGTCTGAATGGCGACGACCCGCAGGTTGAGAACCGTTACGCGCTCGTTCCCGTAATGGCCGCCCATCTTCATGTTCTTGAATACCCGGGAGGGCCAGGAAGAACCGCCGATGGAGCCGGGGGCGCGGTGGA
>Ga0209619_10000067_pt1 | contig 53989 bp, 65 predicted proteins | sample Rifsed16ft3_FD_184011 | JGI IMG/M metagenome (GOLD analysis project Ga0209619, IMG submission 184011) | Soil microbial communities from Rifle, Colorado, USA - sediment 16ft 3 (version 2) | ecosystem: Environmental > Terrestrial > Deep subsurface > Rock core/Sediment | place: Rifle, Colorado... | reverse complement strand
ATCAAAATAGAGTATCTCACGTAGGTCCACGTAGTGCTCATATTGCTGGCCTCAAATATTCTTGCTTTGCAGATCCTGAGGATCTTAAAACTGGAAAAATAGTCTTGATTAAACCAATGTTAAATGACAAATCCGAATATGTGGCAATAAAATGCGACAAAGAAACATATGCCATTACCAATACATGTGCGGCAAACGCATTAGGCATGATAGAAAAAGATGACTATGCTTTTGCAAATCAAGAATCTGCAAAAGTTGCCCTTAAAACTCTTGCAGAATTTGTAGGAGTCTCATATCACGAAATTGCCATGTCTATTATTCAGACTGCCTCATTTGAGATAACAAAAACAATCAGTAAAATCTTAAAAGAGTTCAAAATGAATCCATCTCATACGACATTGATTGGTGGAGGAGGGGGTGCGTCTGTTCTTGTTCCATTTGTTGCAAAACAATTAGGAATCAAATATGAAAAAGCTGAACATGCTGAAGTAATCTCATCCATTGGTGTGGCATCATCTATGCTTCAAGAAGAAATGGAACAAACAATGGTGGATCCAACCCCTGAAAAAATCAATCAAGCTCATAAAAAAATTCATGCAATGTTAGTTAACAAAGGTGCAATTCCTGAATCCATTATGATAAACAGTGAGTATGTTTCTGACAAATCTCTTCTTCGTGTAACTGCTGTAGGTAATGTGGAATTAGATAGTGCAGAAACTTCAAAAAATGTCTTTACATTAGATGATGCCAGAAAACGAGCAAGTGAGATTATTGAAATTTCTGAGGATTTAATTGATCTGAGTTATGAGACTGATCATTACTTTGTGTTTACTGGTCACATCGAAATAAAAAAATTATTTAGCAAAAAGAACCAGCACCATATTTTAATTTTAGACAGATATGGAAAACCAAAACTTTCAATAAAAAATGGCAAGATCTTTCAGGGTGGCAAAATCACAATATTGGAAGAATTGGATGAATATTTGGAATCAAGACATTCGGAAATTGCCCCTAAAGTATATCTCCTAAATGATCTAAAGATGGTGGATTATTCTAGTCTTATTACTCCATCTGATATTGTAAATGCTGTTAGAGGAGAACTTGTGGGTTCTGAAAAAGCATCTGTGTTGATAGAACTCTAACTGTGCCTGTTTTATCCAAAAAATCTTAATTTTGAAACAATTGGCCTTTGATCGACACATTTTTTGACTCTGGTACTTCTAATTGCACACAATTTCGATATTACTATGAGCTGTAAAATTGGGTTTATCCACAGTTTTTCCTATTTTGCCATCCAAAACAAAAAGATGTGCATTAATTGTGGAATAGAAGAAAGCAATAATAATTAATTATTTAATTTTGAATCTATGCGTTATTGGATTTTTTCCATTTTACTTTTGATTTTTAGCACTCCTGTTTTTGCACAAACTCCTGAATTTGATGAACTTTCCGATTCTGCACAATATGTTTTAGAACTTGATGAGCATGTATATCATATATCTTATGTTGTCAATGCTGATATAGTTGCAATGAAAATTGACCCTGAATCAAAATCATTGCTTATTGGTTTAGATAATGCTTCTGATTCTCAATTTTTTATTAGTTTGGAACATGAATTGATTACTGCACAAAATAACGAATTTGTAATTTTGGTCAACGGTCAGGAAATAGATTATGAAATTACATCTGATTCTGTTCGTTCTACATTTGAGTTCTTTGTATCTGCAGGTTCTGAAGAAATTGAAATTATTGGAACTCATGTAATTCCGGAATTCCCAATTGGTGCAGTTTTTGGGTTTGCAGTGATGATTTTATCTGTTATAATTTTTGCAAAGGTGAAAACACCTTTTTTCAGGTTGTAATTTTATCTAATTGATTTGTTTCTTTTGCAGTTTTTACTTCACGCGCTATTCTTTTACCCATACTCATAGGCTCATTAAAAAGTAATGAATAGTATGGTGAGCCATCCATGTAGATGTTTGTTCCTGCCACAATTCTAGCTGAAAATTCAAATGATGTAAACTTTGCATTCTCATCATAAACTCCCTCAATACAAAATGGTCCATTCATTCCAGGTGCCGCCATCCTTTTTGATGCCTCTACAAAATTTTCTCCCATTGTATACACTTCATCTAGTAATGATTCTCTTAAAACTATTGGGCTGTTTCCAATCACATTAAATGACGGAATCTTATTGCTTTTTAGCTGCTGCTCTGATGGAATTCTAGCAATGCCTTCGATGTCTGATTCATGTCTCTGATCAGCGCCAAAAAATTCTAGTTCTTCTTTTAGAGGAGAATAAAAGAATTGCAGATATGCCAAAACACCTGCAGCGTATTCTTGAATGTACAGTGTCTCTTCTTTGGAAATCACTCCTTGTAAAATCATCTGATTTCTTTTTTTATTATATTCATCTGGATTGGATGCTAAAAAATATCCTTTGCCTCCTGCGGCTCCCTGCCTTTTTACAATTACAAGCTTGTTGATATCCTTTGAATCCAACACTGGTTTTGGAACTGGAAGTTTTGCTTCGCGCATGAGTTTTTCTTTCATGGTTCTGTCTGATTCCCATCTTAGGATCCACTTGTTTCCAAAAATTGGAGTCTTGATTGATTCAATTTGTTCAGAACTCATCTGTGCAATCAAAGTTCCATGAGGAATTAACACTGCATTATTTTGCTCTAAGATGGATTGATTTTTTTGTTCTAATATTTCTGTAAATGAATCCACCAAAATCAATTCATCAATAAATGAAAATCTACGGTACAGCCTCTCTCTTTTTCTCTCACAAACTAGGATTGTTTTTAAACCTTCATCTTTGGCACCTTTGAGAACTTGTAGGGCACAGTGAGATCCTAAGGTTGCTATTGCCGTCAATGTGATGTATCTTCTACTTTATCGTACTTTATGAACTATGTGTGGATGACACGTATTGAAAAACCTCGTCAATTAACTCTGCACTTAATTCCGATTTGATGTCTTCTGGAATTACTTTTAATACAAAATCATACATGCTAGTGTTTTTTGGGAGACTGCCCCTTTCCTGATACAATGAATATACTGCAATTCCATTTGATATTAATACAATAATTTTTTCTTTGCTTGTTAGAGTCATTGTCTTTCTAAACATCTTGTACTAATTTAATGTAAATCAAAAAATGCTGTTTTAGAAATTATATGATTCTTTGCTCTGATCTGCTTTAATGTGTGATATCTGTATTGTTTGCCTTGCTTGATTGTTCAGCGTATCCAATTCTGTTATTTCCCCATGACCTTCTGCAATTTCTTCACGTGGTTCTTGTGATGCATGATAACCAACAAAAACAGCTGCAATGATAAAGGTTGCAATTACTAATATTATTAATAGATCCAACTTGTTTTAGACTCAAATATTTTCTGATGATAAACGTTACTTTTTTCTTAGTTTTGGTGTCATATCTTACAAAAACTAATAATTCTGCACAAAATTCCCCAAAAACAATAACTCACACTCTAAAAATCATGACATGATCAGCATAATTTAGAAAAAAAAGAATAGAGTTTGATTAAGATTTTTTTAAACCCCATTTAAGGGCAAATTCTTCTTTGGTGATTGGAACTTTTGATTTACACTTTACACATCTACGCATTTTTGTGTACTTTGAAAATCTCCAAACATGAGGTTCACTTTTTTCATGACAGTTCATACTTTCTATTCTCTTACTAGTATTTAGGAAAACAACCCTTCAAATTTGATTCTCAATAAATTATGAGCAAATCTAACCAATATGGGCAGTAACACGTATCCCCAAAAATTAATTACACCATAGAACAGCAACTTAGTAAATTATGATAAAAACAGAGCTTGGAACATTACGTAGATCTCACTATTCTGATGAATTGAATTCATCTATGGACGGCTTGGAAGTTACTGTGATGGGTTGGGTCTTGACAATAAGGGAACACGGCAACATTAGTTTTGCTACCATTAGAGACAAGAACGGAGACATTCCAATTGTTGCCAAAAAAGGAGAATGTCCTGACGAACTACGTGAAAAACTATCCATACTAAAGGCACATTCTTCTGTTGCAATTATTGGCAAGATTAAATCTTCTGAAAAAGCTCCCACTGGATTCGAGATAATTCCAACTGAACTTCGAGTATTTTCAGATGTTGAAAAAATTCCTCCCTTTGAACCTTTAGCAAAGACTGTCAAAAACATAGACACTAGATTAGAGGTGCGACCAATTGATCTTAGGCGCAAAACATTACAGCATATTTTCAATGCAAGAAGTCAGGTACTCAAATCAATTAGAGATTATTTTTACCAACAAAATTTTACAGAAATTAACACGCCAAAAATGATAGCGACTGCAACTGAAGGTGGCGCTGCATTATTTCCAATATTTTATTACAATAAAGAGGCATTTCTAGCTCAGAGTCCACAATTGTACAAAGAACAATTGACTATGAGTTTTGAAAAAGTTTTTGAAATCGCACCTATTTTTAGAGCCGAACCCTCAAGAACTAACCGTCATTTGGCAGAAGCAATATCCATTGATTTGGAAGAAGCCTTTGTTGATTATAATGACATAATGATTAGAATTGAAGAGATAATAAAAATATCAATTAACTCTGTGAATGATTATGCAAAAAATAACTCAGATGTTGAGTTTGTCATTCCTTCAATCCCAGAACACATCCCAAGATACTCTTATGATGAATTGGTAGAAAAAATGCAAAAAGTAGGTGCAAAAACTGAGTGGGGCGATGATCTTTACCCTTCAAATCTTAAGAAGATTGGTTTGGAAGGATTTTACTTTATAAAAGATTGGCCTTTAGGTCCAAAGCCGTTTTATGTAAAAGACAACAAAACAAATCCAAAAATATCCGAATCATTTGATTTGATGTTTGGGGATTTGGAATTGTCTTCTGGTAGTACTAGAATTGAGAAACGACATGAGCTTGAAGAGAGAATGAAAAACAAAGGAATGAAGACTGATGCATTTGAATATCATTTGGGAGCATTTGATTATGGTGTGCCTCCTCACGCTGGATGTGGTATTGGTTTAGAGCGACTAATCATGGCACTTACAGGCACAGAAAACATCAGAGATGTCACATTTTATCCAAGAGATGTTGACAGATTAACGCCATGATTTATACGGCTTTTTTTAACCTAATGGATATTTTATGAAAATAAAAAATTAAGTTTCATTTCTTTAAGATTTTTCTTGAATTGTTTGTGTCTGATAAAACTTCAACAGTCAGAAATATGACACAGGGTATAATTCTATGATGAACGTATTTGAATTTTTAAATGAATTAAATGATATTATGTTCAATCCTTGTTGGATGAAACTTTATTATTTCCTAAGGGTTTTAAAAAAACATGGCAGAAAAGATAGGCGTTGAGGATCTGAAAAAGAAAAAACATGAATTCATAATAATTGATGTGAGAGAATTAGATGAACTTGAAACAGGTAAGATTGATGGCTCTGCCCATATGCCTCTTGGACTGGTAATTCGCAATGCAAACAAGGGAGAAATTAATGACTTGAAAGAAAAGAAGATTTGCACATACTGCAGGAATGGTTATAGGGGAAATATAGCAGCTGATGAACTAAATAAAAAAGGATTTAGGGCAGTAACACTTGATGGTGGGTTTGATACTTGGAATATAAAATAATTCCACAAATAGACTGAAAATACTGTCAAGTTGTCATATCTTTCTGTTCTTCATGAAATCTTAACAAACTTGTTACTTTGATTGTTGAATTTGTTTCTTTTTTGTAGATTTCCATATTTCTTTTATGATCTAAATGATTTTCAAGATGATAATCAGATCGTTTGTTTTGAAAATTTATTCAGTAATAGCATTGATGAATCAATACTTCTATGCGTTCTATGTTAAATTGGAGATGAACTTGTTGGTACAGTCTTTGATTTCTTTTTCATCCAAAACAAAGCTGCAACAAGAAGTACTGCGGGGACTAGTATGATTACAACCATTAATTCATAATAAAATTCCAAACGTTGTGCAGGTCTGACTTGCATCTGCTCATGATCTATTTTTTCTGGATTGTCATAAACTATGGTGGAAAACTCTGCCGTTCTTACAGCCTTGTTTGTAGTGAGGCCTACAGATTTTTCACCGGGAGTACCGGCAGTGCTTGCTATTCCTTCAAATCGTATTATGATTGGGCCTGAATCATCAAATGCAAAATTTCTGTAATCTCCGCCTACCTGCGTTAATCCAGCATCACGGTAAATCTCTTTGCCGTTTTGAATCAAGACAAAATCATATTTCATCTGGGCAAGATTTGTGTTTGTTGCAGAATTGTAAAACTGATAGATGAATTTTGCACTCTCATGTGTTTTGATGACAGATGGTTCCCATGTAAGATCAACTTCTATCATTTGGTCTGGTGTGTCTTGTATGACTGGAAATTTTTCAATCTCATTCCCAAATGAATCATGAGGATAATCTGGCATTAATTCCCTAACTGTCACCATTCCTTCCATCCAAGGGTGGATGGTACAATAATATGAAAATGAACCTGATTTTTCAAATGTGTGTGACCATGACTCATTTGGCATGAATCTGTCACTATCAAACAAACCATCAGGGGTTCCAAAATCTTTGTTCATCCAACCAAATCTTCCAGAGCTTTTCCCGCTTGTGACAGTATGCCCTTCTCTGTCATTGTTTATCCATGTTACAGTGTCTCCAATGTTGACAGATATTATTGATGGATCGTACCAAACTTCTGCTGGTGTATTTAGTTCTGGATTGAATGCTCCAAATGGTATGCTAATTGTAATTTCTTCTGCATAAGAATAAGTTGCATTTCCTGCAAATAATACAATGATAAAAATAATGATGTAAATTCCAAATTTTGAATTATAAAGTTCCATGATGTTTTTCATATGAATCACTAGTCAAAGATTTCTTCTTTATTTGGTCTTTTGTCTTTTACGATCTACAATATCTAGGAAAATAAAACATATTCTCCACCACTCTCACAAAGACCTGCAAGGAAAAAAAGCAAAAGCAAAGTCGATAACTTAGTTAATGAAGCCATCTGGTTTGTTTTAATTTTCTTTTAGTTTAATGTTCTGAAATAGGATCTGGAATGCCCCTATCCAAAATCTACATCAAACAGGATTAATCAATGATTCTTTTCTATTCATAAGATAGACACCAAATATCATAATGCCAGCAGCTACAATTTGATACCAACTGATCTGTTCTTGCAAAAAGACAGATGCTGCAATTAGTCCAAATATGGATGACATTGAAAATATCAAAACAGTTCTTACCGTGTTTATTCTCTTTAGACTCTGCAAGAAAAAGTAAAGCGATGCCGCAAATCCCACCATGCCAAGCACAAGAATTGGTGGAATTTCTGATGGTTCAATGTTTATTGGTACGCCAAACCCCAACACCGCAATAGCAAACAGAATCGTTCCACCTATTGCAGATTTGATTTGAGCAATTTTTGCAACATGTATTTTTTCTGCCAATATTTTGCTTAGGTTATTATCTATTCCCCAAAATAACATCGATAAAATCAACAACATGTCTTGATAGTGGAGTTGCTGTAATGTAAAATCTGAAAAATTCAGATCAGTTGTAACAATTATCATTCCAGCTAAAATTAAAGCCGTTGCTACATAGCCTATTTTACGAAGTCTTTCCTTGAAAAATATCATTGCAAGCAAAACCGAGAAAAATACCTCGCCATTTGCTATTAATGCTGCATCAGAAGCAGAAGCATGTGTTAAACTAACAAAAAACAGACTAGGTGCAATTGCTGCACCACATACTGATATTGCAAGTATCAAAAGATAGTTTTTCTTTGTCTTTTGGAATGACTGCTTTTGTGCAAGTGGAGTCAATGTTGCAGCTGCAATCAAGTAAATCAATGACGAAAGTAGTAACGGATTAACAGTAGATACCAACGGTTTTGCCAATACTGAGACCGAACCAAACATTACTGCAGCCAAAATCGCAAACAGGTAACCGAGGTGCTCGCTTCCGTATTTTTGGGTCAATCTCATATCTTGGAATTGATGACTGTTTATTTTAAGTCAAAGTCTTGTTTTTGGAATACATTGCCTATAGGTTTAGAGCGAATTAGTGCAAAATCTCTCTACCTGACTATATCCCCTGTGCGTTATGTCCGTGTATATAGTTGGGGCATGAGATTTTGCACTAATTTCTTCTAAAATTAGGCATAAGATCTGTCTTTCAAAAGAATATGTTGATGATATGATGTTGAAAATATATCTAAAAAAAATCTATTAAAAAATATACTTGTGTTTGGGCTGTGTAGAAACCATGCTAAACTAGCCAAATTATTCCTTGTAATTCTATAAGCATTATACGCAATCACTCGATACATCAGTTCTCTGTTCTGCGTCGATATCTTTCTGGATGTGACGTTTTCTCCAAACATCTTTTTTATCACAGAAAATATCGTTTCTGTCTTGTTTCTCTGATGGTATGTCACACTATCATGGCCCTGTCGTTTGAGCATCTTTCTGTAGTGTCCTCGGGTCTTGTACACTGGGACGTCAGCGTATCTTGGTGGTATGATACTTGTAATTCCCAGATTATTAGCTGCAACATGGTTCTTTTCTGAATCATATCCCTTGTCTGCCACAATAGTATCTATTGGTAAAATGCTGTTTGTCTTTTTCAGTAATTGCTCAAAATCTATTCCATCATGTCTCTGACGATGCCGTATTTTTACAGTGCATATTATCTGTTTTTTCATGTCTGCACAAATTGAGAGTTTGACAAACTTCCTTCGTAGTTTGGCACGTTTTGTATAACAATATGATGACTGTCCGTGACCAAATCCTGTCGCATCGATTCCTGCAAATACATTTTTGATTCTGACATGAATCACAAATGATTCCAAGATTTTCTGTAGTACTACCGTATCTAGTCGGGCAGCTGCCTTCTGTATGATGATTCGTAGCATGATGCAGATAATTAAAAGAGCAAGAGTACCGCCATACCTGCACAAGACTTTCAATCACGTGTATACCGTATGGCAGCACATGATACTTCTTACACTGCGTCAGTACGAGTCTAAGAGTTACCGAATGTTCACATCTTTTCTTGAAGAATGTTTTGGTATCTGCAAATGTTTGGGTTTGTCAAAGATTCCACACTACACCACCATGGTGTATCTTGATGGTTTCATGGAATGATGGAATAGTGATATCAAATGGATCTGATGATATTATGTGATCTACAATATGGTCAAAAATTGATGGTTTCTACACAGTCATGAAAAAATAGACTTTTACTCTTCTGCAATAAAAATAAGATTTTGCACTAAATCCTCCTTTAATTATGGTGATGGGAACTAGTTTTACCTTTGAGATTAGAAAAAGTTTAGTCTTTCCAAATCTATCTAAGATATGGTGAATAATACTGATGAAAAAGAAGGAATGAAAAATATCAAGACATTAGGTCTTGTTAGTTTTTTTACAGATTTTTCATCAGAGATGATACTTGGAATTTTACCATACTTTGTCACAAGTACGCTTGGTCTCTCAAGAACATTTCTTGGAATACTTGATGGTTCAGCCGAGCTGTCAAGCTATGCATTTCGAATGGTATCTGGCACCATATCTGATAAAATAGGCAAAAGAAAAATTCTCGTAGTTTGGGGTTATTCACTATCTACAATAAGCAAACCATTTTTTTCATTTGCAAATAATTGGCTTGATACGTTTTTAATAAGAACTACAGACAGGGTAGGAAAAGGGATACGAACTGCTCCACGTGATGCATTAATTTCTGAATCAGTACCCGACTCTAAACATGGAAAGGCATTTGGATTACATCGGACACTGGATCAGCTTGGCGCAATAGCTGGCCCTCTAGCGGCATTTCTCTTGCTTCAAGTAGTAGATATTAGAACCATCTTTCTTTTCTCGCTAATACCTGGCGGAATAGCAGTTTTGATATTGATATTGTTTGTAAAAGAAAAGATCAATCACAAGACAAATAATACTGTCAAAATCTTTTCTCTTTTTGAAAAAACACTCAAAAACAACAAGCCCTTTGTGTTTTTTCTTGTGGTAAGTGCAATATTTGGTGCAGGTGCGTTTAATTTTTCATTTGTCTTGTTGCGCTCATCAGATCTTGGTGTAGAAAAAAACTTCATTCCTATAGTTTATCTGGTAATAAATGTGGCATACGCTGCAATTGGGTTTCCAATGGGTGTGCTTTCAGATAAAATTCGAAAGGAAATAGTCATTTTGATCTCATATGGGATTTTTGGACTTTCTTTGTTTTTTATGAGTTATTCACATGATACAAATACAGCATATGTCATCGCAGCAGTCTTTGGATTATACCTTGGAATCTCTGAGACAGTACAGCGTGCAATAATTCCAAGGTTTGTCGGCTCTGAATTAAGGGGAACTGCATTTGGAATTTACAATTTGGTTTCAGGTGTTGCGTTTTTTGCAAGCAATATTATGTTTGGATTTTTGTGGGATTCGTTTAGTCTTGATATGGCATTGTGGTATAGTGGAATAACTACAATAATTGCAAGTTGTGGGTTGATTGTATTTATGAAAAAATTCAAGCCTGTTATTTCGTAAAAAACTGTCTTGCTCTCCAATAAAATGAAATTCTGTACTATTATTTCTATCAGAAAAACATGGGATGATACGAATCCTCCTTTAACTAGAAAGGTAAGGAAAAAGATCTCATATGAAGGCCACACTCTTTGTGCTCTCCTTGTTCCCACCACCAACGTCCCGCTTTCAAGTCTTCTCCAGGTTTGATTGCTCTGGTACATGGTTCACATCCAATACTTGAATAGCCCTTGTCAAGAAGACTATTGTACGGGAGATTATTTTTCTTGATATATCTCCATACCTCATCCCAAGTCCAATTAACGATAGGATTAATCTTGATAATTCCTCCATGTAATTCATCAATCTCTATTATTTTGGCATCTTTTCTTACTTCAGTCTGATCTTTTCTTAGTCCGGTAATCCATCCATCAAGTGTTTTTAGATATTTATTTAGTGGATGAACTTTACGGATTTCACAACACAATTTTCTATTTTCCACACTCTCATAGAAAAGATTCATTCCTTTTTCTCTGACCATATCTTCAACTTCTTTAGTATCAGGAAACAAAACCTCAATTGTGATATTGTAACGTTTTCGAATAATATCCATGATGTCATATGTTTCTTGAGGTAGTCGTCCTGTATCAAGAGAGAAGAATCGAAATTTTGGGTTAATCTTTATCATCATATCCATAATTACTACGTCTTCTGCACCAAAACTTGATGCTTTAGCAACTCGTGGATGAAGATTATCAGAAGCCCATTGTAATGCATCCTCAGCAGTTTTGAGTGTAGAATTTAGTTTATCGATCTGCTCTTTGGTAAATTTTGCCACATTTGATCTCAGTTGTTTTGTTTTATATTAATTACCAAGTATTCTGAATCATAAACAGGTTCAAGTGACAATTAAAAGATGTCAGAGTTTCTTATATTGTAATATTTCTATCAATTTCTTCTAAAACTCTAATATGATATGTTATTATTTCGTATTCCCTTTGAAGTTCTTTGGATAATTGATGTGAATTGAGATGTTTTTTATAGGCACCATTGATGTCGAAAGAAAAGACGTATTTGTATTTCTAACCCAAGCCTCAATGTATTGACATGTTAGTGGACTAATTTCTCCATCTAACGAGCATTTTTGCTCTACTGGGCATACAAGACACGGTGCATTCTCGATTGACTGGACACTGATTGGAGTTTTTTTGAGAATTAGTTTGTATGTCCATCTGCCTTTATCTAGAATTTTTTCTCGGTAAATAGTTCCCATTCGTTCTAATTTTAATGCAAGTCGAGAACCATCCCTACTTGTAAGTTTAAGTTTTTTCCACAGATCACTTTGAAACATTCCATCAGATTCACGTTCAGATAAAACATCGCAGATTTTGTTTGTGAGTCTTTCCATGTCAACTTTTTCAATTTGGAAATTTTCAATCTCTTGATCTGTTAGTTGTTCTTCTAACTCTTCTTCTAATGTTTTTTCAGCTTCTTTTTTAATTTCTTCTAATTCTTTTTTAGTTAGTTTCTTTTCTTTAGATAATACTTTTTTTGCTGGTTTCTTTTCTTTAGAAGGTACTTCTTTTTTTGCTGGTTTCTTTTTATCATCCGCTTTTGCTGGTTTCTTTTTGATCTTTTTTACACCTTTTACAAGATCATTTTTCTTTTTAGCCAAAATTAGATCTCTCCAAAATTAAAAACGAAATTGCCATATCTGCAATTAACAAGATTTTTTTCATACTGATAAAGATTAGTATTCAAACCTAAAATCATTTCTCTATAATTCTATTGGACATTATTGAGCTGTGAAAAATTGTCAGTTTTTATTCAGATATTTCTCAACATCATGGAATATGTGAAATCAGGACCGGATAGTTTTTCTTGTTCAAATACTTAGAATTTTAGGTCATCCTAATTGTCTTTTTGTGTATCAGAGTGAATCTTTCTTAATGTTTCATGTATCTGATTTCTAAAAATTGTCAAACCTATTCTCTTTGCATATGGTTCCCCTTTTACAAAAGATTCTGCCATCCTGCTCACGAATTTAACATCTACTTTTGGCGGCATTGGCGGTTCAAAGGGATCTACATAAGCTTCTATGATAGTTGGCACATCTTGTGACATTGCTTTATGCATGACTTTTTTAATTTCATGAGGATCCCTGATTGAATATCCTTTTCCGCCACATGCTTCTGCAAACTTGACAAAATCAATTGGAGAAAATTCTACCCCATATTCAGGATTTCCAAGAAATGCCATCTGTTCCCATCTAATCATCCCAAGAATGTCATTTTTTATGATGATAACTTTTATTGGAAGATCATATTTCACGGCTGTAGCAAATTCCCCCATCAGCATTGCAAACCCGCCATCCCCCACAAAAGCTATGGATTGTCTGTCAGGAAATGCAATTTGGGCTGCTATGGCATAAGGTAATCCGCATGCCATAGAGGCAAGAGTTCCGGAAAGTGAAAACTTCATGCCTTTCCTGATATTGATATAACGTGCTGCCCAGATAGTATTAGTTCCGCTATCTACAGAGATTATTGCATTTTCTTTAAGTTCATCCGAGACTGCAACTGCAATTAGCTGCGGTTTGATTGGTTTTGCCAAAGGATCTGAAGAATGCATAAGACTATTCCATTTCCTCATGGATTTTTGTTTAGATCTTAGAAACTTGTCATCCTTTTGACGTAATAACGGCAATAACTTGTCAAGAGTAAGTTTTGCATCACCAACAAGGCCAACTTCTACAGGATACCTCAATCCAATTTTTTCAGGAAATAAGTCAATCTGAATTCCTCTTGCGTTTCCTGGTTTTGGGAGATATTCAATATACGGAAAAGATGTTCCAATCATTAACAAGGTATCTGCTTCAGTCATTGCATCACTTGCTGGTTCCGTCCCGAGCAATCCAAGACCTCCTAGATTATACGGATCATTATCAGGTATGACTGCCTTACCAAGAAGTGCTTTGACTACTGGTGCTGAAAGTTTCTTTGCAATAGAAATAACCTCATCGCCTGCGTCAAGAGCTCCTTGACCTACCAACAAAACTATTCTGTTACCTGAATTGAGAATCTCAGCTGCATTTTCAATCAACTTTTGATCTGGAATTCTTGCAGAAGTTAAGGATAGAGCATGTGCGGTATGACCTCCCACATTATGCCTAGTATATTGCCCTTTGAGTTTTCTTTCCTGTATGTCTATCGGAATAGTCAGGTGACTTACTCCCCTTAATGCAAGTGCATTTCGACATGCAATATCTATGATTGACTCTGCGTGTTCTGGACCATTGATCATATTGTTGTAAACTGCAACGTCTGAAAATAATTGCAAAAGATTGATATCTTGTTGATATTTCGAACCCATCATGTCCGAGTATGTGTTTCCAGTGATGGCAAGTACTGGAGCACTGTCTGCCTTTGCATCATATAATCCAGTTAGTAGATTAGTAGCACCAGGTCCTGATGTAGATACACAGACTCCGATCTTGCATGTATATTTGGCATATGCACATGCCATAAAAGCAGCTGACTCTTCATGTTTTACTAGAATGAATTTAATCTTATTTTGACGACGTCTTAATGCTTCAATTACTCCATTGATCCCATCTCCAGGTAATCCAAAAATTACCTCTACTCCCCATCGAAGTAAACCTTCAACAATTATGTCAGCTGTTCTAAGCCCTTCGTATTCAGTCATAAAATAAAAAACCCGCATTTAGATAAGAATATTCCTAAACTATTTTGAAGCATGTGTGACACACAAAGACTTTGTATAAAAATTCCTTGGTAATTATTACACATGAATAGTTTTATGAAATTATCATCATACTCAAATACACTGTAGTTGTAACAAAACAAATTTCAAATAAAAATTAAATAGTTTGATTCTATTCATAATTGTCAAGCATTTTTAGACAATAATTACAAACGGGGTAGCCATTATCTTCATCAAACTCTGTTTTACATCTTTTACATATTTTCTTTACACTCATCGACTCTCACTCCTTCGCATAATCATAGTCTAAACAGTAGAGTGAAATCTACATCTCCGATAGTAAGCAAATTCACACTATTGCACTTTGGATAATGACACTTTCCTTCTGCTAATTCGCTAGATTTTTCATTTCTTGGTATAATATTTCTTTTATCTTCAGGCTTTTGAATCTTTTTCTTCATTCCATAACAAGTTACATAAATTGATTTCAAAATTAGAAAAAGAACATAATCTATTTCTATGTCTTGGCTAATGCTCTCAACTGGATAAGTATAGGAAAATTTCAAAACATCCATAATTATTCTTAGATCTTCATCAAATCCAATCTGGTATGCAGATATTATTTGATCATAGTTTTCTTATTAAAAAAGATATGAATTTCCAATTTTGATAACTACATTTCATATTTAATAGCGGAATAACATTACAAATCATGAAAGTGGAAACACATGATAGTTTCGCGTATCCAAAGGAAGAACACCAAGCAATAAAGATGCTGGTAAATATCATCAACAAAACTTCAAGTAAAATAGAAACAGGGGATAAAGTCAACCCTTCAGATCTAAACAACATTAACAAACTCATAGAATGGATAGACAAATGTCACCATGCTAAAGAGGAAGAGGTAATAATTCCAAAGTTACAGTCCAAGACTAAGAACCTTGATGAGTCAATCAAAACTTTGTTAAATGATCACAAATTAGGTAGAAATCTTGTACATAACATACGAAATGACTCAGAAAACTGGATGGGAGAGCACAAACCAAATGAATCGCTGGCAAGAAATCTGCGTGCATATGCTGCTTTTCTTTCCGAACATATTGAAAAAGAAGATCAGGTGTTTGATGCAAAAGAGACCAAGTTATTTACAGATAAGGATCATGAAGAGGCAATAACACAATTTGATGAAATAGAGAAAAGAATAGGTCTAGGTACTAGTAAAAAGATGAGAGTGGCAGTCTTTGATTTACACAAGAAATTAGGTTAGTTGTAAAGGAAATCTGGATTATTGTGATTAATAGAAAGGATTTGAATCTATTCTTAGATTGTTATTTCTATATATTGTTATTTCTGGTTAATAGTACTATTATGGGGTTTAATTAGCAACATGTCAATTGATTGGACATTCATCCGATCTGATTTTCAACATTGATATTTTGCCTTGGGTTCTAATAAATCAAATTCACTTACAAGAAATGTGGGAAAAAGACCAATAGGGATAACAATACTTACCGCTACTAGCATAATATATGACAGACTGATGTTTCTCAATGGAATCGGAATGATATCATCTATACCATTACAATCAAGGTGGAAATACCAGTGACAGTAAAGGTAGAATAACTCTACACACTTTTTGTTATGAATAAATCATCTAAATCAAAAAACGATAAATCCGAACAGTTCTCACGTGATACAGTATGCACATGTCAAAAATGCAATCATGACATGGTAAGGGACTGTATGAAAATAAAATGTATGTGTTGTAATAAAGCAAGTCATTCCATGGTACTTGATGGAATTGTGGGATTCGCTAACACAAGTAAAAGACAGGGACATTATACCGAAGTACGTTCCGTATTAGTTTCAACTGATTCTGTTAAACTCCATGGAGACCTGACTATTCCAAAGAATGCTGAAGGAATTGTGTTGTTTGCCCACGGTAGTGGAAGTAGCAGGCATAGTCCTAGAAACAAGTATGTTGCTCAAATTCTCCAAAAAACAGGTCTTGCTACCTTGTTGATCGATTTACTAACAGAAGAAGAAGAAAAAGTAGATGATTATACTACACACCTTAGATTTGATATTAGATTGTTGGCAAAACGATTAGTTGATGCTACTAACTGGATAACAAAAAATCATGATACAAAAAATCTTAGCATTGGATATTTTGGTGCAAGTACAGGTGCAGCAGCAGCGTTGGTTGCTGCAGTTGATTGTCCTGACATCATCAAATCGATTGTCTCAAGAGGAGGACGACCAGATTTAGCTGGTCCATTATTACCACACGTTAGAGCACCCACTCTCCTAATAGTTGGCGGAAATGACAGTCCAGTTATAGAGATGAATGAAGAAGCATTAAATCTGCTTAAAATCGAAAAAAAGATGGCAATAGTTCCCGGAGCCACGCATTTGTTTGAAGAACCAGGAACACTTGAAGAAGTTGCACGACTTGCAGCTGATTGGTGTGTAAACCATTTAGCTAAGACAAAATCAGGAAAAGGAGACTGAGTTGGAACCTACTGATTTTAATATTGTTTTTAAAGATAGAGTCGATGCAGCCAAGAAACTTGTCAAAAATATGGAATGGTTAAAAAAAGAAGATCCAATAATTCTCGCTATTCCAAGGGGCGGTGTAGTTACAGGCGATGTCATATCTTCTGAATTAGGTGTAAAATTGGATATTATAGTTTCAAGAAAAATAGGTGCTCCTTACAATCCAGAACTTGCAATTGGCGCAGTAACACATGATGGAAGTTATTTTTCAAATATAGAGATCACAAGAATGTTAAATGTTCCACAAAAATACATCGATTCAGAGATATCTGCACAAATAAAGGAAATAGAAAGCAGATTGATGAAATTTAGAGGAACAAAAGAATATCATCTGGAAGGAAGAACAGTGGTTTTGGTTGATGATGGAATTGCTACAGGGGCAACCATGTTTGTAGCTATCCAGTGGGTAAAAAAACAAAAACCAAAACAAATCATTGTGGCAATACCAGTAGGACCAAAAGATACTATTGATAAACTAAATGAAACAGTAGACAAAGTTGTAGTTTTGCAATCTCCTCTTGACTTTAATGCAGTTGGAGAATTCTATAGGGAGTTTGATCAAGTTAATGATTATCAAGTACAAGAAATTATGAGCAAACATGGTTACAAGATAAAATTGATGGAATAGTGGCTCATCGTACAAACTTTTCTGATTTTAGACTCATTATGACATCTCATAGGCTTTATGACTTAGTCTTTAAACATGACATATGGAGATAACATATCATACATTATTTTGGATGCTTCTTGAATGCTAGAATTTTCAGAAATTCTTCCTTAACATTAATTGGAGAATGATGTATTTCAAAATCTGAAATTGTTCTTCCGAAATTACAAGATTTATTTCTGATTTTTTGCAAGGAAAACAGGATTCTTCCAACCATTTATCGTTTAGTAGAACAAATATGTGAAAAAATGAAATCTTTCAAGTCAAAATCTATCAGAGTAGAGGTATTTTGAGTCAATTTGTATTTTACAGGAAGAAACGAATGATTTTTCGAAATTTTTGTGCATCCGACGCTATTGCCTTGATAACTTATTACAAGATTCCAATTCTAGTTAGAAAATTAATTCAAAAAAAAATTGAAAAAAGTAAGAAAAGTGAAATCTAGGATCGGATTATTGGACTAGCATTACCCGATATTTTTACAATATCATCATCTGAGGCAATTTGTTTTATCTTATCTAATTTCATTCTACTCATTGCAAAAAGTACGTTATGTTTGTTGGTATTTTCTGCCTCTAGTGAGAACTTTTCTCTTAAATCATACAATTTTCTATCCATCTTAACATTCGATTTGTATTCAATGATAAGAATCACTTGAGGTTCTTGAATATATTCAGAAGACAGTTTTCTCTCCAAATACATTACTCTGTGTACCAAATTTGGATCTACATTTGGCAGACATTTTTGTAAGTTTGACATGTATTGGTCGTATATGGATTCCAATTCTTGACTCATGAGGATCATTACTATTTAGTAGTTATAAGAATTCTGTTGTCATCATGTGGTGTATAAAACAACAAGCCTTATTGCGATGGATCTCACATAAAGATAGGATTCAAAGCAACAGAAATTGAGGTTTAGAATTTTTCTTTTTTAATGGTATTCTTCACACCATGCATATTTTTAGAAAGAAATTAGTGCAAAATCTAACCACCTAACTATATACCCCGCGCGTTATGTCCCAGTACAAATTTGAACCAGAAACAAAATTTACAAAAATAACGAATCCAATAGACTTGTCTCCATACAGTTGCTTTTCTAAGACTCGTTTTTGATAGAATTAACATCAATCTTTTTTGACTGTTCATTTTTATGCGTAGTTTTAGTGTCGCTTTAGAAATGCTTCACTAGATAGTTTTAATCCACAAATTTTGTTTATCTACAGATTCAAGTCGATCCACAGACTTGCATGATCAGACGCTGCATCTTTTTCAGTTTTTATTTCAGGAAAATGTGGGAAAAGAGTTCCATTCTTTCCACCCCCAAACTCCGTGCATTTCAACTCCTGCACGTTCTACTAGTTCGACTAACTTTGGAGAAAGCAGAATATAATCAAGCTTGCCTGATGCAGTTGCATTTCCATGAGTACCTTCCCTGCCATCTGATTCAAATTCATCAAGAACCATTACATTTGTTAGATTAGAACCGTTTCCAATCAGAGGCAATAGTGAGTCACTATCAGGAGTATCGTTGAGATCCCCCATTAGTGTTTATCATGATTTGAACTTAATCTCTTTGTTAAAAATTCTTTATAGATCTAGTTTCAGGCGTTATCACTACAAAATCTCAATTTTCATCATAATGTTCGAAGTTCATTCTACATTTATCAAAAGTTAAACAAATTTACAGATAGTTGATAAACATCTTTATTAAATTTAAAAACCATTATGTAATGTCGAACATGTTAGTACTAGAACCAAGTAAATCAACATTAGAAAAACAAATGTTAGAAGAAGTGGATTTAGTTGGAGTTGTAGATAAACTTGGTAGAATGCATAAATTTTTTGGCTCCAAAGACATCGGTCTGTCAAAAGATAAAAAAGACATGTTATTCATGCAGATGGCCCTTCATAGCTCAATGCAACACGATTTTGATGAAGAATTGGGACCGACAAGTTTTTGTTTAGTACAGCGAGATAATTTAAAATTCATCTCAAGACCAATTTCAGATAATAGAACCGTTTTTGTTGTTACAAGCAATAACCTAGACTATGAAAGTACCATGAAGAAGGTAACTAATTACTGTAGTTCTCCTGTTTTAGGAACGCTTTCTGCATGATTTTACTTGTACTCTCCATCATTTATTTGTCATCTCCCATTTACTGACAAATTCTGCAGAGACGAAGATATGCAGCTAGATGGATATTCTTAAGTATAATTTTTGGAATTGATTATATCTTTCTGGATCTTGATAAGGGGGCAGGTATAGATATTTTATTTTTCTCTCTAAATTCCTCAAGTTGATGTTTGGCATCATCAAAGTCTTCAGAATTTAACATTTTTTGATACTCTTCAAGAAGCCATGTTTGGATGTGGTAGTATGATTCTTTTATTGCTTTTTGGAAGTGAAATGGGCTTCTGTAGCGGTGTTCATATTATTCCTTTTATAACTGCAATAATTTTTCATTGGAAGTCAATAATAGGATAAAACCTGCGACTTAATTAAAAATTCATAATTCTAAAATAGAGTGTTAATTGATATCCCTTCAATTTTATAATTATCCTTTTTTGGTTCAGATTTTTAACAAATCATTATTAGATAATTTGCATAAAAAAGATGATTAAAGATGTATGACACGAAAGAACATTGGGAAAATGTTTGGAGTGGAAAAAAATCTAACGAAGTCAGTTGGTATCAGGAATATCCAAAGACAATTACAGTACTCGAAATGTGGCAATAAAATCAGAACTATCACACTTCATGGAAGAGTAAAACAAAAAACTACATTCTATTCTTCTAACTGTAATGATATGTACCGAAAATGTGTTTGTATTTGTTTTCGTGCAGATAAAGATCTAGAATGACATAACAGAGAAATTATTAGAACTATGATTAGACTAATTTCACATATTTTCTAAAATCGTTAAATCTATTGCGAATGGTTACTTTTGATATTCCAGAAATTCTTGAGATTTCAGACTGTGATAAATTTACATTGGTTCTGATACATGCCATATAGATTATAGTGGCAGCTACAGCATCAGGTTTTTTTCCTGCAGTTAGTTCTTTTTCTTTTAGCACATCAAAAATTTTTATTGCTTCTCGTTTAGTGATTTCAGGTAATTGCAAGTTATTTGCAAATTTTATGATGCTGTTGATTGGATCTGTTATAGAAACAGTCAACCTTAGATTTTGAAATAACATTCGATATGATTTTGCAATTAATTTTCTTCTTTCTTGTAGATGATCTGCAATGTCGATGATTGTTCTGGTAGTATCCATGTCTCTGCATGCGACATACATACAAGCCCCTACTACAGATTTAATAGTTCTGCCACGTACTAGTCGCGCCTTTGCAGCTTTTCTATAAAGATATGCGGCCCGCTCAATGATGGCATCCGAGAGATCCATTTTTTCTTTGAGTTTGCCCATTTCGTACAGTGCACTTTTTAGATTTCGCTCCGAAGTGGTTTTTACTTGACTCCTGGAATCCCACAATCTCATTCTGTTCATGAAATGTTTCATTTGGTAACCTAATGGTTTTCCAACAAAGTCATGATTGGACTTTCCGATAATTGTAGATAGTCCCCTGTTATGCATTGTCAATGATGTTGCAGGACCTGTTCTTGTATTTTCCATAAAACTGTCATAGGATGACTCTGCACGTTCATCATTCATTTTTTGTTCTAATACTTCCCCACAGTTAATGCATATCTGCTCTCCAAGGTCTTTATCACAGACTGATTTCTGATGAATACAAACTGAAAGTGTACCTGTCATTTTATTTTTTGTATTGGAACTAACAATCTATAACTAAAGTCAATCAACATACATTGTGAATGAATTTGTTTATCAGTAACGTTACCGCATCGATGACAAAAAAAATCATTTGGCTCTTTACATATGTTGCATTTTTTATTAACTTCTAACTTTGTCCCACATTTTCTACATCCATCTAATCTCATGTTGTTACATTACGTCATTATTTTATTTAAACGGTATGAAAATTAGACGAAACTAATTAGCTGTATCTAATGTTGTCATGGTTTCATTCCATATTCTCATTCTATAGAATCAGAATGATAGAATAAAATCAGATGCATGTTTAATTACTAAAAGAAGATACTAAAATTATGACACAAACACTACAAACTCAATCTAACAAAAAATTATGGGTTTTAGTTAATTCACTGAAAGAAAATACAAAACAAGAAGATCTTGACCGCATTACACTACAGGTAAGTAACCTTGTTGATGAATAGCATTCTAGAGGAAAATTTATCTGGTCTGGACCCCTTGACAACAATAAAATAGGTTTGGCAATTTTTGAAGGTGAAGAAAAAGAAGCAACCCAGCTTCTCGACGAGCATAAACATGCTTCTTCAGATGTTCTGGATTCCTATCTATACCAATGGGATGCATTGCCATTTCTTTCATTACTGAACTAAACACCTTCCATTTTTTTTAATTTAAATAAAAAAGAAAATATTATCAAAACATAATTTATCAGTGGAAAGATTCTTTACTTGTGAGAAATGCGGGGAGGTTTTTGAAAGGAGAGAAAAATCAGACCACAAATGCCTCAGGATAATAAGTGAATACAAAAATTCTTAGTTCTTAATTCTAAAGTGATTTAGCAAAATTTAAAATACTAAGATTTGTGACTCTGGTGTTTCATTATTCAGTTCCTTTCATGGGATTCATAAAAATAGTTTGTACTAATTATTGGTGAATAGTATTGATACTATTTTACAATTCTTAATTTAATCTGGATTGTCTCAGTATAGCAGCTGTGATTCTTTTTTGAAGAGACTTGTCACCAATCTCTGGAATTATTTTATTATCTGCAAGTTTACGTTTTGGTATAGTGTTTGCAATAGCTACTGCAACAGCATATAAAATATCTGGAGTTATTTTACGGATTTTAAGATCTAAGATTGCTCGCATCACGTATGGAAAAACAAGGGCGTTATTTACTTTGTTTTCGTAGTTGAAGCTTCCTGTTGCAATGATTCTGGCACCTGCATTTCTGGCAAGTGTGGGATGGATTTCAGGATAGGGATTTGTAAGTGCAAACACGATTGGATCTGGATTCATTTTCTTTATCATTCTGGTTTTCAATAGATTCTTTATTCCAGAAACCCCGATAAAGACATCTGATCTAACAATAGCTTCACCAAGACATCCATGCTCATCTCTATTTGTAAACTGCGCAATCTCATTTTTGTACTTGTTCATGCCTTCCTTTCGACCCTTGTATATTGCACCTTTTGAATCCAGAACTATGATGTTTGTACATCCTGCAAAACAAAGTAATTTCCATATACCATAACCTGCAGATCCTGCTCCAGCTATCACTACCTTGATTTCTGAAATCTTTTTGTTTACCAAAACAAGTGAGTTTAAGAGTGCAGCCAAAACTACTACTGATGTGCCATGTCTATCATCATGAAAAACTGGAATGTCAAGTGATTTTTCCAAGTCATGAGATATGTCTAGTACTTTGGGAGATTCAATATCCTCCAGGTTTATTGCTCCAAATGCTGGAGAAATTGCCTTAACTGTCTCTACAATTTGCTTCCTATCTGTAGTGTTAAGACAAAGTGGAAATGCACTGATATTTCCATATTCTCTATACAAAACAGATTTTCCTTCCATTACTGGCATTGCTGCATTGGGTCCAATGTTTCCTAGTCCCAATATTCTCGTTCCGTCAGTAATAATTGCAACATTATTTCCTTTTGAGGTTAATTGATATTTCATGTTTGGATGATTAAAAATTTCTTTACATACTGTAGCCACACCTGGGGTGTAAATTATTTGCAAGGTCTTGTTAGATGGCTTTCTAATCTTAGAGTCTACAAAGATTTTTCCGTGTAATCTTTTGTGAAACAAAATTGCATTTTTTGGCATATCCAAACTAATCATGATGTCTAATTAACATTATTCCAATTGAATCATATATGGATTTTGTTTAATAAAGATATCAAAATATTATGTGGTTCTATATTGATCCTCACATATTTGATTACATCTACCATATCCATTTCTTCTTGTTCCAAACCAAATCAAAAATAATGAAAAACAAAGATGAACTTATTTTTAAAATACCTCCAAGCATAAGTCGATTATATGATTTGAAAGGTAGACAAGAATTTGAAATGAAATACAATGAAAAAAACGGGAAATATCTATTTATTAACATAATGACAAAATTAGAAGAGGCAAATAATGATGATAAATTATAATTCAATATTAAAAGACATGAGATTTGCCGAGTGCAAAATTTTCTGATCTAGATATATTGATCAACTTTTTGTCAAAGGTTTAGATATGATTTTTCAAAAAACTAGATGGAATATTTTCTTAGTATGAATTGCGTTAAAGCTTCTTTTCCATACTCTATTCCATGTTCATCTAGAGTGTGTTGTCTAAATTGATTTATCACATGTTCTTTATCGCCTTTTACTTCAAAATCACACTCAAACCCATAATCCGCGCATCTTAGTTTTATCATGTATTCCTCCCTAACACTGTCCATTTATCCCCATTAAGGTCATCGTTGATCGTATATTGTCAATCTTTCTAATCTTCCAAATAATTAATTGTCTTAGTTTTTCAACCGTCTCGGATTCTGCATTTACTACAATATCATAAGCACCAAATACCCCATACACATCTTTGACGCAATCAATCACTTTTAAATCTGATATAATTTGTTTTTCAGAACCTAGTTCACAGTTTATTAGAATAAACGCTTTTGCCATCTCTTCTCAACTCCTCCAGGTCCCGATTGAAAACACAAAGAATTATGTCTCATCAACTAAACAGCACCATTATTTCCGAGAAACACCATACAGAGGATAATCTAATTTGAAACCCAATGAGAAACTTTTATGATTTTTAAAATGATAATCATTGAAACTTTTTACCATTTCATATAGATCACCACCTATAATCATGTCGTTGATAGGTACACTGTGATTGATCTTTGAACACATATTCACCGGAGGTCCAATTATATCGATATTGTTGGAATTATTAGCATTCATCAATATTACTGAACCATAATCTGCGCTTATCCTGTAATCCACACAAGGTAAATGTTCATCATGCATCATGCTACAAATTTTTTCATGGCACTCAACCATAGTAAGACAACACTCAAGGCAACACATAAAGCCAAATTTTCTGTTTGATTTTGATGATTGTGGGAAATAAAATAATAGACTGTCTCCAATGTTTTTAACAACAAATCCTCCAAACCGATTCAAAATTTTAGCCATAGAATTTAAGAAAATTTCATAATATTTTGCAGAATTTATTCCTAAACCCGCTGTAATTTTTGTAGAGTTTACAATGTCCACTAATCCAACACAGTAATTTTCTGTTCTACCAGAGAATGCAACCATATAATCAGATATGGTCATAATTTCATGATTAGACGAATCTTGTTTTTGCGAGTCTGATCGTGAATTATCCTCTAATTTGCCAATGCTATTTTTAAAATTTGTAATGTTGTCCTGCAGATATTCTGTTGCTATCACACTCTCACCTATTGTATAATTACACACAAATCATTTTTTAAGATTTATTTATTAAACATCAACACTTGTCCAGATTCTGTTTATTATACTATATAGATGTTTAATATATTAGTAAATAACATTAAATTTCTTTTTTACGTAATTTACCATGTGTAATATGTTTAGCAAGTATTTGATCATCATGGGAATAATATTGAGCATGTATGATACAAAACAAATCAATTGTTTCAAATGTGGTAATTACGATCATCCTTTGGAAATTAATGATGATTTGTTATTCATATCTGTAAAAAGATCATATGGAAAAAAATCACTCAAAGAGAATGTGTTCTCATGTGAATTAAAAGAGGTCGTTACTTTATGATGAGATATGTACAACTAAAAGCAAAGGATGTATACAAAAAGGCCACCACAATAGAACCAGACAGATCTCTTCAGGATGTACGCAAGGCTATGCTCAACTTCAACATCGATAGACTTGTTGTTGTCACCAAAGAATACAAGCCAATAGGAATCATTACTGAAAAGGACATTATGCGGCTTATCCACATATACGCATCATCTAAACCAATTGATAAAATCAGATTGGGTGATGTAATGTCTACAAATTTAATAACCGTTTGTGAAGAAAGCAATCTGAGCAGATGTGTAAGGACTATGATGGATGAGAGCATCAGTTCGTTAATAATTACCGATGACAAATACATTCTTAGAGGCATATTAACTAAAATCGATGTAATTTCGACATACGCAAAATATTTTACCGGAACATATTTGGTGGGAGATTTCATGACGAAAAATGTTTTGACAGTTGCACCAGATGAGAATTTACACAAGATTCTGCTATTGATGATTAACAATAATGTATCAAGAGTTGTTGTAACGAAAAATCACAAGCCAGTTGGCATCATAACCGAACGAGATATAATGTCCCTCAGTGGACTTGCAGACCCATATTTTAACAGATTTGTAAAACTATCCCATGACAGATTTGTGAGATATAGAATAACAAAAGATTTCACGCTGATGCAAACAGAGATGGACATATCAGGAGTAGAGTCTATACTTTTAGCAAGAGACGTAATGAAACCAGATCCAACGGTAGTTACAATGGATTTGGATCTGGCAGATGCAGTACAGATAATGATAAGAAATGACATACATGGCCTGCCAGTAATTGATTCGATTGCTAGCTATAACCTTATGGGGATAATTACAAAAACGGATGTAAATATAGCGATGATATGTGCTAGTAGTTAAGATCTTTGATTTAAACAATCTACAGACAAAACACTCATTGCTTTTCAAAATTTCCATTCTCTAAATGTTGAGAGTATTCATTCTAAATTATTATGTTTATTTGGTTCTGATGTGTTTTAAGAAAACATTTGGAGCTCAGGAATTTAGGCGATTTGCTATTTGTTTTAGAATTCTAGCCGAAGCCCCCCAAACAATTTTGTTTTCAAATTCAAAGGTATACATTTCTTGAGGAATGTTATGGGTGGGTTCAGTATCCTTTGCCATAGTTTTTAATAATGATTTTAGTGGAATATGAAATATATTTTCAACCTCAGAATTTGCAGACAATGTTTTTATTTCATCAACTATTGAAACAAAGGGTAAAATTGTAAAACCAGAGTTTAGTGTTATAACAGGGTCTAGTTGTCCTAGTACTTGTTCTTTGGATATGTTCAACCCAATTTCTTCTCTAGTTTCTCGTAATGCAGTTTCTAAAAGATCAGAGTCAACAGGATCAAAATTCCCACCTGGAAATGAAATTTCTCCTGCATGTAATTTGAGATGTTTTGATTTTTCAGTCATCACAATAATTGGCTCTTTACCATAAATCACAACAAGCACAGATGCGAGTTTATTTTTGTCACCATGTTCTATGACAGGATTAATTTTGCTTGAAAGAGCAGTTTTAACCAATTCCAAGTCCACGCAAATTATAGATTCATCTATTTTATGGAGTTTTTGTTCGAAGATTTTAGCCAATTCAAATATTCATAATGACTATCTATGAGACAAATTCGCAATATTCACGAAAATATTAAAACATCAAATAAAGTTAGTTCTTACTACAACAGAGTTTCAGATATCAGTACATTGCTCCTGATGATTTGAATAATATTATATCTGATGTTGCCAATTACATATATGGAATTACACGAAAAAAAATGCATACCTTGTGAAAGCGGAGGAACACCGTTAACAGATATCGAGGCAAAAAAGAACCTTGAAAAGATCACTGGCTGGAAACTAAATGGGAATAAAATAGAAAGAGAATTTGTTTTTCAGGACTTTAAAGAGGTGATGAAATTCGTAAACAACATAGCCCGAATTGCTGAGGAGGAGGGTCACCATCCAGATATTCACATTCATTGGAACAAAGTCATGTTGGAACTTTGGACGCACTCGATGAAAGGATTAAGTGAAAATGATTTTATTGTTGCAGCAAAGATAAACACGCTGGCAGTTTGACTAAATTTTTACATCTCTTCCAATTGTATTGTAATTGGAGATTTAAAAATAATCATAATTGATAAAGAACAGAATAAAAGAAAATTTTTTAGAAGATATGTACAGGTTAAAGGGAAATGAGAATGTCTTTACTGGTATCTAATAATCATGATGAAAATTACTACTGACCAATTCATCCCTTTTGTATCATTCAATGTAATGCCGTTCATTATCAACAATGTTCTTATTCATGAGATTAGTAATTGGGACTAACTAAATGACCCTGTGTGATATCTGTCAACACTACATTCCAGATAAAGATCCATTAGATAATCAATTTCCAGATTCGTTAAAAAAAGTTATGCTAAAAAGACATTTTTTGGAGAAACATCCAGACAAATACAAAGAACGATTTAATTCCTGAAGAACGATAAATGTTTTCTTGAAACACATTCTTGTTTTTTGCAGAAGAGTAAAAAATCATTTTACATTTCTCCGAATTTTATCAAAAAAGGTCATATTCTCACACTTGCTTTTGTTCTCTGCCATTTCGTGTGCCATGTCTTGGGATACCGTTACAGCAGGGACATCTTAGAAACGATTCCTTGAAATAATAATCACAGTTTCTGCAAAAACTACCGTTTTCTTTGTATATGCGATTCTTGTTTCCTTGTTTGTAGTTGTTGCATGCATTCTTACAGGTAATCATGATTCAAACTGTTATTTCTTGATGTTAACTAGTATCTGTTTTGCATTAATAATTTCATCATTTGAGTCATACGCAATGATGTAGAGCATTGCATTTGAGCTGTTTGGAAATGCAGTTACATTTTTCATAGTAAAAATATCTTCTGTGCTAAACTCTACCACATTTGGAATGCAGCTGACACAGCCTATCTCATATTTTTTTACCGTTCCATCACGGTTCCAATCAAGTTGTACTGTGGCATAATTATCCTCATGGTCCAAAACTAATGCCTGGACATACTCTAATGGTTCAGCATATGCCGTGCCTATGCCAAAAACAAAAAACGGTATCAACAAAAGAATCCTATTCATAGAATAATCAGAATTCAGATGTCATCTTTTAACGATTACTATTCATTAGAATATGAAAAATTTAACTTGCAGCATCAATAGTATGATATGATGATTCGAGAAAAGAGGTTCTTGAGTCCCAGAAAAACATCGGTATGGAAGCGAATCTGTATGAGTTAGCTATTTTTGTAAATTTTGTTTCCGGTTCAAATTGGTTCACGTACATATGGCGTGGGGGAATATAGTCAGGTGAGTAGATTTTGCACTAATTTCCTTCTAAAATAGGGTAGAGGGGAGAAATTACAATAACCCATTACTTGCTAATTTCGCTAATCTGTTTTGAAGATTTGAACTAAAATTTGGATCACTTTTATCTGATATTCTCTCTTAACTAGATGTTATGAAATGCGCTGATTGTGATTGTTTTCCTGCAGAATGTAAACAAAGTAAATCTGCCAAGGATTGTCCTAATTGTACATGGAATGAATGCTGTTGTTGGAATGCAATTCATTGCTAAGTTATGATATAAAAAAATAGATTATCCCTATTGAAAGGGATCAATAAATGGACAGTTTACTATGTGATCACTATCCATCGGTCTTGCCAGACTCACGTCAATCCTGCCAGCATTTTTGTATGCATTGATGTCAGAGATGTTTTCAAGCAACGATGCATTGTTTGCGTCCTTCCATCCAATCATGCTGATTCTCCACATTGGGGAATAGTTTGCATCACCTGGTGCACCTGCTGCAATACCCGCTTGGAATCCCATTGGACCTGAGCCTTTGATTCCATTTCCGAATTGAAACAGATCAACTGCTGCAGAATTTGCAATCAGACTAGCAGAAGTTGGTGCACTAGTTACGCCCATCATTTCAGCTGGACCAGAAGGAGTTGCGTCAGTAACAATATAGTAGATGGTTCTTCCGTCAGGACCCCAACCTCTGTGTGCGATAAAGGTAACAGATTTTCCCTTGGTGTCAATCTCAAGAACTTGTCCTCCTACATATGGTGTATCATCCGATAATGTCTTGTCTTCTTTTACCATCATTTGTCCGTCAGGCCAAACTATTTGTGGCATGTTGATTACTACATCTACGGGACTCAGAATTATCTCTCCTTTTTTCTCTGCATCAAGTATTGCTTTTTCTGAATTCAATAATCTTGGTGCTGTGCCATCTTTCCATGTTACATGAACATGAGATGTGAGTGCACTATACACATCTGGTTGTGCAGGAGTGCTGGTAAAGACTTCACCCTGATATTTGTGTACGCCATCACCATTGACTCCATTTGTAAACATGTATGTCTTGGACAGTGCTGAATCAGAAGCATTCTTTAGTAATGGAGCTAGTTCTACTTTCCATTTCTGACTCTGAGATATTGCATCTGCGTGCTTTTGATCACTAGAGTCTGTAATGATATAGTATACTTCCTTACCATCGTAGAATCCTTGATGTATAGGAATTTTTGCTGGAACATTTGCACGAGATAGTTTTAGAACAGACCCTGCATCAGCAGTTTGAGGTGTTGTTTGTTCTGTCTTTGTTTGCTTTTGTTCTACCTTTTGTTTTTGTTCCGTCTTTTGCTCCTGTATTGGTTTAGGAGTTACAGAAACTTCAGAACATAGTCTGTCTCCACAAACTACTCCTTTGTTTGCAGAACCATAAGACTGGGTACCTATTCTTCCTGGAGCATTTTTACCGGCACTTTTCTCAGCATCTACTTCGATAAAGTAGTTCTGAGTCAAGGCTGCGGTAAAAAGTGGCAAGATAGCCAAAAAGGCTATGATCTTTAGTGTTGTATTCATTGAGAACGAGCATAAAACAAAAGTTAAAAGCATTTTTCCAAATCTAAATTTTTTTACTTTGATATTCATGGAATCCAAACAAACATGTTATTTGATTTACCGAGTTTTGTTTCTTTTTCTGTAGATTTCCATATTTCTCTCATGATCTGAATGACTTTCAAGATGACAAATCAAATCTTCTTTTGTATTGAAAATTTGTTCACAGTAATAGCATTGATGAATCATCGCATCAATGTGTTCTAGTTAAATTAATGATTTTGTCCGAATTAAAAAAAGATGTGAAGATTCATAGAATCTAGTCTTCAGTTAGTTTCTTTAGTTCATCTAGGGCCATTTTATATATGCCCGAAAGCATCATTGATGCCTGTTTGTCAGAATTTTGTAGTTCTCCTGACCAAACGACTTTTGACTTTCCTTCATGGTTGGATACTTTCACTTCGCCTTTCAAGCCTGGAAATGGTTGTGGGGCATCAATGATGGAATACTTTAATGTCCTTGTATTGTCATCAATAGAATCAAGTCTTTCCACTAGGTTTGCTGTCTGATTAGGACCGAGTTGTATGTTGCATCTTCGTTCACATCCTGCATGGTTACCGTTTATTTCAGACGTTAGAACCATTGGAATATATCGTTCAACGCCGTCAAATGAACTAATAATTCCCCACACTTTAGCAGGGGACGCATTTATGACTGCCGATTCAGATACAATCAATTTTCTTTCCTCCAATCTGTAAGTTTTTGTTTTGTCACGGTCATACTTTTCTTATTAGTATAAAAAAAATTTCCCAAATGTTATAGAAATTATCTTGAAATAAAAATAAATTTTAAAGTTTTTCTTTGAGCAATTCATTTATTGCTTTTGAAAAGCTGTATGATGTGTGAGTATGTTGAATTGTCTTTGCCTGAAGATGACGAATTTTTTTAGCAACATCATCCAACATTACAGTGATTCGTTTTACCAATGACCACAACCTACTGTTGTCCTATTTAAGAAATATTCCAAATTCAATTATTTTTTATCCAGATGGAATTAAGACAGATAATCAAATTAAAATCTCAATACTCAAAACTAAGAATTTTTAGATTTTAGAATTTTTTGTTCTTGTCTGAGTTTGTATGCTGTCAGTCCACTAAATCCAAAGATAATTACCAGTCCCAGATATGATAATGGTTGATTATATTCAATCAATATTGCAGAGATGCCCGTCCCAAAAACGCTGGGAAGAAGAGACAGTGCATAGAGCCACCATCCACAACAGCCCAAAGGAACCAAAGAGAAAAAAGACAAAAAGGATGTTAATGCAGTTCCGCCAGTATTCCCTCCAAACGCTTTTTTCTTTATGCTTAATCGGCATCCTAATTTCTTTGAATAACTTGAAAGATACATCTGCAACCCAACACCAATCCCCATTCCCAATATGATAAAAGAATTGATCTGAAATGCTGCAGATACTGCATCAAAAGGTGCAAGTGCAGGAGTGGTAACAATGACAACTCCTAGATATATGAATACAGTTATGATTCCCACAATGATTCCTTTTGATAGCGGTTTCAATTTTTCTCTGAATAGAGTAATGTGTCAGGATGAAATGCTGCCCATTCAAACCAAAATCCAGGATTATACACTTCTCGTTGTAATTTTCCCCCCTTTAATGGACCTTCAATAGACTCTCCGTCAAAATTCCAAGTACTCCTTGTCTGTATGTCTATTATTTTTTCATGAGAGTATTCAAATTCTAGAACTTGTTCATCTAGAACTCGATTAAATGCTCTTGCCATTTCTGGATATAGAGAGATCAGGACAATTTTCTTGTCTCCAATACTATCGTTGATTACTTTTTTTTGTTCAATGTCAGATAGTTTGTACGCCTTGTATATGCCATTATCAAAACCTAGGATCTTTTCTTTTAGAAAAAGTCTATCATCTTTGTTTTCCACAGGGAAAATTATTCTGGAATCTGTGTAATAATTTCCATAAGGATCAGAGCCATATGATCTAAAAAATCCAGTATCGGTTGTCAGTACAAGAGTGTCAGGGTACAATGATTTCCAATCAGACCATCTTGCAACATCAAATGGGATTCTTTTTAATGTGTAGCCAGTCATTTGTCCCGTAATTGCAACTCCCAAAGCCTGACTCCACTGCGAATCAGTATTTCTATCATACATTACCAGATTGCTGTTATACAGTTTACCTGACGTTCCAAATTCTGTAATTTTTCCATCAACATTTCTGTCAAAAACTTGGTTTGTAAAACACAATGGACAATATGTCACGGCGACAGGAGTTCCACCAATATCATCATTAACAATTTCGTGCCATACCATGATAAAGAGTGGATATGCCTTTTGTTCGCCATTAATGTTAACTCCTATAACAAGGTCATCATCTGAAACAAATCTTGCATCCAAAGAATTTACAAATTTTGGATCATCAATTGATGGGATTCCGTCCTTTGGAGGTCCTCCACTTTTGATCTTATCCAAGGGAACAATGTGTTGTATTCCATTAGTGGTTTGGATTTTGCTTGATGATTCTAGTGATTTGTCGTAATTTGTGCCTGAGGTAATGTTCTTAGTTGTATCTTCTTTTGTATTTTGTAATGGCATTTGTTGTGATGAAAAGACAATAGTCACAACTAGAACTATTCCAATTATACCCATGATGGGGTATCGGTATTGCATATTTTATTAAATGACTTTTTCAAGTATTAAGAATTCTTCCAAATCTAATTTGTGAATTTGGAAATTTGTTTAAATTCATCAAATCACATTAATTATATGGATAAAAAAGATGAACAATCCCAAAATCGATTAGAGGAAAAACATATTTCAATCTGTGATGTCATGAAAGGCAATACTTCAGAAGTAATACAAAAGTTAGAGTCTAACGTACCATCGCTTGTCCAAAACTACTCTGAGTTGTATGCGGCATATCTTCACATGTTTGATGACATTTTTGGAACATGCTTAATGGCAGAAAAGGAGTTTTTTGACAAACTGAACATCGATCAAGGAATACTAAAAGAAATCAAGAAAAATTCAGACGCAGTGAAAAACCACTATCTGAACAATATTGACATGACAACAAAGTTCTTTGATGCTTATATCCAGATGAGAACTTCGATGATAAAATCTTTTGATGTCTATGCACACACCATGATGGATTCATATGCCAAAATTCTTTCACAGTTCAATCAATCTATGAATCCTCCAAAATAATTTTTTTGGTTACTATGATTAAACAGCCCAAGGTTGACTTTTCATTAAGACGAGAGATATTTTTTGTAACACTTGGTTCACTTTTGGGAGCGTTTACGATGTTTGTCCCAAAGATTATGATGGACGTAACAATTGATACACAATACTATATCACTTGGTTGGTGTTTGCACGTGTGATAGGTCAAGACACCATACAATCTGGAATTTTATTACATGTATTTGTTGCCACTGTGATTGGCATAGTGACAGGCCTTGTTCTTTACAAGGGCAAGATACTAAACATCTCAAAGATATCAAATGGCATAATCTTTGGAATCATTGCAGGGATAGTTGCTTTTGTGGTTTTTTACATCCCAGTATATCAAGTGTTGATTGCACCAAACATGATTACAGTCATGACAGAGATGGATCCTCAAATGTCAGTTCTTCAGGCTTCTGAAAGCATTAATGAATATTATTTTCAAACATTAGTGGACGCCATATTCACACACCTCATCTGGGGGATCACTCTGGGAGTTGTTTCCACAATACTTACAACAAAATTTGGAACAAGGTATAGATGCCACAGTTGTGATATTCAATTCTCAAAAATAAAGACGTATGAATATCATTACAAGTACGTACATGAGACTCCATCTCCTTCAATGAAGCATATTTTGATACTTGGTGGCGGTTTTGGAGGCGTTCGTGTATTAAGAGAGATTCAAAAGATTTTTGAGGAAGATGTGAAAGTCGACATCAAACTAGTAAGCGAAGATAATTTTTCGCTCTTTACTCCAATGCTGCCAGAGATGGCAACGGGAACGATTGAACCAAGACACATATCTACACCTATTAGAACATTTTGTAAGAGAGCCAGATTCTTTGAAGGCATTATCGAATCAATTGATCTTAAAAATAATCAGGTTGTATTTTATCGCGACTATGACAAGAAAAGAAAGAATCTAAAATATGATTATCTTGTTATATCTCTGGGGAGCAGAAATAACTTTTTTGGAAACAAAAACATCGAAAAGCATTCCTTGACAGTAAAGACGCTTGGTGATGCCATAGGAATAAGAAACCATCTCATAACAATGCTTGAGAATGCTGATCAGGAAGATGATCCTATTCTTTTATCCAAGTTTTTGACATTTGTTATAGTGGGTGGTGGCTTTTCAGGAGTGGAGACAGCTGGTGAATTAAACGACTTTGTAAGAGATGCTACATTAAACTTTTATCGGAATCTAGATGTTGATAAAATTAGAGTCATTCTTGTTGCCTCAAAGAATATCATTCTGCCAGAGGTTGGAGAAGAGCTTGGTCATTTTGCATTAGAGTCACTCAAAAAAAATGGCATAGAGATAATTACAAATTCCAAGGCAGTCGATGCTGGAAAAGATTTCATAGTATTAGACAATGGACAAACTATACAGTGTGGCACCTTTATTTGGGCTGGTGGAATTGTAATGGATCCTGTAATAGCAAATCTTGATTGTGACCATGACAAGAAAGGCAGCATCATAGTAAATGATTATTTGCAGATACCAACTCACAAAAATGTTTATGCTCTTGGTGATTGTGCGTCAATAACTGACAAGACTGGAAAACTGTATCCCCCAACAGCACAACATGCGCTTAAAGAAGCTGAAACGGTTTCAAAAAATCTCATAGCATCAATAAAAGGAAATGAACGCCTTCAAGAATTTGAATATGTCAGTAAAGGAACAATGGCAAAAATCGGAAAAAGAAATGGCGTGGCATTATTATTGGGAAATAAAATTCATGGTTTTCTTGCATGGGCAGTTTGGAGACAATATTATCTATCAAATCTTCCAACAAAAGAGAAAAGGATCCGAGTTGCAATTGACTGGGCAGTATCATTCTTTTTTAGACCAAACGTAACACGACTTCGAAATCTAAAAGAAAAAAGCCTATAGATGTAAATCAAAAATCACACCGAAAAGACAAGAAAATCAATTTCGAATTGATTTCAAATCAAATCACATAAATCTCATAAAATCTGAAATTTGGAAAAATGATAATTAGAAAGAAGATAATACTGGGAATAACGTGCAAGAAGAAAAATTCATCACCATACAAGGAAATAATCTAAGATATTTTGAATATGGTACATCTTCTAATACTGTTATATTTGTTCACGGATTAGGTGCTTCTGCAGAAAGATGGGAGTATGTAATCCCATATTTTAGAAAAAACTACCGTGTAATAGCTCTAGATCTACCAGGCTTTGGATTAAGTGACAAGCATCCTATTGATTATACAATTGACTTTTTTGTAAGATCTCTTTCTGAATTTATAGACAAACTTGGGATTCAAAACAGTATTCTGATTGGGTCATCACTTGGAGGCCAGATAATCACAGAACTTGCCATAGCAGAACACAAATTAATCAATAAACTGGTCCTTGTCTCACCATCAGGTGTTGTAAATTATTCTACTTCTGTACTTGATGCATATATTGGTGCAGCAATTTCACCAAACCAAGAAAATGCAAGGAAGGCATTTTTTATGATGAACGGACAAAACAAGGATGTTGATTCTAAAATAGTAGATGACTTTATCACAAGAATGAACATGCCAAACGCAAAAAAAGCTTTTCTCTCAGCCATCATATCTAACAAAGAATCAAAGATCAGCTGCGAGAAACTCGCAAATGTATCTATTCCTTCTTTGATTATATGGGGGGAACATGATCCAGTAATTCCTAAAGAGAATGCTGAACTGTTTTTTTCATGTATAAAAAACTGCCAATTTGTAGAAATGAAAGAGTGCGGTCATACTCCTTTTGTTGAAGAGCCAGAAAAATTTTCAAAAATTGTACTAGAGTTTCTAAAAGAAAAGTAACTGGTTAGTCTTGTAAAAAATTAACTGTAAATTGAGTCTCTGAGGCTTTTTGTTTTCGTATCTATTTCTTTGATTGCATATTCTGCAATCTCTGCTTGTTTTTCAAGTAGAGTAAGGCTACAAGAAACTCCTGGAACAAGCTTTGACATTATAGTACATAATTTTACACCTGATTTAAAATCTGGTCCCTCTCTTTCAATCTGAAATAATAATACGACAACATTTTGTTTTGCAAATCTTCCTTCATTTAACAACATGCCTGGTAGACCAGGTATTGTTCCACTAGAGAGAATTGGTATCCCAGCTTTCTTTAGTATGTTTTTAGCATGCTCTGTACTAGCTACGCCCATTATTCCATCTCCGAATTTTTGAGTTTCAGTTATTGGTACACTGCTTAAAATCAGCGAGCATTTTTGTTTTTTTGCCCAATCTAACATTGTTTTGGCTGCTACTCTGTGAAGAGATTCGTCAAGTACTAGATAAGATGAGAAAACACTGATCTTGAGTTGATCATTTACAAAGATATTTGCGGGATAATTTGGGATTCCATCTTTTATAATGCTGATTGGGGGAAAGAATTCTGAATCCAATGTAGCAGCTAGCTCAAAATGTGCGATTTGTATCATAGATTCTGTGGCAATAGCATTACTAAATCCAATTGACGGAAATCCATCTAAGACATACCCGCCTTCGATATTGATTGGCCTGATTTCTTTTATATTAATTGATGACTCCATTTTTTACCTTCCATATGTTGTAACTAGGCCGCATTATATTTAAGAAAATTTCCAATTCTTGATTGAATGGATTAATCTTTTGAATTATACAAGAAAACAGATTGCCAATTAGCATCCTCATACTCAATTTTATCATCTTTGCTTGCCTGTGTGTATTTTGAAAATGTACTACTGATTGTAAATGTGAATTTCTTTCTCAGTATTTTTTGTAACGAAAGTGGTACTAGTTTCAGAAACTAATTTTTAACCATTCCCTTGTCACGGGATAGAAATTATTCTATGTTATTTTGACAATTTTTTATAAATCATTCAAGACAAATCTTGAGAAATATTATAAGTCCTATCAATTCAGCAATTCCCACTCCTAATAGGTATGGAAATATCTCATTAGCAAAAAATACATCCATTGTAAAGTATGCCATGGCTCCAATAACATTATGTAAAAACAACATCGATGCAACAACAATCATACCCATAGGAAGTTGTGCCCTTGTTTTGACATACATTTTAGCAAACATCACAATCAAAACTCCAAGAACTGCCATGTTGGCAATAGACACAACAGAAAGAATTAATGAATTAGGTTCCATTTAAAAATCAAACATCCACGAACTTATTTACTTTTATCCAATTTTTTTGCAATCTCATCAAATATCACCATATTAACTTCAAGAAGCGGTGCAATAAAATACAACGCTGCATATTTTTCATCACTCTTTCCAATCAAACTGTTTTTTTCAAGTACTTTGAGATGATGTTGAATCGCCTTATAATCAAGTTCGAGACTAGTTGCAATCTGATTTGCATTCATTTGATTTTCATGTAGAGTTTTAATGATTTTGAGCCTATTTAGACCACCTCGAGAACCTGTAAAAACAAACCATAAAAGCCGTTTAGTGTGCGGATCACTTACCAAATAAAATCACCAAAACATCATTTGAAGTTATGAACCAGAGCATCTTTTTTTATACATCACATATAAAACTAAATTTTATTTACTAGAGTATACCAGTTAATCTCTTAACTTGTCCAGTATTTTATCATAAATTTTTATTTTATCTTTAGATGAAATGCTCTTTTTTAGACTATTGTCAGTAATGTAAATTCATCTCATTCAGAGTTTGTAAAAAAGGGTTAAAAAAACATCAAATGCAGTTTAACAATTTTGTAAATTCTTGTAACGATAAAGAAAATTTAGATTGTGATTTTTTCATTGATGATAGTTCAAGTTTAGCTCAAATTAAATGAATTACAAAAACCATGTTTATCATATGAACAGAAATGGAATAAACACTTGCGATGAAATTTTATCAAAAAAATCAAATCTAAATCATGCATTTGACATGATTAAAGAATCAATTAATTGACACAGCTCAATTAATTCCTCAAATTTCAATGTCTACAAAAACACCACAATGATCAGAGGCCTCTGTGTCTTCTTTTTCTACTGTCTCAAACCGCTCATGATTTTTGATGATTGAAATTTTTGAGTTGGAGTTTTTCTGCAAGCCACGTCTCTCAATGATAGGTTTTGCAGCATTGTTTTTCTTTTTAATATCAGAGGACAGTAGTAAGTAGTCAAACTGCCCAACCTCATCTTTTTGGTCATAGTAATGTGTCCATGGATCACTGTCTTTTTCTACAACATTCCACAGTCCAGTATCAAAAAGCGGCTTTAGAGCACCAGATTCGGGCCCATCATTAAGATCCCCCGCCACAACAAAATTTCCACTTAATGTGTTGCCAAATCGCTCTGAAATAATCTCAGATACTCTTTCTGACTGGAGTTTTCTTTTTTTCCATGCACTTGATGTCTGCGGATTTTCATCTGGTTGTCCAAGCTTTGACTTGAAATGGTTTGCAAATACAGTAATTGTTTTTCCTGTATTTGACGGAGTAAGAATTCTGTCTGAATCATCACATGATAAAATCTTTCCACGATAGTCTGCAAGTAGTGATTTGCCATCAGTATCTTCTAGTGCAATCTCTACTTCAAGGCAGTCCCTTGAGAAGATATCGTCCCATTTACCATCGTCTTTTTTGAATCGCTCAAACTGATGTGTTCTAACTGACAGTATTGGATATCGAGATAATAATGCAACATCAATCATTCTGGGATCATTAGAGTCAATTATTGCACCGAACGGATATGTGCCTTCAAAATCATTTTGATTTATCTTGTCATATTCTGAACCAAGTTCTGCTTTGAGATTTTTTGGATAGAGATATTTTTTATTAAATGCCTTGAGTGCCTCCATGTTTTCTACTTCTTGAAGTGCAACAATGTCAGGATTGTTTGCAAGAATTACTTTGGCAGTATTCCATCGTTGATTCTCTGCAAATCCACTATAGGAAAGTTTTCTCTCTGAAGAATTTAACAATCCACCTTCTTTTTCAATAATGTCTAGCTGAATTTTTATCTGCATTGCAACTATACGAAATTCTAATAGTTTTTCTTTGTTTTCTGTGTTCTTTTTTTCATTATGGGCTCCTTTGAGAATTTCAGCATACATCTCCTCTAGGAGTGTTACTGTAACATCAAATAGATTCGATGCGCCATTTTTTGCCAGAGTCTTGAGAATAGTTTTTGTGATGTTTTTCCCATCCTTTCTTACAATCTCTTCTTTTGGTAAAAACCCAACATAATCATAAAGATCCTCAATTACATCGTCTTTGACAAACGGCTCTATCAAATTAGTTGGAATATCGCCTAATGCGAGGTATTTTTTGCTGTAAATATTGTCTTTCTTGTTTGATTTTTTGACATAGAAAAACCGATATCTCATAAATAGATTCTCGCAGTTAAATGTGCCAAGGCGAATTTTCAATGAATAATAGAATTATTGTATGAACTTAAGGATTTAGGAAAACAGATGACTAGAATCTGAAAATAAAAAAGAGAAAAATTAAGGCATGATTTTTGCAATGAGTAATTGCAATTAATTCAGAAAATCCTGAGGAATCATATCCTGATACTAGCCACTCATTGCCTTCTGCAGTAAAAACAATTTGTGCACGTGTTGTATGCGTAAGTGCATTTCCTCGAATTTCATACCCACCGCCAATAGGTATCTCGCCATTACCCGCATCACATGCAGCAAAAGAATTACCAATAGGGTGTAATATTACAGGGGTAGTATCTCTTACTTCACGTATTACCAATCTACATCTTTTTGCAGAATCAATGAGATATGGGGATATTCTAATTCATTCTCAAAACCCATCATCCTGACCAACTCTGTTGAATGAATCCACGCCAATTCCTTTGTAGTTTTCTCATCAAGTATGTTTAATCCTGTAATGTGAAGTAATTCCAGAGTCAGTTTTGGCATATTTACAGCTCTCTCCATCATTCTGGTAGCAATTCTAATCTTGTCTTTTTCATTCCAATATTTTCCCAGCTTGTACTTTCCTGTCATGCTGTTTGGAATAATTTTTGTCAATCTTACACCCTTTATTGTGGACATGTCCAAAGTAAGTCTCTTGTATCTCCCTTCAATCTGATTTTTTTCCATTAACGCATTGAGCACATCTGCTTTTTCTTGATTATCGGTTATTCCTTGTGCGATTCCTTTGATTACAATACTGATATACAATGTGTCTGTCTGTGACGCATCATCTTGAGGCTCAAAGAAGTATGATGGTAAAAATGCTAGTTCTCGGTCTACCTCAAAGCCACACTTTGGATTTCTTTCAAGGTTTTCATATTTTTCGCCTCTTGGAAAACCATGAATGTATATTGCATCATTATAGTATACAAAATTCATTGGGGCAACAAATGGATATCCATCTTTGTCAATTGTAGCTATTCTGCCAATTCTTTCTTGATTTAAAAATTCAATAATTTTTTCTTTTGAGTTTATCTTGGAATGGGGGATAAACTGCACATGTCTTCTTTTGATTAGATATAATTATTGTTTATCTTTGGCACAAAAGAAAATGTTTTTCTTTAGATGAGAAGAGTAAAAGGTTCTGAGATTAACTGGAACTTAAGACCAAAACCTATTCAGGCAACTTGGTGAGAGTTCCAATTACAGTGTGATTTTACAAAATAGTATTTAGCAAATACTGATAATTTCTACGTGAGTCTTTTAAGCAAATTTTCCCAAATCACTAATGGTCTTCATACAAGAGTCATTCATTTACAGACCAGCGTCCAAGGATTGGGCAGTTTAGCCCAATCTTTTTAATCCAAAGTCTAGTTTTTATTTTTGATAAACATTTTTAATGTTAAATTAAAAATTGGCTTCATGAGATTTTTTAGCAAAGAAAAAGTCATTTTAGAAACTAAATGTAGAGAATGTGACATGGAATTTTCAGAACCAGAAAGAATGCTTCGCCATATGATTAAAGCACATACAAAGAAAAAACCCAGTTGTAACTGTTAATACCAAATCAAAAAGCATTAGAAAATAAAAATAAAAAAGAAGTGAATTTTAGACTACTGGGGCTGCCCAATCATCTTCTGCAGTTACTCCGCCATCAACCCAAGTCCATTGAATCTTTTGATAAGTGAATGCTATTGATTCTAGCGGATGATCATCATGCCCAGGATCAGGAGGATGTTGGCCAGTTCTGGAGATATTGGCGTTTGTCATCTTTACTGTAAAGTAATGTTGCATTGTGCCATCGCCTGCTGGATTTGGTCTAAAGAACTCCAAAGTAACATCGGACAAGTTTTCATTTGTGGTGAGAGATCTAAATAGCAAAGGAGTTGATTTGTCAATCTCTTTTGTTATAACAATTGGCGAGTGTTGTCTTTTACCAGTCGGCAGTCCTGACGCTGCATCTCTTGGTGAGGTTATTTCATGAGAATATGAAAGAACTTCAATTTCTCCTTCATGTCCACGATCAGTAGAACTTCCTTGAATGCTTCCTGAATTTCCTTGAGCGGTCATGTAGATCTTAACATCTGAACGAGATGATGGATTCAATATTGCATCAATCTGTCCTTGAAGATTTGCGTCAGTTGCTCTTAGTTCTGTAAAGACGTCAAAGAATGAATCGGTATGCTGATTTGCTCAGCTAATGCCACATCAACATTACATCGTATATTTTATTACACAAATCATAAATTCAATGTTGACCCCAGGCAGATGTAAATTCACTAAATACAAAAAACTGCGTAGTTCTGCATAGTTACAAAATACAAATCACAAAAAGATCATAATGGAATTATTTTGCAGACTAAAAGATTAAAAATGTCGCTGAGAAACATCACAAGATGAGTCTACTCTGTTTTGAATTTCAAATTGCAAGTGGGGCAAAACCAGGACGCAGTTTCGCCTTGCTCTCTAAAAATTATTCCAAAACATTTTGGACACTGCCCTATTTCATCATCCACAAATTTTCTAAATTAAATACCAATACAAGTATTTCAAAAAACAAAATACAACGAGGTAAACGGAAAACCAAAACGAATGCTGAGTGCTTCCACCCTTTTTCGCCTCTTTTCCTTACTGTCGACAACTATGACAGTTCCTCGTCATACAATACATCACTAAATGATATTAAAGTGAATCGAGATAATTTCTTTATATGTGTAAAGAAAACAATAATGTTTCCAAATAATTGTAAACATATATCCAATAGTTAATATTTACAACATTTCACAAAAAATATGTGAAAATTTACAATAAATAAAGATCAGAATCATAAATTTCCATGTTAAATCTTAAATAGTTAAACTTCTTATACCATACTGTGTCGATAAGTGTTTCGACTGAATAAACTGCGTGACCCTGCAGAACAAAAAAAGGCAATCAGGCGTTTAACGTCCTGACAATGAGAGGAAATCTCTCAGTGTTCTGCAATTGAGGGTTACGCCTTTTTTGTTTCTGCTCAAATCCAGATCACAAGAATCAGGGATCATCTTAAATGGTAGAATCACGTATTATGTTATGAGATTCAAGTCTAGAGTTTGTATGTTTGTCGTCCTAGCATACAAAGACAAGAATCTCTTTTAAAATAATTCAAATCTTTCCATAAAGTAATCAAGGATCTATTTTTATTCTACAAACGCGTAATAGAACATGGAAAGCTGACACAATTTCCTATTGTCAAATGCTGGCATCAGTTTGCTGGTCTTTGCTTACTTGCAGGGCCACGCAAAGGTTGATCCGCAAGAGTCAGCTTCCAAATTATTCTGAAATAAAGACAAAGAATAGTTGAGAAATTTTTTAATAGTAAGTGTAATCACAGAACAATCCAAGGTTGTGATAAAATTTACAGGTTCAATTTTAGATACGGTAAATGTTTTATTGAATCTACAAGTCGGCGACATGTCCAGACTGGAGCATGTCAAGAGAATGATTCTAGAAGACAAGCCGTTGTACTCTAGTGATCAACAATATGTCAACAGCCTTGCAGCAACATACATCGCAGACTATCAGACAGATGAGGCGCAGCCAGTGCTAGTCAACTGCCGTAACTGCAGCACCAGCATTCCAAAATCAGCACAGTATTGCACTTTGTGCGGAACTAGACAGAAAAGAGAGTACACCAATTACGACATTTCAAAAATAGCAAAAAGATACAACCCATTACAGATTATATCCAGACCAAATTCGTACCAGACTCTTGCCATAATTGGCGGATTAACAGCGATGATACCGGTATTATTCATACTGGCAAGAATGGACCCGCTGCTAGAGGCAATTAACTACGAGACAGGAAGGGACATCTCAGGACTGGCAGGCATTTTCATATTTTTAGGAATCGTATCTAGCACTTTGAGTGCCATATCCATAGCAGTCACATTTGTGGTAAAAAACCCAAAAAAGGCAGGAAGGATTTTGTTTTTTACGGCATTTGGAGTATTGGCAACATCTGTTCTGATAGGAGTGGTAGGTTTTGTCTTTATCTTGCTTGCAAGCAATGTCGCCTACAAAAAAAGACACTACTGATCAGGGTAAAAGCAGGATTCCACATTTCCACTACTAGTAGAATAATGGTACACTATTCCATGAGATAGTTTGGTTTGTCCGATGTATTTCATGAATCAGTATTGAAAAATTTTTACTTAACAAAATGTGTGTTCAGATGCTACAATCATTTATGATATTGGTGTGATATTCTTTATATCCAGCAAAATGACTCGATGACATCTTGTATCCAGTTGAAGAGATTATGAAAGTGCCAGTCACGCTAGGCAAAGATGCTGTAATATCTGAGGCCATACGAATCATGGCAAACAAGAAGATAGGAAGAATACTAGTATCAGACAACCAAAAGATCACATCAATAGCTACGGAAAAAGACATGGTGTTTTTCTTGCTAAATGATCAATCAGAAAAAAAGCTGGAAGAGATTCCAATACACAAAATAATGAAGCCTGTCTTGTCAGTATCTGAATCCACAAGCATAAAGAGTTGCGCAAAAAAGATGCTTGAAAACGGAATTGGCTCACTTGCAGTAACACAAGAAGGCAAGATCACAGGCATCATAACAAAGACAGACCTCATAGAGTATTTTGCAAAAACCCAGTCTGGCAAAAAGATAGTAGGGGAATACATGTCGCCTTATTATGCATGGGCATATGCAGATTCGCCACTATACAGCATTGTATCAAAGATGATTAATGACAAGATTTCACGCCTGATTCTAAGGAATAATGATGAAACACCAATAGGAATACTCTCATTTAGTGATTTGTTCAGATTATCACTGACAATAGGAAATCAAAACGAAGTAGTAGATGACACCAATCCATCAATACCAGTTGTGTTTCCGCGAAAAGGATTTGTCTCAAAGGATGGGTTTGGCGGTACAATCAAGGCAAGCCAGATTATGAAAGACGAGATCATTACAGTAAACTATGACGATGACTTGGCAAAGGCATCCCAAGTCCTCATTGATAAAAAAATTAACGGTGTTGGAGTGTTATCATCAAATGGCACATTAATTGGAATTCTAAGTAAGACAGACATCATAAAAGCAATTGCATTTCTAAACTAGTGCGATTCGAATTATAGATCAACGTCTTTTGTTTCTCTGCTGAGTAGGGTTGGAATTATCAAAATAATTGCACCAATCATAATGTTGATTCCAAGTGCTACAGGTATCATTTGTTTTGGGACAGATGACATCAAGTATAATGCAATTAATGGAGACCAAGAGCCAAAGATCAGTCCGGCATTGTATGAAAATCCTGCAGCGCTGTTTCTTATTTGTGTAGGAAATCTTTCTGAAAAATATGCAGGGATTGGTCCTGATGCAGTGGATATGACAAATGCAAACACTACAACATACAATATTAACCCATAGACATTATTTAAAATTGCACTTGCAAGCGGGATTGAAACCAGAACAGATGCAGATACAAAAATAAGCATTGATTTTTTTCGCCCAATCTTTTGCGACAACCAACCGGTAAGAATCATACCGACCCAAGATGATGCGGTGGCATAAATCATAATTAGTGCTATTTGTGATTTTTCAAAATTGCCAAACTGCTCCAAGTATGTAGGCAATATGCTAATGGAGCCGTGGTACATGTAGACAAGGCCAGTCATTATTGCAGCGCACAGCAAAAACTCCTTTCGGTAAATTTTTCCAAAAACAATGCTTCTCAGAGGAGTCTTTTCCAGCCCTTCTTTGCTCTTTTTTATCCATAATGGGGATTCATCCATGCTAATCCTTACAAAAAGGGCGACAAAGCCAGGAATGATTCCTGTAAAAAAGAGTATTCGCCAACCAATCTCCTCAAACAGTTCTCCGGGAAATGCAATGGTTATGATTTGAAATGATATTGCAGCCAAAAGAAACCCAAAAGAGAACCCACTTTGCAAAAACCCAGACAGAAGACCCCTTTTCTGTTTTGGGATGCTTTCAATGGTTAAGACGGCACCGCTGCCCCACTCACCACCGGCAAAGATTCCCTGGATCAGTCTAACAGTTATCAAAAGAACTGGTGCCATTACTCCTACAACTGCGTATGTTGGCAATAGCCCGACTGCAAACGTTGCAACAGAGAATCCAAGTATTGTTATAATCATTGATTTTTTTCTACCAAACTTGTCGCCATAAATTCCGAAAATCACAGAGCCAAGAGGTCTCATTATTAACGTGACTGTATATGATGCAAATGTTGCAAGTATGCTAAACACTGGATCCTGTGATGGAAAAAACAGTTGGCTAATTGAAGGAATTACCAAAAGCATCAATACAATGTCGTATCCGTCCAGAGACCATCCAAGAAATGAACCGATGGCGATTTTTTTCTGAGATACAGTCAGACTCAACAAAATATTTCGAGTCTAGTTGTATATAGGCATAGATTTCAAGACAGAAAACATTTCCAATACAATTATGCTATACAAGAGAAACATTTGAATTTTAAAAAACAAAAGGCTTTTTTGAAAAGACCACTTTTTTATCAACATGATAACTGATGAGATGCTAAAGGAGATTTGCGACAAGGTTGAGAATTCACTTGAGAACTATGTTTTAGAGCATAGGGGGCAATTATTTGAAGACGGTAAAATAATCGAGGGCGGCATGGAAGGACAGATAAAAAATCAGTACGAATCCAGATTATCAGGAATGATCCTTGCAAAAGGAGCAGACATCAAATTGCTTTCAGAGAAGCAACAGGGATACATCAAAGACAGAATAAAAAACACACTAGAGTTATCTAAGAGGCAATACGAATCTTAGGAAAAAAGAGGCCTATCGCCTTGAGTTGATTTGGGGGCTCTGTTGAAGGAGACTTTTTTTGATCAGTATTGGGATGCTGTAAAAGGTTGCAAGTGCTATTGCATCTGATGCCCTGTGGTTTCTTAGGATCATCTCTTTTTTTCCAGTAAAATACAGATTGGCCCTTAGCGCCTCACCATTATCATAGATTCTTACCTTGACTAGAAGCAGTCCAGACTCTTCACAGATCTGCTCTATCATGTTGTACATTGACGGGATTTCGCTGTGCTTGCCCTCTTGAAAATCAGAGATATGTTTTGCAACATCTACTGAAAATGCAGAGATTGGAAATTCTTTGCCGTCAGATGTTTTGAGAATTACCGCCCCCATACCTAAATCGGTAATACCCACATTATCTATTGTTAGAACTTCAGAGTCTTCATCCAGATCAGTGATTTGTATTTTAGATTTAGCATGGATGGTTTTTCTCCATAAAGAATCCAGACGGGTCATTAGAGTAGATCGTATGTTCATAATTTGCACTAAATAGCAAATTCATTCTTTTAAACCCTCGGCGTTTGACAAATTTTAAGATGTCTCATCATGGTAGAAATATAGAGGCATCATATCAATTAGAATAAAGCATGCCAGAAATAGACATCAAAGATTATGAAAAGAGATGCCAAGAGTTACTAGAAGACGACGAAGTAAGATTTGCGGGACTATTAGATGAGTTTGGAAAACTACTTGCAGGAGGATACAATCAAGGCATAGACCACAGATTGACAGAAGAGCAACATGATGAAGTGTGTAAGGAATTGGCAGCGAGGGTTGCAAAAAGAAAAAAATACGATACGGAGTTGGGACGTGTCAAATATTCTGCATCACGCAGAGAACATGTCGTAATAATGAGTTTTCCAATTTATGAAAAAGTGATAATGATAGTAGCAGAACCGCATGTTAACATTGATAGATTAGCGTTTAAAATAATAGAAAAACTAGGAAGTCAATGGGGCGAGTTTTTTGGAAAGTGAATTGTAGCCTATAGGGTGAAAATATTTGGCAGTTACATTACAGTGCTTTTGAAATTATTCATAGTTGAAATGGTACGCTTTGTCTCATGGCCAATGTCATGGATAGTTGCACCATTGTATTTTTTATCAAGGAATCTGCCAGCCAAAATCATAGGGGCACCTATTGCATTGCTAATGCCGGTAGGCTCTGGAATCCAAAATATAATAAATCCAATTTTTTGGAGTTTCCTGCCAGGAGCTGATGCTCTTTGCACACATCCCAAAGATTGGGCAGTTGATTTGCCGTCAAACTTTGACATGTCCGTGTATAGTGAGGCTCTTCGTTTGGCAGAATCAGAAACCTTGCGCAGTTTCTCTAGCCGTACCTTTAGATGGTCAACCATGACAGTCAGTCATTTAGAAAAAATTAGTTAAGATTCAATGATCAATATAGGTTACTTGCGAGTCAATAAAGAGTAACAAGGGACATCCAATTATACTAGGTTCAGATTAGTTACAGAGATACATTGATGGCAAAAAATTCCAAGAGACTAGAGTCAATCAAGGCAGCTCATGAATCAGGAAGAGCAAGCTACAGTACAAAAATGGAAGACTATCTGGAGGTAATTTCGGAGCTGGTTGAATTAAAGGGGTATGCCACAACGCTAGATATTTCACGATACATGAATGTGAGTGCACCAAGTGTTACAAAGATGCTGCAGAGATTGGAGGAAAACAAGCTATTAGAGTACGAGAAGTATCACGGGATTAATTTGACAGATAAGGGCATACAGATAGCTTATGAGATAAGGCAAAACCACGGAATTTTACTAGAGTTTTTTGAGATTTTAGGGATTGGTCATGAAACTGCAAACAAAGATGCAGAAGGAATAGAGCATCACCTGAATCCCAAAACAATCAAGCAGCTAAGAAAATTTATTACATTTCTGAAATCAAATCCAAAAGTTTTAGAGAGTTTTAAAAATCCTTAAGACGTATCTGAATGTCGTTTTGAGATGATGCAAGTTTCATCAGAGTCCTTGAAGCATCAGAGCGTTTAGGAATTAGTATCTCGCCTTTTTTGCCAATTCTAACTGATGTGACATATGTGTCATGCACATAGATATCAGCATGCATTGAGGAAAATTCTCTGCCAACATTTAGCAATAATGCAGTTTTGGATTCTGAAAAAGTAAACGGCAGATCATTTGAGGTATTGGCAGAATGAGAATTTTTTTCAACGACATCGATGTGAATCTTGAGTAATTTTTCAATCTCGTTTATGTTAGAGCCACCCTTTCCAATGATTGATGCCATGGATTGCTTGTCAACTAGAACCTTTGCTCTATTATCAGATAATATCTCGACTTCCACTCGGGGATCAAATTTCCTAAAGATGTCTCGTATTTTGTCTTCTGCAAGTTTCTCGATTCCAACTTTTTGCACTCTTTTTGAGACTGGAACTATGACATTTTCTTCACCAAAAGTATAGATCTCATGCTCAAGTACATTATCGGCAAAATTCCTAATCTCAATTACAGGTCTTGCCAAGTCAGACTCGGTCATTCCAGTTGGAACTTTGACTACAAGCTCCAAGTCATAGATTTTACCAATGTGACCATCTTTGACAAAGACAACAGTATCTATCACATTTGGGATTATTCCAAGCTCAATTTTCCCAATGAACCGTTGGATTGCATCCAAAGGAGAGTTTGCATGCACCACACCGACCATCCCCACACCAGTCAATCTCAGATCAGCAAATGTACGAAAGTCTTCTCGTCTTCGCACTTCATCAAAAATTGTATAGTCAGGACGAACCAATAATAAAATATCAGCACTATTATCAAAACTACCATCCAATTTTGTGTATTGCGTGATTCCAGGGTCCACCTGTAAATCACGCGGGGATTCAAATGTTTTTACAATCTTTCCTGTATTGTGGTAAAAATTAGCAAGACTTGATGCCAGGGTACTTTTCCCAGACCCTGGAGGGCCAGAGATTATAATTCCCTCTGCCCTATCAGAAAATCGCTTCATCAGTTCCCCGGATATTTCATAATTATCGAGTGTCAATTTTACAATAGGATGAACTATTGTGATTTCAAATGCTTCAGAAAATGGAGGATGTGTAATGGCGATTCGATAATCATTGTACTGAATTACAGAAGCCCCATTTTTTGAGATCTCCACAGTACTTGAATCAAAAATTGTCGTAGTCTCCAATATTTGAGATGATATGAATTGTAGATATTCTTTGGTTAGAATTTCATCGCCTAGTTTTGTCAGATTAAAAGAACCCGGCTTTCCTTTTTTTGCCATTGGAGGCATGTTTTCTTTGAGATGCACACTCATTGTTTCAGAATCAAAAAATTTTAAAAATTCCAAAACGAGATTTTTAGGAATTGGTTTTACAAACACAGATTCCAGTCCTTCTGCTTGTGCCACTAAATGTTGAACATGGTCTGACGTGTAAAGAGTCGCCTGACTTTGTTTTGCCACATCTTTGATTATTGCGTCAATTCTGCCTGCGCTTGCCATACGGATGTCCTCGGATGTGGGATGAGAGCCCTTGATGGATATAACCAAACCAAAGTCATTTGATATCTCTTTGAGTTTTTTTATTGCTTCTAGACCGATAAACCCCTGTTCTTTTTTCTGAGATGCCTGAGATTGCAGTTCATCAAAAACTGCCTGTGGAATTATGATTTCAGAATTTTGAATGTGTCCCGATTCAATTTGGGCAATCAATTGTCCATTAATTATGATACTTGTATCAACTGCAATCTTTGACAAATTTTCTATCAATTTCTAGTTGAATCTAGACCCTAAATTACTTTGCCAAAATATCCGAAATGGTTTTCAAGACATTGTTAAAGTCAAAGGGTTTTGAGATATAAGAAATGGCACCTGAATCCAAACATGCTTGGATGACTTTTTGATCATCGCTGGCAGTAATTAGTATAATCTTAGCAGTTGGATTTTGTGCAATGATTTCTTTGACAACAGTAAGACCGTCTTTTTTGGGCATTGCTAAATCTAAAAGCAGCAAGTCAGGATTTAGTTTTGGATATAGTTCCACAGTTTCTGCGCCGTCTTTTGCCTCTCCTGTTACAGTGTGATCACCGATGGATAAAATATCTTTTAGAACTAGTCTAATGGCATCAGAGTCATCTGCAATCATAATATTTCCCATCAAATCATCTTAAGATTCCACGTAATTAAAAATATGGATCAAGAAAGAGTAGAAGAAATTTGAAGAATCCTTTGTTTTATTTCATCTAAATTGTAATCTGAGTGAATCATTGAATTTTTCATTTCGTCAACTGCTGCTAATAGTGATTCAAATAGTTCATCTGTAGTAGCGCCATCCATGATCTTTTTTAACACAGAATCAAGTAAGGACGATAGGCTACCCAACTCTTCTTTTCCCATCATTGGTGCCAATCCTTTAATTTTGTGAGTCGATTTTTGAATTTTTGCTGCATTTGCAGACACATCAAGACTGTCATGACAAGAATTCAGGATGTTTTGAATTTCTGAGATTTCATCATTAATTTCAGCAGTTGCAACTTTGAGAAATTCATCAGACATGTAAACTAGTTTGTTAAAATTAACCCATTATTTTTATACCCTCTGAAAGGTTTCAGAAAGCGTGAAGATAATCAGCAAGACATACCTGCTAGTATTAATTTTAATTATAGCGGCAGTAATCAATCTGATATTATTTTATCAGTCACAACAGACAGACAATTCACAGTCACAGTCCATCATTACAGTAGGAGATCTTAAAGTACAGATAGAATCGATTTCAGGATCAGCCATAGCTGCTGCAAACGGGAGTATAGATGATGAAAGTAAGATAAATAAAAAAATAGAATACATAGAATCAGTTCTCAACATGTTAAAAAATGGGGGAGTGATTGACGAACAGACAATACAAAAAATTCCATCTTCAATAACATCAGACTATAATAAGATGACAACATCATGGAACACATATAAAGAAAAAGCAATGAATGTTGTAAAAACATCAGTTTTTGATAAAGAAGCAACAAACGCAGTGAATTATGTATTGCAAAAAAATACAGATTTAGTTTTATCAACAAATGAGTTATCTAAAGAGTTATCAGATTTAGGGAGAGATTACAACAGACACAAAGAAATTGCCAAAGAATTAGAAAAATCTGCAAAAGAGATTGGACAATTAACATTGTTAATTTCAATCGGGGATGAAGATGTCACACAGGAAAAATTGAAAAAAGAAAATAGAATGTTTGAGGTAGGCATACGAAAATTATTAGGCATCTCAACAAAAGAATTAGATGTAGAAAGCATAGGACAAAAACATGAAGAGTTAATCCAAATTCCAAGAGAAAATTCAAGTGAATTACGAAAACTAGATCCGTTGTGGGAATCATTGCGACCCAAAATCAACATTCTCGAAGAAAGAGCATTACTATCCCCAAATTTTAATACGGTAAGAGATGAAATGCGTACTGAAAAAAATATTTTATTTTCAGAGATTGATAATTTAACAAATTCCTTGAATGATTATGTGACAAAAGAGGACAGACAGCAACAATCAATCATTCAGATTTTATTAATGACAGACATCATAGTATTCTTGGTAGTACTTTATATCATTAGACAGTCTCTTTCACCTCTAAGACTAATTACAGATGCACTTTCAGGAATAAAAGAAGGAGCGTATGGTGAAAAAATAGAATACAACAAAAAAGACGAGATGGGAAAATTAGCAGATGCATTTAACACAATGTCAGATACAATTAAAGAAAAAGAAGAACAAACCAAAAAAACTGAAATTGCAAAAGATGAATTTCTGGCAATGATCACTCATGAATTAAAAACTCCACTAGTTCCCATTCAAGGATATGCAGATATTTTACTCGGTGAGCATTTAGGAAAATTGACAGACAAGCAAAAAGAAAGAATAAACATAATCAAATCTAGTTCAGAGACATTACTAGCGCTGATATCAGATTTACTTGACGCACAAAAACTAGAATTAGGTCAGCTTAGAATGAGGAAGGAAAATGTCAACATAAAAGAAACAATTGCAAATGCAGTGGAATTATTTTTACCACAAGCACAAAAGAATAAAATAGAAATCAGTTCAAACATACAAGACCTTTCAATAGAACATGATCCAGACAGAATAAGGCAGGTCATAACAAATCTAATTAAAAATAGTTTGACTGCAGTAGAACCAGAAAAGGGAAAAATTGAGATAATAATGAAAAATCTCCCACAAGAAATTCAAATCAGTGTAAAAGATAATGGCATGGGCATTCCAACAAATAAACAAAGTGAGCTGTTCAAGAAATTTTATCAGGTTGATGCAACACTAACAAGGGAAAGAGGGGGAAGTGGCTTAGGATTATCAATATGTAAAGGGATAATGGAGAATCACAGGGGGGCAATCACAGTAAAGAGCATACCAAATCAAGAAACAGTATTTACCATTACACTGCCAAAAAATTCAGAGTCAGGAAAATCCCCAATCGGACTTGCTTAAAGAAAACAAACTTTCTTAACTAAAATCACTCACTCTCTTGAAAAAATGGATTTATTGTAATAATCATTAATGAGTCACGAAAACGATAAAAATGCAGAGTTTTATGCAAACTGTGCTGCGTATTTTGAATTCCTACGTAAAAAAGGGGATAGTGACTATAATTTTGAGGATGAATATTACTTTACCATGCCTGCAATATCAAACCATTAAAACAACCAGAAGATTTACGGACCAGTAAGAGGAAATACGCGCAGAAGAGAGTTAAAGCATGAATTCGGAATTAGAGACAGTAAGACAAAATGTAATAGAATGTACCAAGTGCGAGCTTGCCAAGACAAGAACAAACTCAGTGCCAGGTAAGGGAAATTTTCAATCAGATGTGATTTTTGTTGGAGAGGCGCCAGGTAGAAATGAGGATAAAAACGGAGAGCCATTTGTAGGGATTGCAGGACAAAGACTCAATCTTGCATTAGAGGGAGCGGGAGTATCAAGAGAGTCAATATACATTACAAATGTTGTAAAGTGCAGACCACCAAACAATAGAGTCCCGACAATTTCGGAAAGAAACACATGTCATGACTATCTTCAAAAAGAAATTTCCA
>Ga0209619_10000061_pt1 | contig 54786 bp, 48 predicted proteins | sample Rifsed16ft3_FD_184011 | JGI IMG/M metagenome (GOLD analysis project Ga0209619, IMG submission 184011) | Soil microbial communities from Rifle, Colorado, USA - sediment 16ft 3 (version 2) | ecosystem: Environmental > Terrestrial > Deep subsurface > Rock core/Sediment | place: Rifle, Colorado... | reverse complement strand
GAGGAGGTTTATTGGAGGAAGGGGAGCGGCTCCGCCGCTCCCCTTCCTCCATGAATCTATCCCCCTCTCCGCCAGGCACCATCACGTGAGACTCGAGCAGCCCGGCGGAGAGGGCCGTTCGCCCCGGACGATCTTACCGGGGGGTAGGGGGTGAGGTTGGAAATCGGATCTTCTTCGGATTCATCCGCAGACGGGAGGACCAACCTGCGAAGAGTGGCGCTGCGTGCGCGTCCGGACGCGGGCCACAGCACACACGCCCGCTATGCTAGAATTCGCGGGCCGATGCACCTGACCCATCTCTCTCTGACCAACTTCCGCAACTTCGTCCGATTGGAGTCCGACTTTCTCCACGGATTGACGATCCTTGTCGGGGCCAACGCCCAGGGAAAGACCAGCTTGCTCGAGGCGATCTACTTCCTGGCCGGGGCCGGATCGCCTCACGCCAGGAGCGAGCGCGAGCTGATCAACTTCCTGGCGCTGCGTGAAAGCCCGAGCGTCGCCAGGGTCGTCGCCGAGCTGCACCGCCGCGATCGCCTGCAGCGCATCGAGATTCGCCTCATTCTCGAGCCACCCGAACCCGGGGGCGAACCCAGGCTGAGGAAGGAAGTGCTCCTCAACGGGGTCAAACGCCGGGTGGGTGATCTCCCCGGAGTGTTCAACGCCGTCATGTTTCTGCCGCAGGACATGCGCGTCATTGAAGGATCGCCGGGCGAACGCAGGCGCTTCCTCGACGGCGCTCTCACGCAGGCCGATCCAGTCTACTCCGGCACGCTCGCCGACTACACCAAGGTCCTCGCACAGCGTAACGCGCTGCTCAAACAGCTGCAGGACCACGGCGCGGACAACGGGCAGTTAAGCTTCTGGGATGAGCAGTTGGTCAGCCTGGCGGCGACCACGATCCGGGCGCGGGCCGTGGCGATGCGTGAGCTCGAAGGCCTGGCAGGTCCGATCCACCTCGAACTCTCGCGCGGGAAAGAAAGCCTGCGTCTTCAATATCAGCCCGCTTGCAGGCCGGCGGATCGCGCCGACGGCCAGCTCGGCCTGCCGCTTCCGGGGCCGATCGATTGGGCCGGCATCAGTCGGGAAGCGATTCGCAACGACCTGTACCAGGCGCTGCTCGACGCCCGCGCCGAGGAGATCGCCCGTGGGCTCACAATCCTGGGACCACACCGCGACGATTTCACCTTCCTGGCCAACGGTCTCGACCTGCGACAGTACGGCTCGCGCGGGCAGAACCGGACGGCGATGTTGGCCCTCAAGCTAGCCGAAGTCGATTGGCTAAGACAGCGAACGGGGGAGCAGCCTGTCTTGCTTCTGGACGAAGTACTGGCTGAGCTCGATGTCGAACGCAGGCAAGACTTGATGGCCAGAGTGGCGACAGCCCATCAAGCCGTCATGACGGCAGCCGACCTGGAGATGTTCCCGAATTCTTCCGACCGGTCTCCGACGATCTGGCAGATCCAGGCCGGCACGGTCCGCCCGATGGCGACACGCTAATTGGCCGAGCCTAACGGTTTCTTCGAAGGGATACCCGGTCGCCGCGGATAGTCTTCAGGGGTAGCCGCCTCTTTGCTCATCACCAGAAGGTAGCGGGTCTCAGCCACGCGCGGCAATTGCACCGGGATCAATTGGCGGATCCGCCCCCCCAAGATATGCAGCGCCGCCTCAGCCGCGTGGGCCTCGGCCGGCCCGGTCTCGCCCTTCTGGGCGATCGCCACGCCGCCGACGCGGATGAAGGGAAAGAGATACTCGACCAGGACCGGCAAGGTCGCAACGGCCCGCGCTACGGCCCAGTCGTAAGCCTCGCGATGCGCTTCCCAGTGGCCCACTTCCTCCCCCCGCGCGTGGATGACCTCGACTTCCTTGAGACCCAGGTACTCGACCACCATTCGGCAGAAGTCGATCTTCTTGCCGGTCGACTCGACCAGGGTCAGCCGGATCTGCGGACAGGCGATCTTGATCGGAAGACCGGGGAAACCCGCCCCGGAGCCCACGTCGATCATCCGGCCGGTGGTAGGCGAGCCCATCGCCAGAATGCACGTGAGAGAGTCCAGGAAGTGCTTGATCGCGATATCTTTGGGATTGGTGATGGCCGTCAAATTGAAACGCGAGTTCCACTCGATGAGCAGACTTTCGTAGGCCTCGAAGGCTTGGAGCTGCCGCCGTGTCAGGTTGATATTCAGCCGGCCGCGGGCTTCGGCTTCAAACTCGGCCAGCTCTTCTGCGAGACCTTCGTGGTGCGGCATCCTTCCTCGCAAGTGGAATGCACGAACCGGCGTCCCGGGTCGGCCGGCGTCTCGATGAACACCCGGGACAGAACTCCCTGGGTGGCTTCGATTGAACACCAATTGGATCGTCGTCAGGCGTCCAGGCCATACGTGCGTCGATACAACCGGGCCAGGCCGGTTTCTAATCTGAGGAGCGCTTGTTCGCGGCGAGCCGCCGCGACTTTCATCCCTTGCATGAGCTTGGGCGCCAATACGGCAGCCGCCTCGAGCGGCTGACTCCGATCGGCCATCCGCGCCAATCGCACGGGTACTTTCCGCAGGAATCGACCCATCGCGTTCACGTCATTGTTCCGGATCAATCCATCGTGCGACGACACGAGCTTGTATCCTGCCAGTTCCCGCAAATCGGCAAGGCTCTCCAGCCAGGCATCGATCTCTGCCTCACCCAGATACGGCGGTTCATTCACGCTGACTGCGTCACCGATGAAGGCAACCCGGACGTCGTGAAGCACGACCCAGATCGAGCCGGGCGTCGGTCCCGGCCGATGCCAGAGTTCGACGACGCGTTCACCCAGATGGACCTCGAGTTCCTCGGAGAAGGTCACTTCCGGTACGGCTTTACTTACGCCTGTGATCCGCTTAAGGCGGTCGGCCTCAGCGCCGATAGGATGGGCTGCACCCTTGAATGTATCCGGCCAGGCGGCCATGGTCAGGCGCGTCTCGTCATGGGCCAGTGAGGGGATATCCAGCGCTCGCGCTCCAAGCACGCGATCGGGGTGGGCGTCGAGGAGCACTAGGTAGCGCGGCCGGCCAAAATCGGACAGTCGCGAGAGCCACTCGCGACCGTCTTCTACTCGAATTGGGCAATCCACGAGAAGCAGCCCGGCCTCCGAAGCTATCGCACCGACCACGATCCCGGGGAATTTGTCCTCAATGACCACCCCACGGACAATCTCTCGCATGTTGGCTCCTGAGGCTAGGGGTATCCGATCTCGAGCGCGTTCCAGCCGGATCCGGGTAATGACACCCCTCGCATGTGGCGCGAGAGGTTCACCTGATGATAGATCTTGCGCTGCAATCTGGCGAGCGGGCCGGGTACCTGGCCATTTACGAAAGAAAGCTATAGCGGCAGAGTGAAGGTGAACGTGGAACCCTTCCCCTCTTCACTTTCGACCCGAATCCTTCCGCCGTGGGCTTCGACTGCCAGCCGGCAGAAGGCCAGCCCCAACCCAAGTCCCTTCGGCCCACCATCGTGCTGCAACCTGGCGAACTTACTGAAAATGATCTTCTGGTCACGCGGGGCGATCCCCAACCCCGTGTCTGTCACACTGACGCTGACTTCACCATCCAAGGTCGTGGCCGTGATCGTAATCCGGCCACCGGACCGAGTGTACTTGGTTGCGTTCTCCAGCAGGTTAATCACGATCCGGCGCACCATGTCCACGTCCATCGCGACGTACGGCAGATCCGGCTTCCCCAGCCGGAATTGCAACTGCAGTCCCTTGGCCTCGGCGACCGGATGCACTTCCTCGACAGCCTCGGCAATCAAGGCTTTGAGGGAGGCGGAGGTCTTGTTCAGCACCGCCTGCCCAGCCTCGAGCTGACCCAGATCCAGAAGCGAATCAATCAAGCGCGAAAGCCGCCGACTGGAGCGGTTGGCGATCGACAGGACGGACTGTAGCGTCTCGTCGTCTTTGGGGAGGGTCATCTGAAGGACTTCAAGACTCGAAATGATATTGCCCAAAGGTGAGCGCAGATCATGGAAGATCATCGAGGTCAGATCGGTTCGAAGCTCGTCAAGCTCCAACCGCTCGGTGATGTCGCGCAAGATCCATTGCAGGAAGGGCTGGCGTTCGATGTCGATCCGCTTCAGATGGACTTCCACCGGCACTTGACGCCCTTCCATATGTATGACCCGGCCGTTGTAGGAGAGGGTTTGGTCCGGTTCCAGTTGATCTAGCGGCTCAGGCAGGCCTTCGGGGTCGGGCACGTGTAAGGTCATCACCGACCGGCCGATGAGTTTCTCGTGTGGATAGCCCACGAAATCCAGGGCGCGCTCGTTAGTGTCCGTGATGATCCCCGTCAAGTCGGTGATCAGAATCGGGTCGATGCTGGCTTCGAACAGCCCGGCATACCGTTCCCGGGCGGCCTTCGTCTCGGCGAACAGTTGGGCATGGGCGATCGCCGTGCCCGCCAGCCCGGCGATACCAGCCAGCAGATCGAGCTGCGCCGGCAGGAACTCGCCCTGGATCGGGTTCATTGCCTCCAAGACCCCGATGATCTTCTCCTGAATCCGAATCGGCGCGCAGGCCAGCAACTCCGTCTCTACCCCGGTCAATTCGTCGATCTCTCGGAACCACTGAGGCTCGGCCTGGGCGTTCGCCACAACCAGAGGCTCGCCCTTCTCGATCACATGAGCGGCGATCCCCTGGTCGCTGGGCATTTGAGCATTGATCACCCGTCGGGCATCACCCCCGAAGGCGACCCGGTATTCAAACCCGCCACTTGCCTCATCGATCAACGCCAGGCAGGCGACCTCGACCTGCATGCTGCGGGTAGTTTGCACGAGAATGCGCTGGAGCACCTCATCCAGATTGAGGGTCGCCGTCACAACCCCGGCCGCTTCGGCGAGTGCCACCATCGACTCGACGCGTTGCTGACTCTCGGCAAAGAGCTGGGCGTTGGCCACGGCGGTCGCAGCGTGATAGGCGAAGGCGGAGACCACGTCCAGTTCCTTCGGGCCGTACGCACCGACTTTCCGGCTGTCGACATTGAGCAAACCGACGACCTGGTCGCGGACGACGAGCGGTACGCCGATCCAGCCCCGTATCAGATCTGACTCGGGCAGCGCCTCAAGTTTCACCCAGCCCGGCTCCGCTTGTGCATCCACGGCCAGCGCCGGACTGGCCGTCGACAACACGCCTGATCCCATGTGACCGGAAGCGACAGGGATGGCGAGCCCGATCAAAGCCTCTTCGTCTTGGAATCCCCGGGCCGCCACAAGGCGCATCCGATCCCCATCCACCAGGAAGATACTCGCGCTGTCGTATTCGATGACCCGCTTGAGTTGCTCGAGCACCTGATCGAACACCTGAGCCGGTTCAAGGGTCGAGCTGACGGCACGGGCGATCTCTTGCAGCGTCGATGTGAAGCGTTGCCGCTCATGTATGGCGGTGAACAGGCGCGCCGTCTCGACCGCGACACCCGCCTGATCGGCAATGGCCTTGAGCAGGGCCAGGTCATCTTCATTGAAATGCTTGGCCTGTGGGTGGACGAGAGTCAGCACGCCCACCACCCGATCGCGGGCGATCAGCGGAACACTGATGGCGGAGCGCGAGTCGCCGTCACTCTTTTGGTCCGGCCGGCGCAACCAGCGCGGATCGTCACGTGTGCTCGAAATCAACACGGCTTCGCGATGCTCGACCACCCAGCCGGCGAGGCCACGCTCGTAGGTGTCGGTCAGTTGCTCGGCGGTATGCTCGTTGACTTCGCCCCCGTAAGCCAGCGCCCCTTCACTGACCTCACCCCGCTCATCCAGAACGATGATGCTTCCGCTCGGGGCGTTGACATTCGCCATGGTCAACTGCAGGACTCGCTTGAGAACCTCACGCAGGTCGAGCTGTGCGGCCAGCTCACGGCTGATCGCATACAATAGCTCGAGCGACGCTCGGGTTCGTTCCTTCGCGGGCCTATTGGCGGTCATTGCAGATACTTCTTTCCCGTCCCGAACTTGAACAGCAAGATCCGCTCTTCAGGGACAACGGCGCTTTGGGCGACAAGCTCCCGCAGGCCGGCCAGCGCCACCGCGCCCTCGGGGTAGACCAGGATATCTTCCTGCACTGCCAAGTCACATTCCGCGCGGCGGATCGCCTCCTCGGTCACACGCAACCCACCGCCCCGGCAATCGCGCAAGGCACGCAGGATGAGCCGATCGGCGCAAGGCTTCGGCACGCGCCACCCGGCCGCCCGGGCCACGGCCACGGAGAGGCCGCGGGCCTTGAAGGATCCGGAGGGGTTCAGTCCTTCGTCCTTCATGAACAGCGCCGACATCCCAAGGGCTTTAACGATCCAATGGATCGGAAGGAAGGGCGTGTCGCCTTCACCCAGGCTCAACTGAAAGTCGGGATCCCGGACGGGAAGCAGCTCATTCTAACGCCAGAGCCCTTCACGACAAAGGCCACGCGGACACCGGGTGAGGGTCTTGCGCAAACGCGGCAACCTGTAGCGGGCCAACAGCGGCGAGTCGCACGACTCGCAGACCGTCTGCGACCGTTCGGCTTCAAAAGTGCCCCCACATTCCGGGCATTCCAGGCCGACCAGAGCGCTCACTTTTGCGCAGTATAGCACAAGGGGACCACCCAGCAACGCCGGCAAGTAGGGACCATTGGTACCGTGGGTTTGAAGCTGTGAATCGGCGCATTCCCAGGATCGAAGGCCCGTTTTGGGATACGCCAGCGCCGGAATTCGAGAGGGCGTGGCATTCCTATTGGAGATTGCCGGCAGATGTCTATTACGGGCGCCGCTGCCCCCATTCGGGGCAGCGGTTCTCCGACACGGGGGCCCCTAATCCTTACCTCGTCGGCCTCGCTCTTCATTATTGAAGAGCCACCCGGCGATCTCACCCACGTCGATATCGTCGTCATCCGACCAGGCCATCATAGACGGGTAGGACCGATCGATCCGCGAGCTCGATTCAGAGGCCAGGGATGTCCGAATCGCCGCTCGCAGCGCTGTCGCCCGCTCTTGCCAGCGACTCATGTTCTCCGGCGTCAGATCAACCCAACCATGCTCGCTGTCCACGGACTTGATCACCGGCCCTCGCAACAGCCGCTCCCCGTCGGGCATGAGGATCGGGATCCCGATGGAGAGGATCTGCTGCCTAAGCCGTGGGTTGTCAGTGAGATCCTTCAGCACCATCTCCGCCAAGGCCTCGGGGGAGTGCTCGAGCATCATCGACATCCGAGCGCAGCTCCTTTTCAGCAAGTAGGCCTCGAAGAGCAGTTTCGAAAGCCGCGGCGGGCCGAGGATCTCAAAGGCGACCGAGTCCACCTCATGTTCAGCTTCGAGCTGCCGCAGTCGGCTGAGCGCCGCCTGGCGCAGAAAGCCAGCCCTGAAAGAGGGTCCTATCACCGAGGCATCGATGCTGGCGATCACATCCTGACCGGTGTTCCCCCCGCGGATCTCGGCCACAACTGCGTCGGCGATCTCCTCCGGTGTCACGAACTCCATCTGCCCCAGGGTTGTGATAGCGGCGAATTCCTCCGCCGCAAACAGACCGTTTTCACCGGTGTCGATGAAGACCGATTCCAGGACCGCACCCGTATCGCGTCCAAAGTCTCCCTCGGCGGCGAGCACTCCGGGATCCGTCAGCTTCCGGGCCTCGTCCGGAAGGCAATCGTATAGAGCCATCGTCCGCCCCCCGCGGCGGATCGGGCCATAGCCGATATCCTTCCAGGCGATGGCGGCGGTCGGTTTGATCTCCTTGACCACCTGGGGACCTCCCGGCGTCCGGGCAAGCAAGAAGATCAGCATTGTCTGGGCGCCGGCCACGGCCGACTTGGAAAGTAGCATCCGCGACGGCCTTTCCTCGCCGTGCGTGTAGGGGATGTTGAAACCCATTCCCCCCGTTCCGCTTGTTCCGACCTTGACAAAAGCGTTTGTGCCAGCCTGTAACATGGCTTCGTAGTAGATCTGCATGTGCCTGACGAGCTGAGGGATATAGAGTGCACTCAGCAAACGCTCGACCTGCTCGGGCCAGTTCATCTCTTCTCCGCGACGGATCTTCTCCTCCAACTGGATCGCGGTTTGAAACACGTTCTGGTAGGCGACTGCCGTAGCGATGTTGACACAGTCGATCACGATCTGAGCCGGCTTGCCTCCGAGCCCGGCTGTGCGGCCAAGAATCATCTGGTAGAGCAGGGAAGCTTCAAGAATCTCAGGACCGAGTTCGTCGAGGATGTCTGCCACCAGCCTGCGTCGCTGGGAGACCTCGGACAAGACCGAGACCCGAGGATGCACCCCCTCCGGAGCCGATTGCCACTCGGCACGCAGAAGGACGTCGCCCCAGGCAGGCAAGATCTCAGTCGCTGGATCAGGGTATTCCCGGCGAAGTTTCGCTACTGCCTCTTCCGCTTCCGAGCGCCTGAGTGAGCCCACCACCAATCGGGATGGCCCGTGTGGCAACAGCTCACGACAGACGGCCATGCCGACCAGACCATAACCACCTAAGACGAGAACCCTCTTGCCTCGGATGTCCACGGTCTATTCTCTCCAGGTCAGTGACTTCTCGGACTTTCCCAGCATACCTTACATTCGGGGAGGGAAGAAACGCCTTGACCGTCTCACAACCGGAAAAAGAAGGCGACTCCCCGAGAACTGCGCAGGATGAAGAAGAGGATCGTGCCTCGGTCACGAGACACAATCCCCTTCAACGAGCCATGTCCTGCCGTTAGTGACCCAAGAAACCAGGCGGCCTTGGCTTTCCCCACCGGTCGCCGCGCCTCCCCACGAGCTCTCCGATGTCAGGCTCTCCGAGGCCGGAGTTCGTCGCGCAGGACCATCGTCAGCAGGGCGCTGGCGATTCCGACCACAAGCCCACCCAGGAAGGCGATCCACACGTATTCCCAGGAAGGCCAAGGCGCCTCGATGGCGAAGCCGGTATTGAAGAATGTCCCGACCCAGCCCGTCAACACAAACATCCCGGTGTTGATCGCCAGTGTGAATAGGCCCAGGGTGAGCAAGATCAGCGGGCAAGTGACAAACTTCAGCAGCGGCCTGACCAAAGCGTTGACTGCACCAAAGATCAACGCCAGGATCAGAATCCCCCACCAGGTTGTATTCTCGGCCCGAATCCCGGAGATCCAGCCGGTGCCGACGGCAATGTAGAGGGCGGCGGCGTTGATCGCCCACCGCAATATGAAACGCTGCATTTCAGTCTCCTTGACTGGTGTGCGAGTCAGTGGGACGTCCCTGAGGCGCGTCCCGATCTGACCGGCTCCCGCTCGTATCCATCGACCGAAGTGACCTCTTCCTCATGCGTTCGCGCTGGATCACTCTACATAGATCTCCACCCTCTGACCTTCATCCTCGTCGACGACATCCATGATCTTCCCGGTGACACCTTGCTGCAGGGCATCGGCCACGTTGGTCAAGTCGATTCCCTCGACATCGGGCACGAACCGCGCCCCCACCCGCAGACCCACATTCACCAGACTCAAGGGAAGGGTCACATTGACGGCGGGCTTGCCACTATGCAGATCGGTCACGCGCACCCTCAACCAGCGCGAATCACTTTCACTTGCGCCGCCGCGTTTCCGCCCGCCCTTATTCAGGGCGGACAGGAGCCGGGCTCCCTCCTCCGCAGTGATCTTGCCTTCCTCGACGAGCTTCAGGATCCGAAGTCTTTCTTCAGTCGTCGCCATCTCCACCCGCTCCCCAGGATCGCCCCCTCTACCATCCCCGCCGATTCTCTCAGTCAAGCGCCAACCGCATCCACCTCAAGGTATGCTCGGGGCGGAATCCTTGCGCCAGGAAGACTTCCTCGGCGACCTCGGCCTCATAGTCCAGGCTGACCGCCAGACCCTCGGCGTTCGCGCCCTGAAGTGCCGCCGCCACCAAAGGACCTTCGGCCGTCCCCTGCTGCTCCGGCCTTACTATTAACACTACCCGCCAACCGGCGCGGCTGCTGTCGATATAGCTCGAGAGACTCCCAACCACCTGACCAGCCTCAACCGATACCCAGTGCGAGCGGCCGCCCATGTCCAGAAATCCCTCGAGCGGTTTGGGCCGGAACAGAGACGCGTCCGCCGGGAAGGGCCAGAGTAGACCCTCTGGGTGGAAGCGGCGGGCGAGATCCCACTGCTGCGACCATTCCCCGGTGGCCCGCCGTCGGACCGAAACCGAAAGGGAGGGCTCGATTCGCGGCAAGCGTCCCCCGGCTGGGCGGCTCCAGGTCGTGCGCGTCGTCAACACCTCGAACCTCATCCCGGTGTAGAGCGCTTCGGCGCCCTGGTTACCTCGACGCACCTGAAGTACGACCTCCAGGCCGCCGCGCGCGCGGGCCAGGTCCAGGGAGGATTTCACCAGCGCCCTGGCGATGCCGCGTCGCCGATGGTCGGGATCCACGGCGACGTTCGCCATGACCCACCGTTGAGGAAAACCGCTCACCGGCAGCAGGCTGGCGTTGCCGACCACCCGACCCTGTTCAAGCCAGACAAAGCCCAGGGGGTATGCCGCCGGCGGGAGGAACAGACGTCCGACCAGCCAGCCGAGCCACCCTGCACGGCCGAATGCCCGCATCTCGCGGACCATGTGCAACCCGTACGGGTCGAGTTCCCCGGCAAAGGCCGTTTCCAGAAGGGTGGCAATGCCCTCCATGTCTCTTCGGGGATTCACCTCCCTGAGCCCGCTCCCTCCGCGGGATGTGCCTGCGAGTGCGGCAGCGGTCACCCGGCATCCCCCAGCGCCTGCAGTAGGACTTCGGCTTCTTCGGTGTTGATCTTTCCCTCCTCCAGCATCCGCAAGACCGCCAGCTTTTCTTGTTCCCCTGCAGCAGTCTTTGCACCTGCGGTTGAACGCAAGCCCCCCTCCGCTTCGGTCGACGTCCCCTCCCGCCCTCCCCCTCTCGACGCGGCCCGAACCGCGCGGGCGACAGCTTTGCGCACCCGGTTGCCGAGCCGCTCCGAATCGATATTGACCGAGTCCAACCCCAGCTCCTCGAGGCTGGCTTCCATTTCGGCAAGGGAGGTATTGACGCGGGCGTTGATCTCTCCCTCCAAATCCACGCCCCATACGCTCTCGCTCCCAAGACCACCCAGACGAAGGCTGAGATCGCCACCGGAGGAGAGCTCGACACTCGCCGAACCGGAGCCACAACAAACAACGTCTGGGCCTTGGACAACAACGTGTTCCGAAGGTTTCGGGAGGAACATATCTCCCAACGCCGTCACCCGCACGACGGCTGAAGCATCCCCCGGCAACCAGGCCGTGATGTCTCCCTCTGCTTGAATCCGCGAACTCGAGCCTTGCGGAGGACTGAGACGGGCCGAGGCATCTCCGGACACACTCGCTTCAACACTCCCTTCGATCAGTCGCAGCCTAAAATCGCCGCCCACGCTTTGCAGGTGGAGGTCACCATGGACATCCCGCACCTCAGCCTCGCCTCCAACGACCTGCACGCGCAGATCTCCGTTGATTTTGTCAACCGAAAGATCGCCATCCAGACTCTCGACACTCACCGCACCGGCGCGTCGCAAACGTGCATCCCCCTCGACATGGTTGAACCTGGCCTGGCCCAGGAGTCCCGTCAGGTGAAGATCACCGGCTACGGAATCGACCTCGACTTGCGATGCAGCCGGGAGGAAGATCAGGCAACCAGCCTGACAACTTAAGTCGATCTGCTCGCCTTCCTGTCGAACCATCAGCTGGCCTTTGGCCGGAGCCTGCGCCTCGAAGACCCTCCCGGCCTGCCCCACAAGTCGCAAGTCGCCGTCAATCGTCTTGATCCTTACTTGGGGAGACCCCTTCGTCTCGAGCGTCAACGTTTCCATACCTTGTTCTCCATTCTTGCGGCAGGGAACGAGGATTATGCGCCTTCGAGCTGGCGCATCGCCTCCTCCGAAGTAATCTCCCCCGCGGCCAGCTGGTCGAGGATGTGATGCCGTTCCTCATCGCTAGGCGCCGGCCCTGGGCCGAGCTGGAATCCCATCTGACTGACGATCTCGCTCAACCTGGCCCGCAATGTGGGATAGGACATCCCGAGTTCGCGTTCCATCCGGTTGAGCTTCCCCTCACAGCGGATGAACGTCTCGACGAAATCGATCTGTTCGGGGGACAGCCGACCCAGCCGACCGGTCTCGAATTGCCCTTCGACGACGGTGTCACAACTTCGGCAATGAAGGCGCGTGACGGCTAGTTGCTCCCCGCAAACGGGGCAGACCGTCAAGAGTTGGTTCATAGGTTCGACCCACCCGGCCGGATGGCCTCCCGGAAATACGCGTCGCAGCCGGTCGGCACCTGAATCTCTCCCTCCTGGCCTGCGACTCGCCCAGCCCCGGAGCACTTGGCCGACTGTTGCTGTTTCTGAAACAGTACATGAGATTCCTTATCTCTGTCAAGCGCAATTGGTGCGATTTATCAATGCAGCCTTTAATTTTCGGCCCACTGTCAGTCCCTCCTGCTTTCCCCCTCCGCCGAAGGCTCTCACCAGGGGCCACGAGACGCTCTGATAGAATTCGGGGCACCGTTTCATTTCGAGGAGTACATGGCCCATCTGTTCATCCCCGGTCCGACCGATGTCGCTCCCGAGATCCTTTCTGCCCAAGCTCAGCCGATGATCGGCCACCGGAGCCAGGCCTTTGCTGATCTCTTCGGGCGGATCCAGCCCAGGCTGCGCCAGGTGTTCCTGACTCAGCATCGGGTGTATGTGACCGCCTCCTCCGGTTCCGGCCTCCAGGAGGCCGCACTTCGGAATTGCGTTGCCAGGCGAGTCCTGGTCGCGGTCAACGGCGCGTTCTCCGACCGCTGGTATGAGATCGCCCTGGCCAACGGGATCCAGACCGACCGCGTCGACGTTCCCTGGGGGAAAGCGATCACGCCCGACACGATCGGGGCCGCCCTCTCCCACGCGGACTACGATGCGATCGCCGTCGTGCACAACGAATCATCGACGGGTGTCGAGAACCCCGTGGCGGTGATCGCCGCCGCCGCGCGCACAATCAGACCGGATATCCTAGTGCTCGTAGACGCGGTCTCATCCGCGGCGGGCGTTCGCATCGAGACCGATGCATGGGGCCTCGACGTCGTGCTGACTTCCGCCCAGAAGTGTTTTGCGTTGCCACCCGGTTTGGCTTTCGCCGCCGTCAGCGATCGGGCCCTCGAACGCGCCGCCACTGTGAGCCAACGTGGTTGGTACTTCGACTTTATCCTCCTCGAGCGCTACCTTGCGCGGAACATGACACCCGCAACTCCAGCGATCTCATTGCTCTACGCGCTCGACGCCCAGTTGGGGCGCATCTTGAATGAAGGGCTGGAGGCACGCTTCGCGCGACACGCAGAGATGGCGGAGTACTGCCAGAATTGGGGGGAACAGCGCTTTGGCTTGTTCGCCCAGGATGTCTATCGATCCAAGACCGTCACGGCTTTCAGCAACAGTCGATCCCTGGATATCTCCGCCCTCAACGCTTATCTGGTCGGGTTCGGAATGACGATCGCCAATGGTTACGGCCCCCTGAAAGGCAAGACCTTTCGTATCGGCCATATGGGCGAGACCCGCGGCCACGACCTGGAGCTTTTGTTCCAGCGTATCGACGAGTTCTTAGACGGCGCCCAGGCCGAACCGCCGAAATGAGGCAGGGGATAGCCGGTACTGGGCAACAGCCCTGGCTCGGCCGGTGGGCCTTGTGCGCCGTATTCCTCCTGGCATTGGCGCCTCGACTGGCCTTGACGGTGGCCTACCTGCGCACCCCGATTGGCCTGGATGACATGTATCAATACGACATGCTCGCCCGTTCCATTTCCTCTGGAAAGGGCTACCGCTGGTATCAGCGTAGGGACGTCGTCTTCCTGCAGCCTTATCTTCAACGGTTCTACGACATCGACTTGTCGGCCGACGATGTCCCGCTGGACGGTTATCTGACCACGTTCCGGGCTCCAGGTTACCCTTTCTTCCTGGCCGGGCTGTATGCCGTCTCCGGCGTGGCCTCCCGGGTCGCCGTCGCCAGGGTCGTTCAGGCTTTCCTGACGGCGACCCTGGCGCCCCTCACGGCCCTGCTGGCGCTCCATCTCGGGCTCTCAAGACGACCTGCAATCTTCTCCGCCGTTGCGGTCGGGCTGTACCCCATCCTATGGATATACCCTCTTGGGTTAGGATCGGAAAACCTCTTCATCCCTCTCTTGCTCAGCAGTGCTCTGCTGCTCTTGATTACCACCCAGCGCCAAACTCGAATGATCTCGATTGCGACCGGGGCAGTCCTGGCCGCGGCGATCCTCACCCGGCCCGCCCTGGTTCTCTTCCTGCCATTGGCCGGCCTGTGGGTATGGCGCGCGGCCGGCCGGCGGGCGTCCGTTCTTATCATGGTAACGACGATTGCCGGCTTGATGCCGTGGATGATCCGCAACAGCCTGATTCTGGGGCACCCCGCTTTCGTGGAAAACACCCTGGGCTATAACCTCTTCGTCGGATACCACCCCCAAGGAGACGGCGGGTTTGTCAATGAAATCGGGGTGATCCCGACCCGGTTCTTGGACGACACCGAGCGCGGTCAGTGGACCACGCTGCAGGCCCTGGGATTCATTCGCGCCGACCCTGGCCGTGTGCCCAGCCTGCTGGTGCGCCGGATGGTTTACTTCTGGGGATTGGAAGATCGAGAGCTGATCTACTTCTATGCCAACGATTACTTCGGCCCGATCCCTCAACCTTGGCTCACTGCTGCTTACGCGCTTCTCGTCGTGCCTCTCATCTTTATCGGGCTGTCCACGCCCTGGGGCTTGGCACTTGCCGGATCCAGCCCGGGGAGGTCTCTCGTTTTCGCCCTGGTCGGGGCGACACTCCTGGCATACATCCCGGTCCTCGCCGAACCCCGATTTCATCTCCCGTTGATTCCATTTATGGCGGTGTATGCTTCGACCGCCTGGTCTACGCCCGGTTTCTTCCGGCAGGTCGCGGCACGCTTGCTCGGCCGTCATCCGGCATTCTGGTTCGCCGCGCTGGCATGTGCTCTCTTGATCGTTGTCTGGATTTCAGACGTCAGGGCCGAGTGGCCTCGCCTGACCGCCGTTTTCTCTGCGGGCGGCAACCGCCTTTGGTTGAACTACTGATGGCTAATGCCTTCGAGTTGGAGTTGACCGGATATGCCTACGGAGGTGAGGCCATCGGCCGTGCCCCCGACGGCCGAATGATTTTCGTGCCCTATTCGATCCCAGGCGAAAGAGTTCGCGTCACCCCTGTGGAGGATCACAAGCAGTGGGCCCGCGCCCATTTGATCGAGATCCTGGCGCCTTCGGAGCAGCGAGTGATCCCTCGCTGCAAGCACTTCGGTGTGTGCGGGGGCTGTCATTACCAGCATCTGGCCTACCCGGCTCAGGTGCAGGCCAAAGCCGACATCGTCCGGGCGCAGCTCGAACGCCTGGGCAAGTTCCAGGACCCCCCGGTAGCCGCCCCGATCGCCTCACCCTCCCCGTGGAACACGCGCAACCACCTGCAGTTCCTGTTGAATGATGAGGGTCGGCTCAGTTTCGTCGCGGCTCGACAACCCGCCGAAGGCTCAGATCCGGGGTCGCCAGGAGATCGGCTGATCGCTGTCGAAGAATGCCATCTCGCTGCGCCGCCCCTTGACGAGCTTTGGCGACGGATCGAAGTGGAGCCCATTCCTGGCCTTGAACGCGTCTCTGTGCGCCTCGGAGGCGGCGAGGAACGAATGGTCATCCTCCACGCGGGCTCACCTCCTCAGGTCGAGTTGTCTCTCGAGGTTCCCGCCTCCGTGATCTGGGCCGGGCCGCAAGAGGTCCTGGTGCTGGCCGGCGAAGGATATCTCTCGGTAGAAGTCCTAGACCGCAGCTTCCGCGTATCGGCTCTCTCGTTCTTTCAGGTACACACAAACCTCAACCAGGAGCTCGTGCGGCTGGTCCTGCGATCGCTCGATGTCGGCCTTGGCGATGTCGTCTACGACCTGTATGCCGGGGTTGGTCTGTTCAGCGCCTTCATCGCCCAGGCCGGTGCACACGTCGTGGCCGTTGAGGAGTCGCCCTGGGCTTGCGCTGATTTCGAGGTCAACCTTGACGAGTTCGATCGAGTCGACCTGTACGAGTCGACCGTCGAAGCCGCCCTAGCTTCCATTGCCCTGGAACCGAAGGTAGTGCTGGTCGATCCGCCGCGCGGCGGGCTCGGACGGGAAGTCGTCCAAGGTTTGCTTCAACACCGTCCGCCGCGCCTGGTGTATGTGTCGTGTGATCCAGCGACACTTGCCCGCGACGGACGCCTGCTCGCCGACGGCGGTTATCGCCTGGAGCGCGTCACGCCGATCGATCTCTTCCCTCAGACCTACCACATCGAGTGTGTGTCGGTCTGGAGTAGATAGGACCAACATGAATGGATGACGCCCGCTTATCCCTTGCCTTGAGCCTGGCCGAGAGCGCCGGCGCCTTGCTCCTCGCTGGCCTGGGTCGCGCCAGCGTGAAACACAAGGGGGCAATAGACCTTGTCACGGAGCACGACTTGCGCTCGGAGCGTTTGCTCATCGAAGGGATCCTTCATTCCTTCCCCTCCGACGCGATCTTGTCCGAGGAATCCGGAGGTCAAGGCTCCGGGGAGATCTGTTGGGTACTTGATCCACTCGATGCTACGACCAATTTCGCCCACGGTTTGCCGCACTTTTGCGTGTCAATTGCCTGCTGGGAGGGGGATCGGCCGAGCTTCGGCGTGATCTTCGATCCGACACGATCAGAGTTGTTTCACGCTATCAGCGGCGCGGGCGCCTGGTTGAACGGACAGGTGTTGCATGTCTCGTCCCAGGAGAGTCTGAACGAGGGCTTGCTCGCGACCGGATTCCCATATGACATTCGGAGCAATCCTGACAACAACCTGGACCGGTTCGCTCATATGGCCACAAAGGCGCTCGCCCTGCGGCGATTTGGATCTGCCGCGCTGGATATGGCGTACGTTGCCGCCGGGCGGTTTGACGCCTACTGGGAACTTGGCAGCTATCCCTGGGATTGGGCTGCTGGGTCCATCTTGGTCCAAGAGGCGGGCGGGCGCGTGACGACCATCGACGGGCAGACCCCCACGACCCTAGAGGCCATCTCCATCCTGGCTTCGAATGGTCTAATTCACGATGAGGTCTTGCAGGCGCTCGACGGGGCAGCTGGCTTGGGGTAGGCCCGATGTATCCCAGGCTCCGGGAGCCTATCGCGATTCACGACGCCAGCAGGCGCTCCAACTCGGCCAGGTTCACCCGCGAGGTCATGTCCAGGCTGAGCGGCGTTACCGAGACTTTCCGATTGACGCGAATCGCATACACATCCGAGTCAGGTTCCAGCCCTTCCAGGTTCGGGATGACCTGGTAACCCACACTCCCCGGCTGATCCAGACGGGTCCGTCTTGGACTAACGGGGATGTAATACTTGGCTCGCGAGAGCCGGGTCACCTGCCAGCCGGTTTCGGGCGTCGCCTCCGCTGGCACGTCGATCTTGAGGACATCTAAGTCGGGGATGTGGCCCACCCGGAGTAGCTTCTCGGCGAAGAGGGCCGTGAAGTAGGCTGCCGCCGAAAAGTCGATCTCTTCAGAATGGGACAGGTGATAGCGCATATCGGTTTCGAGCGACGCCGCGATCGCCGGGATGCCGGCGGCGGCCCCTTCAAGAGCCGCGCCGACCGTACCCGAGATTGTCACACTGACACTGACGTTCTCCCCAAAGTTGATCCCCGCCACCACCAGGTCCGGCAGCCTGGGGCTCAGCTCGAGGATGCCGTGCTGCACCGCTTGCGCTGGTGAGCCGCCGACGGCGTACACCGGCCAGACCTTGTCGCCCACCTGCACGCGCTCTTCGTGAAGGACCCCGTCCGAGTCGACGGGCATACTCCTGCCGCTGCCGGAGCGTTGCTCACGCGGCGCGGCGACGGTCACGTACCCCAATGTGGACAAGGCCTCCGCTGCAGCCCACAAACCGGGAGAGCGAATGCCGTCGTCATTCGTCAAGAGGATCAGTCTTCGATCTTGTATGTTCACCTGGACATCCCGGCGGCAATGATACCAGCCCCACCGCTGGCGCGAAAGGTCGTCGACAAAGTGAGTGCTCCTTCTGGGCGGTCGGGCTTGAACAGGGCGTGCATCCGTCCTGCGACACGATCCGGGTGATGCCGGCGAAGCCCGCGGCCTCTGTGTGGCTTACGCCTCCCCGCGCGCCTCGGCCGCCAGCTGCTCGAAGAACGCTACCATCGCCTGATGGCGTCTCTCTCCCAGCGCCAACGCCGGAGCCGTGAACAATCGATCGCGGACGTGCCGCAGCTTGAAGAGGTACTCGTGATAGGCGCTGTGCGCCTCACCCGACTCCACGTTCCCACTCTCAAGGAAGGTCTCCGATGGCTCGGCGAAACTTGGCTGGCCGGCTTGCACGGCGTAGCCGATCGTGCGGGCCGCCCCAAAGGCGCCCATCACATCCAGCTTGTCGGCGTCGAACAGGATTTGCGCCTCCAGGGTTTGCGGCTGTTCTTCGCCCCGATAGCGATGGGCACGGATGCAGTGTTGCACGGCCTCGATTCGATCCCCTGGCCACCCTTCGTCGGCCAGAATCTCCCGGGCGAAGTCGGCCGAGTCGAGCTCATGCGATCGGCGTCCGCCGCCATTGGGCGCGGCGCCGGCGGCATCGTGCAGCAGCGCCGCCGCGCTCAGGATCTCCAGATCGGCGCCCAACTGGCGGCCTAGTTTCTCGGCCAGATTCGCCACCCGTAGGACGTGATCGAAACCGTGCACGGAATCTCTGCGGTCGTACCACTGCCTCGCCTGTTCGGTCGTGGGCATGGGGGTGTCTCCGACTGCCTGGAGCGCAGCCTGATATCGATATCGGGGCGGCATATTGTAGCCTGGAGCCGGGGAACCCCCGGCCGCCTCGTTCGCTTGCAAGCAACGAGGAGCTCCTCGTTTCCGCTCGGGGCGAAGAAGTCCGTACATCGCCTGCATACACCTCCCGAGCGGAAGTGTCTTACCGCAGGCAGCTTGATCAAATTGACGCGCCCTACGGCGTGTGATAAACTTCACGGTGATTGAAATCTATTGGTTCCTGCGCTGCGGGACATTGGAGGCAGCCTCGTGTCAAAGCGCACGACCGGCGTGGTGCGCTGGTTCGATGGCTCTAAGGGCTACGGCTACATCGACACCGAAGATGGGGAAGACGTGTTCGTGCACTATCGCGACATCCTCGGCCAAGAGATCCCCTTTCTGTCTGAAGGTGAAAGGGTCGCCTTTTTCCTCGAGCAAACGATCCGCGGACCACAAGCGACCGACGTCACCCGACTGAGTTGAACAGCCGAAATACGCGACCGGGTCCCACTGCCAAAGCGGCGCATATGCCGCTTACTTGGCACACCGCACAATCAACCGACAGGCGCCGGTCGATCCTCCAGCCTGCGGTCACTCCGGCCTGGCTTAAGCCGGCCGCGGATTGCCGACTTGCACCGCGTGCCTTTGGTGGAACCAAGAATTGAGGTTACAAATCAATGGCAAGTAAGACTCTAAGAATCGTCCCTCTCGGAGGCCTGGGAGAGATCGGCAAGAACATGATGACGGTCGAGTACGGAGACAACATCCTGGTCATCGACACCGGCATCATGTTCCCCGAGAATGACATGCTCGGGATCGACTATATCATCCCCGATTTCAACTACCTTCTTCAGAAAAGAGACAAGGTTCGCGGGATCATTGTCACCCATGGTCACGAGGATCACACCGGCGCCATCCGGCATGTGATCGAGGAGATCTCAGCCCCGATCTACGCCACGCGGCTGACGCGCGGTCTGCTCGAAGCTAAACTCACTCGTGGGGGAATGTTGAAGGACATCAAGTTGAATACGGTCGGCGCCGGCGAGCAGGTCCGTGTCGGTCCGTTCGAGATCGAGTTTTTTCACGTGTGTCATTCGATCCCCGACGGCGTGGGGTTGGCGATCACAACGCCGGCGGGCTTGATCGTCCACTCCGGGGACTACAAGTTCGACCATACCCCGGTCGATGGCTGGCCGACGGATTTCGCCAAGCTCGGTGAGCTTGGTGGGCGGGGCGTGTTGGCCCTCATGGCCGATTCGACCAACGCCGACGAGCCGGGCTGGACGCCCTCCGAAACAGTGATCGATCGCGCCTTCGATGACGTCTTCCGTCAGGCAGAGGGCCGGATCCTGATCGGGACCTTCGCCTCCCTGATCTCGCGCATGGCTCAGGCAGCGCACGCCGCCTTCAACCACGGCCGGTCAATGGCTTTCGTCGGGACAAGCATGGTTGAGAATGCCCGGATCGCACGTTCGCTCGGATACCTGGATGTTCCGGATGAATTGATCGTCCCGCTCGATGAAGCCCTCAGGATGCCGCCTTCCAAGGTGATCTTGATGTGCACCGGGACGCAGGGCGAGCCATCCTCGATTCTCGGGCGGCTGTCTACCGGGACCAATCGCCAGTTCGATCTGATCCGCGGGGATACGGTCGTCCTTTCGTCACACCCTATCCCGGGGAACGAGGAGATGGTCCACCGCACGATCAACCGGCTCCTCCAGCGCGGGGCGGACGTGGTCTATGACGCCATCGCCCCCGTGCATGTCTCCGGGCATGCCCGGCAGGAGGAGATGAAGCTGCTACTGCGCCTGATCCAGCCCAAGTACTTCGTCCCTATCCACGGCGAGTTGCGCCACTTGAAGCAGCACGCCTCACTCGCCCGGGAGATCGGCATACCCGCCGATCAAGTCGCAGTCGTCGAGAACGGGACGGTCATTGAGTTCAGCGAAGGCATGATGCACATCGGTGAACGGGTCCCTGGAGGCTATGTCTTCGTCGACGGGAGCGGCGTGGGGGACATCGGACCGACCGTGATGCGTGAGCGTGAAGCGCTTGCCCGCGACGGGTTTGTAGTCGTCCACCTGCACCTGGACGGCGAGTCCGGCAAGCTGCGCGAGGAGCCCGAGATCGTCTCGAAGGGCTTCGTGTTCGTTCGCGACGCGGAGCAGCTCTTTGAAGACGCCCGCACCAAGATCGACCATCTGGCGGCCAGCGCCAATGGGGCGCACCTGGAGGAGCTCGTCGAAAACGAACTTTCCAAGTACTTCTACGCCGAAACGCGTCGCCGGCCGATGGTCTTCGTCTTCGCCTCCCGCCACAATTGATCGCGCGTTTGGCAGCCAATCTGAGACCGTTTAGCGGGTGGGGCCCTAACCGTGCGCTGACCGGCCTCCGGGCAGACCTGCCATCCGGCATGGAAGGGATGCCCATTTCGCCCTCCAAGGCAGCCGCCGTCCGGCACGCTGCCGCACGATCTCTCTGCACCGACGGCGGCGAATTGCCGTAGGCCCCCGTAACGGTATAATCCACCGCAAATGAGATTTCTCCGACGCCTGGGCGGGGTACTGCTCATTACCTCGCTCATCCTCACCGCCTGCGCCCGATCCTCGCCACCCAGCGCAACCTCGACCCCCATCCCGCCGAGCCCCACGCCCGTCCTGCCGACGCCGACTTCCGAGCCCCTGGCGGCAACCGTCGACGGCGCGCCGATTCGCCTGGTGGAATACCAGCAGGAATTGGCGCGATTCGAGGCCGCCCAGGCCACCCTTGGCATTGACCTTGCAACCTTGGGCGATTACCGCACCCGAGTCCTCCAGGCAATGGTCGACCGCCGCCTGTTGGCCGCGGCGGCGGTTGCCGACGGGGGTACACCTGACGCGGCGGCGCTCGAGGCAACGATCGCTCGATTGACCACCGAACGCGGCGGTACTGACGGCCTGGAAGCGTGGCTGTCAGAAAACGAGTACACTCTGGACGGCTTTCAGGCTGTCCTGGAGGAAGAAATGCTGGCAGAGCAAACGGTCGAACAGATCGTATTGGCCGTTCCGCGGACCGCCGAACAGGTCCATGCCCGACACATTCTTGTGACCAGCCGTGAGCAGGCACAGGACGTGCTGGACCAGTTGCAGGCCGGCGCCGACTTCGCCAGCCTGGCCGAGAAGATCTCGCTCGATTTGAGCACCCGGTTGGCCGGCGGCGATCTCTCCTGGTTCCCTCGCGGCTACCTTACGATGGAACCCGTCGAGACGGCCGCCTTCAGCCTTCAGCCAGGTGAAGTCAGCGGGATTGTCGAGAGCGACCTCGGTTTCCATATCGTGCAGACGCTCGAGCGTGAAGATCGTCCGTTGACCAGCGATGCCTGGCAACGCCTGGGTAAGCGAGCTGTCGAAGACTGGTTGATGTCAAGACGGGCCAGTGCCAACATCGAGACATTCGTCGCACCCTAGGCTGACTTCGGGAGGCGAGCACTCATGGACCGTAACTACCAGAGGCAGTCAGGGCCGGGAATCGGCAGCCTCATACTCAATCTGCTGACGCTGGGCGTTCTGCTAATGACCCTGTGCGCCGGGGGCGCAATGACGGTCGTGTTCATCAACCCGGCGACGATTGAGAGGATCAGCCCACTCTTGCCGATCAAGCTGGTCGTCCCGCCCACGCTGATGCCGACTCTGGGATTTCCGACCAGCACCAATACTCCCGAGATCTACCTTCCTCCGACCTGGACACCGACACCCTCTCGCACCCCAGGGGTAGTTGCGACCGAGGTACCGCCTCCGACGGAAACCCCGACCCCGACCGAAGTCCCTCTGGGGGAGACCCCGCAGCCTTCGCCCACGAATCTTCCGTTCGGCGTCCAGCCCGGCAACCCGGTGGCGGCGGAGAACTCGGTCAATGAGCTGGCATGTGACTACCTGGGGATCGGGGGACAGGTCTTCGATCTGACCGGATCGCCGGTGTTTAACCTGGATCTCCACGTCACAGGAAATCTCGATGGCCAGGCGATTGATCTACACTCCCTGACCGGGACCTCGGGCGTCCCGTCAATCGGCCCCGGGGCATACTTGATCAACCTCGCCGATCATCCTATCGCCAGCACCGGGAGTATGCAGATTGTGCTGAGCGACACTTCCGGAACACCACTATCGGCCGCGATCGGGTTCGATACCTCCGGAGAGTGCGAGTTCAATTTCGTCCTGTTCAATTGGCGACAGGAGTACTAAGAGCTCCAAGTTGCATGCTGCAAGCGGTTCGGCCCCAGCACGCGCAGAGGTCGAACCGCTTGATGTCTAACACGTAGCCGTTACTGGCAACTGGCAATCAGCAATAAGCAATTAGCAACAAGCAACAAGCCGTCAGCCGTCAGCTGTCAGCTGTCAGCTTGTTGCTCGTGTTCCTTGTCTTGTGTCGTGTGTCTTGAGTCATGTGTCTTGTGTCGTGTGTCTTGAGTCGTGTAGCTTGCAGCTTGAGGCTTGGCGCCTGTGTCTTGTTATCCGCTCAAACAACATGCACAACCGGTTCCGGCCACACTTCGCCTGCTCTGACGACAGCGCCGGCCGGGACATCTTGTTTGATGACGGCGCTGTTCCCGATACGCGCCTCCGGCCCGATGTTGACATTCAGGTTAACCGTGACCCCCATCCCGATCAGGGCGCCCTCCCCGACCGTGACCCTCCCGGCCAGAAGGGCCCCGGGCGAGATGTTGGCGTAATTCCCCACCCGGCAATCGTGCGAGACGACTGCACTGGTGTTAATGATTGCCCCGTAACCTATGCTGGCCTCGCTGCCGACGTAGCTGTTCGAGAAGACCTGGACCCCTCCCGCTAACCGCGCACTCGATTCGACATAGGCACGGGGGTGGATCAGAGTCGGACACACGAACCCGGCCGCATGCAAGATCCGGAAAACCCGCACTCGGCTGGCGACGTCCCCGATCCCTCCCACAGCATTGACCGCCTGTCGAACTCCCCTGGCGCTCAACTCGGCGAGCTTGTCGCTGTCTCCCAGGATTGCCAGCCCGGCGACGTCACTCCCCGGCTTCAGCCCGTCGTCGACAACTCCTACGAGGTCATACATGCCCAGAGCCAGGATCAGATCGATCAGAGACTTGCCATGCCCGCCTCCGCCGTACAGGACCAAGGCGCGCGGATTGAACGGCGGGTCGGCCACAGGCAGCCCACTCTTACCAGCCATCGCCGTCCGGACATCGGACTCGGTGACCAACGGCCCTCGGGGCAAACCGGCCAGATCGACGCCGCCGCGCCGGGCCAAAGCCAGCGCCGGATCGGTGATCCGAAGGCCTTCCGGGATCCCCACCTCCGGCGTGTCGTCGCCTCTTTCCCCCTCGGGCGGCCCCCAGTCGGCGCTGTCCGCTACCCAACACAGTCGATTCCCCGCCCGCAAGATCTCGCCCGGGCTCGCCCTCAGCCCGACGATGAACCCTTCACTCTCGGCGACGATTTCCGCTGCCGATTTTGTGTTCTCGATGACACAGACCGGATCCCCGGCTGCCACGCGCTGGCTCTCGGCTACATAGAGCATGACCAGTGTGGCCTCCGGCTCGTTGGGGTTGAGCAAGGGGATCAAGACTGCCTTCGCCTCAGCCATCCATGCCTCCACGGGGAGCACGGTCAGTCCCTAGACGTACCCGCAATCTAACGAGAGCCGTTAGCAACGGACCAGCGAAGCTTCCCCGGCCAAACGATTGTATCCGAGATCGTTCTCGCACCCAATGCGCAGCGACGGTCCGGCAGACCCATGCCGCTGAGAACAACTGGAGGATCGCCTGACCCGGGAAACACCGACGGTCAGATGCAATCAGCGCGACGAAGTAGCAACGCCGAGGTTGAGTGCTGCGCGAAGGATGTCCTCGACACCGGGCAGGACAGCTTCTTCGAGGGGTCCGGCTGCTGGGACCGGCATCTGCCGGGCTCCGACGCGTCCGGCGCGCAGATCAGGTCCGAAGCGCTCGGCCGCGATGGCCACCAGCTCGGCGCCCCACCCGGCCGCCACTGAAGCCTCTTCGACCGTCAGCAGACGCCGGGTCCGGCTTACGCTCTCGAGGAGCGGCGCCGGATCGACAGGGCTGAGTTGGGTGAAGATCACAAGCTCTCCGAAGATCTCGTGCTCGTAAGCCAGCCGCAGGAGGGCCTTCCGGGCCAGGTCGGTCATGTGACCGTATGCCGCCAGCGTCAGGACGGGATTGGGGGCGCCGACGACCCGTATGCTGTAGACGGGATATCGGGTTCCCGATCGATGCCCATCGAATTCTCCCAAATCGTGCAGGCTCTGGACGGCCGCCGGGTACAGCAGCTTATGCTCGACAAAGAGAACCGGATCATCATCTTCCATGATGGCCGAGCGCAGGAGACCTCCGGGATCATCCAGGTCACACACGGCCACGACGCGCAGCCCGGGTACGCCAAGGAAGTGCTTCTCGAGGGTCTGGCTGTGTGTCGGGCCGTAGCCTCGGCGCCCCCCCATCGGTGTCCGGACCACAAGCGGGACTTGGACCTGATCGTTGCTCATCCAACGGAGCTTGGCGGCGTGATTGATCAACTGGTCAGCCGCCAGCGTCAAGAAGTCCCCAAACATGATCTCGACTACCGGGCGCAGGCCGCGCAAGGCCATGCCCACGCCGATACCGACGATCCCGGCTTCGGAAACAGGGGTGGTGATCACCCTCGCCGGGTAGGCCGTAGACAGGCCTCGCGCTGCCTTGAAGGCGCCGCCATACGGATCGAGCACATCCTCGCCCAGAAAAATGACTTGCTCCGACTCCTGCATGCAGCCATGCAGGCTTTGCCGGAGTTCATCCAACACGGTGGTCATGCGTAGCCGCTCAGGGGCTCGGTCAGCCTGGATGGATCGGCAGGCGGCGCTCCGGCCGCTCTGCGAAAAGCCTCTTCCACTTCCGTCTCAACGATCTTCTCCACATCTCGCCGGGTCGCTTCATCCAGCCGGCGGCCTTGAAGCGGCAGGGGGTCGCGCTCGCGGTAATGAGCGACCTCCGCCGGATCGCGGGTGTCGTCCCCCTTCGAATGAGGGGCGAAGCGGTAGGTATGCAGGATGGTGGCGAAGGGTCCGGCGCCTGACCGGACGTGCGAGATGGCCTTCTCGCCGATGGCTTGTATCTCGAGAACGTCGGTCGTATCGGCCTCAACCAGCGGGATGCCGAACGCCGTGAAACGCCCAGCCATCTCACCGGCCAGGTTCAGGCGGAGGGGAGTGGTCTGCGCATAGCGGTTGTCCTCCAGGATGAAAGCAACCGGCAGTCCCCAGAGTGCTGCCATATTCAGGCTTTCGTAGGTAATGCCTTCACCTAACGTCCCGTCTCCCAGGAAGGCGATCACAACCCGTCCAAGGCCAGCCCGCTTCTCCGAGAGAGCCATCCCCACCGCGAGCGGCAGCGTACCCCCCAGGATCCCGTTTGCATAGAAGTCCTTCCACTGGATGTGCTGGCTTCCGCTCCTGCCGCCGCAGACGCCGGTTTGTCGCCCCATAAGCTCCGCGGCGAGGGCGTCCATTGAACCTCCGTAGGCAAGGAAGTGGCCGTGGCAACGATGGTTGCTCACCACCACATCTCCATCCGCGATCCCGGATAGGACCCCCACGGCGTTAGCCTCTTGCCCGACATACGTGTGGGTCGTCCCGTAGAACTCTCCCTTAGGGAACGCTTCGAGGACCGTCTCTTCGAAGCGGCGAATACGCTGCATCTGGCGGTAAAGCTCAAGATCGGCGGCAGATGTGGGCATCAACAGGAGATCCGAGGGACAACGCAGGCATGCGCAGGTATCATACCATCGGGACAGACTCCACGCTCACGTGTCCGTCGAATGGGCGTTACCCGAGACCTAAATCGAAGCCGCCCACGAATGTGGGCGGCGTGTCAAAGGAGCCCGCGCTCCATCCCGATCAACCATCTTCAGGTTCAGGGAAGCGCGAGATGTGCGATGGAAGGTCAGCTGTGAGACTTGGCGAAGTCGGCGCTCACAATGCGCCACGCCTCGTGAGTGCCCATCGGCGACTTCGCCACGGCGAAGAAGCGAGTCTGCCCCTTGGACATTTTGGTCTCAATCCGCCAGTCCATGGTCTTGAACTTCGATCGTGACTTCACATCGTAGAACTCAAGCTCTTCCTTCATCGACTGCCTCCTTATGTAAAGTTCTCTCCGGTTGGGTACTGTCTCCCAAGCCAAAATGGTACATTCCTTTCCCCCGTGGCGCAAGACGGCCTGGAAGGGGCCGGAAGAGCCTACCAGGAGGGTGTTCTCCCATCGCCCAACCGTCTCCGGTACCCTTCAATCCGGCTCAATCTCCGCCAGAAGAAGGCGGGGCGTGCACGCTCGACCCCAGTTCTGGCCACGCAGGGTGGCTCAATCGCCTATCCCCGGAATTCCTCGGCCGTTGCGTGCCCAGGCTGGCTGATGGCTTCTCGCCGCAGGACCTTCCAGGCGGTGATCACTAGGATTTTGAGGTCAAGCCAAAGTGACCAGTGGTCCACATACCAGACGTCAAGCCGAAATCGTTCCTCCCAGGCCAGAACATTCCGGCCGCTGATCTGAGCCAGTCCGGTGATGCCTGGAAGAACCTCGTGTCTGCGGGCTTGTTCCGGCGTGTAGCGATCCAGATACTTCACGTAGAGTGGTCTGGGCCCGACCAGGCTCATTTCCCTGCGAATGACGTTCAGTAGAGCCGGGAGCTCATCCAGGCTGAGTGAGCGCAGCAGCCGCCCGAGACGTGTCAACCGCAGCTCATCGGGGAGCAGCTCGCCATGCTCGTCACGCACATCCGACATCGTCCGGAACTTGTAGTAGACGAATGGCTTGCCGTAGCGGCCGGCCCGCGTCTGGCGAAAGAGAACCGGGGGCCCGAGGCCCACCAGCACCACAACTGCGGTGAGTGCCAAGAGCGGGCTGATCAGTACAAGGCCAGGCAGGACCAGAACCAGATCGAAGATCCGTTTCGAGATCGGACTCCTGCGGATGGGCGCGGCGTGTGTCACGTCGTCTCCCTGGTCGGGCCGGCCTGCCGTCCCTTGGGCCGGTCGCCCCGGTCGTTGAGCGTGGCCTGCATGGCCTGCTCCATCTTTCCCGCGATCAGCGGCCGATCGAATTGCTGTTCCAGGCACGCTCGGCCAGCTCTTCCCATCGCCTCACCCCGCCTGCGATCTGCCACCAATTGGAGTACCGCTTCCGCCAAGGCGGCGGGGTCTCCCGGGGAGACGAAGAGGCCCGCCCCGGCGCCTTCGACGACCTCCCGGATAGCACCATCGATCGCAAGGATCACGGGCTTGCCGGCAGCCATGTAGTCGAATACCTTGTTCGGGAATGTCGTCTTGTACATTTCGAGGGGTTTCAGAATAGCGATGCAGGCGTCGGCCGCCGCCAGGACGCCGGGCATCTCGGCTTTCGAGACGGGGGGGATGAACTGCAGGTTCACCAACCCCATCCCCAGGGACGAATCTTGGAGAGAAGGTTTCTCCTTCCCATCACCCACCAGAACAAAGGCGATCCCATCGTATCGCGACAGCCGGGCAGCTGCCTGGAGCAAGACATCCAGGTCATTCGACATCCCGTGGGCTCCGGCATAGAGCACGACGAAACGCCCCTCGAGGCCGTGCGCGCGCCGGAACGCAGAACCGGTCGCCTTGGGGTCAAACATCCGCGCATCGGCCCCGTTGGGGATCAGGTCGACGACGCCCGCGCCACGACCCCTTACGTGCTCGACGAACCCAGGTGAGTTCACCACGACCCGGTCGGCGTGGCGGTAAAGGAACCTCTCAAGCCATTCCGATGCCCTGATCAAGAGTGGGTTCTTGAGCACACCGACGGCGATGGCAAAGGCCGGCCAAAGGTCGCGCACCTCGAACAGGAATTTGGCCCGCTTCGTCCTGGCTAACAGAAGACTGCTTGCACCTTGCAAGATCGGAGGGGATGTCCCCCAGACAAGGTCGATGTTCGAGATGCGCAAACCGACGAGAAACGATGACAGGGAGAAGCTGATGAAGCTCAGAGCTCGCAGCAAGAACGAGCGATGCCAGCCAGGCAAGCTATAACACCGCCAGATCTCAAGGCCGGGCTCCGGGGCATCCTTGACGAGCCAACCCTTCCGGCTGCCTTCCCGGCCGGTCAGATAGCTAACCTGGCCAGCCAGCACGGTTATCCGATGACCTCTCTCTGTCAGATAGCGCGCGAGTTCATGGTGGCGCGTCCCGCCGGGCTCGTTCAGAGTCGCAAAGGCCTGATGAATCAAGAGGATGTGCACTTCAAAGATCCAGCCGCTGTCCCTGGTACTCCAGCCAGTCTATTGGGCGGCCCTTTGGCCCAGGCTCGGCCCAACCGATCGTGAGCGTAGTCGGGCTGGCCCCGTCGAAACACCACCAGGTGCTCAGCCGGAGCGGGAGGCCGCCTCCGATCTCGACAGCCAGATACAGGCACGGATCTTTCGACGCGTACGTCTTCGACCACCAGCCCCATGCCGGTAGCGCCGGCCGGACCTCGACACCCGCGACAAGTTGCCCGGCTCGGTACAATCCGGCCCGGCCAGCCGAGGGTTCGACCCGCAGTGGACGCGCCTCTCCGGGGACTTCGAGCGTAAGCCTGCGGCCGTCGAGTGCAAAGAGCCAGTCGGGCAACCCCCACCCAGCCAGCGCCACGGGCGGAGTGGCCATCCCCCGGCTCCGGTCAGGGCCGGTCCGCACGAGATCATCGACCACAAGCCAAAGGTCGTCGCCAGCCCGGACCACGGTTCGGGTGTGGGTGATCCCCAGCGATCGATACCCGGACCTCTCGGCCGCGACCAGCTCCAACGCGCCGCCGGCAGAGCGCCACCGGCCCAGGACGTGGCCTTGATCCCAATCGAGCCAGAGAAACCGACCGGCGCGCCGCATCGGTTCCAATCCGGCCAGTGTGACGGTATTGTGCACTCGTGCATCGGCGAGGGCATTGTCCCAGGGCGGATCGGCCTGGTAGCGATAAGTTCCCGGATCTCGCAGGACGTTGTGACCATCCCGCCACAAGTCGAAGTGGAGCTGGTCCGAGTGTCCGGGCCTCGAGGTGAAATGAGCGCAGCGGAGCATGCCCTGCGAGCGCTTGCCTCGGAGAAAATGCAGGCCGGCGTCGGGAAATTCGTCGGCGATGATCGCCTCCGTGGGTTCGGATTGGCGCGCCCCTCCGGCCAGGCCAAACCAGAGACACAACTCATCCCACGCGCCAGGGCCGAACGCGGCTTTCCCTCGGAACATCACAGACGCCGCCTGCACGAGCGGTCGGAAGTCTCCAAACGGTTGTCGACTCAGAGGCAGAAACATGGCCCCATCATTGGGGCCGAAGTTGGGTGCTTCCCCGGTGGCCGGGTCAACCAATGCGGCCAGGCATGTGACCGAGCGGCCCAATGTCTCGAGGGCATCCGACGGCAAGGGATCTCCATTGATTGCTGCCAGCCGGGCCGCCCACAAACTCGCCTCGAGGGCCAAGCGATGGTAATTGCTCGAGTGCTGGATATAACCCCCGTCCCGGAAGAACTGCCGTTTGAGTGCCTTAAGGAGCCACCTGCGCCCAGTCTGGCGCCAGCGAGCAGCGTCTCGGATCTCGGGGAAGAGCAGCCCCACTGTGTACAGGGCCGCTGCCTCCAGGATCAAGTGATTGTTGCCTTGAGCGCGAGCGTAGGCCATTGTCGGTGGGATGCGCGCGGCGTGAACCGCGATGAACTCGGCCAGGTCCAACATTCTTTCCGGTGTTTCTTTCCAGAATGGGGCAAAGCCGTACGCGGCGAAGATAACTGCCATGACTCTGAGCGCTGCCTCCTGGGCCGAGATCCAGTTCACGCCTCGGTTGGGCTGGTTGGCGGCCTTCCAGGACAGGAACAGACTCCAGAAACCCTCTGCGTATTTTCTTTCACCGCTCATTCGTGCGGCGCGGACCAAAGCAAAGGCCCAGCCAAAGCGGGAGGCCTCCCAAACAAGCTTGACATCGACATTGCCTATTCCGGCCTCGGATTCGATCCAGTGGTAATGAAGGTCGAGAGGCCGGAGTCCCTCTGCCTCACCCATCTCAGCTGGCGTCGCCCAATCAGGCGGGAAACCGAGGCGCACTTGTTGTCCTCCAAAGAGACGGAAGACGCCGTCTAGAATCGCGTCCGCCTCGTCGAGGACAGGTCGGGGATCGCCAACTACTCGCCGCAGGCGCGTGGTAAGGTCCTCATCGGGGTCGAAAAGGAAATGGACCAGGGACGACAGCGAGCGTCGGTACTCGAGGTAGGCCGGTGGATCGTAGGGCACACCGGTCTGGAACCACTCCTGGACCGGAGGCGCTCCCCAGCTGGTCGCCGGGGTTTGCCGGCGCACCCAGCCTGTAGCAAGCGACAGGCGATAGGTCGCGTAGAGCGCCAGTGGGAGGGGACCGAGGTCTCGCGCAGCCCGGATGACCGTCGCCGGATCGGCGCGGCCGAAAGGGCCTTCAGCGACGCTTGTCATTTACCAAACGAAATCGGCGCGATCTCGACCGGATTGCCCGAATGGAGGGCTTGCACGGCGGCCAGGCTCGCCAGGCTGACCCCGAACAAGTGGTCATAGGGAATGGGCGGCGGCCCGCCGGACGTCAGGCTGCCGGCGAAGGCCTCCCATTCCCCGAGATGGCCCTTGTCCTGGCGTAGTCGATCGCGCCAGATCCGCCGCTTCCCATCGTAGACGGCCTCCAGGCTGCGGAAGTCCTCCAGAACCGCCGCCCGGCCTCCGGCGAAAACCTCCAGGCGCTCCTTGGAGAAGCCTCGGGCGCCGTTGGCCACGTAAGTGATCGTCCCGATCGAGCCTTCAGGGAACGTCAAACTGATGACCACGTTGTCTTCGCGATAGCGGCCGGCGTCGGGCAGGCCGCTGGAGGCCACGCGAGCTGGCGGATCCCCAACCAGGAAGGTGAGCAGGTCAATGAAATGGCACACCTCACCGATGATTCGGCCACCGCCCTCCATCGGGTCATGGACCCAGTGCGAAAGCGGCAGGTACCCGGCGTTCACTCGGTAATGCATGACCAGAGGTTCGCCGGCGGTCTCCATCGCCGCCCGCAGGCGAACGGCCATGGGCGCGAAGCGCCGATTGAAGCCCACCATCAGTCTCCGATCGCTCCGACGCAGCGCATCGGCCACGGTCTCGAGCTCTTCCCAGTTCAGCGCCAGCGGCTTTTCACAGAAGACGTTCTTACCGGCCTTCAACGCCGCGATCGTCTGCCCGGCATGCCTGTCGTGACGGGTCAGGATCGCAACCGTGTTGATATCGGGGTCATCCAGGATTGTCTTCTCATCCGTCGTCGCGTAGCGGAATCCGTACTTCCGGCCTGCCCCAGCGCCTCCAATCCCGCTGCCCGTCGCCAGGCCGACACGCTCGATCCACGGCATGCGGCGCAGTAGCGGAAAAACGACGGCATTGGCGAAATTGCCCGCTCCCAACACCCCGAGGCGGATTGTGGCCTCGGCGGCCGGCGCACGGGGAGACAGGCTGAGCCGCCTCTCCGGCTTCCTACCCTCGGCGGCGTCATAAGTCAGCAAGACGCCCAGGAAGGGTTCTTCAGTTTCACCTCGAATCACGTGGTAGGCCTCGGCAGCTTTCGCGATCGGGAAACGGTGGGTGACTAAGGGCCTGACATCCACGTGTCCATCTTCGATCATCTGGAGGAAGCCCTGCAGATTGCGGCCCTCGGTCCAGCGCACGTAGCCGACCGGATAGTCGACCCCATGCTCCTCGTATGCCGGGTCGTACCGGCCCGGACCATAGGACCGGGAAATCACGAAGGTCAGTTCCTTGGCGTAGTAGGCCGACCGAGGCAGGGTCGTACCGACCAATCCGATGGCGATAACCTTCGCCCGTTCTCGGGCGATCTCCGCCGCGAGTTGCACCGCGTCATCTGACGGCGTGTCGGCGCAAATCAGGACAACGTCGACGCCGGTCCCTCCGGTGAACGCTGCCGCGGCGCCAGGGAGCTCGTCACGCAGAACAGCCGTCGCCCCCATCCTGCGCGCTCGTTTGACACGATCCGGATCGAGATCGATCCCCAGGACCGCACACCCGGCCGCCTCTGCGATTCCGACGGCCAGCAGGCCGATCAAGCCGAGCCCAATCACGCCTACCCGCTCGCCGACCTGGGCGCCTCCCAAGCGAAAACCGTGCAGCGCGATCGCGCCCAGCGTGGCGAAGGCTCCCGACTCGAAATCCACGTTGCGTGGAAGGCGGGCGACAAGCATACTGGGGACGACTGCCCACTCGGCATGGACGGCGTATCCTCCGCCGGCGCAGGCCACTCTGTCACCCTTCCTCACGCCTTTCACGCCTGGTCCGACCTCGACCACGGTCCCAGCTGACGAGTAGCCGAGCGGAAGCGGCTGTTCGAGCCTGTTTCTGGCAGCTTCGAACGCCGTGAGTATGCCGTCCCGGCGCGCCTTATCGACGACCTGGCGGACGAGATCCGGCCGCGCAAGGGCCTTGCCGATCAGGCTCTTGGAGGCGAACTCGACAGCATGCCGTTCAGTTCCGGCCGAAACGACCGAGGCCGCCGTCCGGACCAGGACCATGCCAGGTCCGGGTCTAGGCACGGGTACATCGACGACCGTCGTTTCGCCTGAGCGAACGTTTTGAATGACCTGTTTCATGTCTTGGGACCGTTGCGTGCGGGCCTTGTCTGGCCTGTGGCCGGGTCGCTATTTCACGCCAGACCCTCGGCGGATTATAGCATCGCGACCTTGGGGCGCTCAGCGTCCGCCGGCCGAGCGCCTCACGCTGTCGGCATAGAACGCGGCCGCTTTGCCCATCACTTCGGGGTATCCCGCCCAGTCTTGCACGAGGCGAGCGTTCAGATCGACTGCTCGATCCAGCAGGGATGGCTCTCCCAGGGCCCGGATCACCGCTTCCGACAGGCTCGAGGCCGACGATGGATCGACTAGCAGCCCATTCCCGCCCGGCTCGATCCACTCCCGGACAGACACGAGATCACCTGCCACAGGGAAGCACCCACAGGCCATGGCTTCCAAGAGCGTGTTGGGTGTGCCGTCATGCTCGCTCGGCGACACCGACACATCCGCCCGACGGAATAGGGCCGCCATCTCTTCCGGCTTCACCCGAGGCAGAAGGCGCACGGCACGCCCCACATTCGTTTGCTCCAGCCGGGATTGGGCCTCCGCCTCTCCGGCCATCCCCGGACACACAAAGACCGTCCGCGGATACGCAGCCAGGATAGTCGGGATCGCCCGGAAGAATGTGTCATTCCGCACGTAGCTTCGAATCCCGCGCGGGTTGATGACGACCGGTGCTTCCTTCGGGATCGACTCAAGCCAGATCCTGGAGCGCGGCGAAGGGGGAGGGGAGTCAACACGGTGGAAGATATCGCCTCGTACACCCCCATTTCCTGGGACGACCAACACCGGCTTTCCCGCCGGGTAGCCCCACTCTAGCGCACGGCCTATGTCACTATGGCAGTCGGCGAGCAGGGCGTCTGCTCGACGGAGGGATCGTCGAGTAAGACGCCCCATCCCAGGCGAGGCCCCTGCATGAAGCGAGAAGTCGGTCCCCCAGACGGAGAGGATCAGCGGCGCCGAGGTGCCGGTACCTGCTCCAACCATCCCTTCAAACGGTATCCGCAGCGCGTGGACAAGGTCGGGACGGGTTCGTTCGATCACTTCGCGGGCGCGACGAGCGGCCCCCGCGACGGTGAGGGGGCCGAACCAATGCCTGGCCGCCGATCGGAGCCTCATTCTGCCCGATCCGGCTTGGGAAGCCATCCCCCCGTCCGGCACAACGGATGCCAGCGCCCTCGCCGGACTTGAGGCGCTGAAGGCCACGCTTACATTCTCGACGGAGGCGAAGCCTTGCCCGTTCGAAATGCTGGAAGTTGTCAGCAGATGAACTTCATCGCCTCGATCGATGAAGTAGTCTATCCAGCTGCGGGCGATCGGGCTGCGGCCGTCGGCGATGAACAGAAGGCGCACTCAGGCTCCCCGGCTCGTGACGCGCATCATGGCGTTCACGAAGACACCGGCCATGACATCGATGTTGAATCTCTCGACGACCAGGCGATGCGAGGCGAGCCCCCGCCGAACAAGCCCTTGAGGGTCAGAGAAAGCCTGGAGCAAGGCCGACCGTAGCGCCTCCCCGTCCCCTCCGGCAACCAACCAGCCGTTCTCCGTCTGGACCAGGTCCTCCTGGGTACCATCCCCCTCCGCCACGATCACCGGCAGACCAAAAGCCATGGCCTCTTGGACCGCCAGCCCGCCGGTTCCAGGCAGGACGAACAGATCGGCCTGCAGGTATTGCTCGCGTAGAGCCTCTCCTTCCAGCGCGCCCGTGAAGTGCGCTTCGGGAAAGTCACGGCGTGCCAGCTCTTCGAGCGTTTCCCGTTCCGGCCCGTCGCCGACGATCCAAACATCCGGCGGCGGCTGAAGACCTCGGCACGCCCGGAGGAGCAGATCGATCCGCTTGCGTGCCTGGAGACGCCCAACGGACAGAAGCCGCACTGATCGGTCAACCGGGGCCCGCCGAGACGGAGCAGGGCTGGGCGGTGGCGTCACGGCATTTGGGGCAACGAAGATCCGTGATTCGTTTGCTCCCTGTGCCCGATACTCGACCGCGCCGCGTGTGCTGTAAGCGACCAGGGCATCGAACCGCTTCAGGTAACGCCGGCGAAGCAACTCACGAAACCGCGCCGACCCGCCGCCGATTGGCGGGGCTCCGAGCCCCCAACCTATTACGGGCCTGCCACGCCGCCGCATCCATGTCATCGCCATTGAATTCGTGAGGTAGCGCGGGTTTGCTTCAAGGATCAGAACATCGGGGTCCCATTCATTCAGCCAATTCCGCAAACCGCGCTGAAGGCAGAGGTAGAAGCCCCCACTCAAGAGATGGATGTTTCTTGCTGACACATAGCGCGCGGTTTGCAGGCGATCCGCGGTCAGGATGGCTTCGCTCCGCCGCGGCTTCCCTGCAATCAGACTCAATCCGCCGCCGCAATCCCGCGCCAATCGATCGAAGAAACCGGCGCGGTATGCAGGCAGCACACGTTGCTGGAACCCGACGCGTCCAGCGAATCTCGGACGATCAGATGCGTTCAACTTCCGACCGTTCGCGAGGCATACCGATGACGTATGCCTTCCACGCAAGGGACTCCGGCCCGGCAACTGTCCGCGAACCGCGCCGCATATCGCGCATCACGTAGTCGCTCTTCGTGAGAATATCCCACACGGCGCGCGCGGCATGATCACCGTGGATCTCCATTAGCACCAGTGGTCGAATGTCCGACAGGATGCGCCTCATTCCTTGGAGTACCTTCCCTTCTCCTCCTTCAACGTCGATCTTCAGCATAGACGGAGGCGGATTCCCGAGGCTCCAGACGAACCCATCCAGGGCAATCATGTCGACCTCGATTGCCCTCTTGTAGTCCTCCTCACGCCCGGCTGAACCATCGAGCTTGCCCATGCCAGGAGAGGCGTGGATCAGAAAGTGCGCTCGGCCCGTCTCCTCCCCCACGGCGGCCGGGACGACGCGCACTCGGTTCTCAAGATTGTTCGACTTCAAATGCACTCGGAGCCGCTCCAGGTTCTCCGGAAGCGGCTCGAAAGCAAAGACACACCCCTCCGGCCCGACTGCGAGAGCCAGGAGGACAGACAGATAGCCCATGTTAGCCCCCACGTCATAGGCCACCATCCCCGGCTTGCCTAATCGCCGGACCGCCTCCTGAAGGTCCGGCTCGTATGTCCCCAGCCACAGGTCCTTTTCCGTCTGCAGGTCAAGAGTTAGCCGGATACCCTCCCCCACACCGCCCGCAACGGTCACCGGTGTCATCCCTGGCGGAGAGGCAGTATTCAGCCATGAACGGATCGCCTTCGTCAGCGGACCCAGCCGATAGAGACTCTGCTTCACCGGGCGCGGCAGGATCTTGGCTACAAGAGCCGCAACCTTGAACACTAGAGAGGTCAATGAGACTTCCCCTGTGTCACACCCGAAAGGTCGATCAAAACTGCAATCGCGGGCACTCCCCCGCGCCTCGCGCCTTCATGTTCGCCATCGCGGGTCGACCTTCTGCCTACCATCCCAGTGAGGAGAGATAGCCATCCACCATCTTCTCCTGGCCAAAGAAGGTCTCGGCGACGGCCCGTGCGCCGGCGGCATAACCCCTTTGGTCACTCAGAATCACGCGGGCTTCACCGACCAGGCCGCTCACGTCCGGCTCCTCCAACCTCCACGGATCTCCGCCGTAAGCGGCGATTCGCCCCGCCATGCCCGTCACGATCTCGGGCAGCGCCCCGGTGTCGAACGCCACAACGGGAAGGCCGCAAGCCATCGCTTCAAGGACCGAGTTAGGACATGCCGGGTGCAAGTCGGAAGCATACAGCAAGTGTGCCGAACGCAAGAGCTCGGGAATTTCGTTCGGGGGGACCGCACCACGCCACACGATCTTCCCCTCGGTTTCTCGGTCCCACCGCCGCCGGAGCGATTCGGCGGCCTGCCCAACGATCACGAGTTCAACTCTCCGACCGAACCCAACCTCGAGCTGACGCCTGAGAATCACGGCGCTTCGGATCCCGATCTCGTAGCCGCCGGCGAAGTTGCCCTCGACCACCAGCAGGCGAATGCACTCAGCCGGCTGCTCTCCGGATCCCTCCGGGCGAAATCGTTCGAGCGGCACGCCATTGTAGACGACGCTCGTCGGGATCGCCGCCGGTCCCCGCTCGCGATTCCACCAGGCCTCCACGAAACGACTCTGATAGACGATGCGATCAGCAAATTTGCGGCGGGTCCAGGCCATGAGCAGGTTGGCTGCTTCAGCGCGGACGTAGTGCGCGAGCCCCGTGCGCATGCGCCGATGGATCCAGTTGATTCCGTCCAGACGCTGCAGGATGGGGATGCCTCTTCGCTTGGCCAGCGATAGCTGGCGCAGGGCGCGTGTACCGCCGTTCACCAACACGGCGTCATAGGGCGGGTCGCTGAGGCTGTAGCTGACCTCGATCCCCCGCGCACCAAGGCCTGCCGCCAATCGACGCTGGAAACTTGCCGGACCTGCCATCCCGGAGATCCGAGTTACAAGACACAGTCGTTTGGGACGGTTCATCGCTCGATGTCCCGGCCTGGAGCGCCCGGCCGGAAGGAACGCGACGGCAGGCTGCCCCGCTGGGCATCCGGCTCAGCCGGCATAGGCCAGGAGGGCCTCGACAATCCGGGGCGCGGCTTTTCCATCGCCGAAGGGGTTGACAGCGTGCGCCATGGCGGCGTGGGCTGAAGGATCATCCAGCAATTGTCGTGTCTCGCTGACGATGCGGTCCGTGTTCGTCCCGACCAGGCGCGCAGTTCCGGCCTGGATCGCTTCCGGCCTCTCGGTCTTTTCTCGCATCACCAGAACCGGCACCCCTAGCGCCGGCCCCTCCTCTTGCAGCCCGCCGGAGTCGGTCAAGATGAGGGTTGAGCGCTTCATCAAATGCACCATCGGAAGGTAGTCCAGCGGCTCGATCAGCCGGATATTCTCGATGTTCCCTAATCTCTCCATCGCAGGGCCTTGTACATTCGGGTTGAGATGGACAGGGTACACGATACAAACATCGTCCGGGTAGGCATGGGCAATCTGCTCCAGCGCCCTCAGGATGCCCAGAAGGGGTTCGCCGAAGCTCTCGCGGCGATGAGCCGTGACGAGGATCACCCGCCGGTCCGGTGGAAGCCCGGCCAGCGGCCCATCGGAGAGGTCATATGGCCTCGCCGCGACCATCTGCAGGGCATCGATGACGGTGTTCCCCGTCACGATGATGTGCTTCTCTGGTACACCCTCTCGCATCAGGTTCTCACGGGCCAGGTTTGTCGGGGCAAAGTGTAAATCGGCGACCGCGCCGGCAATGCGTCGATTGACTTCCTCGGGGAAGGGCTGCCACTTGTCCCCCGTGCGCAGGCCAGCCTCGACATGACCCACACGGACTCTCTGGTAGTAGGCCAGGAGCGAGGCAGCCATGACCGTGGTCGTATCCCCCTGCACCAGGATCCAATCGGGGTCGACTTCGCGCACGACCGGATCCAATCCCCCGAGGATCGCCAGGGTCAACTCAAGTAACGGCTGGTCCGGCCGCATCAGATCGAGGTCGTAGTCGGGTCGGATCCCGAAGAGATCGAGGATTGGATCGAGCATCTCGCGGTGTTGGGCGGTAACACACACACGCGATTCGACCCCGGCTTGCGCGCCGAGGCTCGCCACAACCGGGGCCATTTTGATCGCCTCCGGACGGGTGCCGAAGACAGACAGCACCCGCAGTCCGGGTTCACCCATGCCCCATCCCCGCCCCGAGCACTCGCAGATCGAAACCAGCCGCAGCCCATGCACTCCGGTCCCATGTTCCCTGCAAGTCGAAGGCGAGCCGTCCCGGCATCATCGCCGCCACAGCCACAGGGTCGAGGCCCCGGAACTCGACATGGGCTACGAGCAAAATGACAGCCGCCGCCCTGGATACGGCTTCTTCGAGCGAGCCGGCCGCAGTGCAACCGGGTGCGGTCCTATCCGGCACATGCGGCTCGAAGGTCGCGGTCTGCGCCCCACGAGCGGCGATCAGCCGCGCGATTTCGAGCGCCGGGCTCTCACGAACATCGTCAACATCGGCTTTGTAGCTCAGGCCGAGCAGGCCGATAGCTTTGCCGCGCAAGCCCCCCATGTCACGCTCGATTCTCTCCACGGCGTAGGCGGGCTGGCCGTCGTTTACCTGACGCGCTTGCTGGACCAGCCGGGCGACATCCGGGGCGGCCTCAACCAGGAACCACGGATCGACGCTGATGCAATGACCGCCCACCCCAGGCCCCGGGCGCAAGATCTTCACGCGCGGGTGCCGGTTGGCGAGCTCTATCGCTTGCCATATGTCAACCCCAAACCGATCCGCCAATCTGGCAAACTCGTTCGCGGCCGCGATGTTTATGTCGCGGTAGGTGTTTTCCATCAGTTTGACCATCTCGGCGGTCGTTGAATCCGTCAAGATGATCTCACCCCGGGCGAATATCGAGTACAGGTCTCGGCCCGCCTCGGCCGAGGCGCGGTTGACACCCCCAATGACCCGGGCGTTCTCGATTAGTTCGCGCAAGATCTGCCCCGGAAGGACACGCTCGGGGGTATACGCCAGGTAGAAGTCCTCACCGGCTTTGAGGCCCGACTCCTCGAGGATCGGCGCCAGCTGATCGACGGTCGTTCGGGGAGGCGAGGTCGACTCGAGAACGACAAGGTTCCCCCGGCTGAGGACCCGGGAAACCGAACGCGCGGCTTCCTTTACGTAATGAAGATCTGCACGTCGATCTGGGGTGACCGGAGTGGGGACAGCGATGATGAAGGCGTCGGCCGGGGGAGGTTCGGGAGCGATTTGCAGGTTTCCTGAACGTAGCGCCGCCTGGACCAGCGTCCTCAAGCCGGGTTCGTGGATGTGGATTTCTCCGTCGCGCAGCACCTCCAGGACATGCTGGTTGGCATCCACGCCGGTGACCTGCAGTCCGTTCGTGGCAAAGGTGCTGGCGGTCGGCAAGCCGATATAGCCTAACCCGAGCACGCACAGGCTCACAAATTCCACTATCATGCCTTCTGAGCCGGACATCTTATTATCCCACAGGTGACCTTGCAGCCCCCGTGGCGGGAGGCTTAGGTCTCTCGTTCCGAGGATCGGCACACATTGGCGCGCTTCGATCCGAGAGAATCGAGGTCAATGGGTGTGTGCCGTGATGCGCGGTCGACCCGCGCGCCAGGATCGCCCGGGCTCAGACTGGGACAGCAGACACCGACTGAACCGGCCAACTCCGCCCGAGGAATGCCCGCAACAGGTGTGCCAGTGAGGCTGATTCACTCACCGAGGTCTTCAGACGCACCCCGAGCCATAGCTAGCGAGGAGATCCTCGATTGTGAATGCCTCCGGGCTATAATCATGCGGGTTGTGTTGATCCCAGGCCGAAGGAGGCCTCCCATGCAGACCGCCACCCGGTCGTGGTTCCGCTTATCTGCGCTGCAAACGGTCGGCCTGCCGGCCCTTGTGATGGCGCTCGGTGTGGAGACGATCCGGGTTCTCTTCCCCAGCCTCGCCTGGTACATGCGTGACACGGTCGGGGCGAGCTCGGTGACCGTGGGCGCGTACGTCTTTGTCGCCTCCCTTGCAGGCTTCGGTGCCGCAGGTTTGCTGCGCCTCACCGGGCCGAGGGTGGGCCTGTGGCTTACCGCTGGCGGTCTGGCGGTCCTTCGCCTGGCTGAACAGACTGTGCTCCTCCCAGCGATCGACTTGTGGCTGAGCTTGCTCGGCTTTTCCTTATTCTTGCTCTTCCTCTCCCTCTTCGTGGGTCATGCCCGGAGCCTGCGGCCGCAAGCCTTACCAGAGCGCCTTGGCCTTGGGATGATGCTCGGTCTCGGTCTCGACAGTGCGATTCACGGGGCAACCGGGACGCTTGATCTCAGCTGGATCCCCGGGATCGGCCCCATACTCCTCAACCTGGCCCTGACGGCCCTCACCCTCTGGCTGTTGGCACTCGAACCCGAGTCCGAAGGGGAGGCGCCAAGTGAAGCCGGCTGGCCTGGAGCTCTCCCCCTGCTGGCCCTCGGTCCTTTTCTATTGCTGCAGGCTCTGATCTTTCAGAACCAGGGGTGGATCTCAGAAGTGGCCCGGATTTCCTCCCCTGCGGCCTTCATCATCGTCATGCTCGGGAACACCCTGGGCCTTCTCGGTGTCGCCTGGGGCCTTCGCCGGCAGCGACTGCAATCGGCGCTGGCCATCGCCGCCGGCGCGTACCTGGTGCTGGCCGCGGCTTCCGCCACCACCGTGACGCCGCTTTTCGCTCTAACGGCGCTGGTCGCCCAGTTCGTCATGGGTTGGGGCTGGGGCCGGATGCTGACCGCATCGGCCCCGGCTGAGCACAAAGGTCTGGGGGCGACGACGGTGATGATCGCCCTGGGGATGCTGCTCTTTGTCTTGATGGGCTTCGTGTATTACGTCTCTTTGGACATCCGCCTGCCGATCCCTCGCGAGGCCGTCCCTCCCGGGCTGGCGGCCGTCGTGGGGCTGGCGCTGCTCTATACCGCGCTTGTCAGACGACCGCCCTTGGAGGGCGAGAGTGACCCGCGGACCGCCTTCGCCGTGTCGGCGGCCATGATCCTGGTGCCGATCGTGTACTGGGTCAGTCTCAAGCCTCTGCCTCCGCCAACCCAACCCTCAAACCTCCCCATTCGCATCATGACTTACAACATCCACTCCGCCTACAACACCGACGGACGTCAGGACCCTGAGGCGATCGCCCAAACCATTGAGGCCGCTGACGTGGATTTGGTGGGCCTGCAAGAGGTTTCCCGCGGATGGCTCATCGACGGTTCGACCGATCTTCCGTTTTGGCTCTCGCGCAGACTGGGGATGCAGGTGCTGTTCTCCGGAACGACCGGACCGATGTGGGGGAACGCCATCCTGACGCGCAATCTGATCGTCGAGCACGGGTCCGGCGAACTCCCGCTGGCGAACACGCTTCTCGGGCGGGGTTATATCTGGGCCAGGATCGAAGCCGGCGGGCCTCGCCCAATGTTGTTCATCAATACCCACTTGCATCACATTGAAGAAGAGCACGAACCCCGACTGGCCCAGGTGCCCGTCCTGCTCGATTTCTGGAACGGCTCGACCAGCACCGTATTGGTCGGAGATCTGAATTCGACTCCGGATTTCCCGGAAATGAAATTGATCGCGGAGGCGGGCTTCGTCGACTCATGGGCAGAGGCCGGCTCAGGCGACGGGTTCACATTTTCCTCCGATGGTCCCTTTGAGCGGATCGATTGGATCTGGCACACACCCGACTTGGCCGCCCTCGAGATCCGCATCCCGCCGACAACCGCCTCGGACCATCTTCCACTCCGCGCGGTCGTGGATGAGGCGCGTTAGTGTGCCTCAAGCGAGCCATTCGCCCTGGTCTCACCACCTCGTATCAACCCAACCCCGAGGATGACGCGTGCCTGGCAGATCTGGCTGATCTCGAGCGTCGATCCCGCACGAGCGATGAACCTCCGGCGGCTGCTTCGGCACATCGCCCCGCTTGACCTCCTGATCACCAAGTTCCTCGACCCTCGGATCCCGGTGAGCCACCCCAGTTCGGCAAAGCCACAGTGTGTGGGTATCCCTTCTGCCCCACATCTCACCTCGCAGTTGCCCTCCGGCAAGCGATAGCCCGAATCGAAAGCGACTCAACCGGCCGACCGGTTCGTGCCGTGGTGTACAATGGGCCGGCCCTCGGGGCCTCCAACAAGGTGGGCGTTGTCCTGGCGTATCTTGATCACCGACGGTCTCGAAGAAGACGGATTGACGATCCTGCGCCGCCGGGCTGACGTCGCCGAGCAGGATGATCTGACCGGTTTGGAGCACTTCGACGCGCTGGTGGTCCGCGGTCGAACGCGAGTTACCTCAGGGGTTTTGAGTTCGGCCGCGCCCAGGCTGAAGGTTGTGGGGCGAGCCGGCGTGGGCGTTGACAACATCGATCTCGAGGCAGCCGGCCGCATCGGGGTCATCGTCGTGAACGCCCCTCTGGCCTCCACGACGTCCGTGGCCGAACACACACTGGCTCTCATGCTTAGCCTGGCTCGCCGGATCCCTGACGCCGACCGAAGCTTGCGCCGGGGCGAGTGGCGCAAGGCAGAGTTAGAAGGGGTCGAATTGAGCGGGAGGACGTTGGGGATCATCGGTGTAGGCCGAATCGGTTCGGCCCTGGCGGCGCGTGCCCGCGCCCTGGGGATGCACTGCATCGGCTTCGATCCTCACCTCGCGCCCGGAGAATTCCGCCGTCGGGGGGTCGACCCCAGCGGATTTGCTGAACTGCTCGGCTTGTCGGACTTCATCAGCCTGCATGTTCCACTGACGCCCGAGACCCAAGGCATGATTGGCCCGAGAGAGTTCGAGATGATCCGCCCTGGAGCTCGGCTTATCTGTACGGCACGCGGCGGCTTGGTAGACGAGGCGTCCCTGCTGTCGGCACTCGAGTCCGGTAGACTGGCCGGAGCAGCGCTCGACGTGTTCGCCCACGAACCTCCCGGCCCGACCTCGCTCGTCAGCCATCCCAATCTGGTGGCTACCCCCCATATCGGCGCCCAAACGATCGAGGCCCAACGACGCGCCGCTCACGACATCGCCGAAGAACTCCTGGCGGCGCTAGGCGGGCAACCGCTTCGATGGCGCGTCGCCTGACTTTTCAAGGAGCGAGGAACTCGGAATGAGCCCAGAAGTCACTCACTTTCGCGATCTACTGGGGGAGGTTTTCGATCTTCAGGCGGCGGCGGCCGTTCTGAGCTGGGATCAGAACACGTACATGCCGCCGGGCGGCGCCGAGGCGCGGGCCTTCCAGTTGTCGACCCTCTCCCGCCTGGCACACGAGCGCTTCACCGGCGAGGCTTTCGGAGAGGCGCTCGAGGCGGCCGAGCAGGCAACGGCCGGAAGCCCTCCGGAGTCGGACGAGTTCTGCCTGGCGAAGCGCACTCGGCGAGAGTACGACAAACGACGACGAGTCCCGGCCGAGTGGGTGGCCGAGCACGCGCGCCTGACGGCGCTGGCCCATCAAGCCTGGCAGGACGCCCGCAAGCGATCGGATTTCGCCTCATTCAAGCCTCACTTGGCGCGGATCGTCGCTCTGAAGCAGGAATACGCCGGCTTCTTTGCCCCCTATGATCACATGTACGATCCATTGCTCGACGACTACGAGCCGGGGATGAAGACGGTCGAAGTCGAGACCGTCTTTCGCTCGCTTCGTCCCGTCCAGGTCGAACTCGTTCGGGCGATCGCTGAGAGTGGACGGCAGGTTGATGATTCCGTCCTCCACCAGGAGTACGCCGAAGAGAAACAGCTGCAGTTCGGCGCGGAAGTGATCAAAGACTTCGGTTTCGACTTCGAGCGCGGCCGGCAAGACAAATCGCCCCACCCCTTCACGACCGGCTTCGGCATCGGTGACGTGCGGATCACAACCCGCTTCCAGCTGCGATTCTTCAATGATTGCTTCTTCAGCACACTGCACGAGGCCGGCCATGCCATGTATGCCCAAGGTGTCAGCCCGACCTTGGATCGGACGCCCTTGATCGACGGGGCATCTCTGGGAATCCACGAGTCCCAATCCAGAATGTGGGAGAACATCGTCGGCCGAAGTCTGCCGTTCTGGCGCCACTACTACGGACGCCTGCAGGCCATCTTCCCCGCGCAATTGGGAAATGTCCCTCTGGAGCAATTCCATCGAGCTGTCAACAAGGTCCACCCGACTCTGATCCGCACTGAGGCCGATGAGACCACCTACAACTTGCACGTCATGCTGCGGTTTGAGCTCGAACTTGCCCTCATCCTGGGCGAGCTTGCCGTGGATGATCTACCGGGGATCTGGAACGAAAAGATGCGCGAATACCTCGGCATCACTCCTCCAGACGACGCCCAGGGGGTGTTGCAGGATATCCACTGGTCGGGCGGGATGATCGGCTACTTTTCGACGTACGCGCTGGGGAACTTGATCGCCTGTCAGCTGTGGGAGAAGATTCGCCAGGACATCCCGGGCGTGGAAGCCCAGATTGAACGGGGGAGCTTCGCCGCCCTGCTCGGTTGGCTGCGCGAGACGATCCACCGGCACGGGGCCAAGTTCGAGCCGATGGTTCTGCTCAAGCGCGCAGTTGGCTCGGGGTTGGACGCGGCGCCTTATATCCGATACCTGCACGACAAATACGGAGCGATCTACGCCTTGTGATCCGCGGCCAGAGGTATGCCCCGGGTTCCACTCACCCAGGACTGAAGCCGGAGTGACATGGACCTCTCCCTGATACACGACCGCCTGGCGAATGCCATGCTGCTATTCTCGATCATCGCCGGATTGTGGGGTTTCGTCGGCGGCCTCCGCCGCCGATCGATGTCCGGCAACTACTGGGGCATCATTGCCGTTGCCGAGCTGCTCTACCTTGCCCAAGGCCTTGTGGGCGTGATCCTGTGGTTGGGCGGCGACCGGCCGGCGCGCTCCGTCCACATCCTCTACGGAGTGGTGGCCGTGCTTTCCTTACCGGCCTTCTACTTCATGAGCAAAGGACGTGAAGATCAACGCACCGTCTGGATCTACGGTTTGCTCTTTTTCTTCCTTGCCGCAGTCACATTGCGCGCGATGACCACCGCCGTTTGATACCCCTGGGCCTCAGTCGATCGCGTCCGGGACGGAAGCCGATGACAACGAGTTATCTCCGCATGATTGGATCGAACCCGGGTGCATGGGCTTGGATGCAATGCCATGGATCATGACCAGCCGCGCACGATCGCTGTCCTCGAAGGGGATCAGACGGGCCAGGAGTTGCTTGAAGAAGCGCTGCATGTGATCGACCCGTCCGTGTGCAGAGTCCCGCTCTCGTTCGAACGCTTCGATCTCTCTCTGGAAAACCGCCGCCGGACCGGGAACCGCGTCATCGAGGAAGCGGCGCAGGCGATGCGTCGGACCGGGCTCTCCCTCAAAGCCGCGACTATCACACCCGCCGATCCGGATGACGTCGGCAGCCCAAACGCGATCTTGCGCGAGGCGATCGATGGCAAGGTCATCCTGCGGACCGGCCGGCGACTGCCCAACGTTCGGCCCGTTGGCGGTGTCCACGCCCCGATCTCAGTCGTCCGAATGGCTGTGGGTGATGCTTATGGCGCCAAAGAGTGGCGAGAGGAGACCGAAGGCGGCGAAGAGTTCGCCTTCCGCACCGAACGCATCTCACGTAAGACTTGCCGGGCCGTCGCTGAGTTTTCTTTCCAGCACGCGGAACGCACCGGCGCCAAGGTCTTTGGTGGGCCGAAGTTCACGGTCAGTCCGGTCTATGAAGGGATGTTCAAGGAGGAGCTCGACGCCGCCTCGGCTCGTCACCCTGGCGTGCGATACGATCCCCAGTTGATCGACGCCACCTACGCCTTGCTCTTGCGCAATGCCGGCGAAGCGCTCGTCATCCCAGCGCTCAACCGCGACGGCGACTGCTTGTCCGATCTCGTCTTGCAAATGTATGGTTCGATCGCCGGCTCCGAGTCGATGGTGCTGGCCTTCGACGAGAGCGCCACTCGAGTCAAGGTCGCGCTGGCCGAGGCCCCGCACGGCACGGCCCCGGCCCTACAAGGGAAGGATATCGCCAACCCGATGGGAATGATTCTCGCTGCTGCCGCTCTGCTGAGGTACGTCGGCGCTCCCGCCGCTGATAGCGCTTCGCGGGCGATCTACGAAGCCAGCTTTGAGGCCGTGTATGAGGGGATGGCGACCCCCGATCTCGGTGGGCAGTCACGCACGACCGATTTCACCGCCGAGGTCATCCGCCGCGTTGAGACCAAGTTGGATGTCTGGTCATCCATACCGGGATGATCGGGCCGGGGAGCGCCACGGACGCGGCGGATGACGATGCGGCCTACTTTGACCACGTTTGGCGGTCGCCTTTGAGAGAGCCACTCTGTCATCGGGGCCTGGCCCGACTCGCGATTGGGCTTCTGCTGACGGCGTGGATCGTCGGCTGTGCGGCTCCGGTTCAGAGCAGCCCGACCGCCCCGCCTCTGACTGCCATACTGCCTGCGCGACCCGCCACGACCAGCCCGCCGGCTCTCTCGAAAGACACCCCTACGCCCCAGCCGCTGACGATCCTCACCCCGGCGATCGTGCTCGAGCCGCCGGATCGGCCACCGACATCGACATCCGAGCCCGCTCCGGCCAACCTACCTCCGGAAGAAATGACGATCTTCCTTCCGGGGCCGGGGTCGCAGGTTACCAGCCCGTTCCAGATCAGCGGCCGCGGTGGGCCAAGCTGGGGGCAGCGCGTCAATTTCAGGCTTTACGGCGAGTCCGGACAACTGTTGTCCGAAGGGTTGACTTATCTGCTGGCCAATCCTGGACGGCCGGGGCGGTTCTACGGCGAGTTGGGGTTCAGTATCCCCTACGTCGCCGAGGCTGGCCGGCTCGAGGTGAGCGCTTTCGACTTACGCGCCGGAAGAACGTCCCATCTGGTGACAGTCGATCTCATCCTTCTCTCTGCCGGCAAGCCTCTGATTCATCCAGCGCTCGAGGGGCCTGAGAAGCTCGCCATTCTCGAACCCAAAGACGGGGCGGTGATCACAGGCGGCCTGCTGACCGTGAAAGGCGCAGGCTGGGTCAACTCAGAGCTTCCGCTAGTGATCAGTCTAGTCGATCGACAGGGAAATGTCCTTGGGAAGGCAGAAGTCCCCGTCGTCGCCCCTCGGCTCGGCGAGCTTGGTACGTTCGGCGCTACGATCGCCTATGCCGTCGGTTTCGCGCAGTATGCGCGCGTAGTCGTTTCCGAACTAAGCCCAACGGGTTCCGACCTGGTCCACGTCTCCAGTCACGAGATCTATCTCCGGCCTTGAGAACTTTAGGCTCCCGGAGCCTGGCAGGCTCCGGGAGCCTTCTCTGGCACGACTCCCGCAACCGACCATGCCGGGGCAGGCAAGGTCCTCCGAGGCAAACCTGGCGTTTGCAGGCAATCCAGCTGGCTCTCCACTCGCCGGCCAGGTCAGTCCACGGAACATAAGTTCACTGGATGACGTCTTCCGGGTGCTATAATGCCGACCCTGCACGGTGAATGATGCGATCCGTCCGAACGTACCCCAGGTCGCGAACCGAACCACTGCTCTTTATGCTGAGGGCCACACTCGGCCTCTCCGCAGCGGTGTTGGGGATCTTGGCCAGCCTGACGCTGTTCATCGTGGGTACCCGGCTGTTCAACCTTGGGCGCGCCCTCCCGGGCGTTTCCGCCGCCGGCGTCAGCCTGGGAGGGTTGACCCAGCCTGAGATCGAGCTCGCCTTGGGCCGCGGGCTGACTTATCCTGCCACAGGTCGAATCGTCCTCGAAGACCAGGAACATCCAGTGATCGCTGCACCGGCCGATCTGGGTGTGATCATCGATGTCCCGACGATGTCCCAGCAGGCTTTGAGCGTCGGCCGGCGGGGGGATTTCGGCCTGCGCTTGCAGGAGCAGTTCGACGCCTGGTTCTCGGGCCGGTCCGTCGCTCCGGTCGTGATCTTCGATCAACGTTCCGGTGCCGCGTATCTTGGTCGCATCGCGGCCGTTACCGACGTGCCGACGGTTGAGGCCGCTCTTCATCTTCAGGGCCTTGAGGTGATTGCCGAGCCTGGCCGGATCGGCCGGCGGCTCGACATCGCCGCAACGCTCGACAGCTTGCGCGGGCCGGTCTCCTTGATGCACGACGCCAGCGTCGTGTTGATGATCGAGGATGTACCTCCGCGGGTCCTCGACGCCAGCAACGAAGCCGCCCTCGCCAGAGCGATCTTGCAGCAGCCATTGATGCTGACCGCCGAGGGGGCCGAGCCGATAGCAGTCACCCCAGAGAAGATGGCGTCGATGATGCGCTTCCCGGTCGTGGATGAAGGGGGAAGCGCGCATTACACCATCGAGCTTGATCCCCTGGCGCTGGCAGCGCTTCTGGAGCCGATCGGGCCCGATCTGGAGCGCAAGCCGGAGAACGCCCGGTTCATCTTCAATGACGACACGCGACAGCTCGACCTCTTTAAGTCGGCTGTCATCGGCCGCACGCTTGACATTCAGGCGACGATCGCCGCTGTTAATACCGCATTGGCCGCCGGCCAGCATGAAGTTCCGCTGGCCTTTATCACCTCCGATCCGTCCGTCAAAGACGACGCCACGGCCCAGGATCTCGGGATCACCGAGCTCGTGATCTCCGCCTCGACCTTTTTCTCCGGCTCAAGCTCGGAACGAATCCAGAACATCAGGACGGCGTCTGCGGCCTTCCACGGCTTGCTCGTCCCGCCTGGCGGGACGCTCTCGATGGCCGACGTGCTCGGCGACATCAGCCTCGACAATGGATATGCGGAGGCCCTGATCATCTTCGGCGACCGCACCATCAACGGAGTAGGCGGTGGAGTGTGCCAGGTGAGCACGACCCTTTTCCGGGCGGTGTTCATGGGAGGCTACCCGATCATCGAGCGCAACCCACACGCCTACCGCGTCGGGTACTATGAACAAGGGCGGGGCTCGCCCGGGCCCGGCCTGGATGCGACGGTTTTCGTCCCGCTGGTGGACTTCAAGTTCACCAACGACACCCCATCCTGGCTGCTGATGGAGACCTACCTCCAGGGCACCGAGCTTCTCTGGAAGTTCTACTCGACCTCCGACGGGCGAACCGTCCAGTGGTCGAGCAAGACCTCCGACGAGGTCGAGGCCCCCGAACCGCTCTACAAGGAGAACCCCGACCTCCCCGAGGGAGAGATCAAACAAGTCGATTACCAGGCCGACGGTCTGGACGTGGTGGTCAACCGCACAGTCACGCGCAATAACGAGGTCCTGTACACCGACACCATCAAGACCCACTACTTGCCATGGCGGGCGATCTACGAGTACGGCCCGGGGACGAAGCTCCCAGATGACGCCATTACCGAGGAGGACGAGAACTAGGGACGGGAGACCGGGGACCGACGACGGGAATTACCTATCGTCAGTCGTCTGCCGTCCATGGTCTGTCGTCCGTCCCCCGTCCTCGGTCTTCGGTCTTCCCATGCTACAATCCCCACAAAGGAGCCTCGGATGATCAGCCCAGACCTATTGGAGATCCTGCGCTGCCCGAACTGCGTGCGGGAAAGAGAAGGCATGCTGACACTGATCAAGGACAGTTGGCTCGTCTGCCAGGAATCGGATTGCGGTCGCAAGTACCCGATCCGCGACGATATCCCGGTGATGCTGATCGATGAGGGGGACAAGTGGGTCTCCGTGGCGGTTGAAGACCTCCCCATACCACCGCCCGGTGATTGAGACAAGGAGTGGTCGAGCTCGAGCGGCTGATTGGCGACCTGACCTCCGACGATGACGGGCTGGCTGAGGCCGCCGTGGAAGGCCTGGCCGCCCTCGGTTACGAAGCGCTTACCCCTCTGACGGACCTGCTCGATTCACAAAAGACCGATGATCGTTGGTGGGCCGTGCGGGCACTTGCCGCGCAGGATCACCCTGCAGTGCCGCGCTTGTTGCTCGCGGTGATCGCCGATGACAGCCCGGACGTTCGCCAGGCTGCCATTCTCGGCTTACGCTTGCGCCCTTGTGTGGAGGCGATCCCTGCCCTGGCGACCGCGTTGGAAGACGTCGACCGGTTGACGGCCCACCTGGCCTCCGACGCCCTGGCGGCGTGCGGCAGCCGGGCCGTGGAGAGTCTCAGCTACGCGCTGCGCTCATCCAATTCCTCCGTCCGCATCGAGGCCGCGCGTGCTTTGGCTGAGATCGATGACCCGGCGGTCGTTCCGCAGCTCTTCCACGCTCTCGATGACGCCTCCGTCACCGTCAACTTCTGGGCGGAGCGCGGGCTTGAGATGCGCGGCGTCGGGATGACCTTCTTCAACCCCTGACGATCACATCGTCAGGGCCCACACTACCCAGAGCAACACCATCCCCAGACACAGTCCGAGTTTCACGACAAACGACACGCCGTAGCCTGCGCCCGCCCCGAAGACGGCCCTGAGCGCCAGACGGCTGTCTTTCAGACGCAAGTATTCGACCAGAAAAGTCCCCAGCAGCAATCCGACGAAGCCGCCGAGAGGGCTGAAGAATACCAAACCGATGGCACCAAGGGCGAAGCCTGCCAGGATCCCCCAGAAGGAGGCCCCGCCGGCGCGTGCGCCTGCCCCGCTAACCCACAACTCGGTCAGGAAACCCAGGACAGCCAGAAGCGTCATGGCGGCGAACAGCCAGGGACCCCACGCGCCCCAGCCGACCGCCAGACCGTACACCAGCCCGGCGCCCCAGATCAGGATCACGTCGGGCAGGATAGGGATCACGCTTCCCACAACCCCGGCGACCATCGCCAGCGCGACGAGGAAGGTGATCAGGGCCTGGCTCACGCCTGCCCCCCCGGTCGGATGACTTCCAGCCCACCCATCCGCGGCCGCAACACCTCAGGCACGATCACGCTCCCGTCGGCCTGTTGGTAGTTCTCCAGGATTGCGATGACCGTCCGGGGCAGGGCCAGACCCGATCCGTTGAGCGTGTGCAGGAACTCCGGCTTGGCCTCGGATGACGGCCGATAGCGCAAATTGGCTCGTCGCGCCTGAAACGCTTCGCAGTTGCTGCACGAGCTGACCTCCAACCATTCCCCGCTCCCGGGAGCCCACATCTCGACATCGTACTTTTTGGCCGCCACGAAACCCAGATCACCGGTGACCATCTGGACCACTCGGTGCGGGATCTTCAAGGCCCGGCACACATCCTCGGCGTTGTCCAGCAGGTTCTCCAGCTCGTCGTAGGATGTTTCGGGCGTTGTGAACTTGTACATCTCGACCTTGTCGAACTGGTGCCCGCGTTTCAGCCCGCGCACATCGCGCCCGGCCGAGAACTTCTCACGGCGGAAGCACGGCGTGTAAGCGACATACTCCTTCGGCAGCTCATCGACCTCGAGGATTTCGTCGCGATGGAGGTTAGTCAGGGGAATCTCGGCCGTGCCGACCAGCCACAAATCGTCCTCGGCGTCGTGATAAATGTTGTCGATGAATTTCGGCAGCTGACCCGCCCCCCACATGCATTCCTCTTTGACCACGAATGGCGGATAGACCTCGGTGTAGCCGTGTTGGTTCACATGCAGGTCCAGCATCCAGTCGATCAGGGCCCGCTCCAGGCGCGCCCCGACGCCGAACAGTACGTAAAAGCGGCTTCCCGAAAGTTTGACCCCGCGCTCGAAATCGATCAGCCCCAGGCTGGGGCCGAGATCCCAGTGCGGCTGCGGCACGAACCCGAGGGTCTCGGCCGTCTTGGGCTCTCCCTCCTGACGAAGGACGATGTTCTGGCTCTCATCTTCCCCAACCGGGACACTGGCGTGCGGCAAATTGGGGACGTTGTACATAGCGTGTTCGAGGCGCGCCTCGACCTCGCGCAGCCTCTCTTCTAGATCCCCGATTTCAGCATTGACACCGCGCATCTCGGCGATCAAGGGTTCTCGCTGAGTCTGCTCCTTCATCTGTCCGATCTCCGTCGAGACCGTGTTCCGCCGATGGCGCAAGCCCTCCACCCGCTGGAGGAGCTCGCGGCGTTCCTCATCCAGCTTGAGGATGTCGTCGATCGGCGCCTGCGCGTTCAGCTTGCGCATGGCCTCCCTGACGGCATCCGGATGCTCTCGAATGAGACGCAAATCCAACATCCTGCACCTCCCGCCGACAAAATAGCGCCCCCTCATCCGCAGGACGAGGGGGCGCCCGTGGTGCCACCTGCTTTCGCCCCTGAGTGCAGTCGAAGGGGCCTTGTTCCGCGCTATCGGGCGTACCCGGCTCCCTTACGGTGTGTTCGCACCCCTACGGGAGCGACGGACCCTTGTCGGGGTCGGCGGAGTGGATTCACCGGCCGGCCTTGCCGCCTTCCACCTTTGGCGGCTCGCTGGTGAGGACGGGCCAGGTTACTTGTCTCCGCGCACGTCTTGTCGGATGCAGCAGCATCCATCAGTTGCACTCGATTATACAGGCCCAGATGGGGCCGTCAAGGGAAGGGATACCGGCGGTGAGTTCCATGCTCTCGCTGGCTCCGCAGTGCCTTCGGGGCTTGGTCCGGGTTCAGACCATGTCGCGGGCTTCGAGCATCCGCTGGCTCAGCACTTCGCGCTCCACATCGCAGCCACGCAGGCCATTCGGCGGTTCCTGGCTTCTTCGACGCCGAGTCCAACACACATCATCCTGGATGAGGCCTCCCAGGGCCTGGTGGACGAGTACATGGTGAGGACTGTGGTGAAGATGCTCTCGACGCTGCCAGCCTTCGGCGTAACGCTGCATCTTGCGTTCGAGGATGCTAACGCACTGGTGAAAGCCGATCGGTTCGGGCAGTCTGGCGGGTGTGGCGCTCAGTCGGTGAACACGCTCCTCGGCATCCTGGGCACGTACTGGTTGTTCTTCCAGGCGCCGGCCTCAGGGCATGAGATCGGGGAGCACCTCGAGCTCAGCCGGAAAGAAGTCGGGGCGCTCTCGCGGCTCAACCTGGGGAGGCGGTACTTGTACTGCCCGACCAATAACACCTGCCGCTGCACGTGCTGGTGCCGCCTGCGTGGCTGCCGGCCTTCGGGACCGACATGGCCTCGATGCAGCGGAATCTGGCGGGGGCGATGGAGGCGGCAACCAGCAGTGAGGTTGGTGGCTGATGATGGCCGATTACCTCAGGAGCTTCCTGGGCGTAGCGGCGTGCTTGGCGCTCTCCGCCGGGGGGCAGAGACTATGGAGAAGGGAATGGAGAGTCGCGCGGGGCGGTCGGGCGGTGGCTGGTGGAGCACTCGACCTGGTACAGCCTGAGGCGCATCCCTGCCATCCTCATCTCGACCTGGGAGCTGCTGACGGACGGCGACGCCTCGCGCCCGCCTGAACCGCCTAGAGCCGTTTGGAGGCTGCCATTCAGCTGGATGGAGCACCTCCCTGCCTGTGCCTGCAGGCCAGGCGCATCGCGCCATCTCGGAAAGCCCGGTCCGGGGCCGAAAGTCATGGGCTCTCATCTGACCCCCTAGCAAACTTGCGGGGAAGGTGAATGAAGTCGGGGCTCAATGAGGTAGTTGACTTGGGGCGCCGGATGGCGACCGAAGGCGACGGAAGGGAGGTCTTGCATAAACCCGAAGGGGCGATTTAAACCATTTGTCCGCCGTGGGTAGCAGGATGGCGTCGCAGGCAAAGTCGGAGAGTATCGTGCTTCCTTTGTGAAAGTGCTTATAGTTGCTGACGTATATACTGTTGTTGTCATTGAGAGCGTCCCTGACAGGGAGACTGCCGCAACTATGCCTGCCTCGCGGGACTGCCTAGTCGCCACAAGATTCGAACCGGTGATCAATTCCCACAACAATCCCGCTGAACGTAGTCTCACTGAGTTCCGGAGGGCGCAACGGGGCGGAGAAGACAGAGATGTCAGGCCCATAACGGACCACTGCAGTACAGAGAGTGCCAACAGTCCTGAGGGTGGGGTCGTTGGAACGTGCACAAAGTATCCTTGCCTCATCTCCAGACAAGGGCAAGTCTCCAGTGCCTTCCATCTCCGACCAATACCATAGTCCGGAGGGAAAGAAGACCTG
>Ga0209619_10000055_pt1 | contig 55877 bp, 46 predicted proteins | sample Rifsed16ft3_FD_184011 | JGI IMG/M metagenome (GOLD analysis project Ga0209619, IMG submission 184011) | Soil microbial communities from Rifle, Colorado, USA - sediment 16ft 3 (version 2) | ecosystem: Environmental > Terrestrial > Deep subsurface > Rock core/Sediment | place: Rifle, Colorado... | reverse complement strand
TCCTGGGGCTGGAGAAGGTCCCAAGGGTCCGGCTGTTCGCCGGTTAAAGTGGTACATGAGCTGGGTTCAGAACGTCGTGAGACAGTTCGGTCTGTATCCATGGTGGGCGTGGGAGTGTTGAGGGGGGCCGACCTTAGTACGAGAGGACCGGGTCGGACGGACCGCTCGTGTCCCGGCTGTCACGCCAGTGGCAACGCCGGTTAGCGATGTCCGGCAGGGATAACCGCTGAAAGCATCTAAGTGGGAAGCCCGTCCCAAGATGAACACTCCTGGACCGCAAGGTCCCTGAAGGGCCGTGGGAGACCACCACGTTGATAGGCGGCAGGTGTACGGCGCGTAAGCGCTTCAGCCAAGCCGTACTAATCGCCCGTGAAGCTTGATCTCTTCCAACTGACCACTCGCTTTCCGACATTCACGCAACCATCAATTGGTTTTCGGTTATCGGTCGTCAGTGTTCGGTTTTCGTAACCGATCACTGACAACCGACCACCGATAACGGTTTTTGGCTGGTGACTAGTGCGACGGGGCCACACCCGTTCCCATCCCGAACACGGTAGTTAAGCCCGTCAGCGCCGATGGTACTATGCCTGCGAGGGCATGGGAGAGTAGGCCGTTGCCAGCCTCCAGCTTGAAAGCCCGCCTCCGGTTCGCCGGGGCGGGCTTTCACGTTGTTGTCTCCGACTCCCTTCGGAGCAATCCGGGCTTTACCTTCACCGGCGCCGAGCTGCGCCACGGGCGGGTGGTTGCCAAGAAGGGGTGGTTCCATGGAGGATGTCCCATACTGAGCGAGGAATGATGAAGGCCACACTCCTGCTCGCGGCGGTGTGCGGATGCCTCTGCACCGCCACCGCCAACGCGCAACAGGGCGGCCAACCCGCAGCCGACCGTCTCCTAGACTCGCTCCTGGCGCAGATGACCCTGGAGGAGAAGGTCGGCCAGCTGGCCCAATACACCGGGCAATGGGTCCAGGACCATCCAGAAGTCACGGCCGAGCACTTGGCGCTGGTCCGGCAGGGCAGGGTAGGGTCGTTGCTCAATGTGTACGGCGCGGCGTACACCCGCGAAATCCAGCAGATCGCGGTCCGCGAATCGCGGCTGGGCATCCCGCTGCTCTTCGCGCACGACGTCATCCACGGCTTCCGGACCATCTTCCCAGTGCCGTTGGCCCAGGCCGCGAGCTGGGACCCCGAGACGGTTCGGCGCGCGGCCCGGACCGCAGCGGCAGAAGCTGCGGCGCACGGGATTCACTGGACCTTCGCGCCCATGGTGGACATAGCACGGGACCCCCGCTGGGGGAGAGTGGTCGAGGGGGCCGGCGAAGACCCGTTCCTCGGAGCGATGATGGCTACCGCACTGGTCCGCGGCTTCCAGGGGGACAACCTCGAGAACCCGCTCACCATACTCGCCACGGCCAAGCACTTCGTGGCGTACGGCGCCGCCCAAGCGGGCCGGGACTACAACGCGGTAGACATCTCCGAGCGCACGCTCCGGGAGATCTATCTCCCGCCGTTCCACGCGGCCGTGCAGGCGGGCGCATGGTCGGTGATGGGCGGGTTCAACGCGGTCGCTGGCGTCCCCATGCACACTCACCGCCGGCTCCTGCGCGACGTGCTGCGCGGGGAGTGGGGGTTCGGCGGGATCCTGGTGAGCGACTACACGGCGGTCATGGAGCTACAGCAGCACGGCGTCGCTGCCAACGAGGCGGACGCCGCCGCACTTGCGCTCGCGGCCGGAGTGGACGTGGACATGGTGAGCGGCATCTTCCAGCGGGAGCTGCCGGCCCTGGTGCGCACCGACCGGGTACCGGAACAACTGGTGAACGAAGCCGTGCGTCGTGTGCTCCGTGCCAAGGTGGCGCTCGGATTGTTCGATGATCCGTACCGCTACAGCGATGCCGCCCGCGAGCGCGCTTTGACCCTCAGTGCCGAGCACGTGGCGCTGGCACGCGAGTTGGCGCGGAAGTCCATCGTGCTCCTCAAGAACCAGGGCGGCGTGCTCCCGCTTCGCAAAGACCTCGGCACGATCGCGGTGATCGGTCCGCTTGCGGATGACGCTCGCTCCGCGCTGGGGTCGTGGGCGGCCGCGGGGCGTCCCGAGGACGTCCTGACCGTGCTCGGGGGGATCCGCCAAGCTGTGTCGCCCCGGACCCGAGTGGTGCACGTCGAGGGCGCGGAGGTCGGGGGCACGGATACCTCCGGGTTCGCGGAGGCCACTCGAGCCGCCCGGGGCGCGGATGCGGTCGTGCTGGTCGTTGGGGAGCGGGAGGACATGAGCGGCGAGGCGGCCAGCCGCGCCAACATCGACCTTCCGGGGGTTCAAGAGCGGTTGGCCCGGGTCGTGCTCGCCCAGGGGAAACCCACCGTGGTTCTGCTCGCGAACGGCCGCCCGCTTGCCATTCCGTGGCTCGCCGAGCATGCGGCGGCGATTCTCGAGGTTTGGTACCTGGGCGTGCAAATGGGCCCCGCCGTCACCGACGTGCTGTTCGGGGACTACAACCCCGGAGGCAAACTCCCCATCACCTTCCCCCGCGTCTTGGGCCAAGTACCCATCTACTACAGCCACGAGAACACCGGCCGGCCTCCCGGCGACGACAAGTACACCTCGAAGTACCTCGATATCCCGGTCACGCCGCTCTACCCGTTCGGCTACGGCCTGAGCTACACCACGTTCGCGCACCAACGCCTGCGACTCGACCGCAACGTGATCGCAGCCGGGGACACGCTGACCATCACCGTGGATGTGACCAACACCGGCTCGCGAGCGGGGGACGAGGTGACGCAGCTCTACGTGCGGGATGAGGTGGCCAGCGTCGCCCAACCCGTCCGGGTCCTCCGCGGTTTCCAGCGTATTCACCTCGCGCCGGGGGAGACCCGGAGCGTGGTATTCCGGCTCGCGGCGCAGGATCTGGCCTATTGGGGACTCGACCAGAGATGGGTGGTAGAACCCGGTTGGTTCACCGTGTACGTCGGCCCCAACTCCGCCGAGGGGCTGGAGACTCGGTTCCAGTTACGCGTAGGGTCCTTGCAGTAGTGCAACTGCTGGGGCTTAGATGAGCCCATGCTTCGCTGGCGCGAGCGTGCCGATGGTACGGCCCCCTCCGTGTTAGCGGGGTGGGCTTCGTTGGTTGGGGAAGGGCAAAGGGCAAAGGCCTTGCCCTCTCTGGAGCTTCGATGTCTGGGCCCGCCGTCGGTCCGGCGGGCGTCCGTCACCGCCCCCGCGCCTGAGTGACGACCTGGGACGCAACGACTTGTCGCTTTGGCCCATCGGCTTGGCCAGCGCTTGGGCGCCGCCGGGTAGTCTTCGGTCCACCGTGACTCGAACAAGCAGTTCGGAACGGAACCTGAAGATGAGGTGTCCCATGCTCAGAACCGCGCGCCGAGTTGTCTTGGTGTCCTTCGCTCTGCTCGGCTCTGCCGGGTGCAGCGATCGAGCTGTTCCAACAGCAGTCGTTCCGACAGCGCCGGACCCGCCCGTGGCATCGGCCCGTCGCGTGATCGAGGTTGGGCAGCCTGTCAATGGGAGGATCAGCTCGACGGACCCCGTGTGCGGCTTCTCAAATTGGGAGGGGGGATGGGAAGGGCTGTGTAACGCCTTCGACATTACCGTTCCAGCAACCGGCATATTGAGCGCCACGGTACGGTGGGCGGCCGATGCCCCCCCTGGCTCTGTTCCTGAAGACGTCCGCAGGCGACCAAATCGATCTGTCGTGCTGCAATACGCCGGTGGTCATGCAGCTCCCGGTGGACAGCGGCGTGACGTATCGGATCGAGCTGGCTTACGTGGGCAGGCCGGCCAGCTATCCCCAGGTTCCACCGGTCGATTACACTCTCGAAACAGCGTTGCTGCCATTCGAGGCCCAGTCACCCCGAGCGCTGCAGGCCATCGTTTTTGGTGATCCAACGCGCACCCAGCGTCTCTCGCATGCGCGCCTCGAGGTGCTCGACGGTCCATCGGCCGGGACCGTCGCCCGCTTCGATGAGGCGACCGGACTCTATGAGTTCGCGGGCCTTCCCGCCGGATTTGTGCTGATCCTCGCGTCGGCGGACGGATTCACACCGTTGACGGAACGGCTGCCCGTCGGTCTCAGTCTTCCTCGCGAGCTGATGCTGGAGCGGCGCGAAGCATTGCTGGACGCAACCAACACGCTTGCCGGCGTCACCTGGGCGGACGCGTCCGGGCGGAGGTCCGCGTGGAGCGGCGTAAAGGTAGAGATTCTCGACGGTCCGCTCGCCGGGGTTTTCACGTTCACTGACGAGTTCTTCGGCATGTACCACTTGAAAGGTTTGCCACCGGGTCTCATGCAAGTCCGCGCGTCGTCCGAGTGGCTGCAGCCCCAGACACTCGGTGTCGTCGTTTCAGGCAATACCATACTGCACTTCTTCATGCAGCCACGGTGACCGGGCCGTGACGACGGCTTGGTCGCTTTGGCCCATCGGTTGCTCGGACGCACCCCCCTTGTTGGAGCCACAACTGGGCACAACGGGGGCGCTCAGCATCTCAACCGTGACCGCCGGCGGGGAGTTCGACCTCGACGGCTACGTCGTGCTCTTGGATGGCGCGAGCAGTGGCCGCATTGACCTCTCCGCGAGCCTCATGCTCCCGGGCCTTGAGCCCAGCGACCGGAGCGTGGAACTGGCGGATCTCGCCCCCAACTGTTCGGTGACGGGAAGCAGTCACCGGAACGTCCCCGTGGCCGCCGGCAAGATCACGAGCGTCGTTTTCGCGCTCACCTGCACGGCGTCGCCCGAGCTCGGGCGCGTTCGCATCGTATTCACGAGTAACGACCGGTCCGGCACCGCATGGATATACCCGATGCGTGGCGACGGAACCGAGCTCACCATGCTAGCGGAAGGCTTCGGTCCATCGGCTTCGCCCAACGGGACGAAGATCGCGTTCGCCCGCTACGGCGAGTACGATCCGTTTGGGGACTGGTCCGAGGTCGACGTCCACGTGATGGACGCTAACGGGGCGGACGTAGAGCGACTCACGTTTGGGGGCAACGGCTCCGATGCCGAGTGGTCCCCGGACGGGGCCAGGATTGCGTTCAGTGCCGGAACACAGATCTACCTGATGAACGCCGATGGCATTGAGCTCGCTCCCCTTTCCGGGGCTTGGCATCACTACGACCCGGCCTGGTCCCCTGACGGGAGACGCATCGCTCTTACGGCCGAAGACCAGTCCGGCGAAGATCTGCTTCCCGCTATCTGGATCACGAACGCCGACGGCACGGGACTCGCTCCGCTTACGACTCTCCCGAGTGCCGGTCCGGTATGGTCGCCTGACGGGAGCAAGATCGCGTTCACGGGCAACGACAACGGTCGCAGGCAGCTTTATGTCATGAATGCCGACGGCTCGGGGGTAGTCCCCCTCACCACGCCCATGGACGCGCGTCCCGGCGCGTGGTCCCCAGACGGAGCGAGGATCGCGTTCACGGGAAACCAGCTCGGCAACAGCGACCTCTACCTGATGGACCCTGACGGTACCGGCATCGTGCGCCTCACCGCCGACCCCAGCTATCAGGGCCAACCCGCGTTCTGGCCAGACGGGAGAGCGGCCGCTCAACGCAGCCGATGAGCTCTGGAGCTGACAACGGCGGCGCTGGGCGGCACGGATGATCGGTGACATTCCCCCACCGCATCGCTCTCCCCCCCTTGTCAGTCCCCGCTTGGACCTCATCTTGATGTTCCATGGGCATCCCCTCCCTGGAGCTTCGATGCCTAGGTCCGCCGTCCGCCCGGGTCAACGGTCTGGAGCCGCCCCCCGAAGTGTTGTGGCGAAAGCACTTTGCGCTCCTCACCTATCTGGCGTTGTCCCCGGATGGCAGTCGTATGCGCAACCACCTGGTAGGCCTCCTTTGGCCCGAGAGCCCTGAGGAAAAAGCCCGGCGGTCGCTCAACGAGGCCGTCCGGACTCTTCGGCTGGCTCTGGGGAACGAACGCCTCGTTGGCCGGGGCGAGACCATCCAGCTCAATCCTCAGGAGCTGCAGGTGGACGCCCGGGACTTCGAGTCCCTCTGCGCGGACGGGCAAGTGCGGGCCCTGGATCTGCTCCGGGGCGATTTCCTCGAAGGATTCCACATTGACCAGGCACCGGCCTTCGACGCGTGGATGGAGACCGAGCGCGGCCGGATTCGCGAGTTGGCCGTCCGGCTCGTGCTCGCTCGGGCGGAAGAGCAACTTGCCGTCACCCGATACATCGAAGCGCTGGCCCTCGCCCGTCGCGCGCTGGTGCTGAACCCGTACGCCGAGCCGGCTGTGTCACTCGGCATGCGTAGTGCCGCCCTCGAGGGGGACACCGCCGGCGCCTTGGCCCTGTACCACGAGTTCGCCCAACGCCTGGAGCGCGATCTCGGTGAGCAGCCGAGCGCCGTCATCAGCGCCCTCGCGGCACGGATTCGCGAGGGCAAATGGCAGCGGACCCGACCAGGTCGCTCCGGCCTCGAGCCTCCGCTGGTGGGGCGGCGCGACGCGCACGCCCGGCTCTTTGCCGCCCTCGAACGCCTGCCGAGGGAGGGACCGGCCTATGTGGTGATCGCCGGCGACCCGGGGTCCGGACGGACTCGACTGCTCCAGGCCAGCGCCGAACGGCTGAGCCTGGCGGGAGCCGTGGTAGCCAGCGCCCGGATTCTCGAAAGCGACCACGACGCTCCCTGGAGCACGTTGCGCGCCCTGATGCGGGGTGGGCTGTTGGAGGCGCCGGGCATGGCGGCCACGGACCCTCTCGCCTTGCGCATGCTGGCCGGAATCGTCCCGGACCTGGCCAGTAGGGTGGAACCGCTGGCCCCGAACGACGCGGCCCAGGTCGCCGACGCGGTCGCGGCCCTCCTTAAGGCCGTGACCGAGGAACGGCCCGTGGGGCTCCTGATCGACGATGCGCAGTGGGCAGACGGACCCACTCTCGCCGTCCTGAGGGCCGTGGGGTCGCGCGCCCGGGACGCTCCAATCACGGTCGTGCTGACCGTCGCGACCGGTGAGGAACCGTCGGCCGAGTTACGAGCGCTTCTGGCGAGCATCGGCCGGGAGATCCTGGGTGCCGAAGTCCGCCTCGAACCATTCACGACGGAGGAAATCGTAGCGCTGACCGAGGCGATGGCGCCGTGGTGCACGGGAGCGGTCGAGCGCGAGCGGCTGGCACGCCGGGTCCTGCACGAGTCCGGCGGCAACCCGTTTCTCGCGGCGACGCTGCTTCGCGACCTCGGGCAGACCGCCTCGCAGCGGGAGGGCCTCCTGGCGTGGCCCGATGCGGGCTCAACCTACGAGGCGACCCTCCCGATCACCCTCCCGGGCGTGGTGCGGAGCGTGCTCGTGGCGCGCGTAATGAGGTTGGACCCTGACAGTGTGGCCGTCTTGCGGGTGGCAAGCGTCGCCGGGGGCGTCCTGGATCCGTCCTTGATTGCCGAAGTGTCGGGGCTGGGACGCCCCAGGGTTGACGCCGCTTTCGATCGCCTGGAACGGGAGCGGTTCGTGGTGCTGGACGGAGATCGGTACGCGTTCCACGGGCGCCTGCTGCCGGCGGTGATCGAGAGGGAGTGCATGCAAGCCGGAGGCCGGCGCCGCCTTCGTGAGCAGTATGTCTCCGTGCTCCACGGACGCGATGACATCGGCCTGCAGCTGTTGCGCGCCCGACTCATGGCCGTCGAGCGTCATCCCGAGGCGTTTCAGGCCGCGCTGTGCGTGGCGAAGCGTGCGGCGGCGCTCGGAGCCACGCGGACCGCGGAAGCCGCCAGCCGGATCGCCGAGCGGGCCGCCGGGACGGACGGCGAACGCCTGGCGGCGCTGGCGTCGTTGCGACAACGGGCCACCGGGCGGCCCTCCGCGGACCAGCCTAACCACACGTGAGGCAATGTCTTGGCCGTCGGGGCGCACCACTTGGCCACCACTTGGGCGGCCCGACGCATTTTCTGCGCTGTATGGTAGACCTGGGCGAGGACAGTGAGGCGAGGACAGCGGCCGGCACCGCGGGAGGGGAATCGATGACCTTGAGGACATCCTCCGCCATTCGCCGGTTGGGAGGCCCCGTAGCACGGCTCGGTCTGGGCCTGCCGGTGGCGGTGTACCTCACCGCCTGTCTGCTCCCGAGCGAGCCCCCGGACGCCGAGCTGATCCAATTCCGGCTGAACTTCGACCTTCCGCTTCGCATCGCCGTGAACGGGAGCGCCCAACCCGTCATCCCGCTCATCCGAAACGGCCAGGCCATGAAGGCCCCTCCTGGGTACCGCCTGGTGACCGACAACCCGGACGTGGTGCAGGTGGATTCCACCGGCCGGCGCCTGTGGGGCGTGGGCCGTGGCACTACGTCGGTGCGGGCGGTGGTGGCGACGGCCATCGGGGCGCGGGACACCGTGTTCCCGGTGCAGGTCGTGGTGTCGAGCGTCCTCGTGTCCTCATCCCAGGACCCCGGATACGCGGGATACGCAAACTACGTGACCCTAACGCGACTGGGCCAGACGCACCAGTTCCGGGCCGCAGCGCTCGATGCCCACGGCGCGGAGGTCCCCAACGTGCCCTTCACCTGGTCCAGTGACGATTCGTTGGTCGCGAAGCTAGTGAGCCCGGGGATGGTGGAGGCGGTTGACGAAGGGTACGCCCGGATCTGGGCCGAGGTGGATGGCGTCGGGGGCCTGGGTCTTGTCACGGTGCTGCAAGACGCCGAGGCGGTGAGGGTGGCGCCGGAACTCGACACGTTACGTACGGTCGGGCGATCCATCAGCTATCTCGCCCTGGTCCTGGACTCGGCCAACCGGGTCATCAGCGGGGCCAAGCCGTGGTGGAGCAGCAGTGATACCGGTGTGGCCCGGGTTAGCCGTCTTGGCGTGGCCACCGCGACGGGCCCGGGCACCGCCAAGATCATCGCGCGGGTGGGCGGCGCGGCCGACACCGTCACGCTGGTCGTGGCCCAGGTGGCTCGCTTCTTGTTTGTCTCCCCGGCCCTTCAGACGATCACGGCCCTCGCGGATACCGCCCGATTCACCGCCGAGGCGAGGGACAGCCTAGGCTCCCTCATGCCCAATCCCAGTGTCACCTGGGCGGTGGACGATACCAGCATCGCGGCCGTGGCCCCGTCCGGACTGGTGACCGCGCGGAGGAACGGAGCGGTCATCGTCACCGCCACCACCGCCCGGCAATCCGCCTTCGCCGCGGTGGCGGTGCGTCAGGAGTTGGCCCGGGCGCGGATCGTGGAGGACAGCCTCGCGCTCACCGGAGAGGGGTCGACTGGCCGGCTCCACGTCGAGGGCCGGGATAAGAACGGATATGTCATACCGAACGTAGATCCAAAGGCGTTCGCCTGGAGCAGCAAGTCCGCCTTTGTTGCAACGGTTGATTCCACCGGGGTGGTCACCGCTCACGGGGACGGTAGATCCTGGGTCGCGGCATCCGCCGCAGCCCTGAAGGGCGCAACCGACACGGCCATCGTCACCGTCAGCGGCGCTCCGCAAGAGCTGATCGCGTTCACGTCACCGAAGGGGATCGAGGTGATACGGGGCGATGGCGCGAATCGCTCGCTCTTGATACCGGCGACGGCCGGGCCGGCGTGGTCACCCGATGGCGCTCGACTCGCCTTCGAGCGGTCGGTGAGCAGCGACCGTTCCGACATCTACACCGCTTGGGCCGACGGCTCCGACACCGTGAACGTCACCCAGCATTTCAGTTTGAACGGGCAGGCCGCGTGGTCGCCTGATGGATCCAGGATCGCCTTCTGGAGCAATCGGGCGCTGGGCGGCGGCATCTATGTGATGAACGCCGACGGCTCCAATGTGACGCTCCTCAGGGGGGCCGTGGCGGACAACCCCTACCTGTACTCCCCGAATCATCCCACGTGGTCGCCAGACGGAACCCGGCTCGCGTTCGATCAGGCCTGCAACGTCCATGTGATTAGCGCGGACGGCAGTGGACTCCTGACCCTGACCAGCAGCGCCGCGGGCCAATGCAGTTACGCGCCGGCCTGGTCGCCGGACGGCTCACAGCTGGCGTTCGTCAGCAACCGTGACGGGACCCAGGCCATCTGGGTGATGAACGTTGACGGCTCCGGCGCCACCAACCTGAGCAGCGCGTTTACCGCGACCACGCCGAGCGACGGCTCACCGCCTGCCTGGTCACCGCTGGGGTCGCGGATCGTCTTCGCCGCCGCCGTCCTGACCAACTGCTACGACTACTACTACGGTTCCTACGAGTGCCTGGGGCCGTCGCATCTCTGGGTGGTGAGCCGGGATGGCACGGCATTCACGCAGCTTACCAATGGCGAGAGGGAAGGAGGGCGTCCCTCCTGGCGCGCCGCCGCCCCACTGCAAGCCCCGCAAGGGCCGTCGCGCAGGCAGCCATGACGTCGCTACCGATGCTGGCACCGTCATGAGCCTGGTCGTATCGTATTCGACGATGCTCTGTGCGAGTTGCGCGAGCCCGGTCCCCGAAGACGGCCGCTTCTGCACCAACTGCGGTGCCGACGTGCCGGATCCGTTGTCCGCCGGGCCCTCAACGCTCGACGCCGTGGGCGTCGCCACGTTGACCCGTCTGCTCCGGCAGGAGACGGCCGGCGAGTACGAAATCGAGCGGGAGATCGGGCGCGGCGGGATGGGCGTCGTGTACCTCGCGACTGAAATCCAGCTCCGGCGTCGCGTCGCCATCAAGGTGCTGCCGCCGGCGCGCGCCTTCGGCGAGCGCGCCATCCAGCGCTTCCAGCGCGAGGCCCGCACCGCGGCGGCGCTCGACCATCCCAACATCATTCCCATCCACCGCGTCAGCTCCGGTGGGGACTTGATGTGGTATTCCATGAAGCTGCTGAGCGGCAGGAGCCTCGACACGGTGCTCAAGGAGAAGGAGCGCCTCACCTTCGAGGAAACCGTCGCCATCGTGGATCAGGTGGCGGACGCGCTCGAGTACGCCCATCAGCACGGCGTCATCCACCGCGACGTCAAGCCCGGAAACATCATGCTCGACGAACGCGGCCGGGTCACGGTCACCGACTTCGGCATCGCGAAGGAGATCCAGGACGTTTCGGTCACGGTGTCCGGCGGGCTCCTCGGCACACCGTACTACATGTCGCCCGAGCAGTACCTTGGCGCCGACGTCTCCGGGGCCGCGGATCAGTACTCCCTCGGCGTGGTGGCGTACCAGTGCGTCGCCGGCACGCTGCCGTTCGAGGCGACCTCGGCGTACGAGCTGCTTCACAAGCACACGGAGCTGCTGCCGCCGCCGCTCGCCGAGCTGCGCCCCGGCCTGCCCGAGCAGGTCTATGAGGCCATCCAACGGGCGATGGCCAAGCGACCAGAAGACCGGTTTCCGGCGGTGACGGATTTCGCCAACGCCGTCGCGGGACGCGTAACCGCGGGCGCGGGGCCCCGCCGTGCCGTGCCTCGCCGGAGCAGGGCGTTCACCTGGAGCGCAGCCGCGGCCCTGGCAGCCGTGGCGCTGTACGCCGGGGTGGCGGTCCTGGGACGGGGCGCTGGTGAGCCCCAACCCGGGCGCGAAGCGGCCGGCGAGCAGCCGCGGCTGCTCGTCCCATCGGCCGTCGAGCGCGCGTCCTCTCCGGCGGGTCAACCGGCCGAGGCGCCTGCGCCCGGCCCCGGGGCCCCGGCGGTCCAGGCGCCCACGGCCATCCTCATTGTCCGCCTGACGGGCGGTTGGGCGCGGATCTACCTGGACGGCGAGTTTCGTGGCGAGCGTCCCGTGCATCGTGAGGAGTTGCCGCCGGGCACGCACACTCTGCGGCTCGAGCGGCCCGGATTCGTCCCGGCAGACACCACCTTCACCCTCCACGCAGGCCAGAACGTGATCGAGATCCAAATGCTGCGGGTAACCCCATGAGAAAGCTCCTGGCGCTGATGGCCCTCGCCGCCGCGCCGGCGTGGGCGCAAACCGGTCGCCGAGCCCTGGAGGCGGGCACCGAGCGCTATCAGCTCGCCGACTATCAGGGCGCGGTACCGCTTCTCAGCGCGGGGCTCGATCCCGCCGCCGGGCTGGACGATCTCTGGATGCGCGGCGTCCAGCGCCTGGCCGACGTGCTGCTGGTCTTGCGGCAGGATTCCCTGGCGGCGACCTGGCTCCGGTGGGCGGTGCGGCTGGCCCCGGACTTCGACGTGGACGAGGAAGTCATGCCTCCCGCCGTGGCCCGCGCGGGCCGCGCCGCGCGAGCCTTCGTGGAGGCCACGCCGCCCGACCGGTTCGGCACCGTGACCACGTTCCAGTGGGGCGCGGCGCCGCGGCCCGCGGCCGAGGGCACCATTCGCCTGGCGCCGGCGGATGTGCCCCTGTCGGCGCGCATCGGCTCGGATCAGTTCCTGCGGGGCGCGGAATCGCGCCGCCTCCCGCCGGGCAGCTACCAGGTGGTGGTTTCTGCACCCGGGTACCTGCCGTCTCGCCTCACAGTGGAAGTGCTGCCCGGAGTCGCCACGATCGTGGGCGTCTCGTTGCTCCCCGAGACCGCGGGCTTCCTGTACGTCACGGCGCGCCCATGGGCAGTTCTGTCCATCAACGGCGAGTGGATCGGTTACACCCCCACGGCGGGGCATCGCCTGGCTCCCCTAAACCACGTCCTGCACCTCGAGCGACCCACGGGCGAGGCCACCGACGTTCCGATCGCCGTTCCCGACCGTGGGCACGTCCGGGTGTCGTGGGTGACCAAGCGCGACACCACCGGGGACCCGCGCATTGACGGCGCGCTGGCCGCACTCGACTCGGCTCAGACCGAACGCGGTGTCGAGCTCCTGCGGAGCCTGCTCGGCGCCCAGCCACCTCTGACCACCGGGAGGACGATCGCGCTCGCGCGGTTGGCGGAGGCAACCTGGTCCCTGGGTGAGAAGGACTCGGCGCGCGCTCACCTGCGGCAATTGGTCCAGACCGATCCCTTCTACCTGCCGCCCGCCGACGCCTTCAACCCCGAGCTCCGGGCGGCGTACTGGGCGGTCCGGCGGGAGACCCCGGCCGTCGCCATCCGGGCTCCGCGCGACACGGTGCTGGACCCCACCAGCATTGTCCGCCGGCTTTCGCAGCCCAGCGCGGGGCTGGCCCTGCCGCTCGAAGTGGCGGTCGGCCAGCCGGGCGTGGTTCGAATCTTCCTGCGTTTCAGCGACCCGCGGCCTCACGACTCGCTCCTCACGGTGTTCGCCGTGGACAGCGTCGCCGGTACGAGTGTGCAGCTGGTTACCGCCGACGGCAGCGGGTTGACGCCCGGCGCCTATACGCTCGAGGGGGAAGTCGCCACCTCAGGCGGGAGCGCCAGAGATCTGTTGCAGCTGGCGGTGGAACGTCTCCCGGTTGACACGGCGGCTCACCTGCCGCCGATCCCGCGTGACGAATTGGAGCCCGAGACCGAAAAGACGCCGCCGCCGCCCCGGACCATCCTCCGGAGCCTCGCGCTCGGCGTGCTGGCCATGATCGTCCCCATGGCGCTCAACGACGCCGATCTCAGCGGGCGGTGGATCCCGGCGCCGGCCGGCCTCATCGGCGGCTCGGTGGCGCTGGCAAGCATCGTCTCCAGCTTGCCCGAGGCGCCGATTCCCGAGAACATCCGCGCCAACGGGTGGCGGCGTACGCGATGGGAAGAGCAAAACCGGCGCATCGCGGCGGAGAACGGCGTGCGGTTGCGGCGCGCGGCGATACGAATCCGGACCACGAGAGTCCCATGACTAGGATCCCGGGCGCCATCCGATCCGTGTCAGCGCTGGCGAGCCTGCTCATGCCGAGCGCCGCGCTCCACGCCCAGGTCGTCTCGGCCCGCGCCGTGGTCACGGCCCCGAAGAGCAGCGTGCGTTTCGCCGACGTGGTGGAACGGTCAAACGGCGTTTTGGCCGGGCTGGAGGTGAGACTCCAGGCCGGCCGGCTCACCCTGTCGGGAAGCGGCACGCGGGGCCGGCTAACGCCGGAGAACAGCCCCATCGCTCGGACCCTGGGCGAGGTGTCCCTGGCCGGCCGCTATGACGTCCTCTCGTGGTTGGGCGCCGAGACCCGCTACGTCGTGCGCGCCGCGAAATCCGCGGCGGGGTATCAGCGCTGGGAGGTCTTCGGCCTGGGAGCCCGGGTCTTGCGGGAACTGGGGGGGCCCGGGGTGCGTGCCTCCGCTGGCCTGGTCTATTCCCCCGTGGCCCACGTGACAGCCATCGAAGACCCCACGCTTGCGTTGAGCGCCGACGTGGGAATCTCCCTGGCCCCGGAGGCGTTCCCGCTCCTGATCGGCCTCAACTATCGAACCGAGCGGTACCGCTTCCCGAGCGCCGCGGGTCGCTCCGAGCAGTTCGAAGCGTTGACACTGGTGGTGGGCCTCGGTGTGCGACGGCAGCGGGGCCGGTGGACGCTCCGGGGCGTCCGCTGAGACGCCTCATCCGACGCCGGGACACGGGCCGTGAGCGCCCCTCAGCGGATTGAGCCTTGCAGGGCCGGGGCAGGTTGGGTGGCTGCGCTGAGCGCCACCCTGCTCGCCTGCTCTCGCGAGCCCACGCCTCTCGAAACACCCGAGCTCCCGGTCATCCTTCGCACGTCCGCCGCGGCCAACACCGGCAACGTGCTGAGCCTCATCCTCACGGTCGCGGTCAGGGGAGCCGACAGCGCGGCGGCGCGGTTTCACGTGAGCGGCCAGGCTGGTGACAGCGTGACCCCGGCTGCGGCGGTGCAGGGCGACTCCGCCGTCATTCCGGTCCTCGGGCTGTTACCCGGCAGCCGGTATTCGCTTCGCGTGGTGGCGTACGGTCAGGGCGACAGCACCATTGGCGACGCCATCGAAGTCGGTACCGGTGACCTGCCGGGTGACCTGCCGCACTACACAGCGGGCGGTTCCGATCCCTCGCCCGGTTTCGTGGTCTTTGCGGCGGGGGCTTACGGCCTGGTCATAGACAACACCGGCCGCGTGGTGTGGTATCACCGCTTCCCCAACGGCCCCGGCCTCAACTTCATGGCACTACCGAACGGGCGGTACCTGGCGCATCCGCCCACCCCCGACACCACGGACATCGAGCCGTTCATCGAGCTTGATCCGCTGGGGAAGGTCACCCGGGCCCTCGGCTGCGCCGGTGGCCTACCGTCCCGCTTCCACGACTTGATCAGCGAGCCGAATGGCGGCTATTGGATCATGTGCGACGAGACCCGGGTGATGGACTTGAGCGCCGTGGGCGGCGCCGCCTCCGCCCGCGTGACCGGGACGGTGGTGCAGCACGTGACGCCCAGCGGGGTGCTCGCCTTCCAGTGGAGCCCCTTCGACCACTTCGCCATCACCGACCTCGACGCCGCGAGCCGCACGGGCTCCACGGTCAACTGGACGCACGGGAACTCCATTGACCTCACGCCGAACGGCGACTTGTTGATCTCCTTCCGCAGCTTGAGTGAGGTCACCAAGATCCGCACCGCCACCGGGGAGGTGGTGTGGCGGATGGGCGGCCTGGCCAACCAGTTCACCTTCCTCGACACGCCGGTGCCGCCTTTCTCGCGGCAGCACAGCCTGCGGCTCACCGGGTCCGGCCTGCTCCTTCTGCTGGACAACCTGGGCACACCGGGTGAGTCCCGGGCCAAGCGGTTCCTAGTGGACGAAGGCGCCCGCACGGCTCGCTTGGTACAGTCGTACAGTTCCTCACCGGCCGTGGTCACCAGCCTCGGGGGAACGGTCCAGGACCTACTGGGTGGCCGCACGCTGGTTTCGTTCGGGACGGCCGGCCGGGTGGAGGAGTTCGACGCGTCGGGACGGCTGGTATGGCAGATCGAAGGAAACGCCGGCTACGTGTTCCGGGCCCAGCGGATTGGCTCGCTCTACCACCCCGGAGTCGGTACGGCGCGGTGATTGGAGCGTTGAGGAAGTCGCTTTAACCCATCTATTGCACCGTCGTGCAAGAGACCGCGTCAGCGACGCCTGGCAATTGGACATTGCACATCGGACATAGGATATTTGGTCGGCCCCACGCGGAGGGACGAATGAGCCTGGCGCCCGACCTGCTTGAAATCCTCGTCTGCCCCAAGTGCAAGGGCGACCTCGAATACCACCCCCAGCCCAAGGAAGAGCTCGTCTGCCACGCCTGCCGCCTCATCTACGCGGTCGAGGACGATATCCCGATCATGCTCATTGATGAGGCGAAGCCGTTCTAGGGTCGCCCTGATCGTCGCCGGCCTCGGCCTCACCAGCCCGCTGGCAGGTCAGACACCCAAAGAGGTCACCGACGGCGGCGCCACATTCTTGCTGATCGCGGTCGGCGCACGCCCTACCGCGCTCGGCCAGGCGGGCATCGCCGACGCCCACACCGCCGACGCCGCGTTCTGGAACCCCGCCGGCCTCGCGCTGATGCCGAACAGCGAGATCGCCATCCACCACGCGGCCACCTTCGCGTCCAACAACACGGTGCTGTCGGGATACCTGGCTTCTTCAGCCGCCGGCGTGGTCGGCCTCGCCGCGTACCTGGTCGACTACGGATCCCAGGACATCGTCCCGGGGCCCAACCAGCTGCCCACCGGCAAGATCTCGCCCCGTAACGTCGAGCTGGTCGCGTCCTACGCCACGTCGCTCAGCCGACGGTTGACGTTCGGGGTCAATTACAAGCTCATCCAGCTCCGGAACGACTGCTCCGGCGATTGCGGAGCCTTCCGGCCCATCGTGGGCACCACCCACGGCGTGGACGTCGGGGTGCAGTACGGGGCCGAGAAACCACAGGGCCTCCGGATTGGCCTGGCCCTCCGCCATGCCGGGTTCGACCTCCAACTGGAGAACGCCGGCCAGGCCGATCCCCTCCCGACACGACTCGCGGTCGGCGCCGGCTACCGCGCGGACCTCCCTCAAGCGCCCGGGGCCGCTCCCTCCTTCGCCCGCGTGCTGGTCGCGGTCGAGAATCCCTGCTGTGGAAGCCTCAGGCCCGACCTGCGGGTGGGGGCCGAGCTCGGCTACGGGGATCTGGTCCGCTTGCGCGGCGGCTACGCCTTTCTCCGCTCCGAGTCGAGCGGACCCTCGCTCGGCGCCGGCGTGCAGTTCGACCGGCTGGTGGTTGACTTCGCCCGGGTCTTCTTCACCAGCGGCAACCTCGACGAACCGGTGTACCTGACGCTGCGGGTGCTGCTGTGAGCCGCCGCATCGGCCGGTACCTCATCTGGACGGCGGTTGCCGGCTCCCTGGTGGCCACTGCCTCGCGGGCACAGGACCCACCACCCCTCAACGGCACCCCGCCTCCCGGATCTCTGTGGCACTTTCTCAGCGACTCGTCACGCGCCCGGTGGGTTCGGCCCGCCGCATCGCTGGTGCTTCCGGGCACCGGCCAGCTGCTGGGAGGCTCGGAGCGCGGCGCGCTGTACCTGGTGGCAGAAGCACTACTCCTCACCCGGTTCCTCTCCCTGCAGCACGACGGCACGCGGGGCGCCGAGCATTACCGGGATCTCGCGTTCAGCGTGGCGCGCGGGGCCTTCTCCCCGGGAGCCCGAGATACGGCGTTCGAGTATTTCGAGGCCATGGCGAAGTATATCGAGAGCGGCCCGTTCGACATTGACCCCGGACCGGATCTGGTGCCGCCGTGGGACGAGCGCACGTTCAATGGGAGAATCTGGCTGCTGGCACGTCAGACCTTCTTCGCCGACCCCGACTCGATCCCTGCTCCCAACTCTGTGGAGTACCTCCAGGCACTGGATTTCTATCGCCGCCGAGCCGTGGGGCCGGATTTCCGTTGGTCCTGGCGGGGCGCGGCGCTGGAGCAGGACCTCTATCGTCAGACGATTCGATCCAGCGACCAGGCGTTCCGCCGCGCCCGGGATCAACTGGGCCTTCTCCTGGCGAACCACCTGCTGAGCGCCATCGACGCGTTGATCACCACACGCGTGCGGGGCAGGACTCGCCTGCAAGACATCTCTGGCGGGGTCCGGCTCGGGCGGGCATTGCTCGGCCCCCATCCGCCTCTCCTGGTCACGCTTCGGGTGCGTTTCTAGACCCGGAGTTCCCGGTTCTCGGTTGACCATTCAAGCTCACCATTCGACATTCCACCGTTCATTTGACTTCTCCGATGGCCAAACCTAAGTTTTGCCGGCTATTACAATTACAAGAGGAGACCGGTGCGGGCTCGTCCCACGGTCCTGTACTACTCTCCCGCCGAGCACCCCGCCACCGACTTGTTAAAGGCCTGGCTCGACGGACGAGAGTTGCCGCTCATCCACCTACGGGACCGTTCGTCGGTCGAAACGACGGCCCGGCGTAGACTCCCCGTTCTGATCGTGATCGACTCCGACGCCGCGGGCGCGGAGGCCATCACGCTGTGCCGCAACCTGAAGAGCGATTCGTATACGGCCATCGTGCCGCTGGCGCTCTTGTCGGGACGGCACGCCGCGGAGACCGTACGGCAATGGTTCGAGGCCGGGGCGGACGAGGTCATCACGCCGGTGTTCGAGCCGGCGGAACAGCGGAGTCGTCTCGAGGCCCTGCTGCAGCGCACCGAACGCACGGTAGGGGTGCACCCGTCCACCCGCCTGCCCGGTACCACGGAGATCGAGCGCGAAATCAAGCGTCGGCTGGATGTTGACGAGCTGTTCGCGGTGTGCTACGCGGACATCGACCACTTCAAGGAATTCAACGACCGTTACAGCTACAACGACGGCGATCGCGTCATCTATATTCTCTCGCAGATCTTGCGGGACGTGGTCAAGGGACTGTGCCCCAAGACCGGATTCGTGGGCCACATCGGCGGCGACGATTTCATCTTCATCGTGCCCATCGCGGACGTGCCAGACGTGTGCACTGAGATCATCTCCGTGTTCGACACGCTGCTGCCGCTCCAGTACAGCGCGCAGGATCGGCGCGCCGGTTACTTTTTCGGCAAGGATCGGCGCGGGCAGTTGCACCGCGTGCCCTTGATGACGGTCTCTATTGGGATCGTGACCAACGAGTACCGGCGATTCAAACACCCGGCTCAGATCAGTGAGTTGGCCACCGAGATGAAGAGCTACGCCAAGACCCTCCCAGGGTCGGTCTTCGTATTCGACCGGCGGCGTGACGCCGGCGACCAGCTGGGGAAGGAAACCAACCCGTGAACGTCCGGTGCCCCTCCTGTGAGACGGTCTTTCGCGTAGACCCCGCCAAGGTCCCCGAGGCGGGTACTCGGGCGCGATGCACCGTCTGCGCCTACGTGATCGCCCTCCGGCGCTCGGAGGACGGGGCCACCGGAGCCACGGCGCCGGTCCCACCGGCCCTGCCGCAACCCGCGGCGGCCGCGCCGCCCCCGCCGCCCCGCCCGCCGGCAGCGGTCGCACCACCTGCTCCTGCTGCCCCAGCTCCGCGCGTGGCGGCGCCGCCAGCCCCGGCCCCACCCGCACCGCGCCTGTCGCGCCCGTTCACCGGCCCACGCCCTAGCCCCGAGGCTCCCGCCCCGGCACCACCGCCCGCCGCGCCGGCCCCGGTTGGGCCCAAGCGACCCAGCGCCCCGGTCTTCCGGCCCACGCCAGGTGCGCCCGTTCAGCCAGCGTCCGCGCCGCCGCAGGCCGCCCCGCGCCCCGCTCCCGCGCCAGTCCCGGCTCCAGCCATGGGACCGCGCCCCGCCGCGGCACCGACCGCAACTGCGGCGCCGGCGCCGCCCGCCGGGGCCCCGAAGACCATCAATCCCTTCCTGGCCCAGGACCCCCGCCAGAAGGCGCGGCGGCTGGCGCGAGCGCTGGTGTCCGACATGATCGTCTATCAGCCGGACAAACGGCAGCGAGCGCTCAAGGAGGGCAACCTGAAGCAGGCGTTCGAAGAGGAGATCAAGAAAAGCTGGGAGGAGTACAACCAGCAGGTGGGCGATGACCTGGCCAAGTCCACGCCGTTTTTCACCGACGCGCTGAACGAGATCCTCGCCGGGGGTCAGAAGATCTTCTGATTGCGGTAACTCCCGGCGGGGCTTATATTTGTGCCGTACGAGAGCCGTCGCTCCGGAGCCTGGGGTGACGGCTCGACATGTGAATATCCGAGTATCGTTATTGGATGGTTCGACATTCGTTATTCGTTCGGGGAGCCTACCGTTTGTTCGGGGAGCCGACAGCATGACCGCCAACGTCACGGATCGATTGGAGGACATCAACCGCCGTTTGGATGAGCTCCGAGGTCACCTTTGACCTCGAGGCCAAAGCCTCGCGCCTAGCCACGCTCGAAGCCTCGATGGCCGCGCCGGGGTTCTGGGACGTGCCGGAACGGGCCCGCCAGGCCGTCGAGGAGTTGCGCCAGATGAAGCGGTGGACCGAGCCGTACGACGCGCTCCGCCGCCGCGCCAATGACGCCGTAGAGCTGGCCGATCTCATCGCCGCCGACCCCGATCCCGATCTCGAGCGCAACCTGGCCGAGGAAGTCGACCAGCTGCTCGCCGGCGTCAAGCAGCTCGAGCTGCAGAACATGCTGCAGGGCCGCGATGACGCCCGCTGGGCGCTGCTCACGATCCACCCCGGCGCCGGCGGCACCGAGTCGCAGGACTGGGCCGAGATGCTCATGCGCATGTACACGCGGTGGGCCGAGCGCCGCGGCTGTGAGGTGGCGATTCTCGACCTGTTGAACGGCGAGGAAGCCGGGATCAAGTCGGTGTCGCTGGAGATTCGGGGCGAGTACGCCTACGGCTATCTCAAGGCCGAAAAGGGCGTGCATCGTCTGGTGCGCATCTCGCCCTTCGACGGCCAGGCCCGCCGTCACACGTCCTTCGCCTCGGTGTTCGTGTATCCGGTGGTGGACGACACCATCGAGATCGAGCTCAGGGACGAAGACATCGTGATGGAAGTCTTCCGTGCCTCGGGGGCCGGCGGACAGCACGTGAACAAGACCTCGTCGGCGGTGCGGCTGCGGCACACCCCCACCGGGATCGCGGTCTCCTGCCAGCAGGAGCGCAGCCAGCACAAGAACAAGGCGACCGCCATGAAGATGCTCAAGGCGGCGCTGTATCAACGCGAGCTAGAAGAGCAGGAGAAAAAGAAAGCGGCGGTCGAGGCCACCAAGACCGACATCAGTTGGGGAAACCAGATCCGCTCGTACGTGTTCCAACCGTACACCATGGTCAACGACCACCGGACCGGCATCAAGGTGTCCGACGTCCAGCGGGTGATGGACGGCGACCTGGACGGGTTCATCGAGGCCTATCTCAAGCAATTCGGGAGCAAGGCTGCGTGAGCGCCCCGGCGCCTTCGTTCGTGGAAGCGGCGCGCCGCGAGAAGCTCAAGGAGCTGCGCCAGCGGGGCATCGCGCCCTTCGCGTATCGCTACGAGCGGACCCATACCGCCGCCGAGGTGCTGACGGCGTTCGCGCCGGAGCGGGACACCACGGTCTCGGTGGCGGGCCGGCTGGTCTCGCTGCGCAGCCACGGGAAGACCACCTTCGCGCACCTCGAGGATCCCACGGGCCGCATCCAGCTGTACTTCAAGCGCGAAGATCTCGGAGAGGCGGCGTACGAGGTCGTCAGGCTCCTGGATCTGGGCGACATCGTGGGGGTGAGCGGCGCGGTGTTCCGGACCAAGACCCAGGAGATCACCATCCGGGCCCGCGAGGTCACGCTGCTGGCCAAGGCCTTACGGCCCCTGCCGCTGGGCAAGGAAGACGAAACCGGCGAGCGACACGGTGCCCTGGCCGACCCCGAGACCCGCTACCGGCAGCGTTACGCGGACCTGGCCGTCCACCCGGATGCTCGAGCGGTGTTCACGCTCCGGGCCCGCGTCATCGGGTACCTCCGACGTTTCCTCGACCAACGGGGCTACGTGGAGGTGGAGACGCCGGTGTTGCAGCCGCTGTACGGCGGCGCGCTGGCGCGGCCGTTCCTCACGCATCACAACGCGCTCGACGCGCGGCTGTACCTGCGCATCGCCACCGAGCTATACCTCAAGCGTTGTATCGTCGGAGGACTCGAGAAGGTCTACGAGATCGGGAAAGACTTCCGGAACGAGGGGCTGGACCGGCTGCACAACCCCGAGTTCACCATGCTCGAATTCTATCAGGCCTACATCGACTACGCGGACGTGATGGGGATCCTGGAGGCGATGCTGTCCGGCCTGGTGACCGAGCTCTATGGCGGACCGGCGATCGAGCGGTTTGGGAAGACGTTCAACCTCACGCCCCCGTGGCCGCGGCGGGCGTACCGGGCACTGGTGGCCGAGCACGCGAAGATTGACCTCGCGCGGGCCACCGATACCGAACTGCGCGAGCGTCTCGCCGGCGGGCGGGTGATCGGCGAGGACGGGGCGCCGCAGGACCTCAGGGCGCTCCCGCGAACCAGGCTGATCGATGAAGTGTTCAAGCACTTCGTGGAGGCCACGCTGGAGCAGCCCACCTTCGTGGTGGATTATCCCGTTGAGATCTCGCCGCTGGCCAAGCCCAAGCGCGGCGATCCCACGCTGGCGGAACGGTTCGAGCTGTACGTGCAAGGCCGGGAGCTGGCCAACGCGTTCAGCGAGCTGAATGACCCGGACGAGCAGCGCGCCCGGTTCGAAGCCCAGGTTCAGGCGCGAGCGGCGGGCGATCAGGAGGCGCATCAGCTGGACCAGGACTACGTGCGGGCGCTGGAATACGGCATGCCGCCCACCGGCGGGGCCGGCCTGGGGATCGACCGCCTGGTGATGCTGCTGGCCGAGCGTCCGTCCATCCGGGACGTGATCCTGTTCCCGTTGCTGCGACCGGAAGAATGACGCGCCTCGAACTCACCATCGCGGGCCGCTACTTGCGGAGCCGGCGGTCCACCCGGCTGGTGTCCCTCATCACGCTGATCGCCACCGGCGGCGTGACCGTGGGGGTGATGGCGCTCATCGTGGTGATGGGCGTGATGAACGGGCTGCAAACCGATCTGCGCGAGAAGATCCTGGTGGCGAGCCCACACCTGCGCATCACCACCTACGGTGAGGGACTGCGCCTGGACGATTGGCCGCAGGTGCTGGAGCGGGTCCGGGGCCAGCCAGGCGTGCTGGCGGCCGCGCCCTTCGTGCTGTCAGAGGGACTGCTGTCCGCGGGCCACGACTACGCGCAGGGCGTCAGGGTCCTGGGCATCGAGCCCGACACCGGGATGATGGCGGTGACGTCGTTGCCCCGCCACTTCGTGCGGGGCGACCTCTCCTTCCAGACCAGCCGCAGCGACGTGGATGGGGCGGTCGTGCTGGGCCGGCGCCTGGCGGAGCGCATATCGGCGTTCCCGGGCGACACGGTCACCCTGGTGTCGCCCGCCGGCAGCAAGTTCAACGCGGCCCTCGGCACCCTGATTCCCAAGTTCTGGACCTTCGAAGTGACGGGGTACTTCGAGACCGGGATGTACGAGTACGACAACGCGTACGTCGTACTACCGCGCCCGCTGGCCCAGCGCTACGCCGGCCTGGGCCAGGCCGTCACCGGCCTGGACGTCCGGCTGAGCGACCCCTGGCGGGCACGGGAGATCGGCCCGGCGATCGAAGATACCCTGAGATATCCCTACCGGGCGATTGACTGGCAGACCCAGAACGCGTCGCTGTTCTCGGCGCTCCAGCTCGAGAAGCTCGCCATGGGGCTCATCCTGCTCCTCATCGTGATCGTGGCCGCCTTCAACATCGTGAGCACCTTGACCATGGTGGTGACCGACAAGACCCGCGAGATCGGGATTCTCCGGGCCATGGGGCTCCCGGCCGCGTCGGTCCGGCGAGTGTTCGTGTTGCAGGGCGCGTTCATCGGGTTGGTGGGAACCACCTTGGGAACTGGACTGGGCCTGCTGGTGGCCCGCCTGGTGGACCGGCGGCAACTGATCGCCCTCGACCCCAGCGTATATTTCATTGACCACCTGCCGGTGCGCGTGGATCCGGCGGACCTGGCGCTCATCGTGGTGGCGAGCGTCGTGGTCGCCACCATCGCCACGGTCTACCCGGCCCGCCAGGCGGCGGGGCTGGCCCCGGTCGAGGCCATCCGGTACGAATGACGGCGATTCTCGAAGCCCGAGCGTTGCGGAAAACCTATCGCGGCGGCGACAACGAGCTGGTCGAGGTGCTGAACCACGTCGACCTCTCGGTGGCACGAGGCGAAGTGGTGGCGGTCGTGGGCGCGAGCGGGGCGGGGAAGAGCACGCTGCTCCACCTGCTGGGCGCGCTGGAAGCCCCCACGGCGGGAGAGATCTTCCTGGACGGCGTTGCCTACGGCACCCTCTCGGAGGACCACAAGGACACGCTCCGCAATCGCCGCCTCGGGTTTGTGTTTCAGTTTCACCACCTGCTACGCGAGTTCACCGCCCTCGAGAACGTGATGATGCCCTTGCTGATCGCGGGGCGGCCGCCGGCCGAGGCCGAAAGCCGGGCGGCGGAGCTGCTGGCCACCGTGGGGTTGGCCGGCCGCCTGACCCATCGCCCGGCCCAGCTCTCGGGCGGCGAGCAACAGCGGTGCGCCGTGGCCCGCGCGCTGGTGCACGACCCGGAAGTGCTCCTGGCCGACGAGCCGAGCGGCAACCTGGATCACGCGCACAGCGGCCTGCTGCACGACCTGCTGCTCAGCCTGGCGCGCACGCTGGAGACCGCCCTGGTGGTAGTGACCCATAACCGCCTGCTGGCCGAGCTGGCGGATCGGGTCCTGCTGCTGGAGAACGGCCGGCTGCATCCGGCGGGTACGGCGGAGGCGTTGCCCTGATGCAGTGCGACCACTGCGGCGAGCGGCCGGCGGCGATTCACCTGACGCAAATCGTCAACAACTCGGTGACGACGCTGCACCTGTGCGAGGCCTGCGCCGCGGAGAAGGGCGTCCAGACCGGGGCTAGCGTCGCCAAGTTCCCGCTGTCGGACTTCCTGGCCTCCATGGGCAAAGGAGCGGCGGGGAGCCTCCCCGCGACCACGGACGACACCCCGTGCGGGTTTTGCGGCGCCACGCTCAAGGACTTCCGCGACGCCGGGCGGCTGGGGTGTCCGCACTGTTACGCCAGCTTCGAAACCCACCTGCGGGACCTGCTGCGCCGACTCCACGGCTCGAGCCAGCACGTGGGCGAGGTGTACCTGCCCCCGGAGGCCGCGGCGGCGGTGGGCATCGCCCCCCCCAGGGGGAACCAGCTGGGCGAGCTGCGGGACCAGCTGCGCCGGGCGGTCGAGGCGGAGAACTTCGAGTTGGCGGCGGAGCTGCGCGACCGGATTCGGGTGCTCGATGACCATTGACCTGAGCCTGCTGCCGGATGGCGGGATCTCCTGGGCCGACGCCAGCGGGCCGGACGGGCACATCGTGCTTTCGACGCGGATCCGTCTGGCCCGCAACCTCCAGGGCACGGCCTTCACCATCCGCGCGCGGGACGAGGATCGAGAGCGCATCCGGGAGCAAGTCATCGGCGCCGGCCGGGAGATCAAGAGCCTCGCCGATGCGGCCGTGTTTCGCGTGGATGGGCTGGACCGGGCCGACCGACAACTCTTGTACGAGCGGCACCTGATTTCCAAGGAGCTGGCCGGTCTCGAGGCAGGGGGCGCGGTGCGACCGGGAGCCGCACTGGTCCTGGGTGGCGACCTTGGCGTGATGGTGAACGAAGAAGATCATCTTCGCATGCAGAGCCTGCATTCCGGGTTCGCGCTCCAGCGCGCCTACGCCACGCTGGAGCGGCTTGACGGCGAGCTGGGCGCCCGGCTTCCGTTCGCCTTCCACCCGGAGTTTGGTTACCTTACCGCGTGTCCGACGAACGCGGGAACGGGGCTCCGTGCGTCGGTGCTGATCCACCTGCCGGGCCTCGTGCTCACCAAAGAGATCGCCAAGGTGCTCCAGGGCCTCTCGCAGGTGGGGCTCACGTTCCGCGGCTTGTACGGCGAGGGCAGCGAGGTGGTCGGCAACTTCTTCCAGCTGTCGAACCAGACGACGCTGGGGAAGTCCGAGGAAGAGCTGCTGGACCACCTCGGCAAGATCGTGCGCCAGGTGATCGATTATGAGGAGCAGGCCCGCCGGGTGCTGCTCCGCGACGCGCCCAGCGTGATTGAGGACAAAGTCTGGCGGGCCTACGGCCTGCTGCGTTATGCCCGCAGCCTGTCTTTTGAAGAAACCATGAACCTCTTGAGTGGCGTGCGCCTTGGGGTCGGCCTGAACTTGATCAACGATCTCGGGGTATACACACTCAACAAGTTGATGATCTTCGCTCAGCCGGCGCACCTGGCATACGTCGCCGGCCGCCCGCTGGCGGATCCGGATCTCGCCATCGCGCGCGCGACCTTCGTACGGCGATCGTTGGAAGAGGAAGCGGGGCGGATGCGGCCCCAGGCGAGTTGACTCCCACCACCAGGGTGCGATGAACGGCTACAACTTCACCGATCGCGTGCGCAAGGTCCTGCAGATGGCGCGGGAGGAAGCCGCGCGGCTGCATCACGAGTATGTGGGCACCGAACACATCCTGTTGGGGCTGATCCGGGAGGGCGAGGGGGTGGCGGCCGCGGTGCTGACCAACCTGAACGTGGACCTCGAGGAGATCCAGCAGAAGATCGAGGAGACCGTCAAGAAGGGGAAAGCCCCCGCCGCCGCGGGGCCTGACCTCCCGTACACGTCCCGCGCCAAGAAAGTCCTCGAGCTCGCCATGAGCGAAGCGCGCGAGCTCAACCATTCCTACGTGGGGACCGAGCACCTCCTGCTCGGCCTGTTGCGCGAGGAGAAGGGGATTGCCGCGCAAGTGCTGACCGACGCCGGGGTGAATCTCGAGCAGGCCCGAGCGGAGACGCTGCGCCTGCTGGGCAGCGACATGCCGGCGGCCGCCAAAGGCCAGTCCGGACAGGCTGCTCCCCGCTCGGAGAAGAAGTCCAAGACGCCGGCCCTGGATCACTTCTGCCGCGATCTCACGGCCCTGGCCGGGGAAGGCCAGCTGGATCCCACCATCGGCCGGGAGCAGGAGATCGAGCGCGTGATCGAGGTCCTCTCCCGCCGGAAGAAGAACAACCCGGTGCTGATCGGGGAGGCGGGCGTCGGCAAGACTGCCATCGTGGAGGGACTGGCCCAGCTCATCGCCTCCGGCAACAGCCCGGAAGCGCTTCGAAGCCACCGGGTGCTGGCGCTCGACATGGCGGCCGTGATCGCCGGCACCAAGTACCGGGGGCAGTTCGAGGAACGCCTCAAGGCGGTGATGAACGAGATCGCGCAAAACCGCAACGTGGTGTTGTTCATCGACGAGCTGCACACGCTGGTAGGCGCCGGCGCCGCCGAGGGCGCCATCGATGCCTCCAACATGCTCAAGCCCGCGCTGGCACGCGGCGAGCTGCAGTGCGTCGGGGCATCGACGCTCAACGAATACCGCAAGTACATCGAAAAGGACGGGGCGCTGGAGCGGCGCTTCCAAACGGTCATCGTGGATCCGCCCACCGTGGCGGAGACCATCGAGATCCTGAAGGGCCTCCGGCAGCGCTACGAGGACCACCACCACGTCCTGATCCCGGACGCCACGCTGGACGGTGCCGCACACCTCTCCGAGCGCTACATCACAGACCGGTTCCTGCCGGACAAGGCCATCGACGTCATTGACGAGGCTTCCGCCCGCGCGCGGCTGGCGGCGCAGGCGCCGCCGCCGGACGTGGCCCGCCTCAAGGAGCAGCTGGAAGGCATCAACCGCGAGAAGGAAGCCGCGGTCCGGGACCAGAACTTCGAGCGCGCCGCAGCCCTGCGCGATGAAGAGCGCGAGCTCCAAGCCACCATCCGCCGTCGTCAGGAAGAGTGGGAGCGCGAGCGCCAGACGCATCGGCCCACCATCACCGAGGACGACGTGGCCTTCATCGTGTCGCGCTGGACCGGCATCCCGGTGACCCGGCTGCAGGAAGCCGAGACCCAGCGCCTGCTGCGCATGGAGGAGGAGATCCACAAGTCGGTCATCGGGCAGGATCAGGCGATCGAGGCGATTTCCCGCGCCATTCGGCGCTCGCGCGCCGGACTCAAGGACCCGCGCCGCCCCATCGGCTGCTTCGTGTTCAGCGGCCCCACCGGGGTCGGCAAGACCGAGCTCGCCCGGGCCCTGGCCCGCTTCCTGTTCGCCGACGACCAGGCCCTGATCCGGGTGGACATGTCGGAGTACATGGAGAAGTTCAGCGTGAGCCGCCTGATCGGCGCTCCGCCGGGATACGTGGGCTACGAAGACTCCGGCGTCCTCACCAAGGCGGTCCGGCGCAAGCCCTACTCGGTAGTGCTGCTGGACGAGATCGAGAAGGCGCACCAGGACGTGTTCAACATCCTGCTTCAGGTGCTGGACGAAGGCCGGCTGACCGACAACTACGGCCGGGTGATCGACTTCAAGAACACCGTGGTGATCATGACGTCCAACGTGGGCGCGCGCGAGATCACCCGCTCCAAGCCGCTGGGCTTCGAGCAGCCTGACGCGCGGGTCACGTTCGAACGCATGTCGGAAAAGGTCAAGGACGAGATCAACAAGGTGTTCAACCCCGAGTTCTTGAACCGGCTGGACGACATCATCGTGTTCCACCCGTTGGACCGGCAGCACATCGCCCAGATCGTGGGCATCCTATTCGGGGAGGTGGAGGCCCGGCTGGCCGACGAGCGCCTGACGCTGCGCCGGACCGAGGCAGCCACCGAGTTCCTGGTCCAGCACGGCTATGACGAGCATTTCGGCGCCCGGCCGCTCAAGCGGGCCATTCAGCGTTTTGTCGAAGACCCGCTGTCCGACAAGATCCTGGTGCGGGAGTTCTCCCCCGGGGATGAGATCGAAGTGGACGTCAGCCCCGAGGGCGACAAACTGGTCTTCCGGGCCCTGTCCGGTACCAAGGCGCAGGGGTAGGTGCGGGTCCTCCGACTAGCCTCGCTACTCGTCCTGCTCGGCGCCGGAGCCTCGGCCGGGCGGGCGCAGGTTCGTCCGGACGAGACCACGGTGCTGGACAGCATCGCGGTCCTGGGGAACACCCGGGTTCCCACCTCCAGCGTCCTGGCCGTGGCGGGCATCCCTACCGGGAAGCCGGTCTCCTACCGCGATATCCAGCGGGGGCTGCAGGCGCTCTACGCCACCGGGCAATATCAGGACATCCGGGTGCTCCAGGGAACACTCGCCGGGCGGGAAGTTCTCCAGATCGAGCTGCTGGAATACCCGCTGTTGTCAGGCTGGAGCGTGCGCGGCGTCGAGAAGATCTCGGACGGCACCGTTCGGGATCGCATCAAGCTGATCCCGCTCCGGCCCTACGATCCTGCCGGCGTGGAACGGGCACGGGCCAGCATCGACTCGCTGTACCGGAAACGGGGCTACTACCTGGCGTCGGTCCAGGTTCGGCAAGTGGATCAGCCCGACGGCTCCGTGCGCAGCGTGTTCGAGATCGATGAGGGACGGCGCGTCGCGATCAGCCAGATCCTTATCAACGGCAACCGGCGGTACACCGCGGAGCAAATCGCGGACCGCATGAAGACCGGTGCCGAAGGCTTCTTCTGGTTCCAGAAGGGCGAGTACAAAGAAGACGACCTCGACAGCGACATCCGCGAACAGCTGCCGGCCTTCTACGGCCAGCGGGGCATGGTGGACTTCCGGGTGGTGCGGGACTCCCTCATCGTGGCTGAGGGCACCGGCAAGGCGACCCTGGTGCTGGACGTGGAGGAAGGCCCCCAGTACCGGGTGGGCTCCTTCGAAATTGTCGGGACCCGCCAAGTCCCCACCGCCCAGCTCCAGCTCTATTACCCCTTCGCCGACACCACCAGCGGAGGGTTCCTGGGCCTGGGGGGCAGCAGCGGGCCGCTGATCTTCGACGAGAAGAAGTGGGATGATGCCACCCAGAACGTCCGCACTCTCTACTACAACCAGGGGTACATCTACGCCGACGTGCGCCCGGTGCTGACGCGCCGCATCGCGTCGGACAGCCAGCCGGTCCTGGACCTGCGGTGGCAGGTCGTCGAAGGGACGCCGGCCATCGTCAACAAGGTCGTGATCAAGGGCAACACCATCACCCACGAGGACGTGATTCGGCGGGCGATTCACATGGTGCCGGGCGACGTGTTCCGCCAGCAGGCGCTGATCCAGTCCTACCAGAACATGTCCAACCTGGGCTTTTTCGAGCAGCCGGTGCCGCCGCCCACCTACGAGCAAGCCAACGAGCAGGGCGACGTCAACGTCATCTTCGAGGTCAAGGAGCGACGCACCGGCAATGTGAACTTCGGCGCGTCGCTGGGGCAGGGCACCGGCGTGGGCGGGTTCATCGGGCTGGACGAGTCCAACCTGTTCGGGCGGGCCAAGCGGCTGTCGCTCCAGTGGCAGTTTGGCCAGAACATCAACGACTTCAACGTGTCGTACACCGACCCGGCGCTGCGGGGCAGCCTCACGTCGGCCACGGTGAGCCTGCACAGCTCTCGCTTGCGATATACCATCGCCGACCTCGGGCGCTACCGCACGCGCGGCGGATCGCTCCAGCTGGGCTTCCCGCTGCTGGGATCCCGTTACACCCGCATCTTCCCGTCCTACACCCTGGAGCAAAACCAGCTCGAATCCGAGACGCTGTCCAACGCGTTCTACTGCCGGAATTGCATCTTGTCGGCCGTTGGGCTGAACCTGGTGCGGGACACCCGGGTAGACCTCCCGTTCGCCACCGGGGGCGTGATGCACCAGGTGCAACTCACGCAGGCCGGGGGCGCGCTGGGCGGGAGCGGCGATTACCGGCGAGCCAACTTCGAGGGGCGCTGGTACGTTTCCCTGGCCGAGCTGGGCGGCGGCAGCCCCACCGGCAGCCCGCTCAAGCTGGTCTTGGGCCTCACGGCCAAGAGCGGCCTGGTGTGGGGAGACGTAGGCCCGCATTTCCGGCAGCTCTTCTCGCTGGGTGGGACCCAGTTCGGCATCCCCCTCAGGGGGTATGACGAGTTCTCCATCACACCGCAGGGCTTCGATCCGAACGCTCGCACCTTCTCCGCCGGCGCCAATGCGTTTGGCCGGGCGTACTTCGCGGGGACCACGGAGCTGGGACTCCGTGTCAGTCAGGCGCTCTACGCGAACCTCTTTGCGGACGCGGGCAATCTGTGGGCCACGCCCGCGCAGTTCAATCCGACGCGGTTGTTCCGCGGTGCCGGTATCGGCGTCAGCGTGATCTCCCCGCTGGGACCGCTGGGGCTCGACTACGCCTATGGGTTCGACCGCACCGACGCCTCCGGCAATCCCAAGCCTGGGTGGAAGTTCCACTTCAAACTGGGCAACTTTTTCTGATCCCCGGGGCCTAGCACCCGACCTCTTTTCCGTGTACCTGGAGCGAAACATGGCACGTTGGGCTCTACCGGCCCTGGCCGTCCTGGTCGTCGCGGGACTTGCGGCAGCGCCGCCACAGCAGACCTCCATCCGGATCGGCTTCGTGAACTCGCAAGCCATCCTGCAGCAGACGCCCGGCTACGCGTCGGCGGAGTCCACCTACACCAAGGAGCTCGAAGGCTTTCAGGGCGAGATGCTGCGGATGCGGCAGCGCTTCGACTCCACCGTGAACGCATTCCAACAGAGCTCGGTCGGACTGTCCGCCTCGCAGCGGCAGGCGAAAGAAGCCGAGATTCGCCGCCTCCAGCAGCAGGTGGACCAGCGCTCCAACGAGCTGCGTACGCGGGCCCAGGAACGTGAGCGGGAGCTGATTCAGCCGCTGGAGGACCGGGTGAAGGCGGTGATCGAAGGAATCCGGGCGGAGCGCAACATCGGCATCGTGTTCGACGTCGCGGCCCCGGGAAGCGGGATCATCGCCGCCGATCAGTCCCTGGACATGACGGCGCTCGTGGTCCAACGGCTGAAGGCCGGCCAGCAGCAGCAGTAGCCATGCCGCTCACCGCCGGCGCGGTGGCTCGCCTGGTGGACGGCGAGCTCATCGGGCGGGGAGACGTGGAGCTGGTCGGGGTCGCCCCGTTGGATCGGGCGGGGCCCGGCGAGCTCGCGTTTCTTGCCTCCTCACGCCACCTCCCCTACTTTCGCGGCTCCAGAGCGGGCGCGGTGCTGACGACGCCGCAGTTCCGCACCCTGACGGCGGGCCCCGCCACCCGCATCGTGGTGCCGGACGCGCAGCGCGCACTGCAGGCCGTGCTCGCCGCGCTGTACCCGCCGCCGCGCCCCGCATGGGGCGTGCACCCCAGCGCCCGCCTGGGCCGGGGCACGTGGTGGGAGGGTCGTATCGCCGTCGGGCCCCAGGCAACGCTCGGAGCCAAGGTCCGGCTGGGTCGCGACTGCGTGGTGGGAGCGGGCGCGGTCATCGGGGACGGCGTGCACCTGGGAAGCCGGTGCCGAGTGGGCGAGCACGCCGTGCTGCAGGCCGGCACGGTGGTGGGAGATCGGGTCGTGATCCATGCGGGGGCGCGGGTGGGCGGCGAGGGATTTCGCTTTACGCCTTCCGGTCACGGGAGCGAGCGGCTTCCCCACGTTGGACGCTGCGTGCTGGGGGATGACGTCGAGGTCGGCGCCAACACCACGATCGACCGCGGCAGCGTCGGGGATACCGTGGTGGGACCCGGCACCAAGATCGACAATCTGGTGCAGGTGGCCCACAACGTGCGCATCGGGACCCGTTGCGTGATCCTGGCCCAAGTCGGCATCGCGGGCAGCACGGTGATCGAGGACGACGTCCTCCTCGCGGGGCAGGCCGGTCTGGCCGGTCACCTGACGGTGCACCGCGGCGCGCGGGTCGCCGCGCAGGGCGGTGTCATCGGCGACGTGCCGGCCGGTGCCACCGTGTCGGGCTACCCTGCCCGCAGCCATCGGGACGTGCTTCGCCAAGCCGCCGCCCTGCGGCGGTTGGCCCCCCTGGTCCACCGACTGGAGCGCATCGCGCACCATGACGCCAATCCCTAGGCGCTCGATCGCCGGATCCGCGGAGGTGTCGGGCACGGGGATCCACACCGGCGCCGCGACCAGACTGACGTTTCGGCCGGCGCCCGCGGGGGAGGGAATCGTGTTCCGCCGCACCGACCTCTCCGGCCAGCCCCGGATTCCCGCCTTGGCCGAGAACGTCAGCAGTGTCGAGCGCCGCACGGCACTGGCGGCCGGCGAGGCTACCGTCACCACCGTCGAACACGTGCTCGCGGCGGTCGCGGCGCACCGGTTGGATGACGTGCTGATCGACCTCGACGGCCCGGAGCCACCCAACGGCGATGGAAGCGCCAAGCCGTTCTTCCAGGCCCTGGCGCAGGCGGGCATCGTCGAGAACGGCGGCAGTGCGGCCAGGTTTCGGGTGTCCTCGCCTCTGACGGTCCGCGAGGGGGACGCCAGCTACGTCGTCGCCCCACGCGACGGGCTGCGGCTCACCGTCACCATCGAATGGTCACACCCGCTGATCGGACGGCAGTCCGGCTGCTACGACGTCAGCCCCGAGAGCTTCGCGGCCGAATTGGCGGGCGCCCGCACGTTCGGCTTCGTCGCGGAGGCCGAGGCACTGAAGGCCAAGGGCCTGGGCCGGGGCGCGCGGCAGGACGGGGCCATCCTGCTCTCCGACTCCGCCGTGGTCGGCACCACGCTCCGATGGCCGGATGAGTTCGTCCGACACAAGGCCGCCGATCTCCTCGGCGACCTCGCGCTGCTGGGGGGCCGGCTCGACGGGGAGATCGTAGCGTTCCGGCCATCGCACCAGGGGAACGTCGCGCTGGTGCGCGCCCTTCGGCGCGTGGCTTCGCTCACGGCGCCGCCCGTCATGGACATCGAGCGTATTCTCGACGTGCTGCCGCACCGCTATCCCATGCTGCTGGTGGACCGGATCGTGGAGGTGCAGGGGCGGGAGCGGATCGTGGGCATCAAGAACGTCACCATCAACGAACCCTTCTTCCAGGGCCATTTCCCCGGGCACCCGATCATGCCGGGCGTGCTGATCGTGGAGGCGATGGCCCAGGTGGGATGCCTGCTGGTGATGGGCGCCATGGAGCAGCCGGAGGACAAGGTCGTCTACTTCATGTCGCTCGACGACGTGAAGTTCCGGCGCCCCGTGGTCCCGGGGGATCAGGTCCGCTTCGAGCTCGAGATGCTCCAGTTCCGCGGCCGCACCTGCCGCATGCGCGGGGTCGGATACGTGGACGGCCAGGTGGTGGCCGAAGCGGAGATGATGGCGCGCATTGTGGACCGATGACCGCGCGCGTTCACCCAACGGCCATCGTGGACCCCGGCGCGGCGTTGGGACCTGACGTAGTGGTGGGCCCCTATTGCATCGTCGGCCCGGGCGTCCAGATCGGCGCCGGCACCACCATGGGCCCGCACGCGGTGATCCAGCGTGACACCACGCTCGGCGCCGGCTGCGCGGTAGGCCCGGGCGCGGTGTTGGGCGGCGATCCTCAAGACCTCAAGTACCACGGCGAAGCCACCTCGCTTGAGATCGGCGACGAAACGCGGATTCGCGAGTACGCGACCCTGCATCGCGGCACGGCGGCGACGGGCCGGACCGTGGTGGGGAAGCGTTGTTATCTCATGGCGTACGTCCACGTAGCCCACGACTGCGTGATCGAGGACGACGTGGTGATCGCCAACGCGGTCCAACTGGCAGGCCACGTGCACGTGGAAGCCAACGCGACGATCGGCGGCCTCACCCCCATCCACCAGTTCGTCCGGATCGGCCGGTTGGCACTCGTGGGCGGCGGCTCGCGCGTCCCCCAGGACGTTCCGCCCTTCACGCGCGCCGCGGGCAACCCCGTGAAGCTCTACGGCATCAACTCCCTGGCGCTGGTCCGCGCCGGCTTCCCCCCTGAGGTGCGTGCCGGGCTGAAGCACGCCTACCGGCTCCTGTTCAACTCCCATCTGAGTCTGAGCCAGGCGGTGGAGCGCCTCCGGCTGGAAAGCCCGGACGTCCCGGAAGTCATGCAGCTGGTGGACTTTGTGGTGAGCTCGCAGCGAGGCGTGCTGGTGTGACGACGCTGGCGCTCCGGGTGTGCGTCTGTGCCGGGGAGCCGTCGGGAGACCGTCACGCTGCGGCCCTCCTCTGGGCCCTACGCCAACGGCGGCCCGACGTCCAGATCGAAGGTGTGGGCGGGGGAGCTATGGCGGCCGCCGGGGCTACTCTCTTGGAACGGGTTGAGTCGCTCTCGGCCATGGGATTCGCCGAGCCCCTGACGCGACTGGTGGCGCACGCATCCGTGCTCCGGCAGCTGCGGGGGCACCTCCTGGAAGGCCGGTACGACCTCGTCATCTTGGTAGACTATCCGGGATTCAACCTCCAGGTCGCTCGAGCCGCAGCGACCGCCGGTATCCCCACGCTCTACTACGTCGCACCGCAGGCGTGGGCGTGGGCGCCGAGGCGCGCGGACCGGCTGCGCCGCACGGTCCAGGCGCTGGCCGTGATCCTGCCGTTCGAAGAGGCGTTCTTTCGGTCGCGCGGCGTGCCGGCCAGGTTCGTGGGGCACCCTCTGCTGGACGTCCCCTACCCCAGCAGGGCTGCCGCCCGCGCGGCGCTCGGCCTCGACCCTGGCTCGCGGCTGCTCGCTCTCCTCCCCGGCAGCCGTCGGTCCGAGGTGTACCGCCTCTGGCCGGTGCTCCGCGACGCGGCGCGGCGCCTGCGCGTGTTGCAGCCGGATCTCGAGATCGTGGTCGCCACCGTCCAGGGGTGCGAGTACCCAGGATCGGACGACCTCTTGCTGTCCCGGACCGGGGCGCCGGTGGCGCTGGCGGCGGCCGACTGCGCGCTGTGTAAGGCCGGCACCGCCACCCTCGAGGCCGCCGTGGTGGACGTGCCCAGCGTCGTCGTGTACCGGACCGATGCCTGGTCCTACGCGGTGGCGCGCCGCGTGGCCCAGGTGCCCTTCGTGGGCCTGGTGAATCTGCTGGCCGGCCACGCCGTGGTGCCGGAGCTGATCCAACGCGACGCACAGGTGGAGCCTATCGTCGCGGCCGCGTTGCCGCTCCTGGATCCGGAGGGACCGGCGGCGCGGCAGCAGCGCGCCGCATACCAGGGCGTCCGGGCGCAGCTGGGCGGCCCGGGCGCCGCCCGGCGCACCGCGGCGTGGGCCCTCGAGTTGGTGGCGTGATCAGCCCCCTCATCCAGACGCTGGCGGCAACCTGGCGCTTTGAGATCGTGGGCCGAGAGCACCTCGTCGGCTTCTGGCCCGGCAACCAGCCCGCCATCTGGGCGCTGTGGCATGGGCACTTCCTCCCGCTGCTCTGGCTGCACCGAAACGGCGGGACCACGCTGCTGATCAGCCGCCACCGAGACGCCAACCCGCTCGCCCGCGTCGCCACTCGATGGGGCTACCGGACGCTCCGCGGCTCATCCACTCGCGGCGGCGGGTTCGCGCTGCTAGGCCTGATTCGCTCTCTCCGGCGGGGCGGCCAGGTGGCGATCGCCGCGGACGGACCGCGGGGGCCGCGGGAGAACGCCAAGCCTGGCGCCGTGGCGGCCGCCGTGAGCACCGGCGCACCCATCATCCCGGTCGCCGTGGCTGCCCACCCCGCTTGGCGGCTGGCCTCGTGGGATGGGTTCCTGGTGCCGGCGCCCTGGGCCCTCGTCCGGGTGGCGTACGGCGCCCCGTTTTCCGTCGCCGCCACCGGACGCCGCGATCTGGTGCCGGCGACCAGCCGGTTGCAGGAGCGCCTCGAGCAGATTGCTCGCCGCGCGGCCGACCGATGAGCGCCCACGGCGCCGTCCACTGGCTCTGGTCCGCCACCACCACCTCGGCCCGTCTCGCGCGGGCTTCGCTCGTTCCAGCTGCGGCGGCGTACGCAGCCTGCGCTCGGGTCCGGGCCCGGGCGTACCGGCATGGCCTGCTGCGGAGCTGGGGCGTCGGGGTCCCAACCATCGCCGTCGGCAACCTGAGCGTGGGTGGAACCGGCAAGACGCCCATCGCCAGCTGGATCGCGGCCCACTGCGCCCGCCGCGGCCTGACACCGGGGATCATCCTGCGCGGATACGGCGGCGACGAGACCTGCGTTCACCGCGAGCGCGTCCCGGAGGCGATCGTGGTGCAGGGGCGGGACCGCCCCCGCGCCGCCCGCCGCGCCGTCCACCTGGGAGCCCAGGCGATCGTGCTGGACGACGGATTCCAGCGCCTCGACCTGCGAAGGGATCTCAACCTCGTCTTGGTCAGCGCCGAAGCCAGCGACACAATCCCGTGGACGCTGCCGGCCGGCCCCTGGCGGGAGCCCTGGAGCGCCATGCGGCGTGCCGACATCGTCGTCGTCACGCGGAAACGGTCGGGCCCCGAGGCTGCGCGGCGACTGGTCCGTCGGATTACCTCGTCGGGAGTTCCGTCAACCCGGGTGGCGGTAGCGCATCTCGCCCTCGCCGGGCTCACCACGCTCCGGACCAATCGTTCGGTGCACCTGGCGTCTCTGCGAGGCGCCCGGGTGCTGGCGGTGAGTGGCGTAGCCGACCCGGACAGCTTCGCCCACCAGCTCATCTGCCTGGGCGCCCGAGTTCGGTCGGATCCCCATCCCGACCACCATCGATACGCCGCGCCCGATGTCGAGCGACTGCTCTCAGGTGCGGCGGAGCTTGATTACGTTGTCATGACGCACAAGGACGCTGTCAAGCTGCGAGGGCTCTGGTCCGCCTCCCAACCCACGGCGCTGGTGGCTCATTTGGAGCCCACGTGGGAGTCGGGAGGCGACCTCGTGGTGAGCCGGATAAATGATTTATTGACAAGACATTACACGCACGGCATGTATTAGGCGCCCGGGAGCAGGACTGAGACAGGGCATGGCTGCCAATACCGAGCAGGGCGCCACCAGCGCCAGCCAAGTCGTCGGACGGGACAAAGATCCGTTTCTGGCGGAGGAAAACCCGTTCGAGGCGATGATGGCGCGCTTCGACCACGCCGCGCAGCTGCTGGCGCTCGATCCCGGACTCTACCGGGTGCTGCGACAGCCCGAGAAGCAGCTCATCGTATCGGTGCCGATTCAGCGGGACAACGGTGAGATCGACGTGTTCACCGGGTACCGGGTTCTCCACAACACCTCGCGCGGCCCCGCCAAGGGAGGCATCCGGTTTGACAAGCACGTCACGCTGGACGAGGTCAAGGCGCTGGCCGCGTGGATGACGTGGAAATGCGCCGTGGTCAACATCCCGTTCGGCGGTGCCAAAGGGGGCGTGGTCTGCGATCCCAGCACACTCTCCATCAACGAGCTGGAGCGCATCACCCGCCGCTACACGGCGGCCCTCATGGATATCCTCGGCCCCGAGTCGGACATTCCCGCTCCGGACGTCAATACCAACGAGCGGGTCATGGCGTGGATCATGGACACGTACTCCATGCACCGGCGCCACTCCGTGACCGCCGTCGTGACCGGGAAACCGATCGAGATGGGTGGCTCGCACGGACGCCGCGAGGCCACCGGCCGGGGCTGCATGATCACCACTCGGGAAGCCCTGAAGCACCTGGGGCTGCCGGTCAAGGGCGCCAAGGTGGCGGTGCAGGGGTTCGGCAACGTGGGCTCGATCGCCGCCCTCCTGATGGAGCAGGAAGGTCTACAGGTCGTGGGGGTGAGCGACGTGTCCACCGCCATCTACAACGGCAAGGGCATCCCGGTCGCCGACGCGATCATGTGGGTCCGCGAGCATCGCTATCTGTCGGGGTACCCCGGGGCAGAGACGATCCGCCCCGAGGAGCTGTTGACGCTCGATGTGGACGTGCTGCTGCCCGCAGCCGTGGAGAATGCGATCACCCGGAAGAACGGCCCGCACATCAAAGCCAAGGTGATCTGCGAGGGGGCCAACGGACCCACCACGCCCGGCGCCGACAAGATCCTCGAGGAGAAAGGCGTGTTCGTCATTCCGGATATCCTCGCCAACGCGGGCGGGGTGACGGTCAGCTACTTCGAGTGGGTGCAAGACCGGGCCGCATACTTCTGGGACGAACCCACGGTGAACCAACGGCTCGAGCAGATCCTCAAGCGTTCCTTCCTCGATGTGCTGTCGGTGGCAGAGCGCCACCGCGTCAACATGCGGATCGCGGCGTACATGCTCGCGATGGAGCGGGTGGCCGCGGTGCACCGGCTGCGCGGCCTCTATGCGTGATGGTCCTGCACGTGGTGGCCGTGGGACGGGTGTCGGACGTAAGCCTGAGGGCCGCCTGTGCCGACTACGCCGCCCGGGTTCGCCGGGTGTGGAGCCTCGAGGTCCGCGAGGTTCGGTCTCCGGCCGGCCGCTTCTCCCCCTCGGAGCGCGCGCGGCGGGAAGGCGAGCGCCTGCTCGCAGCGCTGCCCCCGGGCGTACTGGCGGTGGCCCTCACCCCCACCGGCCGGCGCGAGACCAGCGAAGGGTTCGCCCGGCGACTGGCCGAGTGGCAGGCCAACGGCAGGAGCATTGCGTTCGTCCTGGGTGGAGCCGACGGGCTCGACACCCAAGTAATCCAGCGCTGTGAGCTGGCCCTGAGTCTGTCACCTCTGACATTCCCTCACGAGCTCGCCCGCCTGATCCTGCTCGAACAACTGTACCGCGGGGCGACGATACTGCGCGGGACCCCCTACCACCGGGGCCAGTGAGCGCTCCGCCCGCCAACCTCGAGTTCGAGCCCACGCCCATCGGGGGTTGGCTGCCGGCCGATCCAGGTCGGCTGGCCGCCGCCCGGGCCATCCGCCTGGACCCCGGCCTGCGCCCGGCGTTCCTGGCGCAGGGGGCGGCCCAGGCCAACCTCGAGCGCCTCTTGGACGGGGCGCTCTGCGTCACGACGGGCCAACAGCCGGGCCTGTTCACCGGGCCGCTCTTCACGCTCCACAAGGCCCTCACCACGGTGGCCCTGGCCCGCGAGGCCACTGTCAGCCTGGGCCATGCGGTGGTGCCCGTGTTCTGGGTGGCCGGGGACGACCACGATTTCGCGGAGGGCAACCAGGCGCACGTGCTGACCGCATCCAACGACGTGGAGCACCTGGTGCTTCGCGAGCGCGATGCCTCCGCCCCGCTAACGCCGCTGTATCGGGAGCCGGTGGGGGACGACATCGCGCGCCTGCTCGACGTACTTCGGGTCAAGCTGCCGGAGACCGAGTTCCGGTCGGGTGTCCTGGAGTGGCTGGAGCGTCACTACCGTCCCGACACGGATCTGGCGAGTGCCTTCGCCCGCGCCGTGAGTGACCTCCTGGGGCCCTTGGGGCTGGTCGTCTTCCAGCCCACCCACCCCGCTGCCAAGCGGGCCATGGCCCCGTGGCTCCTGCGCGTGTTGGAAGCGGCGGCGCCGCTCAACGACGCGCTCGTCGCGACCGCCGAAGACCTCCAGCGCGCCGGGCGCCCCGCACCGGTAACCGTGGGCGATGGCGCCACCATGGTCATGATCGAGGGACCGCTGGGCCGGGATCGGCTCCTGCTCGACGCCGGGGCCTACGTGGCCCGCCGCGCGGGGGAACGGTGGACCCACGATGCGCTGACGAAGCTGGCCACCGACGACGCCCAGCGCCTGTCGGCTAATGTGCTGGCCCGCCCGGCCGTCGAGGCAGCCCTGCTGCCTACCATCGCCTACGTGGCGGGCCCGGGGGAACTTGCCTACTTGCCCCAGGCGGCGCCGGTATACCGGGCGCTGGGGGTGCCCGCGCAGGCCGTGGCGCCACGTTGGTCGGGCCGCGTGGTGGAGGCCCGGGTGCGCAAAGTCCTGGAGAAGTTCCACATCGCGGCCGATGCCCTGAGCCAGCCGGAAGGGCAACTGGAAGCCGCCCTCGTGGCCGGTGAGCTGCCTCCCGCTGCCCGGGAGGCGATTGGCGGGCTGCGTACCGCGCTGGCGACCGAGTATCAGCGCCTGGCGGACGCCGCCGTCGCCGTAGACCCCACGCTCCGAAAGCCCATCGAGTCCGCCCGGAACGCCGCCCAGGGCGCCGTGGCAGAGATCGAGAAGCGGTTGGTGGCGCATCTCAAGAAGCAAAACGACATCCTGCTCCAGCAGCTGGAGAAGGCACGGCGTAATCTGTTCCCGCTGGGTCGCCCACAGGAGCGGGTGCTGAACCTGACCACCTACGCGGTGCGCTACGGGCCTGCCTTCCTCGACGCGGTGCTGGCGGCGTGCACTCCCCATGCGCCCACCCTTGAATCCCTCTCGGACTCAGCCTAGTATCACGCTGTATGTTCTGGGTGATTGGCTTCCTCGTCCTCCTGGTCGCGCTGCTCATCCCCATCCTCGCGATCGTCCTCGACGCTCCGGCCTTCCGCCACCTGCTGGAGCGCCGCTTCGGGGCCGAAGGCTCGCGGGAGCTCAAGGAACTAACTGGCAAAGTGGCCAGCCTGGAAGACGACCTCGACGATCTCGGCCGGTCGGTCCAGGCCCTTCGCGAGGAGACGCAGTTCCTGCAACATCTCCTGGAGAACCCGGAACAGCGGCCATCGCCTCGATCGCTGACGCCGCCCAAGTCCTGAGCGGATGCCCCAGTCCACGGGGCGCCTAGCCGGTCGGGTCGCCGCCGGCATCGTCGTCGCCCGCATCCTGGGATTCGTCCGGGAGCGGTTCTTCGCCCACTACTTCGGCAACGGACCCGCCGCCGACGCGTTCCGCGCGGCGCTCAAGATCCCGAACCTCATCCGCAATCTCCTGGGGGAAGGCACGCTCTCGGCGTCCTTCATCCCGGTCTACGCCGCACTCCTCCAGCGGGAAGGGGAGGAGGCGGGCCGCCGCCTAGCGGGCGTGGTGGCGTCACTGCTGATCCTCCTCACCGCTGCCGCGGCCCTGGCGGGCATCGCGCTGGCGCCCGTCATCACCGACGTCGTCGCGCCCGGGTTCAGCGGGGCCACCAGGGATCTCACCGTGACCCTGGTCGAGATCCTGTTTCCCATGTCCGGCGTGATGATCCTGTCGGCGTGGTGCCTGGGGGTCCTGAACACGCACGGTCGCTTCTTCCTGTCGTACGCCGCTCCCGCCATGTGGAACGTCGCCCAGATCGCAACCCTGGTAGGGTTGGGCGGCCGCCTCGCCGGAAACCGGCTGGTGGTCGCCCTGGCCTGGGGAGCGCTGGCGGGCAGCGCACTGCAGGTCGCGGTGCAGCTCCCCACGACTCTGAGGCTCCTCAAGGGCATCTACTGGTCGTTGGACCGGGCGGTCAGCGGCGTTCGGCCGGTGATCCGGGCCTGGGTGCCCGTGTTGTTCGGTGCCGGCGTGGCCCAGGTGTCGAGCATCGTCGATACGCAACTGGGCTCGCTGTTGGGCGGTGGGGCCGTCGCGGCGCTGGGCTACACTCAGCTGCTGTCCATGCTTCCGCTGTCGTTGTTCGGCGTGAGTATCGCGGCCGCGGCGCTCCCCGAGCTGAGCCGGGACGCGGCGGGCCAGGCGGTAGACATGCTGCGCCAGCGTCTGGGCGACGGGATCCGCCGGCTCGCCTTCTTCGTGGTGCCGTCGGCCTTCGCGCTGGCCGCGCTGGGACAGCCGATCGTGGCCGCGCTGTTCCAGACGGGTAGGTTCGGGCCGGAAGACACCGCGCTCGTCACCGGGGTCCTCGCGGCCTACGCCATCGGCATCCCGGCGCAGGCTTCGGTCAAGCTGCTCGCCTCCGGCTTCTACGCCCAGGGAGACACCCGAACGCCGGTGCGGATCGCGGCTGTGTCCGTGGCCGTCGCCGCGGGCGCGGCCTTCGTTTTGATGCAATGGCTGGGACCCGCCGGCATCGCCCTGGGCTCGTCGGCCGGGGCGTATCTCAATATGGGCCTCAACTACCGGGGCCTGGTGCATCGGATCGGGCGCCCGCTGGGGAAGCCCGAGTTTGCCTCGCTGTGGACGGCGGTCCTGGGCGCCACGCTCGCCACGCTCGCTGCGGTGGCGACGGCCCAGGCCGGCTGGGGCCCGTGGCCCACGACCGTGGCTGCGTTGAGCGCGTTCCTGGTAGCTTACCAAGGAGTGGGTCTTCTCCTGCGCCACCCGGACGCCATCGGGTTATGGCGGTTCGTGTCACGGAGGTGAAGAAGCATGGCGTGCCCCGCTGGGTTCCATAGGGCGCGCCACGAACTTCCGAGGCCCACACTGAGCCACGACGGCATGACACGCAGGCGACCTGCAGAAGCGCTCGAACGCAAGCTCGACACGCTGCCGGACCGGCCCGGCGTCTACCTGTGGAAGGATGCGGCCGGAACCGTGGTGTACGTGGGCAAGGCCAAGAGCCTGCGGCAGCGGGTGCGCAGCTATCTCACGGCGGACGACGACCAGAGTCCCAAGCACCGGCTGCTGCTCAAGCTCATCGCCGACGTGGACACCATTGTCGTGCCCTCGGAGCCCGGGGCGCTGCTGCTGGAGAACAACCTCATCAAGGAGTACCAGCCACGCTTCAACATCCGCCTGCGGGACGACAAGAGCTACCCGTCTATCGCAGTGACGCTGGAGGAGCCGTTTCCGCGCGTGCTGGTGGTGCGCCGGTTGAACCTCCCGGGCGCCCGCTACTTCGGGCCCTACACGGACGTCGCCGTGCTGCGGAGCACCCTGCAAGTCATTCGCCGCATCTTCACCGTCCGGTCGTGCCACTATGACCTTCCGGGGGAGGCGCCGGACCGGCCCTGCTTGGACTACCACATCCATCGCTGCCTGGCGCCGTGCGTGGCGTATCAGACGCAAGCCGAGTACCAGCGCATGATCGACGACGTGGTGGCGTTCCTCGAAGGTAAGACGGTGGACGTGCGCACCCGGCTGCGGGAGCGTATGGACCAGGCCGCGGCTCGCCTCGAGTTCGAGCGGGCCGCCGAGATTCGCAACGCGCTCAAGTGGCTGGACCAACTGGAGCAACCCCAGGTGGTCGAGAAAGTGGGCGGTGGCGATGCGGATGCCATCGGGTTCGCGCGGGACGGCGACGACGCGGCGGGGGTGGTGCTGCGGGTGCGCGACGGCAAGATCGTGGCCCGCGAGCAGCGGTTGCTCCACAACCTGGCGGAGGAGCCGGATGAAGCGGTCTTGAGCGCGTTCCTGGTGCGCTACTACGTGCCCCTGGAGGCACGGGCACCGCAGGCATTGCTCCCCTTTACGCCGGCCGACTTCGAGGAGCTGACCCAGCTGCTCCCCGACCACACCTTCGCGGTCCCCCAGCGAGGCCCCCGGGCACGCCTGGTGACCCTGGCCGACCAGAACGCGCGCCACTTGCTGGAGAGCCTGCTCATCGAATCGTTCGTCACCGACGAGCGGGCCGAGGACCCGGTGTATGCGCTGGGCCGAGACCTGGGCCTCACCGTGGTGCCTCGCGCGATCACCTGCGTGGACATCTCCACCAATCAGGGCCGGGACACGGTCGGGTCCCTGGTGTGGTTCGAGGCGGGGCGGCCCAAAAAGAGCGAATACCGGCACTTCCGCATCAAGGGGGAGGGCCAGCAGGACGATTATGCCGGCATCCGCGAGGTGTTGTCGCGCTTCGTGCGGCGGCGGCTGGAGGAGCAGAAGCCGCTGCCGGACCTCTTCGTAATCGACGGCGGCAAGGGGCAGCTCGGCGCCGCCGCCGCGGTGTTGGCCGAGCAGGGCATTCAGCCGGCCAACATCATCAGCCTGGCGAAGCGGGAGGAGGAGGTCTTCCTGCCAGCGCGCACCGACAGCCTGCTTCTTCCTCGCCGCTCGCCGTCGCTCAAGCTGCTGCAGCGCGTCCGCGACGAGGCGCACCGATTCGCCATTGGCTACAGCCGGGCGCGGCGGGCCCGTCGTACCGTGACGTCCCAGCTGCTCGACATCCCCGGGGTTGGCCCCCGCCGGCGGCGTCTGCTGCTCGAGAGGTTCGGGAGCTTGGCGGGCGTGCGGCTGGCCACGCCACAGGAGATCGCCGCGCTGCCGGGGTTCTCCTCCAAGCTGGCCGACCGCGTGCTCGAACACCTACGAACGGGATAACAGCTCATGGCTTGGACGCTTCATTGCTCCGAATGCCGGACGACCGCCGACCCCAGTGGTCTGCCGACCGTGTGCCCGGCGTGCGGCGCACCCTGGCTGGTGCGCCTGGCCCAGCGTCCCGACCCCGGCGCGAAGCAGGAGCTGGCGAAGCGCCCCTGGACCATGTGGCGCTACCAGGAGTGGCTGCCGCTCCTGCCCGGGGAAGAGCCGGTGTCTCTGGGCGAGGGGGTGACCCCCTTGCTTCGGGCATCGCACCTCGAGCGGCGGCTCGGCATGCGCGAGCTGTGGGTCAAGGATGAGGGGAAGAACCCCACGGGATCGTTCAAGGCGCGTGGCCTGGCCGCGGCCGTGACGCGCGCCCGAGCCGGAGGCGCGACACGTTTCACGATTCCCACGGCCGGAAACGCCGGTGTGGCCCTCGCCGCCTACGGCGCGCGAGCCGGAGCCGGCGTGCGGGTGTACGCTCCGCGGACCACGCCTTCCACCATTCTCCAGCAGATCCGCGCGTTCGGCGCCGAGCTGACGCTGCTGGACGGGCACATCGGGGACTGCGGTAAGGCTTCCCGCGCGTACGCCAATGAATCCGGAGCGTTCGACGTCTCGACGCTTCGAGAACCCTACCGCATCGAGGGCAAGAAGACCCTGGGCTTGGAGCTGGCCGAGCAACTGGACTGGCGCCTGCCGGACGCGATCGTGTATCCGGCCGGCGGGGGCACGGGAGCCATTGGCATGTGGAAGGTGTTCGGCGAGCTGCGCTGGGCGCATTGGCTCGACAGCCCGCCCCCGCGACTGTACTGCGTGCAATCCTCCGGTTGCGCCCCGGTGGTCAAGGCGTTCGAGGCCGGTGCCGATCGCACCGAGCCTTGGCCGGAGCCGGTCACCGTGGCCGCCGGGCTGCGGGTACCCGCACCGTTGGGGGGGCGGCTGATGCTTCGGGCCATGCGGGAGACCAAGGGAGGCGCGGTGGCCGTGAGCGACGAGGAGCTGTGCGCGGCGCAGGGGGAGTTGGCGGTGCGCGAGGCCATCGACGCCGCGCCGGAAGGCGGCGCGACGTTGGCCGCGCTCGAACATTTCATTGAGCGGGGAGAGATTCGGCGGGAGGAGTCGGTGGTGCTCTTCAACACCGGGGCCGGGTGGCTTTATCGCTAAGGACTGGCGATAATTCTCGGTTATGCTGCGGCCCGCGCGCATCGCCATCCTGGACCCGTTCGCGGGCATCAGCGGTGACATGTTGCTGGGGGCGCTGTTGGACGTCGGGGTGAGCCCTTCGTGGCTCGAGACGCTGCCCCAGCGACTGGGGTTCCCCAGGGTGAGCGTCGAGGTGCGCCAGGTCGTGCGATGCGGCGTGCGCGCCACCAAGGTGGACTTCCGCATCCCGGAGGGGCGGTCCAGCTTGGGGCATCATGGGGCCCATGTCGGTCAACTGATGGAGGTGGTGCGCCAGGGGCAGGTCGCGGAGCCAGTGAAACAGCGCGCGGTGCGCGCCTTCGAGCTGCTGGGGGCCGCAGAGGGTCGGGTGCACGGCCTGTCGCCCGAACGGGTGCACCTGCACGAAGTGGGCGCCGTGGACGCCGTGCTGGACATCGTGGGTGCGTGCGAGGGTTTCGAGCACCTGGGCGCGGGCGCGGTGTACAACTTCCCAGTGGCCGTGGGGAGCGGGTGGGTCGAGGCGAAACACGGCAAGCTGCCGGTCCCGGCCCCCGCCACGGCGATTCTGCTGGAAGGCGTGGACGTGGCGCGAGGCGGACCGGTAGACGGTGAGGCCACCACGCCCACCGGCGCCGCGTTGCTGAGGGTGATGTCGGAGGGACCTCCGCCGGAGCGGTGGCGCCTGGTGGCATCAGGGTGGGGGGCCGGGACGCGGGACCCCGAGCCATACCCCAACGCGTTACGGCTGCTGGTGGCGGATGTCGCCGCCGAGGCGGGAGACGTGGAGGTCATCGCGACGGACGTGGATGACCTCCAGCCCGAGTACCTGGAACCGCTGCGCGAAGCCCTGTTCGCCGCCGGCGCGCTGGATTGCCTGGTGTGGGCCACGCACGGGAAGAAGGGACGGGTGGCGCTGCGCCTCGAGGCGCTGGCGCCGCCGGCCGCGGCGGAGGCGGTGGTCCAGGCGTTGTTCGCGCACTCCACCACGGCGGGACTGCGCCGCTGGCGGGCGGTTCGCCACACGCTGGCGCGGCGCGAGGTGACGGTGGAGTTGGAGCCGGATGTGCGCGTGCGGGTGAAGGTCACGGAGGCGCCGGACGGTGCCCGGGTGAAACCGGAGTATCAGGACGTCGTGCAGGCGGCGACGCGGTTGAAGCGCTCCGCGCTGAGTGTGGCGCGCGAGGCCACGCGCCGCGCCGAAGCGGCGCTGGAAGACGGATCTAGCACGTAGCACCACTCATAACTCAAGAGAGGGAGCGATCACAGCATGAGGAAGTATGTAGCGTGGCCGGCGGCCGCGCTGCTCCTGGCGGGGGCGGCGACCGAGGTCCCGGCACAGCAGCGTGGAGCGCCGCAGCCACCGCCGCAGCAGGATCTATGCGACCTCAAGACCTCGCACTTCGCCGTGAGCCGCGCGGTGCTCTACATCCAGAACGCGTCGAGCGGGCAGGATTCCACCAAGAAGCAACAGGCACTCGACGGAGCGCATCGCTCTCTCATCGAAGCGCTCGAGCAGGGCCAAGCGGAGAACCCGGCCGTGTGGTATTTCCTGGGCGTGTACTACACGCTCCTGGGAGACGGCGTCGGCGCGGACTCGTCGTTCGATAAGGTCGAAACGATGATGCCCGCCTGCGCGGCGGACGTACTGCAGAATCGCCAGATCGCCTGGGCCACCGTGGCGAACCAGGGAATCGAGGCGATGCGCAAGAACGATTACGCCAAGGCGAAGGAGCACTTCGGCATCGCCAACCGCGTCTGGGACAAGGACCCCACGGCGTCCTTCTACCTGGCCACCGTGTTCGCTACCGAGGACGAGGCCGACAGCTCGCTGCACTACTTCAAGCTGGCTGCGCAGGCCGCCGCCGGGGACACGGCCCAAACGGAGATCCACGAGAAGTCCACTCAGAACGTGGCCCGCATCTATCAGGTGCTGGAGCGGTGGGACTCGGCGCAAGTGTACTTCAAGGCCTACCTCGAGATGCACCCGGAGGACCTGGAGGGCCAAACCAGCCTCGCCACGGCCCACATGGCCAGCGGTGATACCGCCAACGCGGTGCGGATCTACGACGCCCTCCTGACCCAGGCCGCGAACCTGGACGCCCTGGACGTATTCCGGATCGGCGTGGCCCTGTTCCGGGCGGAGCGGCCCGAGCGCGCGGCGCAGGCATTCGAAGCGGGGCTCCAGAAGAATCCCCACTACCGGAATGGGCTCTTCAACCTGACGAACGCGTACTTCTCGCTGGCCCAGGCCACGCAGAAGCCCGACTCGGTCAAGTTCTGGGCCGGCAAGATGCTCCCCGCCGCGCAGCGGCTGGCCACGGGAGACCCGCTTAACCGGCAGGTGCTGCGGTTGGTCGCGGCCGCGCATCAGTTCGTGGGCAACGATGACTCCACCGATGCCGTGCTCAAGAACGTCAATGGAATGAAGTACGAGGTGGAGGTGCTGTCGGGGCAGGCCACGAGCAACGGGTACGAGGTCCACGGGACGATCGCGGCCATTCAGCCAACGGCGGCCCAAGCCATCCAGGATTCCATTGCCAGAGATGAAGCTACCCTGGAGACGCTCAAGAACGTTCCCGCGGCCCAGCGAGCCCAGGCCCAGCGGCGGCAGGCCACCGTGCAGGCCAGGGTCACGCGTCTCCGCGCCAGTCTGGAGAAGCTCAAAGGGCCGGTGAACGTGCCGGCGCTTACCTTTGAATTCCTGGGCGTGGACGGCAACGTGGTGGCGACGGAGACCGTGGCGGCCCAAGCCATCGAGCCGGGCGGGGTAAAATCGTTCCAGCTCACGCCGACGGGTGAGGGCGTGGTCGCCTGGCGGTATAAGTCGAGCTGAGCGGTCTCGAGGCTTGCTTGACACGCGGGCGGAGGGTTCGGCATACTCCGCCCCTTCGCGGGCGTAATTCAGGGGTAGAATGCCAGCTTCCCAAGCTGGACGTCGCCGGTTCGAATCCGGTCGCCCGCTCTGAACTGCTGGGGAGAACTGCGTAAGGGGTGAGGGGTAAGGGGGACCCCCTCACCCCTTACCCCTTACGCATTTTCGATCCGGGTCCATCACTGCCTCACATGATCCGCATTGCCGCCGTTGCCCCCGATTCGATCGCCGCCGACCTCGGGCTCGCGCCGGGCACGGAGTTGCTCCGCGTCAACGGCCGCGAGCTGAGCGACTTCCTGGACTGGGAGTTCCTCACCGCCGACCAGCAGTTCCTGTTGCTCGCCCGGCTTCCAGACGGTGGGGTGGTGGAGTACGACATCGAGCGGCCCGAGGGACTCCCCCTCGGGGTCGAGCTGGAGCCGCCTCGCATCCGCCGCTGCGCCAATCACTGCGACTTTTGCTTCGTGGACGGTCTCCCGGAAGGACTCCGGGATACGCTGTACGTGCGCGACGACGATTATCGCCTCTCCTTCCGCTACGGCAACTTCGCCACGCTCACCAACCTCAAGCCCCGGGATATTGAACGGATCCTCGAGTACCATCTGTCGCCACTCTACGTCTCGGTGCACGCCACGGACCCGGTGATCCGCCGCCGAGTCTTAAGAAACCCGCGCACGCCCGAGATCATCCCCCAGCTCCAGGAGTTCGCCGCCGGTGGCATCCGATTCCACGCCCAGATCGTGCTGCAACCAGGCGTCAACGACGGGCCGATCCTGGAACGAAGCCTCGGGGATCTCTACGGGCTGGAGGAAACCATCCTGACGGTCGCCGTGGTGCCGGTAGGGCTCACCTCGTTCAGCAACCACGCGGCTGCCCGTGAGCCGACCGAGGCGGAGTGCCGGGCAGCGGCAGTCACGGTGCACCGGTTCGCGGAGCGGGCACTGTCCCAGCGGGGGCATCGCTGGGTGCACGGCTCGGACGACCTGTACCTGAACGCCAACCTGCCGTTGCCCCCCGCCGAGTGGTACGGGGACTTCGAGCAAGTGGAAAACGGCGTCGGCAGCGTTCGGTACCTCGAGCAACGGATCGCGGCTACGGGGCCGCTCCCGGAACTCACCGGTCGGCGCATCGGCGTGCTGACCGGCACCGCCATGGCCCGTCTGATGCCGCAGGTACTGGGCACGCTCGCCGCCACCACCGGCGCGCACTTCGACTTGATGGTGTTGGAGAACGACCTCTTCGGCCCTTCGGTGACCACCGCGGCCCTGCTCCCGGGACGAGCCTTCCGCCGGGCGCTGGAGGGCAGGAGCGACCTGGACCTCGCTCTCCTCCCCGCGGAAACGGTGAATGACGACGGTGTGTTCCTGGACGACCTCCGGTTCGACCAGCTGGCCCGGAGCCTCCCAACCCGCGTCCGCCTGTCGTACGATTTCGCCGACGTCTTGAGCGAGGCGTTCCGGGCGTGAAACGCGCAACCGTGGCAATCGTCGGCCGGCCCAACGTCGGCAAGTCCACCCTCTTCAACCGGATCGTGGGGGGCCGCCGGGCGATCGTGGATGACCGCCCCGGGGTCACCCGCGATCGCCACTACGCGCCGGTCGAGTGGAGCGGTCGGAGGTTCTGGCTGGTAGACACCGGTGGCTGGACCGAAGCGAGCGGAGACAGCCTCGAGGCGGCCATCCGGCGCCAGGTGGAACTGGCCGTCCGAGACGCGGATGCGGTGCTCTTTGTGGTGGACACGCAAGAGGGTCTGCATCCGGCGGACCAGGCCATGGCCGAGGTCTTGCGCCCTTTTCGGGACCGGGTGCTCCTGGTCGCCAACAAGGCCGACGCCCTCCCGGACGACCACTCCCACCACGCGTTCTACCGACTCGGGTTTGGCGAGGCGTTCCCTGTTTCGGCGGCGGTTGGCAAGGGATCCGGGGACCTGCTCGAGAAACTGGTTGAGCACCTGCCTGAAGACCGCGAGGACTCCCCGCCGGACACCGTCCAGGTTGCCATCATCGGTCGCCCCAACGTGGGCAAGTCGAGCCTGGCTAACCGGTTGCTGGGTGAAGAGCGGAGCGTCGTGGCCGCCGAACCGGGCACCACTCGAGATGCCATCGACTCCCCCTTGCGGTACCACGGCCGGACACTCAACTTCATTGATACCGCAGGGTTACGGCGACGATCGAAAGTAGTAGATGAGATCGAGTTCTACTCGTCCCTGCGAACCGAACGGGCGATCGAGCGGGCTCACGTGTGCGTCCTGGTGGTGGACGCCTCGCAGGGAATGCACGTGCAGGACCTGAAGATTGCCGAGGCGGTCTGGGAACAGGGAGCGGGACTCATCATCGCCGTCAACAAGTGGGATCTGATCGCCGAAAAAGACACGGCCACGGCGCTCCGAGGCGAGCAGGCCATCGTGGAGCGCATGCCCGCGCTCGCAGCCGTTCCGTTTGTGTACCTCTCGGCGCTCACCGGGCACCGGGTGCGGCGACTGCTGGACCTGATTCTCTCAGTTGCGGCCGAGCGCTCTCGCCGCGTTCCGACGGCGGAAGTGAACCGCGTCATGCGCGGGTTGGTCCAACGCAATCAGCCGCCGCAGCAGGCGGGCCGGGAGATCAAGATCTACTACGGGTCGCAAATCGGCACCGAGCCGCCGGATTTCGCGGTGGTGTCGAACCGGCCGGAGGCCGTCCCGGAGGCGTACCGACGGTACCTGGTCAACGGATTTCGAGAGGCGTGGGGCTTCTTGGGCAATCCCGTGCGCCTGACCCTGCGGCGTAAGCGGAGCAAGCGGTGACCCTCGCGCTTTGGCTGTTGGCGGCGTATTTCCTCGGGGCGATTCCCACGAGTTACCTCGTCGCACGATGGCTCGGCGGCATTGATCTGCGGGAGCACGGGAGCAAGAACCTGGGAGCGACCAATCTCTACCGGACGTTGGGATGGCGATACGCCGTTCCCACGGGCCTGTTCGACGTCGCCAAGGGGGCCATCCCGGTGGTGGTCTTCGCACCCAGGGCCGGGGGTCCGGAATGGGTCCCCATCGGCCTGGGCGTGGCGGCGATCATTGGTCACGTGTTCTCGCTGTTCGTGCGGTTTCGAGGCGGGAAGGGCGTGGCTACGGCAGCCGGTGCCGTGCTCGGCCTGGCGCCCCTGCCGCTGGCCGTGAGCGCGGTGGTCTGGGTGACGCTGGTTTGGGCCACGGGGTACGTCTCGCTAGCCTCCATGTCCGGCGCCGCGGCGTTCCCGCTGGCCGTGTGGCTCCTCCAGCCGGGCGACCCGTACGTTCTGGTGGCCGGCGTCCTCCTGGCCACGTTCATCGTCTTCACCCACCGCGCCAACATTCGCCGGCTGCTCGAGGGACGCGAGGCCCGGTTCGGTCACCACGCGGCGCCGTGAGAGTCGCGGTCATCGGCGCCGGAAGCTGGGGAACGACCCTGGCGAACCTGCTGACCCACCGAGGGCACCAGGTGGGGATCTGGGCTCGCGAGCCTGCGGTCGCCGAGTCGATCAATCGCGACCACGTCAACCAGCTGTACCTGCCGGAGCGACCACTCCACCCCGGACTGGTTGCGCACCAGGAGATCCCAGGCGCGGTGCGGGGGGCCGAACTGATCGTCTCGGCCGCGCCGTCTCACGCGGTGCGGGCCGTAAGCGCCACCGTGGCCCAGGCGGTGACCGGCCATCCCATCGTGGTCAGCGTGTCGAAGGGGATCGAGATGGACTCGTTGGCCCTCATGTCAGCGGTGCTGGAGGAGACGCTGCCCAATCTCAGCGTCGTGGTCCTCTCGGGCCCCTCGTTCGCCCAGGAGGTTTACGACCGGCAGCCCACGGCGGTGGTCGCCGCATCCACCGATCTCACCGCCGCCGAGCTGGTCCAGCAGGCGTTCTCGACCGGCACCTTCCGGGCCTACACCAGCGCCGACGTGATCGGCGTGCAGCTGGGCGGGGCGCTCAAGAACGTGATCGCGCTGGCGGCCGGCATCCTGGAAGGGATGGGCCTGGGGCACAACCCCCGGGCCGCCCTGATCACCCGCGGACTGGCCGAGACCACCCGCTTGGGCGAGGCGCTGGGCGCTGAGGCAGCGACCTTCGCCGGGCTGGCGGGAATGGGCGACCTGGTCCTCACGGCTACCGGCCAGCTCAGCAGAAACCGCTCGCTCGGGGTGGAGTTGGGGAAGGGACGCAGCCTCGCGGAGGTCCTGGCCGAACGGCGCACCGTGGCCGAGGGCGTTCACACCGCCCGCGCGGCGGTCGACCTGGGGCGGCGGACGGGCATCGAGCTCCCCATCGCGTCTGAGGTCTCCCAGATTCTGTTCGAGGGCAAGTCACCCCGCCGGGCTATCGCGGACCTCATGGAGCGCGAGTTGAAAGCGGAGCAGTGGCGATGACGGTCTCGAGACCGGTCCAGGAGTTCTTCTCCATCGGTGACGTCTGCCAGCTCACCGACCTCAAGCCCCACGTGCTGCGCTACTGGGAGAGCCAGTTCCGGTTTCTCAATCCCGCCAAGAACCGGTCCGGTAACCGGGTGTACCAGCGGCGCGAGATCGAACTGATCCTGCTGGTCAAGCATCTGCTGTACACGGAGAAGTACACCATCGAGGGGGCGCGACAGCGCGTGGACGAGTACCGGCGAACCGGAACCCTGAAAGCGCAGGCTCGCGCAGCGCTCCAACACGAGACCATCGAAGACCTCACCCATCAGCTGCGGGCCATCCTCGACATCCTGGACGGCAAGACCCCCGTTGAACATCCTCGTCAGTAACGACGACGGGATCCTGGCGCGCGGCCTGGCCCTGCTGGCCGAGGTGTGCCGCACCGTCGCGACGGTCACGGTCGTGGCCCCCGACCGCGAGCAGAGCGGGACCAGCCATTCGCTGACGCTCACCCGTCCGCTCCGGCCGCTCAAGCGGCCGGACGGCTCGTTCCAGGTGGACGGCACCCCCACCGACTGCGTGTTGCTGGCGTTGGGGGCGCTCCTCGAGCCGCGGCCGGATTTCGTGTTCTCCGGAATCAACCACGGACCCAACATGGGTGAGGACGTGATGTACTCCGGGACCGTCGCGGCGGCGATGGAAGGGTTGTCGCTCGGCATCCCGGGCGTCGCGATCTCGTTCGCGGGGTCTGGGCTCGAGGTCATGGAGAGCCAGCGACCCTGGCTGGAGCGTCTCATCGGGTCGGTGGTCCGGGTCCGGGAGTTTCCCAAGGAGACGTTGCTCAACGTGAACCTCCCCCCGGTGCCGGGTGACCAGATCCGGGGCATCCGGGTGACGACGCTGGGGAGCCGGGTGTTCTCCGAGTCGCTCATGAACACCAAAGACCCGTGGGGCAGGCGCATGTACTGGATCGGCGGCGGTCAGATCTCCTGGTCGGGGCGCGAGGACTCGGACTTCATCGCCGTCAAGGAGGGCTACATTTCCGTCACGCCGCTGCACGTGGATTTGACCAACTATGGCCTGCTGGAGGTAGTGCGCGAGTGGAAGCTGGGCGAGTAGCCGACAGCTACGCCGGGTACCGGGCACGCCTGGTGGAACGGCTGCGCGAGCGAGGGATTCGCGACCTCGCCGTGCTGCGGGCGTTCGGGGAGACCCCGCGGCACCTGTTCGTGCCGGAGGCCCTACGGGAACGCGCCTACGAAGACACGGCGCTCCCCATTGGGCGAGGGCAGACCATCTCGCGGCCCCTCACCCATGCCACCTACCTGGAAGCTCTCTCCCTGCGGGGCCGGGAACGAGTGCTCGAGGTCGGCACCGGGTCGGGGTACCAAGCGGCGTTGTTGTCACACCTGGTGGCACAGGTGTTCACGGTTGAGCGCTTCACGCAGTTGGCCGACCGGGCCAGGGCAGGGCTGGCGCGGGCGGGCGCCCGTAACGTCACCGTCCTGGCGGGGGATGGGTCGCTGGGATGGCGCCCGTACGCCCCGTACGACGCGATCCTCGTCTCGGCAGCGGCTCCCAGCGTCCCGCAGCCGCTCCTGGAGCAGTTGGCCGACGGTGGCCGCCTCCTGATGCCGCTGGGCGGCCCGGACTCCCAGGAGCTGGTCCGGATCACCCGGCGAGGCACGGCGTTCGACGAAGAACGGCTGGCGGTCGCCAGCTTCGTTCCGCTGCTGGGCCGTCACGGCGCTACCAACACCTAGCATGTTCAACGTCTTCGTCACCTGGCTGACAGAGACCATTTTCCAGCTCGGCTACCCCGGCATCGTGCTGCTCATGGCAGTGGAATCATCCTTCTTCCCGCTGCCGTCCGAGCTGATCATGCCGCCCGCCGGCTACCTGGCGGCCCAAGGCCGGATGAACGCCACCTGGGCGGTTCTGGCCGGGACCGTGGGAAGCGTGCTGGGTGCGCTCTTCAACTATTTCCTCGCCCAGAAGCTAGGCCGGCCGCTGTTGTACCGTTATCACCGCTATCTGTTGATCTCGGTATCGTCCCTGGAGCGCTCTGAAGCCTTCTTCCGGCGCCACGGGGAGATCGGGACCTTTCTGAGCCGCCTGCTCCCCGTGGTCCGGCATCTGGTTTCGCTTCCTGCCGGCCTGGCTCACATGCGGCTGGACCGGTTCGTGGGGTACACGGCGGCAGGCGCGGCCCTGTGGTGCGTCATTCTCACGGCTATCGGTTGGTACATTGGACGGCACGCGCCGAACTTGGAGCGCGAGGTGGTCCAGCACTACAGCACCGTGGCCACGCTGGTTCTGCTCCCTGCCATGGCCGTGGTGATCGCGATCTACGTGCTCCGCCGACGGCGACGGCAAGCGCGATCCGGAGTGTAGCGGTGGCTGAGGCTGCGGCTCGATGGCTCATCACCGGGGAGGTGCAGGGAGTTGGCTTCCGATGGTTCGCCGCGCGCCACGGGCAGAGCCTGGGCCTGCGAGGTTGGGTTCGCAACCTACCGGATGGCCGCGTGGAAGTCACCGCAGCTGGCGAGAAAGCGCTGCTGCTAGAAATGGGAGCGCGGCTCCAGGCCGGCCCCCGCTTCGCCCGAGTAGAGCAGGTGGAGCAATCGGATATTCCACATGAGGACGTTAAGGCTAAATCGTTTGAGATCAGATAGTTCCAGGCTGTGCTACACGGTGCCCCGGCCGTTAATACAAGATGTGAAGGCCAGCCGTCCTGGGCCGAGTGGCAGCTCGGAGCCCAACGAACGAGCACATGTCTGTGATGTTGAAAACCCGACAGCACCGCGTGGACTCTTTGAGGCGGAATCCCAGCCCGTAAAACCTCGCTGAGTCACGGTTTCGTGAGGGCAGCCGGCGTGGTTAAGTTGTTCTCGCGACGGCCCCTGTAGCTCAGGTGGATAGAGCAGCGGTTTCCTAAACCGTTGGCCGGGTGTTCGAGTCACCCCAGGGGCACTGGCGAATGCTGGATGCCAAACTGGGAACGT
>Ga0209619_10000053_pt1 | contig 56922 bp, 58 predicted proteins | sample Rifsed16ft3_FD_184011 | JGI IMG/M metagenome (GOLD analysis project Ga0209619, IMG submission 184011) | Soil microbial communities from Rifle, Colorado, USA - sediment 16ft 3 (version 2) | ecosystem: Environmental > Terrestrial > Deep subsurface > Rock core/Sediment | place: Rifle, Colorado... | reverse complement strand
TCCCCTCACCTTTATCCTCTCCCCCAGTGGGGGAGAGGGCAGGGTGAGGGGGAGAAGCAGGGTGAGGGAGGAGAGGATGATGGAAGAGGCGAGAAAGGAACATATCGGGTGGCGCGGGTCTTCCTGAGCATCGGGTCCAATCTCGGCGAGCGCCGCCAGAACCTCCAGGCGGCGATCCAGCGCCTGCGGGCCGCCGAGAGGATCCGGGTGCTGGAGGTCTCCCGCCTCTACGAGACCGAGCCCTGGGAGCGCGCGCCGGGACAGATCGGGAACCGCGCGGGATGGTTCCTCAACTGCGTCGTGGCCGTCGAGACTGGGCTCGCCCCCGCGGCGCTCCTGGCGGCGACCCAGGAGATCGAGGCGGCCCTCGGCCGGGTGCGCACGGGCACCTCGCAGGAGGCCGGCCGGTACGAGCCCCGCGCCCTGGACATCGACATCCTGCTGTACGGGGAAGAGGTCATCAGCGCCTCGGACGACCTCCATATCCCGCACCTCCTGATGCACGAGCGGGGATTCGTCCTGCGGCCCCTGGCCGATCTCGCACCGGAACTCGAGCACCCGGTCCTGTACCAGACCGTCCGCGAGCTCCTGGAGGGGCTGGAGGACGATCACCAGGTCGTGCCCGCCGACCTCCCCGGCGCGTGGTGGTAGCGTCCACGCATGGCTGATCCCGAGTTCCAGCGCCAGGCCCTCGAGCATCTGAACCGCCTCTACAACCTGGCCGTCTACCTCACCCGGAACGGCCCCCAGGCCGAGGATCTGGTCCAGGAGACCTACCTCCGCGCCTTCCGCTTCGCCCACCGCTTCCAGCCGGGAACCAATCTGCGGGCCTGGATGTTTCAAATCTTGAGGAATACGTTCCTCACCTTCTACCGCCAACGGGAGCGCGAGCCGGCCTTCCTCGACGAGGGTGACCTGGACACCGAGCGAGAGACCATGTTCCACGACGCTCCCCAGAAGGACGGCACCGCCCTGGAGACCGAGACGGACCTGGGGCGGGCGATCGCCCGGCTGCCCGAGGAGTTTCGGACCATCCTCATCCTCGCGGAGGTCGAGGGCCTGGCCCTGGAGGAGGTCGCCGAGATCATGGGGTGCCCGGTGGGGACGGTGAAGTCCCGCATCTTCCGCGCCAAGGAGCGGCTGCGGGGATTCTTGAAAGACTACGGCCAGGAGTTCAAGAGCTAAGCGATGACGCCCGACGAGCCGAGAGAAGACCCGGGGGAGGAGGCGCGGTTCCGGCGCCTCCTGGCGGAGCGCCTCCCGCGCCACGCCGCCCCCGCCCATCTGCGCGCCGCGATCGCCGCCCTGGCGGCGCCGCCCCGCCGCGCGTTCTGGTGGGCGCCGGCCCTGAGCGCGCTCGCCACCGCCATGGTCCTCGGGCTCGTGGCGCTCCCGCTGCTCCCGCGCGCCGTGGAACCAGATCCGTTTCGCTCCATGGTCAGCGCCGTGCTCTCGCAGCACGCGCGGAGCCTGATGTGGGGAGAGGCGCGCCCGGAGGCGGTGCCGGCGGCGCTCCCGCGGGTCATGGAGCAGACGGGGATCGGGCTCTCCTGGCTCTTCCAGGGGGACGATGAGATCCAGCTCATCAACGCGGAACCGCTGGTCGTCGAAGGGCGGCGGGCCCTCGCGCTCACCTACCAGGACACGGAAGGGCACACGCTGACGTACACGCTGCTCCCGGGAGCGGGAATGACCCTGCCGAAGCAGGGGCGCGTCAAGATCGACGGCTACCAGCCGCTCCTGACCCAGATCGAGGGCTGGTCGATCTTCGCCTGGAAGCAGAAGGACCTCGCCTGCTTCCTGATCTCCGACCTGGTCTCCGAGCAGGATCTGGCGCGCTTCAAGCAGGTCTTCCTGAAGGTCCGGCAGGGCACCGAGCCCCCTCCCCAGAGCTGACCCCCCTTACCCTGCCCAACTCGGATGCCCCTCACCTTTTCTCCTCTCCCCAGAGCGTCTTAACGCAATTACGCATGCCTGACCCCACGTAACGCAATTACGCATGCCTGACCCCACGCTCGACGACGAAGGGGAGGGCCATGAGGGCGTAGGCCACCATCACCACCTCCGAGTCCCCGAAGTTGAACTCGGAGAGCCCCGCCACCAGAAAGCCCCCGATCGCGACCAGGCTCCCGGCGACCAGGCCGCGCTCGCGCCCCTGATGGGGGCCGAGCCGCCCCAGGAGCCGGCCCGCCCGGGCGAAGAACGCGACCCAGATCCAGACCCAGGCGGCTAGGCCGAGCACGCCCCGCTCCGCCAGGATCTGGAGGGGCGTGTTATGGACGTGGCTGGTGGTCTTCCGGACCGCCTCCGGCCGCGCGTAGCGGGGGAACACGATCTTCACTTGCCCGGGGCCGACGCCCGTCAGCGGGCGGTCGCGGAACATCGCCCAGCCGCTCTCCCACATGTAGAGCCGCTCCCGAATCGTGGCCGGGTCCTCGAGCTTGTGGAGCCGCCCCGGGACCCCGTCGGATAAGAGGAAGAGGACGGATGCCGCCAGGACCGCGCCCCCGATGGCAGCGAGCGCCCAGTAGCGTCGCAGGGCCAGAGAGAGCCCCGTCGCCGCCGCCAGAAAGCCGAACCACGCGCCGCGCGTGAAGGTCGCGACGAGCGCCGCCCCCGAGATTCCCCACCCCAAGGCCGTCCACCACCGCCTCGGCCGGGCCCGCTCCAGGAGCCGAGGCAGGGTCGCCAGGAGGATCAGGGTGAGCACGCCCGCGAAGGTCATGTAGATGCTGAAGAAGCCGTGGGCGCGGTCGCACCGGTGGAAGAAGCGACTCAGGAGGGGGACGCCCGCCGGCTCACGCGGGGGGCACAGGACCACCTGGAGGATGCCGAGGCCGGCGTGAACCGCCACCAGGAGAAACAGGCCGGTCAGAAACCGGTCGGCGGCGTCCGCGTCCGGCAGCGCCGCGACGAGGACGTACAGGACGAGGACGAGCAGGAGGCCCTTCGCGTCGAGGAGACTCGTCCAAGGGTTCCCGGAACGGAGCGCCGAGAGCAGCGTCGCGGCCGCGAAGGCCAGCACCGGCCCGGCGAGCGGGAAGCTCTCGGGGACACGGGCGGCTTTGTCACGGAGGCGGAGAAGCCAGAACCCGACCAGGACGGCCAGGATCGATTCGGCGAGCGTGATCGAGAAGGCAAGGCCGACGAGGAAGAGGCCGAGGACCCACCGCCGGACGGATCGCGCGTCACTCAATAGGCGTTCTGACCCCGGAAGACGCGCACCAGGGTGAGCCAGAGGATCTTCAGATCGAAGCCGAGCGACCAGCGCTCGATGTAGTGGAGGTCGTCCTCGATCCGCCGCTCGAGCGAGGTGTTGCCGCGCCAGCCGTTGACCTGGGCCCACCCGGTGATCCCGGCCTTCACCTTGTGGCGCAGCATGTAGCCGGGGATCTTCCGGCGGAACTCCTCCACGAAGACCGGCCGCTCGGGGCGCGGGCCCACGAGGCTCATCTCCCCGCGGAGCACGTTGAAGAGCTGGGGCAGCTCGTCCAGGCTGAACCGGCGCAGGAAGGCTCCCAGCCGCGTCCGCCGTGGATCGTCGGGCCGGGCCCACACGGGGCCGCTCCGGGCCTCGGCGTCCACGGGCATGGTCCGGAATTTCAGCATCCGGAAGCGCTGGCCGTCGAGCCCCATGCGCTCCTGCCGGTAGAAGATCGGCCCCGGCGAGGTCAGCCTGATCACGACGGCAATGGCCGCCATGAGGGGCGCGGCCAAGAGCAGCGTCAGCCCCCCGACGACCAGGTCGAAGCCCCGCTTGAAGAGACGGTTCCAGCCGTACAGGGGGGACTCCCGGAGGTGGATGAAGGGCACCCCCTCGAACTCCTCGACGCCTCCCCGGAGAGAAGCGAAGCGGATGATATCGGGAACCACGTGGATCGTGACGGGATCATCCCCGATCTCGTTGAGAAGCATCGGAAGTCTCGCGACGTCCTCGTGAGGCAGCGCCAGGATCACGTGGTCCACCGTTTGGCCGTCCAGGACCGCCCGGAGGTCCGCGTAGCCCCCCAGCCACTTCGTCTGGGGCCCGAGCCCCTCCTTGTCGTCGCCGACGACTCCCAACACCTGGATCCCGACGTCCGGCCGGAGGCGGAGGCGGTCGATGACGGTCTCCGCGACCTCCCCCGACCCGACGATGACGGCGTAGCGGAGGTTGTATCCCCCGCGCCGGGCGACCCGCAGGGCCTCGCGGAAGACGGCGCGCGAGAAACTCACCGTGACGATCGAGAGGACCCAGAAGTAGACGATGACGAGACGGGAGAACTCGAAGGAGCGGAAGAAAAACTCCATGATGGCGACCAGGACCAGGCTGCCGAGGCTGGAGGCCTTGGCGACGTCCACCCATTCGGAGAAATGCGACCCGAGACGCCGCGGACGATAGAGGCCGAAGGCCCGAAAGGCCACGGCCCACACGACCACGATCGGCGCGAGGAGATAGAGGTAGGGCCAGAGCGGCGGAACCCCTCGGTACACGGGGATCGGACCCAGGGCGAAGCGCAGGTAGTAGGCGAGCACCCAGCAACCGGCGATCAGGACCAGATCGCCGACCAGCGTCAACTGCTCGAAGAAGCGAGAGTGTGCCTTCAGCACCGGGAGAACTCCTCCCGCCGCCGCGCCACGTAGGCCGCGATTCGCTCCTTGAAGAGCGGGCGGTCGAAGCTTTCGGCGTTAGCGCGAAGAACCTTCGGAACAAAGCGATGGGCGTTGGCCTCGAAGCGACGGACCGCATCGACCAGGGCGTCCACGGTTTGCGGGGAGAAAAACAGCCCTGTCGGAGACTCCATCCCCGCAGCGAGCGGTACCACGGTCTCTCGCACCCCGCCGAGATCGTAGGCAATGACGGGTTTCCCCGAGGCCATGGCCTCGAGGGGCACGATGCCGAAGTCCTCCACGCCGGGAAAGAGGAGCGCGCGGCACCGCGCGTAAAGGTCCGCCACCTCGGCATCCGCCCGCCAGCCGAGAAACTCGACGGTCGGCCCCGCCAGCGCCCGGAGGCGCCGCTCCTCCGGCCCGGAACCCACCACCACCAGGCGGACGCCGAGACGGTTGGCCGCCTCCACGGCCAGGTCCACGCGCTTGTACGGGGTGAGGGCCGAGACGACGAGGTAGAATTCGCCGGCGTCCTCGGACAGGCGGAAGCGCTGGCAATCCACGGGAGGATAGATCACCTCGGCCTCGCGGCCGTAGCAGCGGCTGATCCGGGCGGCGACGAAGCGAGAGATCGCGATGAAGTGGCGGACCCTCGCGGCGGCCGCGCGATCCCAGCGCCTGAGGGCTGCGGCGACCGGCGGCATCAGGAGCCGCACCGCCCAGGGGGCGCGGGCGCCGAAGTAGTCGTCGTAGAGGTCCCACACGTAGCGCATGGGGGTGAAGCAGTAGCAGACGTGGAGCGCCTCTCTCGGGACCCGCACGCCCTTCGCCACGCAGTGGCTCGACGAGAGCACGAGGTCGTAGCCGCGCAGGTCGAAGCGCGCGACGGCCCAGGGAAAGAGGGGAAGCAGCGCGCGGTAGCGCGCCTCCGCGCCGGGAAGGCGCTGGAGGAAGGAGGTGGTGATCCGGCGGTTCTCGATGGTCGCCGAGACGCTGCCGCGCACGTGGAGGAGGGTGAAGAGGTCGGCGTCGGGGAAGAGCTCGCAGAAGACCTCGAGGCAGCGCTCCCCGCCCCGCATCCCCGTGAGCCAGTCGTGGATCAGCGCGACCCTCACGCCGACGCGCCTCCCGGACGCTAGGGCGCCGACGCCTTGACCCGCTGGCGCCAGTAGTCGAGGAGGTCTCGGAGCGTCTGCTCGAAGGGAATCTCCGTCCGCCAGCCCAGCGCCTGCCGGATCTTGCTCGGGTCCCCCACCAGGAACGGCACGTCGGAGGGGCGCAGCCGGGCGGGATCCTCCCGCACGGCGATGCCGGCGACCCGCGACTGGGCCAGGAGGAAGTCCAGGACCTGCTGGATCGACCAGGCCTGCCCCGAGCAGAGGTTGTAGACTTCGCCCGGCTCCCCCCGCTCGAGCAGGAGCCAGTAGCCGCGAACGATGTCCCGGACGTCGGAGAAGTCCCGCCGGGCCGTGAGGTTTCCGACGTGGATCACCGGATCCCGCCGTCCGACCTCGATCTCGGCGATCTGCTTGGAGAAGTTGGAGGTCACGAAGGGGTCGCCTCGACGGGGCCCCTCGTGGTTGAACGCGCGGGCCCGGACGATCGGGAGGTTGTAGCTCTTCCAGTACTGATAGCCCATGAGATCCTGGGTCACCTTGCTCACCGCGTAGGGCGAGAGGGGGCGGAGCGGGTTGGTCTCCTTGATCGGCAGCTCGTGCTCGTACACGAGCCCGTACTCCTCGCTGGACCCGACCACCAGGAAGCGCGGTATCTTGGCCCGCTTCCGGATCGCCTCGAGCAGGTTCACCTGGCTGATCGTGTTGGTGTAGAGGGTCTCGGCCGGCGTGTGCCAGGAGGCCGCGACGAAGCTCTGGGCCGCCAGGTGCACGACGGAGTCGGGATCGGCGACGTCCAGCAGCCCCTGCACCGAGGAGAGATCCCGGAGGTCTGACTCCACCAGCTCGATCTGGGAGCGCAGGTGCTCGATATTGTCGGTCTTGCTCCGCCAGCGGATCGACCCGCACACTGCCGCGCCCGCCTTGAGCGCGTACTCGGCGAGGTGACTCCCAACGAACCCGGTGATCCCCGTGATCAGGACTCGCAAAGTGCCAGTTATTATAGCCTGCCCGGTCCGGCGGCCCGGCAGGAATTTTGCTCGGGGGAAGTCGAAACGGCCTCGCGGTAGAGTCCGGCGAGCCGGGCCGCCATGCGTTCCAGGCTGAAGTGGGTCTCCACGCGCTCACGTCCCGCACGTCCCATCTTCTCCCTGAGGCCGGGATCGTCCAGGAGGCGCGCCACGGAGGCGGCCAGAGCCTCGGGGTCCTCGGGGCCCGCCAGGAGGCCCGTGACCCCCTCCAGCACGACGTCCACGTGACCCGTGACCCGGGTGGCCACCACGGGAAGGGCGCAGGCCATGGCCTCCAGGAGGCTGAGCGGAAGCCCCTCGCCCCGGGAACTGGACACGTAGAGATCCAGCGCCGGGAAGAGCCGCGGGACATCGGCCAGCTCACCCGTGAAGCGCACGCGATCCGCCAGCCCCGCCCGGGCTACGCGCCGCCGGAGGTTGCGCTCCTCCTCCCCGCCCCCAACGAGCACGAGGGCGAGCCGCGGGTACCGGCCGGCGAGCCGGCGGACCGATTCCAATAGAACATCGAGCCCCTTGACCCGGTCGAACCTCGCAACGGTCCCGACGACCTGCGCGTCGGCCGACAGCCCGAGCGCCGCCCGGGACAGCGGCGCGCCCTCAGCCATCCCTCGGACCTCCTTCGAGTCGATGCCGTTGACCACCACGTGGGTCCGCCCAGGATCCGCAAGGTGGAGCCCGGCTGCGTCCCGCGCCTGACTCTCGGAGACATGGATGACCGCGCGGCTGAGGCGCGACAGGCGCCGCTCGAGCCAGAGGTAGGGTCGCCGGAAGCCCGGCGGATAATGCCCGTAGTGGATCCCGTGGAACGTGTGGAGCGCCGGGACCCCCGTCCACCATCCCGCCAGCCGTCCGTACAGCCCCGCCCCCTTCCCGTGCGAGTGGATCGCCCGGATTCTGCGCTCCCGGACCAGGCGAATCACGGCGGCGAGGGTCCGCGGGCTCAGTCCGTTGAGCGGAAGCGGCGCGACTTCGATCCCGAGGCTCTGGAAACGCTCGAAGAACGGACCGTCGGCCGGTGCCCCGACGACCACGCGGAACTCCCCGGCCGGGAGCCGGCGGACCAGGTCGAACACGTGCTTCGGCCCTCCCCCGAGAGCCGTGGAGACGAGCAGCTGGAGCACCGTGATGGAACCGACCTCAGCGCGTGTGGAAAGCGGCACGCTCGGATCTCTCTCGCGAGAAGAGTGGTCGGAGGCGGCGCCTCACGGCGACGGGGAGCGCCAGGGAAAGGATCGGCTTCGCCAGAAAAACGGCGCACCAGAGGGGGTAGGCGCCGGTCTGGAGCGCGCGGACCTTCGCCCTCACCTCGGCTCTCAGACGATCGGTCTCCAGGACGTTCGAGACACGGCCAGGGGTAAGCCGCCGCTGGACGAGCGGCTCGGGAAGGTTGGCCATCCGGGTGAGCCTGCTCGCGCGCAGCCAGAGGTCGTAGTCCTGGGCCACGGGGAGGGACTCGTCGTAGCCCCCCGCTTCCTCGAGGATCTGCCGGCGCACCATGACCGAGGAGTGGACAAAGGGGTTCATCCGGATCAGGGCCCGCCGGATCGCGGCGTCGTCCACGAGCGGTGCGACGGTTCCGATCACCTCGCCGGACGGAGCGATCGTCTCGCAGCCCGTCCCGAGCAATCCCACCTCGGGATGGGCATCCAGGAAGGCGACCTGCCGGGCAAACCGCTCCGGGTGAGACATGTCGTCGGCGTCCATCCTCGCGACCAGCGGAGCCGCCGCGAGGGGAATGGTTCGGTTCAGCGAGCGCGTCAGGCCTACCCGCGGCTGGTGGAAGATCCTGAGTCTGGGATCGGAGCATGCGTCCAGCACGCCCGCCGTCCCGTCGGTCGACCCGTCATCCACGACGAAGAACTCGAAGTCGGAGAATGTCTGGACCAGGACGCTCTCGATGGCCTGGCGCACCCACGGCTCGCCGTTGTACACGCTCATCAGGACCGAGACCCGGGTCATATCGGGCGCTCGCGCGGGGCCGGCTTCATCTCCCCGGCACGAACCTCCCGGCCTTCCTGAGCAGCCTCCTCGGGAGGGAGAACTCGCGCCGGAGCTCGCTCCGCACCGCCTCCCTCAAGGCCGCCGCGGCCCCCATTCTTATCCAGTACCGTTCCCGGTTGTCGGCTTCGTAGGCTCCCTCCCGCCTCCGGGGGAGCGTTCCATGAAGCAAGACCATCTGATCCCGGATCGAATCCAGGTTCACGTCCCGGTGCCGGTAGGCGTCCCACGTGTCCGATTTATGGGGGGCGGCACGGGAATGTCCCGCATAATTCTCGACCAACAGACCATCCGGCGACAGGGCGTCGATCAACCCCTGGATCTGCCGCGTCGAATTCGGCAGGTGCTCGAACACGCTGTACGCCAGGATGAGATCGACGTCGCGCAGGTCCACGGGCGCCAGAACATCCTCGAGGACGATCCCCCTCGCCTGCGGGTTATACAGGCGATTGCGCGCGACCGAGAATTCAACCGCGTATTTCGCCACGTCGACGGAGATGGTCATCACGCGCTCGCCATAATCCTGCGCGATCATGCGCGTGACCAGCGATGATCCACACCCGTAATCGACCACCACGGGCAGTGGCTTGTAATCCACCAGGGGCCGCACGATACAGCGGAGGATCCCCTCGTAAAAGGACATCCGGTCGAAGGCGTTCTGCTCCGCGTTGATGCACAGGAAGATGTATTCCTTCCAGGAGGCGGAGCGCTCCAGGTCCGACACCTGCGCCACGGGGGACGTCCGCACGCGCTCCAGCAGCGTGATGCTTTCGGGCCGCATGAACCTTCTCTTCAGGAGCTCCCGCGCCTCCCTCACGTCTCGAGGCTGGTCTTCCTCCTCCATCCGGGCGGCGGGAACCGCCCGCTGGAGGAGCGAGGAATCGAGGTCGAAGTAATCCGCGACATCCTCGAACCACCGGCTCTTCCGAACGTCCCGCCGTTCCATGTTCCCAAGAGCATATCATTGAACAACGCGAGCGCAATCCCTTGACACCGGCGAAATGGCTGCGCTAGTCTTGATCTTCTGATGCCCCGTATCGGCTTGGTCGGGTTCGGCTACTGGGGTCCAAATCTCGCCCGGAACTTGAGCGAAATCCACGGCGTCATCCTCGCAGGCATTGCGGACACCCACCCCGCGCGCCGAGAGGCGGCCGCCAAGAAGTACCCGGGCGTTCAGCTGGTGGCGGACGCCAGCGACCTGATCGGCCTCTCAGACCTCGACGCGGTGGTGGTCGCGACCCCTGTTTCCACGCACTTCGAGGTGGCCCTGGCCGCCCTCAAAGCCGGAAAGGACGTGCTGGTGGAAAAGCCCCTCGCGGCCGGCCAGGTGGAGGCGAAGACGCTCGTCGACGTGGCGGAGCGGGAAGGGCGGATCCTCATGGTCAACCACACGTACGTGTACTCCGGCGCCGTGCGGAAGATCGCGGAGCTGATCGAGGCTGGCGAGCTGGGCGAGATCTACTATTACGACTCTATCCGCATCAATCTCGGCTTGTTCCAGAGTGACGTGAGCGTCGTCTGGGACCTCGCGGCCCACGACGTCTCGCTCATCCAGTTCCTCCTGCACCGCAGGTTCCTGACCGTCCAGGCCACAGGCGCCTGCCACTTCGGGACGCCCCTGGAGAACGTCGCCCACATCACGCTGGGACTGGAGGGAGGCATCCAGGCCCACATCAATGTGAGTTGGATCGCCCCGATGAAGACCCGGCAGACCATCATCGTCGGGGACCGGAAGATGCTCCTCTACGACGATCTGGAGCCCGACGAGAAGATCAAGGTATACGATCAGGGGGTCGTGTTCAAGCCCGACCGCCGGGCGGACCTGCTCCCCGATTACCGGATCGGCGACATGTACGCTCCCCGGGTGGACCGGCGGGAAGCCCTGGCCAACGTGTGCGCCCATTTCGTCGATTGCATCCAGACCCGGTCGCGCCCGCTCACGGGCGGGCCGGAGGGGCTCGAGGTGGTGAGCGTGCTCGAGGCCGCCCAGCGCTCGCTGCGGGACGGCGGCAGGCAGGTGACGGTATGACATGGCAGCGGATCGCCCCCGATGTGGAGCTCGGCCCCGATGTCGCGCTCGGCGATTTCGTGAACCTGTACGGGTGCCGCATCGGCGAGAAGACCAAGATCGGGCCGTTCGTCGAAATCCAGAAGAACGCGGTCATCGGCCGGCGCTGCAAGATTTCGAGCCACTCGTTCATCTGCGAGGGCGTCACGATCGAGGACGAGGTATTCGTCGGGCACGGAGTGATCTTCACCAACGATCGCTACCCGCGCGCCACGACGCCGACCGGCCAGCTCCAGGGCGAGGCGGACTGGACCTGCGAGTCGACCCTGGTCAAGCGCCGGGCGTCCATCGGGTCCGGGACGACCATCCTCGGCGGCGTGACCATCGGGGAGGAGGCCATCGTCGGCGCGGGAAGCGTCGTGATCGCCAGCGTCCCCGACCGCACCATCGTGGCGGGCAACCCGGCGCGGGAGATCCGCCGGTTGTGATCCGCCAGCCCTTCGTGGATCTCGCCGCCCAGTACGCGGAGGTGCGGGAAGAGCTGACGCCGGAAGTAGCGGATGTCCTGGTCACGGGGATCTTCATCGGCGGAGAGCGTGTCCGCCGCTTCGAGTCCGAGTTCGCCCGCTTCTGCGGGACGGCCCACTGCGTGGGGGTCGCCAGCGGGACGGACGCCCTCCGGATCGCGCTCCTGGCCGTCGGCGTGGGGGCCGGGGACGAGGTCCTGACGGCGCCCAACAGCTTCATCGCAACGGCCGAGGCCATCAGTCAGTGCGGGGCGCGGCCGGTCTTCGTGGACGTGCGTGCCGACACGCTGCTCCTGGACGTGGAGCGCCTGGAGGCCGCCCGGACCCCGCGGACCCGCGCCGTCGTGCCGGTGCACCTGTACGGCCAGATGGCGGAGATGGAGGCGATCTCCGCGTGGTGCGCGCGGCACGGCCTCGCCCTGGTGGAGGACGCCGCCCAGGCCCACGGGGCGCGGCTCGGGGTGCGCGGTCCCGGAAGCTTCGGCGCGGCCGCCGCCTTCAGCTTTTACCCGGCCAAGAACCTGGGCGCCGCGGGCGATGCCGGCGCCATCGTCACCGACCGGGCGGACGTCGCCCACCGGGCTCGGCTCCTCCGAGATCACGGGCAGGCTGAACGCTACGTGCACGAGATCGCCGGCTTCAACAGCCGGCTCGACGCCCTCCAGGCTGCGATCCTGTCGGTAAAGCTCCGCCACCTTGCGCACTGGACCGAGCGGCGGCGGGCCCTCGCCGCGCTCTACCGGGAGCGGTTCGAGAAAGCGCCGGGCCTCCAGCTGGTCGCCGAGCCCAGGGAGCCGGATGCCCACGTGTACCACCTGCTCGTGGTGCGACTCGCCCGGCGCGACGAGCTCAGGGAGGCGCTCGCCGCGGGAGGAATCGAGACCGGGATCCACTACCCCGTGCCCATCCATCTCCAGGGGGCCTATCACCACCTCGGCTACGGGCAGGGCAGCTTCCCCGTGGCGGAAGAGGCGGCGCGCGAAGTGCTGAGCCTCCCCCTGTACCCGCAGCTGTCCGACGATGCCCTCCACCGTGTCGCGGACACGGTGGAGGCGTTCTGCCGACGGTGACGGAGAGGCGATGACGTCCTTCCGTGGCGTGCGGGTGCTCGTGACCGGAGGGGCGGGGTTCATCGGCAGCCACCTCGTGGAAGCCCTCGCACAAGCCGGCTCGAGGGTCACCGTCCTGGACGACTTCTCCTCCGGCCGGCGGGAAAACCTCGCCTCCCTCGGGGACGCCGTCGAGGTGGTCCAGGGCGACGTGTGCGACGGGGCCGCCCTGGCCCGCGCCCTGGCGGGGAGCGAGGTAGTCATGCACCTGGCGACCCGGTGTGTCCGCCTCTCCCTCTCGGACCCCGGGGAGGTCCACCGGGTCAACAGCGAAGGAACCCTCAGGCTCCTCCTCGCCGCCACCCGCCAGGGCGTCCGGCGGGTCGTCTATGTGTCCTCGTCCGAGGTCTACGGAAGCGCCGTCAGCGCGCCCATGCGGGAGGACCATCCGCTGAGGCCCGCCGGGATCTACGGCGCGACCAAGCTCGCCGGTGAGTTCTACGCACAGGTCATGAGCCGGAGCCTGGGGCTCCCGACGGTCGTCGTCCGGCCGTTCAACACCTACGGCCCACGGGCCCACTTCGAGGGCGTCTACGGCGAGGTCATCCCGCGCTTCACCGTGCGCTTGCTCAACGGGCTCCGGCCCGTCATCTTCGGCGACGGCCTCCAGAGCCGCGACTTCACCTACGTCACCGACACCGTCCGCGGCATCCTGCTCGCGGCGGCGGGGGCGGAGGCGACGGGCACGCCGCTGAACATCGCCCGGGGCGAAGAGGTGACGATCCGGCAGCTCGCCGCGCTGCTCTGCCGGCTGATCCATCCGTCGCTGGAGCCGGAGTACGCCCCGCCCCGCCCCGCCGACGTGCGCCGCCACATGGCGGACGTCGACCGGGGCCGGGAGACGCTGGGGTTCCGCGCCGAGGTAGGCATCGAGGAGGGGCTCGCCAGATACGTGGAGTGGTTTCGGAAGGCGTACCCGGACCCGGCCGAATGCCTCGCCCAGTACGGGGCCCCTAACTGGTAAGGGGGAGGCTGCCATCATCCCCGTCAGCCGTCCCGCGCTCGGCCCCCAGGAGGAGGCGGCGCTCGTCGCCGCCCTCCGAAGCGGCTGGATCACCCAGGGCCCCCGGGTGGCCGAGTTCGAGCGTGCCCTCGCCAGCTACCTGGGCCAGCGCCACGCCGTCGCCGTCTCCTCCTGCACGGCGGGCCTCTACCTGGTGCTCCACGCGCTCGGCGTCGGGCCGGGGGACGAGGTGATCGTGCCGTCCCTCTCCTTCATCGCCACGGCCAACGCCGTCGTCCACACGGGAGCCGCGCCCGTCTTCGCCGATATCGATCTGGCCAGCTACAACCTGGCCCCGGCGTCCGTGGCGGCCGCGCTCTCAGGGCGGACCAGGGCGATCCTGCTGGTCCACCAAGCCGGCTTCCCCGCCGATCTGGAGTCCTTCCGCGCGCTCGCTGCCCGGGCGGGCATCGCGCTCGTGGAGGATGCGGCGTGCGCGATCGGCTCGCGGGTCGGTGGGCGCCTGGTCGGGGGCGACAGCCACGTCGCGGTCTTCAGCTTTCATCCCCGGAAACTGGTCACCACCGGCGAGGGCGGGATGATCGTCACGGGGGATGGCGACCTGGCCGGACGTCTCCGCTCGCTCCGGCACCACGGCGTCTCGGTGTCGGACCACGAGCGGCACCTGACGCCTGCGGTCGTCATCGAATCCTACCGCGAGATCGGCTTCAACTACCGGATGACGGACCTGCAGGCCGCACTCGGGCTCGCCCAGCTGGGCCGGGTCGAGGAGTTCGTCGAGGCGCGGATTTCCCAGGGCGAGCGGTACAGCCGCGCCTTCTCAAGCCATCCCGCCCTGGCCGTGCCGCAGGTGCCGCCAGCGGTTCGTTTCAACTACCAGACCTACCTGCTCAGGCTCCTGCCGGGAAGCCGGATCGACCGGGACGGGCTCATGCGAGCGCTCCTCGAGCGGGGAATCGCGACGCGACGGGGGATCATGGCGGCCCACCGCGAGCCCGCCTACCGGGACCGGCCGCTCCGGGTGCCGCTCCCGGCGACGGAGGAGGCGGACGCCAACAGCATCGTCCTGCCGCTTTTCCACGACCTCGACCCGAAAGACCAGGACCGGGTGATCGAGGCCGTCCTCGACCTGGTCTGAGAGCCTACCGTCCCGCCTTCCCCTCCTGCTTCCGAAACACCGCCATGCGGTGCTTCAGCTGGGCGATCGACGCATGGACGAAAGGGTACTCGCCGACCAGCTGGAGCCCGCAGGACCCGCGGAGCATCTCGCGCAGGGCCGGGCAGTGGTAGCGCTGCGGCAGGAGGTACATGTAGGGAATCCGCTCGCGCAGCCGCGCGTCGTCGTAGCGACGCCCATGGATTCCCCTGGCCAGAACGAGGATCAGGGCATCGGTCAGGGGGCTCCGCACGGACCTGAAGATGCGCCGGACGGATGTGAGCGCTCGATTGTACAGGCAGGGATAGGGCATCGTGTACACGAGGACGCCCCCGGCGGTGAGGTCGCCGGCGATCTTCGCGAAGAGCTCGGCGGTCGGCACGGTGATGGCGTGAAGGACGCCGTCGGACAGGATCACGTCGAACGGCGCGGTCCGATACTCCATGTAGTCGGTCGCGGCGAAGGAAAGCCGCTGGCCCCAGGGGAGCTCGCGCTGCCTCTCCCGGGCGACCCGGATGCTTTCCCCCGAGATGTCGATGCCCGTCAAGGCGGCGGCCGGCAGCGCCGGGGCCAGATCGAACAGCTGCTCGCCGGTCCCGCATCCCAGGTCGAGCACCCGCAGGGCCCGCGCGGGATCGACGTGGCGGAGGATCGCTTCGGTCACGTGCCGGCAGCGTTCTTTCGGCGCCGTGAAGGTCCGCCCGCCAATCTCTCCGTCACCCCCCCTCCCGTCACCCCCCCTCCCCTCAGCCCTCCCCGGCATCGCGCTCCCACGGGCTCAAGTCCAGTCCCGTCAACGCCCCGAAGCGCTTCACCGAGGGCCGGAAGTGCCGCCAGAGCCTCCGCCGCAGGGCCGGGTCCAGGGGCGGGCCGGTCGCCTCGGCGGCATTGATCGGGCCGAGCCCCCCCACGTCGAGCGGCAGGGGATCGACCCCGATGAAGGCCTGGATATCCGGGAGCCGCCGCTCCGGCTGCCGGATGACGTCCTCGTAAAGAAAGAACGCGACCGCGTCCGGGCCGAACGTCTCGTAGTACCGCCGGGCCAGCACATCGTATTCCCCCCGCCGCAGGTAGTCGAAGGGACGGGCGTACGCCTGCTCCGGCGGCAGGGGGCTCGGCCGCCGTCCCTCCAGCCCGATGGCCTCCTCGAAGGACAGGGTCTCCAACCCGTTCTGGCGGCTCCACAGATAGTTGGAATACGCCCGCGCCACGGGCTCCCGGACGACGAACAGCATCCGCACGTCAGGCAGGTGCTCATGGATGAGCGCGCAGGCCTCGGCCGACTCCAGGTAATAGCTCGTCTTCTCCCCGAGGGCGCGCCGGGCACCGGCGCCGGCGAAGAGCGACGCGTACCGGGCGCAGTAGGCGGCGTGGTCCCTGGGCCCCGTCAGGAACACCTTGGGCTCCGGGATGTAGGGCTTCGCCATGTACACGTCCGGATGCCGGTCGAGCGCGTGGCACAGGAACGTCGTCCCCGAGCGGGGCGCCCCCCCGATGATGAACGTCGGCAGGAGCGGTCGGTCACCCACGCGGCGTCCCGACGTCTGCCCAGGGACACCACTCGATGGGGTTGTCCGGCGTCACATCCCCGCGCACCAGGATCCGGCGCGCCTCTCCGAGGAACATGACGTGCGTCCCGAGCGGAACCTCCTCGACGACCCGGCACTCGAAGTGGATCGGCAGCGCCGGCAACACCGGCGCCAGCTCACCTTCCTCGAAGGCCAGCCCCGCCCGGGCGACCTTGTCGGTATCTTTCGGCAGGGAGATGTTCCCCGCGTACTTGATGGCCTCGATGATCGCGTCGTCGATGTACGGCACGCCGCAGCCGAACGCCCCGTTCCGGCGGATGAGCTCCAACGTCGCCCGCGGCGCGTACCGCTCGTTGATGGCCGCGTACGAGACGCATGGCGCGATGATCAGCGGGTGCCGGCTGACCACGCTCGTCGAGCCGCAGGGCATCAGGTTGGGCCGGCCGCCCTCAGCCCAGGTCGTGATCATTCCGACGGAGGAGGGGAAAAAGCAGGGCCAGCGGGACCGGTCGTTGTCCAGCTCGACCTGATCGAGCGGCCGGGGCGGCAGGTGCAGCACAGCCATCCCTTCCTCGATGGCGTCCGAGCTGAAGGCGATCGTGCCGGCCGACGGGAAGGCGTAGTGCGGCGTGTAGCCCTTCTGATATCGGCCGTCGGCGGAACCCTGCTCGATGTCCGACGCCCGCAGCTCGCTCCCGCCCTTCGGCGACCATGCCGGGAGGCTCCGCCACAGGATCTGCGTCCGCCCCTCCGCGATGTCCCGGCGCAATTGGATCGCGGTGATCTCCAGAAAAACCATGCGGTGGCTGCCCACATCCATCCACGGCTGCGCGTAGATCGCCTCTCCCTGGAAGCCCACGGACGGCTCCACCAGCCGTGCCTCATAGACGAGGTACGCGTCCACGAACACGGGGGCATCGCTCGTCAGGGCCCGGCGGGTCGCGAGGCCGGTCCGCCGCGGGCGGCCCAGGGCATCCGCCTCCGTTCCCGAGGCGATCACCCCCAGGACGCGGTCGAGGGCACTCCCGGGCTCCAGGAACTGGACCGCCACGGTTCGGCCGGACTCGAGCACGTTCAGGAACGCCCGGCGAGCGTAATGCCGCTTCGACAGGCTCCGGGCGCAGAACTTCAGCGCCATCACGTAGGGGAAGCGGTTCACGATGGAGGGGCCGACGACCCTCTCCAGCACCGCGGAGGAGCCGTCGGCGGCCGTCACGACGCAGATCGGCGACGGGAAGAAGGCGGGCCATCGGCTGTCGCCGGCCATCTCGTCGGGGCTCTCGGGCATGCGACGGACGGAGAAGCGCGCGCCATCGGTGGCCTGCCAGTGCGGGTCGGCGTGCACGTCGCTGGAGGGCCAGAGGTAACGGTACGGCTTAAGCGAGTCCCGCAACATGGTCCTTGTCTTGCCCGTCGAATTCGATGCGCGCGCGCCCCTCCAGCTCTTTCAGGCACTCGGCTGGCGGGAGGAGCTGGAACGCTCCGCTGTCCCGCGCCCATCGGAGGAAGTCCGCGTAAGCGGCGATCCGCGCCTCGGAGTCCGTGAAGGTGGGATCCGGGTGAGTCAGCAGGACAGCCGGCGCGTCGACGCGCCACAGTTCGGTCGCCTTGCGCTTCAAGAGATCGAGCCGCCCCGCGGCATCGAGCCCCAGGGCGAGCATTTCGCCGTCCCGTGGAAGCGTGGTGGGCACGCAGACAGCCCGGCGGTAGCGCAGCGGGAACGGCGTCCCCACCCCATCCCCCGGGTGGGGCCAGAGCAGCGCCCAGTCGTTGCTGGAGAAATCCAACCTCACGAGATCGCAAATGCCTTCGTAGAGCGCAGCGCTTCTGAGGAACGCCGGAGCGCGAAACGCGCCCGAGTCCAGGGGGCCGAGCGCCTCCTTCGCCCTCCGGACGCGATCCCGGATCTCGGCGATCGGTAGGTACGCCAGCCGGTTATCGTGGGTCGTGTCGTGCACTCCGAAGCGATGCCCCCGTTCCTGGAAAGAGGCGAGAAACGCAGCATCCCACCCGTACCGGTGGGTCACGAGGAAGGTGAGGCTGGCCAGTCCCAGGGACTCCTCGACCCGGAGCAGCCTCGGCAAATTCGCGTAGCCCTCTGCCGTGTCCACGTCGTGGGTGAACAGCATCGGCACCGGCCTTCCCTCGCCCGTCGGAACCTGATCGAGCCGGCCGAGATACTGACGGATCAAGGCCTCCGATCCGCCTCGCCGGGCGCCGAGGAGCCACCGCATCATCGACTTTACGCCGGGCGGAGTCGCGAAGTAGAGGCCGGGAAGGCGGGAGTAGAGCGGGCGTTTCTGGTCGGCCCCGAACAGTCCGGACAAGCTCGGCCTGGGGGCGGGAATCATGAGCCCGGACGCTCGACCTCGAACGTCGCCTCCTCCACGTACCAGAGCGGCCGCCGCTTGATCTCGTGAAACGTGCGCCAGACGTACTCGCCCAGGATGCCCAGGGCCAGCGTCTGGACGCCGCCGAAGAAGCAGACGGCGGAGAAGAGCATGGTCCAGCCCCGCAGGGATCCCCAGAGGTAATAGTAGAGGAGCTGGTAGCACACCCCCAGGAAGGCGAGGATGGAGGTGACGATGCCCACCCACGTGATGATCCGCACCGGCAGATGGGAGTAGCTGGTGAACACATCGATGGCGGTACGGAGCATCCTCCGGAAGGTCCACCCACTCTGCCCGTGAACGCGCTCCTGGCGGGTGTACCGGACCTCGGCGGCGGGATACCCCTGGATCGAGATGAGGCCGAAGATGGTGCGAAAGTCCTCCCGCATGCGACGCAGGTTTTGCACCACGACCCGGTCGATGAGGCAGAAGCTGCCCGTGCCCTCCGAGGGATACGTGGGAAGCGCGTACCGGCGCACCAGATAGTGGAACGCCCTGGACAAGAGCCTCCGGTGGAAGGGCTCCCTCTTTCGAGCGGCCCGGACTCCCCAGACGATCTTGAATCCCCCTTCCCATTCCCGGACGAACTTGGGGAGGAGGGCGGGCGGGTCCTGGAGATCGGCGGCCAGGATCACCACGGCGTCGCCTTCGGCGCAGGTGAGCCCGGCGGAGATGGCCAGGTGGGCCCCGTAGTTGTGGTTCAGCCGGAGAGCGCGGACGTTCGGATGCGTCTGGCTCATCTCCGAGAGGAGATTCCAGGACTTGTCGGTGCTTCCATCGTCGACGAAGAGGAGCCGCCAGGACAGGTGGGGAAGCTCGGTCGAGAATACGCGCTCCAGTTCGGCGTAGAAGCCCCGCAGGTTTTCCTGTTCGTTCAGGACGGGAACGACGACCTCGAGGACTTTACGCGGGTGGCCCATGGCGTCGCACGCGCCTATTTAGCGCCCGGAGCGGAACCATTGTCAAGGATTCCACCTACTTGCAATCGGCCAGGGGGATCAGCTCCGGCCCCGACTCGAGGCTGAACCGGTACCAGCGTGTGCTCGGCGAAACCTCGGCCCGGTACAGCAGATAGGGCGCCGCGCCGTCGAGGGCCGGCTCGATGCCGGCGAGCGGACAGGCCCCCAGAATTCTCGGATCGCGCTCCTTCAGCAGCGAGGCCGTCGGTTGGGCCAGCAGGCGGCGCGATCCCTCCAGCAGCGTCACCACGGCGGGGCTCAGCGGGCCGACTCTGATGCCATCCCGGGCCCGGCAGGCGGCGGGCAGCCGCGGCCACGGGCGGAGCGCGCTCCACACCCAGACCGGCTCGACCAGGCACCCCTGGGGCTGGTCGCCCCGGAGACACGCGCTCCCAGCGCCCGGGCCGGCGGGATAGAGCGCCGTTACCGTGGGCATCATCCCATAGTGCCCACCCACTTGAGCGGGGAAGAACAGGATGTTCGCCCGGTGACCTTCCACCTGCGCCTGCGCCAGCACCCGGTGAAGGGCGCGCACGGCGCCGCCCATGGTCGGGAGGTCCCGGTGAAAGAGCACCCAGGTGGCAGCCCCGTGGACCCCGATCCAGGCCACCAGGAGCACTCCCCCCGCGGCCGTCACGGCCCGAGCCCGGGTGGGCTGAAAGGCCAGCCCCTCGGTCCAGAGGAGAAACAGCGCAGGCAGCGCGCCGGTCAGATGAAAGACCTCCGGCGTCGCAACCGGCAGCATGAGCGGAACACTCCCCAGCCCGAGCCACACCAGGTAAAACCCCAGGCGCCGCCGGCCGTCGGCCGACCGCCACGCGGCGCGCAGGCCCAGAGCGGTGAGACCGCCGGCAGGCACCGCCACGGCCGCCAGGGTGAGAAGACCCGCCGGGCTCAGCACCAGCTCCCGGATGCGCGCAAACTCGAGAAAGTAGGGGAGCGCCCGCACGGGATCGAGCGGCAGTCCTCCGGTCAGCACCGTGAAGAACACGCGGCCCGGGTTTTCCATCAGGATCCCGGGGGACTTGCCCGTGGCGGACACCATGCCCCCGAGGAGGGAAGGCGCGCTGCCGAAGACGGCCGCCTGCAGCTGTCTCGATACAGCATAGACCGGCAGGACGGCCACCAATGCGAGCGCGCGGAGAACGGCGGACCGGTCCCGCCGAACGATCGCCGCGTGGGCCAAGGGAACCAGGGCGAGGGCGAGGAACGTCTCGTGGGACAACGCCGCAAGGAGGAGGAGGAGCCCGCCAGCGGCCATGAGGCACCGCCGCCGGATCCCCTCCAGATCCTCCGCACGAAAAGAGCCTGCCAGGGCGATGAAGGCAGCGGCCGCCGCGAGCCCAAAGCCGAAGCGCAGGATGAAATAGCCCGAGGCATAGCTCACCGCGAAGCAGACACCGGTGAGCAGGCCAACTGTTCGGCTCGCCCGGAGCCACACGGCGACGCGCGTGACCGCCCAGACCGCCAGGCCGCCGGCCAGCACGTTCATCACGTAGTATCCCAGCGGGCCGCACCCCAGGGCCTTGACGGCAAGCCACCACTCCACCGCCCGGACAGGGCGGACACGGCTGGGAGCCTGGGTGGTGGCCGCCCACTGAATCGCTTCGCTCATCCCCGCCGGCGTGAGCGGAAGGGGCAGGAGGTTGTAGACGACCCAGGAGAAGTCGAGCCAGAAGAAGGGGGGGAACGGGTACAGGAGGACGAAGAGAGCCCAGGCGCCCAGCAGGATACCCAGGTCGAACCGCCACCCGCGCATCGGCGGCTCAGCTCCCGTCGCTTCGCTTCGCGGCCACCAGGAGGATCATATGGCCGAGGAGATTGAGCATCGGCGGAGTGTAAAGAAGTCGCCGGACCACTCGAGCCAGAAGCGCGCGCGGGCCGGTCGCAGAGGGCCCGGGGGCCCCACCGGATTCCTGAGAGGAGGGCGCGCTCCTTGACCGAACGGACCCCCGCATCCGCCTGACCCATCCCCTCAGCAGCCGGGCCGGATCGTACGGATGGACCGTCAGGACGCGGAAGCCATTCCGCTCGACGAACGCGCGCGCCTCCCAGCAAGAGAAGGCGAACTGGTGGAAGGCGCCCCCCGCCTCCCGGATCCTCCGGCTCCCGCGGCGGATCCACCAGGCCCCGAGCCGCCGCACCGCATTGACGTAGGGCACGGACAGGACGAGGACGCCTCCCGGCTCGAGCACCCGCCACGCCTCGCGGAGGATCGCGTCCGGACCCTCGGGATCGTGCTCGACCACGCCGAGCGAGACATAGGTCGCAAAGACCGCAGGACGAAGGCCCAGGGCGCGGAGATCCATGGCGGCGAGCGGCGTCGCGGGAGAATCCTTGCGGCACTTGCGAAGCGCTTCGACGCTGGCATCGACGCCCACCGCGTCATGGCCCCGCCCCCGCAGGAGCAGCACGTACTGGCCGAGCCCGCAGCCCGCCTCCAGGATGCGGCCGCGACCCGGAAGGGCCGCCTCGATGAGACCCGTCAGGGGCGAGCGGCGGGCGGTCCAGAGCAGCTCCTGGACGGAATGTCCCGCCCAGTGCTCATCCCAGAACGCGTGCGCGGGGGCGCGCGTGAAGTACGCGATCACGGAGCTGTCGAGACCTCGGCGAGGACCGCGAGCTCCGCCCGCAGGACCGCCTGGGTCGAGTTGGATTCCAGGACGACCCGCCTGGCGTTCTCCCCCAGACGCCGCCTCAGCGGGGGGTCGGCCAGCACGGTCCGGATTGCCCCGCGGAGGCTCTCCGGGTCGGTCCCGCAGAGCAGGCCCGTTTCTCCATGGCGGATGAGATCCCGGATCCCGTCCACGGCCGTGCCGAGCACCGCGCGGCCGCAGGCCATCGCCTCCAGCAGGCTCTTGGGATTCGCCTCGTAGAAGGACGGGAGGACGAACAGCTCCGCCCGGTTCAGCAGGCCGGGCAGCCGGGAGTTCGGCACGGTGCCGGTGAACTCGACCTGCACCCCGCGGGCCCGTGCCTGATCCGCCAGGCGATCCCGCTCGGCGCCGCTCCCGATCAGGCGGAGCCGGGCGTCGGGAACTCCGCCCAGGGCCTCGATCAAAGCCGGGAGGTTCTTCTCCCGGCTCAACCGGCCGACGAAGCACACCAGGCCCCGGTCGGGCTGGGCGCCGTCGGGAGCGAAGAGGTCGGTGTTCACGTGGTTGGGGATCACCCGGACCCGCCCGGGCGACACGCCGTACCGGGAAACCACGTACTCCTTCAGCGGCTCGCCCGTGAGGATGACGCGATCGGCGGCGCGGACCGCGACGCGCTCGAGCACCCGGACGATCGCGTTGCCCAGACTCCGTGGCTTCTCGCGCGCGCGGTTCAGAGACCAGAGGTACCCGGCGCGGACGACGAGCTTCTTGCGGAACAGGACCTTTGCCAGGACCGCCGTCCAGGACCCGGAGAGCTGGTTCGTCTTGAAGACCGCCGCCGCCCGGAGCTCCCGCCGGTAGAGGAGCGGGGCCCCGAGGCTCATCCAGAAGCGCGGGAGCCCCCAGCGGTTCGGGAGCACCTCGATGCCGTCGAGTCCGTCGGCGTAGGAGAGATCCTCGACGCCGCCGTACGTGACGAACGCCAGGCGGCCGACGTGAGGGCGGAGCAGCCGGTAGATCTCCACCTCCCGGTCGATCAGGCCCCGGTCGGCCCAGGTCCGGAGCGACACGCCGTAGGTGAAGAAGAGCGCGAGCCCGGGAAGGAGCGCGGCCGTCACGGCGCGAGCTCCCGGAACAGCTCGGCGTACCGCTCGGCGATTCGCTCGGTCAGGTGCGGCCGCATCACCTCCCGCGCCTCCCGGGACCACGCGCAGAGCAGATCCGGGTTCGCGTGGACCCGCTCGAAGGCGTCCTCCCACTCCTCCAGGGAGTCACACAGCAGGCCGGTGCGCTCGTGAATCAGGATCTCGCGGTAGGAGGGAACCGGCGACGCCAGCGCCGGGACGCCCTGCGCCAGGAACACGCCGACCTTGAACAGGCTGTGGCCCAGGTTGTACGGCGTGTCGAGCTGGCGCGGGGCGATGCAGAAATCCCCGCGCAACAGATCCCGCGGGGCCGAGGCATATCGCCACCGGACGAACTCGAAGGGGAAGCCAAGCGCCGGCTTCGAATCGGACACGATCGTGAGCGGGATTTTCCGCTTCGTCAGCGGCCCGAGGAACGGCGTCAGCTCGTTCGCCTTGATGGAGTACCCACACCAGATGGCCGTCACCGACGACGTCCGCGGTGTCTCCGAGTACGCCTTGTCCAGGCGGAAATGCGCGCGGTCGATCGAGTCGGGGAGGCACTGCACGCGCGGGTGGAACTGCCGCGCCCGCTCGGCGATATAGGTGGAGGCCGTCAGGACCGCATCGGCCGCGGAGACCATCCGGAGGCACTCCTCCACGTGCGCGCGCGTCACCCCGTAGCCGTCGCCGAGCAACCCGGTCTCGTCGAAATAGTTGACGCAAAGGTCGAAGGCCACCTTCCCGCCCCGCTGCCTCGCCTCCCGCGCGATCCGGTAGGCGGCCTCGTCCTGCATCCGGACCAGGACGGTGACGTCCGCCCGGGCCGATCGGTCGTTGACCCAGGAGCGGATACCGAGCCGTTCCAGATAGGGAATCAGCTGGAGGCACCGGATCCACACCGACGCCGGCATCCGATCGAAGTTCCGGTGCCGGACCGGAACGAACCACGCGACAGAGGGAGCGCTCATGAGGCCTTCCGGGCGGTACCCCGCAGGCGCTGCCACGCGAACCTGAAGAGAATCGGCAGGCACCGGCGGAGGACCTTGACCTGCTCCCTTCGGCCGGGCAGCCGTCGCCTCGGGGCGGAGCGGAGCGAGTCCAAATACCTCGGGAAGACGACCCCGGGGGAAAACTCTTCGACGGCCCGCCGCCGCGCCGCCTGTCTCAGCGATTCCCGCTGATCCAGCGCCCATTCGAGGGCCTCCGGAAAGGTCGCCGGCTCGATGGCGCGACCGCACCCGCCGACCAGCTCCGCCGTTCCGCCGCTGTCGCGGAAGAGGACCGGCGCCCCACTCGCCATGGCCTCCAAGACGACGTTGGGGCAGGCCTCGTGTTCCGCCAGCATGACGAACACGTCGCAGGACCGGAGGATCTTTGGCAGCGTGTCCCAGTCAGCGTACCCGAGACAGTGGAGGTTTGCGAGCGGCGGCGGGGCGTCGTACCGGCCGATCAAGACAAAGTCCACGCCGGCATTGGCCCTGGCCAGCGCATAGAGGGCCGGCGCGCCCTTTCTCGGGTTGGTGCTGTGGGTGACGTGGCACACCTTGATCGTGCCCGGCAGGGACACCCGTTCTCCCTCCGGCCTGAAACGTCTCACGTCCACCGGGTTGTGGATGACGGGTCCATCGTGCCCGATGATTGGATATTTTGTGGTCGTCGCATGCTTGCCGTACCAGCTTTGAAAGACCGTCACGTCAGCGAGCAGGTTGACGAAGGCCTGCCTGAAATCGGCGATGGCTTCCCGCCCGTAATCGGTCGCCGATCCATCGATCCGGTGCAGGACCTTGACGGTGGGATCTCGTCGCCTGGCCCGAAGGACTGCCCCGTAGGAGATGACCCACGAGTTCACGAAGAGGGTGTCGTACGCGTCGTCGAGCCGATCTGTAAACGGGATTCCGGCCGTTTCGAGGTAGGCCCGCAGGTTCCGGTAGAACGACGCCGTCCCGCCCCCGATGGCGTCACCGCTGGGGAGGCACAGTCTCAGCACAGCGTCCCGTCAGACCAGATCGTCGTCCGCGGGCTCCGCCGCGCCCCCAGCCCGCTCGTCCCCCCAGATCGTCTTTCCGTCGGAGGTCTGCGACGGGTCGTGCCCCCACTTGAGGCAGCTCTTGCAGAGCCCGGGCTCCTCGTCGGGTCTACGATAAGCGTTGTCGATACGGCGGCGGAGCTCCGCATACGCGGCCGATTTCCACACCTCCGTCAGCGTCTGGCGCGCCAGGTTGCCGACGATCGCTTTCCCCTCGATGTCGTAGCAGCACGGCACGACGTCGCCGTTGTAATAGACGAAGACCGCCCGGTAGATGTCCTGGCACGGCTTGAGGTGAAGCTTGCGCTGGTACTGCGGGTTGAGCGGCACCGCCTGGGGATCGGTGACGGCGAATGTCTTCACGAAGAAATTGAGCCCGATCTCCCGGGCCATCGCCTGCGCCCGCTCGATCTCGTGTTCGTTGTTGCGCATGGCGATCATCTGCCACTCGAGCCGGATCGGCGACCGGCGGGCGCGCGCCTTGTCGGCCATCATCTTCATGTTCCGGTAGACGCGGGCGAACTCTCCGCCCACGCGGTTCTTCTGGTACACCTCTTCCGTCACCCCATCCACCGAAAATCGGAGCATGCCCAGCCCGGCGTCCAGCAGCTTTTCCGCCGTCATCTCCGTGAGCGGCAGCCCGTTGGTGAACATCTGGGTGGACATGCCGGCTGCCGTGGCGAGATGCACCATCTCCGGGAGCCCCTTGTGCAGCAGCGGCTCCCCCTGGAAGTGGAGCTGCATTTTCTTGATGCCGAAGTCGGCCGCGTCTCGCACGATCTTCCGGTAGAGGTCCATCTCCATATTACCCATCCCGCGCGGCAGGAGATCGTGCTCCGTCGAGGGGAGGCTGTTCTGCATCCCCACGAGGCAGAACGGGCAGTTCAGGTTGCACCGGCTGGTCGGCTCCACCGAGAGCATCCGCGGGCGCGGTTTCCCCAGCCCGTGACGGTAGAGCCGGTAGAGCCGCCCTCCCAGGAGCGCCGCGTCGAGGACCCGGGCCGAGCGCTTCAGGAAGACTCTCGGTTTCATACCTTCCCCCTGCCGGCGATGAGGGGACGCTCGCGCGCGCCCGTCCCTCGCTCCTCGACGACGTCGCGTATGAGCGCGGCGTACCGGGCGACGACCTTCTCCGCCGAAAACTCCTCGGCCCGCTCGAGGGATCGTTCCCTGAGGTCCGCGCCCTTTCCCAGAACAGCGGCCACGTCCGAGGCGAGTGCTCCCGAAAGTGGGACACCGGCCCCGCCCACCAGCTCCGGCGTCCCCCCGCTCGGGTGATAGAGGAGGGGCAGCCCCGAGGCCATGGCCTCCAGCACGATGTTGGAGCACGGCTCGAGCTCGGAGGGAAAGAACAGGAAGTCGCACGCCCGCATGATCTCGGCGACCTTCTCGCGCGTCTGCCACCCGAGAAACTCGACGCGGGGGTCCTGGAGGATCTTCCGAATGACGGGGCCGTCCCTGGCGTCCTTCAGCACCTTGGCGTGCGTATGCCGGCCGACCAGGTAGACCCTGGCCTCCGGACCCAGCGCCGCCAGCAGCTCCCCGAGCCGGTCGAGGCGTTTCGAGGAGCCGATCGTGAAGAACTCGTGGAGGACCCGGGGAGATCCTGCCAGCGGCGGCCGCCTGGGGCCATCGGGCCGGAAAATCTCGCGGTCCACGCCGTTGTGGATCACCGCGGCGCGCGGAGCGAAGCAGATCGGCCCCATGTTCTCCCGGACGAAGCGGCTCTGGAAGATCGTGACGTGGGCGAGCCGGTTGAAGCGGGCCACCAGCCGGTGCTTCTTGAGGCGGTAGGGCGTGTCGTGGGGGCCCCTCCGCTCGTCCAGCCTGTGCAGAATCTTCACGCCCCGCCGCCGCTGCCAGCGGAGCGCCCACAAGCCTAGCTGCCGGGCCAGGCGGCCGGCCCCTGGCCGGTCGAGCCACGGGAACCCCGGCAGCTCCACGTGCTGGGCGAAGAGGATGAAGGCGTCACACGCCCTGGCCGGCCCCACGACCACCTCCATGCCGTGCCGGGGAAGGTACTTCTCCAGGACCTGCGCGAAGCTCGCGCTCCCTCCGCTCTTCTCCACGGCCGGGTCCACGGACAGGGCGACCTTCATCAGTACGTCATCCGCTTGCGGAGGAGTCGGGGACCCAGCTCCACAGAGGCCAGGGCGGCCGCGATGATCTCCCCGCAACGCCCCTCGCCGTACGGATGCCGGCAGCGGCGCGCCCGGTCGCGGACCGCCTCGTCGGTGAGGGCCCGCCGCACCGAGGCGGCGATGGCCGCGCGGTCGTAGGGCACGTCGATCACGTTCTCCGCCCGGAGGCGACCGTCCTGCCGCGACCCGACGTTGACGCACGGGATGCCGAAGGACGGCGTCTCCTTGATGCCCGAGGACGAGTTCCCGACGACTACCGCGGCCACGTTGAGGAGACCGAGATACCGCCGGCGGCCCAGCGACTTGTGGAACTGGAAGTGGCGGACGTCCCGGTATCCATCGAAGGCGTCGATGATCGCGCGGCTGCCCGGATCGCTGTTGGGATAGGTGATGACCGTCTGTTCCCCCACCGCCTTCAACGCCTCCAGGCTCTCGGCCGCCTGCTCGCCGGCGCGCTCGGGCTCGGTGCTGACCGGATGCTGGGTAAACACGAGGACGGGGCGCGCCGGGTCGAACCCGAACTGCGCATGGATCTCCTGCGGGGGCAGGAAGTCCTTCCGGGCCACGCTGTCCAGGGTGGGCAGCCCCGCGACGACGACCCGCCACGGCTCCTCGCCGAGGCGCCGGACCCGTTCCGCCGCGTCCTCCGACGTCGTGAAGTGCAGGTGGGCGAGCTTGGTCATGGCGTGCCGCACGGAGTCGTCGTGGGTCCCGCCCTCGGTCAGGTCTCCCCCTTCGACGTGGGCCACCGGGACGTTCATCTCGAAGGAGGCGATCACCGCCGCGAAGCCCTCCATGCGGTCGGCGTATACCAGGCTGATGTCGGGCTTGAGCGCGGTGAGCACCTCCGAGAAGACCGCGATCGCCCGCGCCAGGCTCTCCGTCTGCGCCTTCGCGTCGGTCCCGCTCACGCCGAGATCCACCGTCCGGGCGAGCTCCAGACCGTCCTCCCGGATCTCGGCCACCGTGAGGCCGAATTCGGGCGACATGTGGGCGCCGGAGGCGACCAGGCGGACGTCCAGGTCTCCGCGCTCCCGCATCGCCCGGATGATCGGGAAGAGGAGCCCGTACTCCGCCCGGTTGCCGGTGAAGACGGCGATCCGCCTCATACCGCCCTCGGCGCCGCGAGGCGCTCGACCCACGCCTGCCAGGTCCGGCGGACCCCCTCCGCCCACGACACCCGCGGCGACCAGCCGAGAGCCGCGAGCGCGGGGTCCGCGGCCCTCGGCGCCCCGGCCTGGCCCGGCGGCACCGGGTGGCCGGCGGCCAGGGCGAGGAGGACGTCCGCCACCGCCGTCAGCGGGACGTCCTCCGGAGCGGTCACGTGAAACATCGCTCCGTCCGGACCCGCAGCGATGAGCCTGACCAGCGCGCCGACGGCGTCGGTGACATAGACCAGGGGAACGATCTCCCCGCGGGGCGGGTCATACGGATGGCCCCCGGAGAGGACGCGGCGGATGAAGTCGGGAACCACGGCGCCCTCCTCCTGCCCCGGGCCGAAGGCGTTGTCGAGGCGGACCACGACCTGCCCCATCGCGCGCGTCCACGTTTCCGCGATCTGCTTCGTCGCCGCATAGACGTCGGGCGGCCCACCGGCGCTGGCCTGGGTCACGCGGCGAGAGGACAGCGTGAGCACCCGCCCCACCGACGCCTCGGCGCACGCGTCGAGGACGTTCGCGGTCCCGAGGACGTTGACCCGGAAGGCTGCCAGCGGCTCCACGCGGCACGCGCGCAGCGTCGAGATGGCGGCCATGTGGACGACCGCCGCCGCGCCCGAGAACGCGCCGTCGAGCGAGCGGCGGTCGGCGACATCGCTCTGGACGAACTCGAAGCCGGTCACGTCCTTCAGCCCCCACGGAAAGGGCTCCGGGGGCGGGGCGGCCCGGTCCACCACGCGCACCCGCGCGCCCTCCGCCATCAGCGCGGAGGCCAGGTGGCGCCCGACGAACCCCGAACCGCCGGTGATGGCGATCAGCATCCTAGGCGAGGTCCTCCCACTTGACGATCTCACCGGGCGCGATGTCGCGCTTGGCCGTCCGCCCGATGGCCTCCTCCATGCGGCTGGCCGGAATGCCGTACCCCGGCCGCTTCACCCAGATCATCTCCCGCCCGATCTTCACGTTCTTGGAGATCGGCCGCACGGCCACCACGCTTTCGCGGAAGAGCTGCTGGAGCTCGCGCTCCGGCGGGCTCGCCTCCTTCCGGTCGTCGAGCGCGACCTCGATCTGGCGCACGCCGCGAACCAGGTCCGCCAGCTCGTCGGGCTCCAGCGATGCCGGCTGATCCGGGCCCGGCCACTTCCGGCTGATCGTGAAGTGCCGCTCGATCATCCGGGCCCCCAGCGCGACGGCCGCGAACGACATATAGTTGCCCTGGCTGTGGTCCGACAGCCCCACGGGCACGTCGAAGGCCTGCGCGTATCGGTGGATCACGCCGAGGTGCATCATCTCGGGCAGGGCCGGATACTGGGTCGTGCACTGCATCACGCCGAACCGCGCCTTGCGCGACCTGAGGAACTTGACGGTCGCGTCCACCTCGGCGAGGTCGCTCATGCCGGTCGAGACGATCAGGGGCTTCCCGCAGCGGGCGACGTGGTCGAGCAGGGGAAGATTCGTCAGCTCCCCCGACCCGATCTTGTACGCCTTCACCCCCACCTTCTCAAGCAGATCCACCGCCTCCCGGCTGAACGGCGTGCTCAGGAACGTGATGCCGCGCCGTTCGGCATGCTCCTTGAGCGCCACGTGCTGGTCCAGCGTGAACTCCATCCGCCGGATCAGCTGGAACAGCGATTCGCTGAGATAGACCGCCGTGTCGGATACGTTCAGCATCTCCGCCTCCGCCAGGTGCGTCTGGAACTTGATGCAGTCCGCCCCGGCGCCCGCGGCGGCGTCCACCAGCTCGTGCGCCCGCGCCACGTCCCCGTCGTGGTTGATCCCGGCCTCGGCGATGATCAGGACCTTCTCGCCGGGTCCCACCGCGTGCTTGCCGATCATCAGTCTATCCATGCGTCCGCCTCCGGTAGAGGTACTCGACGGTTTCGAACTCTTCCTCCGTGTCGATGTCGTACGCCTCCGCCTCCGGGATTACGAACAGGTGGGGATCCTCCGGGCGATTGCTCCAGGGCCGGCCGGTCTCCAGCATCCTCGCCCGGTCGTAAATGTGGAATCCATGGGTCACCTGGAGAATGGGCCGGCTCAGCATCGTGTCCACGTTGCCTCCGGTCTCATTAAGCGGGCGGCCGTCCCCGGCGTAGAACCACCCGCCGAGCTCCCGGACGGCAGTCAGCGACCGGTGGTCGCTCTTCAGAAACCACCCGAGCGCCGCGCGCAGCGTCTCCACCGTGAGCATCGGGGCGCAGGGATTGATCCACATCACGTACGGCGCGTCGATCGTCCGCAGGATCTCGAAGATCTTGCGCGGATCCGAGTCGGAACGGGCCGACTCGAGCGAGCGCTGGTAGAGGATCAGGCCGGGATGGCGGCGGGCCCGCTCGAGCAGCGCCTCCTCGTGCGCGCCGAAGTACGTCGTCGGCCAGCCCAGAACGGCGACCTTTTCCAGACAGATGTCCAGCAGCGTCGAGCCCGCGAACGGACGGAGCATCTTGCCCGGACACCGGCGGCTCTGCATCCTCGCGTTCAGGAACACGGCGACGTCCCTGGGCGCCCTCGACACCTCACAGCTCCTTCTGGAGCAGCTCGAGCAGGTCGGCTTCCCTCACGCTCTCCGCGATCCGGTCGAAGGCGCGCGCGTCGAACTCGAGCCGCCCGTGGCAGGGCGGCACGCCGAACGCCCGGTAGCTGTCCGTCACACCCTCGCCCGCCCTCACCCGCTCCGTCTCGTCGTCGCAGTTGTACACCGGCAGCCGGTTGACCAGGGCATACCAGACCACGGACGATCTCCCCGTGATCAAGCCTCGCCGGACCGATGGCAGGAAGAGCTCAAGGCCGAAGTTGAAATACGGTGTGCACCCGTCGAACGCCCGCGTCCGGCGCGTCAGCCGGACGTACTCGGCCCCGAAGGCGGCGCGCCCCATCCCTTCGCCGAGCCGTCCGGGAAGCGACACGGGTGGGACGGCGAGCCCCAGCCGGCCCGCGCGCACGCCCAGCCGGAACGCCCGCGAGTGCCGCTCGATGAGCCGCCCGCCGTCCGACACGTTATGTAGTTTCAACAGGACCGAGCTTTCCGCAGGGATCCGTCCCAGCAACCGGTTCACGTTTCTGGCAAACACGGCCTTGGCGCGCGTGTCTGCGAAGCTCAGGTCCGTCGGGAAGGCCATCATGTAGTCGGCCGACACCTCTTCGAACACGGGATACTTTGCAAAAGGGGTCCCCATCTCGACCAGCTCGAAGTGATCCTCGACCAGCCGTCGCTGCTCCGATGTCTTCAGCTTGTTCTCGAAGACGCGGCGGTCGTAGACGTAGAGGCGATCGACGCGGGCCGCGACCAACGGCTCGAGAAACTCCGTGCCGTAGCCGAACGTCTGGAGGATGATCCGGCGGGCGCTGCGGATGGTGGACGGCAGCTGCTGCAGAAACGCCCCCTGGTACCGGAACTGCGGGATCGCGAGGAGCCCGCAGGCGTAGGAGCCGGGGCCGAGGATCTCGCCCCCGAACTGGCGACAGAGCTCGAGAAAGAGCTGTTCGGTCTGGGCCGTCTTGATCTTTTTCTGGGTCTCGGCGACGTAGATGCCGATGCGGAGCCGGCCTCCCAGATGTCGGACCACGCTGAGGTAGTGGTTGTGGACGCGCCCGATCGTATAGAGGAGGATCAGGTCGTAGGACTTCATATGGCGTACTCGGAGGGGCGGTACCGATCCGCGTGCTCCCGGATCCAGCCGATGGTCTCCCGGAGCCCGTCGGCCAGCGTCCAGGTGGGCTGCCAGCCGAGGACCGTCCGGGCGCGCTTCCCGTCGCAGCGCAGCTCGCGCACCTCGCTCTGGTCCGGGCGTACGCGCGCCTCGTCGCTGACGACGGGCAGCGCGGTCCCGCACAGTCCTTGGATCAGCTCCACCAGCTCCCGGATGCTCACCGCGACTCCCGAGCCGATGTTGAAGACGTCGCCCGGCGGGGTGTCGGCCGCGGCCGCGGCGACGAGCCCCGCCACGGTGTCGGAGACGAAGGTGAAGTCGCGGACCGGCTCCAGGGAGCCCAAGCGGATCTCCCGCCCCGCCAGGACCTGGGCGATGATCGTCGGAATGACCGCCCGGGCGGACTGCCGGGGCCCGTACGTGTTGAAGGGGCGCACCACGGTGACCGGCAGGCCGAAGCTCAGGCCGTAGCTCTGGCCGAGCTTCTCCGCCCCGATCTTGGTCGCCGCGTACGGCGACTGGGCCTGCAGGGGATGCTCCTCGTCGATGGGGGTGTAGCGAGCGCTCCCGTACACCTCGGAGGTGGAGACGCACACGACCCGCCCGACGCCCTCGGCGCGCGCCGCCTCGAGGACGTTGAGGGTCCCGACCACGTTCGTCGCCACGTACTGCTGCGGGGCCGCGTACGAGTATGGGATCCCGATCAACGCGGCCAGGTGGAGCACCGTGGAGCAGCCCCGGACGGCCGCCGCCGTCGCCATGGGATCCTCGATATTGCCGTGAACGCATTCCACCGATTCCATGACGTCCGGAGGCAGATGGTCCAGGTCCCCCCGCGCGCGCCGGGACGTGTAGCGCAGCAGCGCGCGCACCTGGTAGCCGTCGCGGACCAGGCGCTCGACCAGGTGGCTCCCGATGAAGCCGCCCGCGCCGGTGACGAGCGCGCGCCCCTCAGGCATCGAAGTCCCCGAAGTCCCGCATCGCGCGGCGATAGTCGGCCTGGGTCCCGATGTCGAGCCACCGCTCGCGCACCGGGAAGCACGCGACCCTGGCATCCGTCGCGAGCAGCCGCTTGACCAGATCGGGCATGTCGAGGTAGCCGCCCGCGTCCACCAGGTCCAGCACCCGGGGATCGAGCACGTAGATGCCGGCGTTCACGTGGAAGGCCTTCGACGGCTTCTCCCGGATGTCGAGGATCCGCTCGCCTTCCAGATCCACGACGCCGAACGGCACCTCCACCTGATGCTCCTTGACGCAGCCCGTCAGGTCGCCGCCGTGCGCCTCGTGGTAGTCCACGAGCCGCTCGAAGCTCAGCTCGGTGAGCAGATCGCCGTTGATCATGATGAACGGCCTCGTGGGCCTCGGCGAGAGCAGGGAGAGCGCCCCGGCCGTGCCCCGCTCCTCCGCCTCCCGGACGTACCGGATCGAGACGCCCCACCGCTCGCCGGTGCCGAAGTACTCCTCGATCACGTCGCCCTTGTAGCGAATCGCGATCGTGAGGCGCGCGAAGCCCTCCCGCCGCAGCCGCTCGATCAGGATCTCGAGGAGCGGCCGCCCGCCGATGGGCAGCATCGGCTTCGGGATGGCATCGGTCAGCGGGCGCAGCCGGTGCCCCCGCCCGCCGGCCATCACGACGACCTCCGTGTCGCGCGCGGCCGCGGGGGCCAGATCCTTGAGGATCTCCACCCCCATGACCCGGCCCGCTGCGTCCAAGATCGGAATCTGCCGCACCCCGGTCTGGTGCATGAGCGCGATCAGCTCCTCGCGCGTGGTCTCGGGCGTCGCCACGGACGGCTGCCCGCACATGATCGTCTCCACCGGATCGTCGAGGCGCATTCCCTTCAGCAGTCCCTTGCGGAGATCCACATCCGTGACGATCCCAGCGAGGCGCCCGGCGCCGTCGCACACGATCGCGAGCCCGAGCTGGCCGGCATCGATCACCGCGATCGCGTCGGCCACCCGGGTTCCGGAGGCGATCAGAACGCGCTCAGCCGATCGCATCCGCCCTCCTCCCCATGGCCCTCACCGCGTGGCCCCCACCGGCCCGCGCTCGACGACCTTCACGCCGGCGCGGTCGAGGACGATGAGCGTTTGGGCCTTCCGCTGGATCTCTTCGCTGTGGGAGACGAGGAAGACCGGGTAGCTCTCGGCGACCCGCTCGATGACCTTCATCACCTCGCGCGCCGAATGGGCGTCGAGCGCGCTCGTCGGCTCGTCGAAGAAGAGCAGCTCCGGCTTCTGGTAGAGCGCCCGGGCCATCGAGATGCGCTGGTTCTGGCCCAGCGACAGCGAGGCCCCGTCTTCCCCCATCAGGGTGTCATAGCCGCGGGCGAGGCGGGCGATGAACTCGTGGGCATCCGCCAGCCGCGCTGCCTCTTCCACCCGGGCCGGATCGGTCTCGTCATCCTCCCGCAGGCTGATGTTCTCCTTGATCGTCCGGTCGAACAGCACCGGGACCTGCGGCACAAAGCCCATCCGCGACCGGAGCGCCCGCAGGTCGAGGTCGCGGGCGTCCACGCCGTTGATCCGGACAATCCCGCTCGACGGCAGGAGGAGGGCCGACAGGAGGTCCAGGAGCGTGGACTTGCCGATCCCGGATGGACCGGTGATGACGATCAGCCCCCGTTCGACCCGCAGCGTGAACGACACCCCCTCGAACACGCGTGTCCCATCGGGATACGTGAAGCCGACGCGGTCGAACTCCACCGTGGCGATCCGGCCCTCCAGAACCTGTCCGTCCCCTCGCTCTCCGGCCGCGGCGGCCTCGCGGTCGAACTCCCTCAGCGTCTGCACCGCGGGGGCGCTCTGCACCAGCCTCCCCAGGCTAATCTGGAGACTGTTGAGCCGCGCGTACGTCTTCGTGAGGATCACGAAGAAGATCACCACGGTCTCCACTCCCACCGAGAACCCGTAGTGCGCGACGATGAGGAACCCGGCCCCCACCAGCGCGAACAGCGGCTGGCCGAGCAGGTTCAGTGCCACCTGCAACTTGTAGGAGCGGCGCTCGTTGGCCGTGAAGGTCTCGAGATCTCGGTCCAGGGCGCGCAGGTAAAAGGTCTCGAGGGACATGCTCTTGAAGGTCTTGAACCCGCCGAGGTAGTCCAGGAACTTGTTCGCGAGCTGGTTCTGCAGCTGGATGCGCCGCCGGATGAGGGCCTTCACGCCCCAGTAGATCCGCCGGAGGATCGGCCCCACGATCACCGCGGCCGCCAGGATGAAGAGCGCCAGGACGGGGGATGCGTACACGGCCACCGCGAGAAAGCCAAGGCACGAGATCACGTCGTCCATCAGCTCCACCACGGAGAACAGCGCGCGGCTCGTCGAGGTGGTGTATTCGGCGAAGAGGTTGAGCAGGGAGCCCGGCTTGGACCGGATGATGAACTCCCAGGTGGACGCCGCGAAGCGGCGGAGGAACTCCCGCCGCAGCCGCAGGTTGAAGTCGAGCTCGTAGTGCTTGATGACGACCCGCAGCACGTAGAGGCAGCCCGAGCGGAACACGAGGAGGGCGACGAGCAGCCCGAGGATGGTGAGGAGACCGGGAGACACCCCGAACACGCCCCAGACCCGCGACACGAGCCGCATCCCGATCCCGTCGGCGACGGAGGCGCCGGTCAGCAGGGCGAGGATCGGGTAGTACAGGACCAGGGTGGCGACATCCAGGCTGGTCGAGAGCAGGGTGAGGCCGAGCGCGAGCAGGAGACCCGTCCGGTTCTGGCGGAGGATTCCGCCCAGCCACCGCGCCTGCTCGCGCCGGGAGGTCCGCCCACCGCTAGCGCTCAACACCCGCCACCTTCCTTCGCCGGCCGTAGGCCTGATCGAGCATCCGGACCTGAGCGGGAGTGAGCAAGCGTCGCCAATCCTCCGCCAGCTCGGGCTGTATTCCCGTGAACGCCTGCCTCGGCCCCCGGCCCGGATTCCGGAGGACGAGCTCGATCACGTCGGCCGAGTTTCGGACATTGAGAAAGCTGAACACCTTCCCCAGCGCGGTCTCGGGCGACGCCATCAGGTCCTCATAGGTGATGCTGACCATCTCCGGGCATCGACGGACGTATTTCCCGAGGTAGTTGACCGCCCTGACATATTGGTGCGCGAACCTCCGGAGCCGCCACGGGGAAATCTTCCGTCGCCCGGGGGGAAGGAAGCCGAGCTTAAGGAACGACGCGACGACGCCCTTGATATCCCGCTCGATAAAGACCACCTTGACCCGATTCTCGTGCAGTCCGAGCAGCCTCCGCACGAAATCATGGCGGTATCCCTCGATGTCGCAGACCTCCTTGCCGCCCACCACCCGCGCGCCCTTCCGGTTGCACAGCGCGTGTGCCCGCTCGATGAACTGCCGCGCCCCGATGGCCCGGCTCAGAAACGACGCGCACAACGCTCCGTATTCCTCCGCTGACACACCGTAATGGCCCAAGACCTTGCGATTCGTCGAGAACGTCACGTCCGCCAGCAGCTCGGGCTGCCCGTAGATCAGCCGCTTTCCAAGCTCGAACTCATCGACACAGACGACCTCGGGATGCGCGTCCAGCAGATAGCTCAGCAGCGTCGTTCCGCTCCGCTGAAACGCGAGGATATAGAAGAAGTCTTCCGCCATGACGGCCTCAGTGGCTCTCCCATCCGAAGTCCCGGCCCAGGAACTCGTACAGCCGCCTGTTGTGCGGTCTGAAGTACTCCACGAGCTGCCTGCGCACGCGCACCTCCATCGCCGGGTAGTCTGTTCGGTGATATTTCGGGTAGGCCGGCATCGACCAAACCGGCACAGACAGGAAGTCACAGACCTGTCGCATGATCCCGTCCGGGTCGGTCGATAGGTCCTCCGACTTGATGATCAAGATCTGCTCGCGCGCAAACAGATCCAGCCACGCCTTCAGCTGGTCCACGTAAATGCCTCGCGCCAGGTACGAATAGCGTCGATGGTTGTAGCTGTAGTACCGCTCGTCGGCCACGAGGCGGGCCGTCTCCCCTTCGAGGCGCTCGGCCTCCTTCGCCAGCGCCTCTTCCAGGGACAACGGTTCCCGCCCCTTGCTCACCTGGTGGTGGTAATGGGAGTGCGCGCGATCCACCGGGTCCCGCAGCAGCGCGACGAGCTTGACGCGCGGGAGAACCGTGAAGATCCGGTGCGGGACATGCGGATGGAATAGGTAGTAGGGGCTCGCCTCCCCCGAGAGCAGTGGTCGCCGACCCCGCGCTTCCATCCAGGAGCGATAGAAGGTGGTCGGAAAATGTGCCCGGTACCAGCGGAGCCCCTTGTCGAAATTCATGTCGAAAAAATGCACTTCTTTCCGCAAGGCCGGGGCCACGTGGGGGTGGGTGACGAGGTAGTTGTAGAGCGAGGTCGTCCCCGCTCGATTCGCGCCGATGATGATGAAGTCGGGGAGGACGCGGAAGAACGCCGTCGCCATGCGGCATCGCCTCAGCCCGCGCTTGACCGCCAGCCCCAGGGCACTGCGCGGCTCGACGCTCACGGTCGTTCGCCCTTCTCCTCCGTGACCCGCTCGTCGAATGGGCAGCCCAGCTCGCGGACCACGTCGTCCACATACCGGATGTCGTCGGGGCTCAGGTACTCCCGGTAGCCGCCGACCGCGCCGCGACGCACCTTGAAGCTCTCCGCGTCTCCCGCGTCGCCAGGCTGGACCATCCGGCTCTCGAAGCTCCGCTGCCGCTCCAGCTCTTTCATGTTGTCGAAGCTGGCATAGGCCACCGCCCGGTCCAGCACGCCGTCCTCCATGCGCTGGGCTCCGAGGAACCTGAGCACCTCCCAGAGGACCTTCCGCGGATCCGCGCGCATCTCCTCGTAGCGCACGAGGAGGAAGTCCTGGGGGATATGCCGATTGGTGTGCCAGATGTTGTAGAAGGTCACGACCTTCCGCGCTCCGTAGGCGTCACTCCGGATGAAGTCCGAGATCGACCCCTCGAAGCACTTGACCCGTCGTGTCGCCTGGAAGTAGCAGGACACCAGGACATCCCGGACATCGCGGACGAGGAACACCACCTTCTTCCCCCGGTACCTCCGCTTGCCCCATGACAGCCGCTGGTAAGGGCGCCCCTCCTTGATCGATGCATCGTCGTGGGTCACACGCGTGCGGAGCAACCCAGCGCGCTTCGTCAGGGTGTAGGTGTCCAGGAGCAGCGCCTCAGGCAGATGATAGGCCTCGCACAGGGCCTTCCCGATCAGGACCCTCAACCACGTTCGTCCGCACTTCGGAAAGGAGACGAGATACACACCGGTCCTCAACGCGTCGTAGGGACTTCTCGCCCGCTTCAGGAGGAGCCGACTCCATCGCGCCAGGGCCGCGGACCCCTTCATGCCGGTCCCCTACCAGTCCTCGAAGCACGGGATCCGCGGGCACAGCAGGTTGTCGGGGTTGCCGACATAGAGCTCGATCCCCCGGGGTCGACAGTGGAAGTCGTTCAGGGCGTAGAGGTACTCGTCGTACGGGCGATACTTTCGGCCAAGGGGGATCATCAGCGGATGCACGCGAAAGCCGTTCTCGATCACGGCGGGCCGGTGGTGCTCCCGCTTCGCCACCTCGACGAACGCCCGCATCTCCTCGAGAGTGTCGTAGAACCGGTCGTAGGTGTGCAGATCCACCCCGAGCAGCACAACCCGACGATAGCCCAGCCGCAGCACCAGATACAGCGCCACGGACATCGTCCCCCGGTAGATGATCGCCCGCTCGAAGTCCTCGACCCTGAATGGACGGTCACGCTCCAGTTCGATGGTCGGCGGGAAGTCGAACGCCCATACCTTCGGATTCTCCGGGAACATTTCCGGCGCAAAGCGGGGATGGATCAGGCGCTGCAGTTGATGCTTGGCAGTCACCCACACGACGTCCGATAACCTTCCTCGCCGGGGGGCCAGGACCTCACTGAACAATGGTCGCAGGCCTTTGGGATCCTCCATGATGTGGAAGGTCGGGACGGTGTCGAGCAGGAAAGAGAAATTGATTCCGAACGAGTCGTCCTTCTCGACCCGCCGCCACTGTTCCGGCGACAATCTCGCCACCGACGGTCCGCTCCCGGTGATGAACACCGTGTCGGACCGCTTTCGCTCGCGCACTTCGTCTTCGGCCAGAAAGCGGTACGGGACCTCCCGATTCCGCACCCACGCCTTCATCTGGCTCCAGTAGCCGAGGTGGCGAAGCTCGTGCTGGTGACGTCGCATCAGCACCCACGTATGCGCCACCCTCGCGAGACGCTTCAGTCTGTCCACGTCGTCCCCGGGCTCGCGGCCGTCGCTTTCAAGACACCCAATACCTCAGCCCCGCTTCAGCTCCTGGCGGCCGCCACTTTGCTTCCACCTTCTCAGCGGTCACTTCGATCCCTCCCGACTCCGGGTTACCTCGCTCATGCCTCCACCGATCTGGACGGCGAGATTGCGGTACACGGCCAACCCGCACGGCCCGCTGCGCTCCGGATGAAATTGGAATGCCGACACATTTCCAGTCTTGAGGCTCGAACAGAACTCGATTCCTCCGTAGCGTGTGGTCGAGAGCGCCACGCTCGAATCATCCGGGCTCACATACAGCGAATGAACGAAATACATGAACTCCCCGTCCGCCAGCCCCTCCAGCAAGGACCCGGTCCATCCGCCCGCTGCGTCGGGATGAATACTGTTCCACCCGACGTGGGGAACGCGCAGATCCTTCACCACGGACCGCTCGAACATTACGACCTCTCCGCGGATGATCCCCAACCCCTGATGTCGCCCAAATTCATGGCTTTCGGTCATCAGCAGCTGCATTCCGAGGCAGATTCCGATCAGGGGTTTCCCGGATCCCGCGATCTCTCGAAGCACGCTCACAAGGTCCAAGCGCCCGAGCATCGCCATCGCGTCCCCGAACGCGCCAACCCCCGGCAGTATGACGGCAGAGGCCTCCAGTAGCTCCTCACCCGACGCGGTGATGCGCGCCCGCATCCCGACATACTCGCAGGCATGCTTGACGCTGAAGAGGTTTCCAACCCCATAGTCCACAATGGCGACCAGCGGTGCCTTCGACTCAGATAGGTGCATAGACTGTCGACACCGGCCGGCAAGGCACGCCGTGAGCCTGCAGGGACGCCTTTAGCTGAGGGATCGTAGCGTCCTGGATCTTGGAAAGGCTTTCCCGCGTTTTCAGATACACGATGTTGCCCTCCCCCTCGAATTCGCCGTCGTCGCGGTGGTGGCGGGTGAAGTTGTAGTGGAGCATGGACGCGAGGCAGATGCCACTCACCCCTCCCCGCGTCGCCACATCCCGCACATGCTCCAGGCGGCCCGCACCCCCGCATGCGATGACCGGAATTCGTACCCGGTCCGCGACTCCCCGCGTCAGCTCCAGATCAAACCCCGCGCCCGTGCCCTCCCGATCGACCGAGGTGATCATGAGCTCACCCGCCCCGAGCGCGGCGGCGCGCTCGGCCCACTCCAGAACCTCGACGCCTGTCGGTTCTCGACCATTGTCGGTGTAAGCCTCGAACCGCCCATCCCGCTGTCGAATCGCCTCGATCGAAACCACGATCGTGGAGGAGCCGAAGCGCTCGGCGGCTCCGCGGATCAGCTCCGGATCTCGGATCGCGGCCGTGTTGATGGCAACCTTATCTGCGCCCGCGCGCAGCACGGCCCGGATATCGTCGAGCGTCCTCAGGCCACCACCCACCGTCAGTGGCACGAAAATCTCCCGGGAGGTTCGCGCGACCATATCCAGAAGGCTGTTCCGGCCGTACAGGCTGGCCACAACGTCCATATACAGGATCTCGTCGGCGCCCTGCTCGTAATAGAAGCGGGCGAACCGTTCAGGCTTCCCGAGAACCCTGAGTCCCTCTAAGTGAACGCCCTTCACCAGGTTGGGCCCCTTGATGTCCAGCCTCGGAATGATCCTGACATTCACGCCCATGCCTAGGCGCCGCGCTCCGCGCGCGACAGTAACCATTCGGCGAACGCCAGGTCCTCCGCCGAGTCGACGTCCACGCTCCGCTCTCGAGGCATCTCCGACAATGCAAAGCGATCTACCTCAAACTGGTTCTGCAGCGTGGCCAGCACGGACCGACGGACAACGTATACCGCACCATTCAGGACATAGACGCAAGGTGCTTCCTGACGGCGCAGAGACTTCAGCATGGCGGGCGAGCAGGGACGGGCGTACGGCGCGGATTCTGCGGTGATCTCGACCATATTGAAGTAAGGGCTGTCGTGAGCCGCAAACACCGTCACGCAGATGCCGGCATCCAGTTCGAGGAAGCGGGCGATGCACGCGTCGATGTCCACGGCCGTTCTCAGGGGTGAGGTGGCCTGCAGGAGCGCCACTGCCTCCGCGGCCTCCTCCCCCTCCCCTCCTCGCTCCCACTCGGCAACCGCGTGCCGCACCACCGGCCATATGGACACGTCGTCTTCGGCAAGGTCTGGGGGGCGGAGAAACGGGACCTTCGCGCCTTCCGCGCGAGCGACCTGCGCGATGGCCGGGTCGTCAGTCGAGACGATGAAGTCGGAGAGCAACCTGCTCTTTCTGGCCGCGCGGATGGTGTGCACAATGAGCGGAACGCCCGCGACGAGCCGGAGGTTCTTCCCGGGAAGTCCCTTCGATCCCCCACGCGCCGGAATGACTCCCAGGATCATCGACGAGCGACCTTCTCGCCCCGGGCCGGACCCCCCGGGATCGACACTCGCCGACTTGCCTCGCGCTCCTCCGCCCTCTTGATCGCATCGGCGTCAGGATGCTGGTGCTTCCACCCCCGCTCGTACTCCGCCAGCCGCCTGTAATCGAACCGGACCATGAGCTCCCTAAAACCATAGAGCTCGACGGCGTCGAAGTTCTCCGAGATGACGGCGGTGATGTCAGTCGCATCGCCGAGGTCTGACAGAAACCGATCGAGGTCGCCGCCGTATTGCTCGAGGATCCGATCCTTGTAGACGTGGTACCAGGCGGACCCCGGGTAGGGCGTGGCGAAGAACGGTTTCACCACGATTCCGAGCTTCTCCCAGGCCCGCATGTTGTCCCGCAGCGAATCGAACCCCTCCGTGGGAAACCCGATGATCTGGTTGGGGATCGGCCGGATCCCCGCGTCGAGAGTCCAGAAGAACGACCGGATGTTGGTCTCCGGCGTCGCCCCCTTGCCCAGCCGCTTCAAAATCTGCGACGAGAAGGACTCGTAGCCGTACACGAGATGCGAACATCCGGCCTGCCGCATCAGTCTCAAAATCTCCGGGGTGCACAGGGTCGCGTGGCTGGTGCCGCTCCAGTGCACGCCGGCGCAGCGCTCGTCGTGTTCCACTCCTTCCCGGACGCATCGGGGCTGTAGCCCTTCAGCGATCCAGCGCTCGCAGATCTCCTTCATCCACGTGCGGCGAGAGTACTGATCCATCGTCATTAGGTTCTCGTCCAAGAACGCCACGAAATCGACCGCGTATCGCTCGCGCAGATGCTTGATCAGGGACACGATATACCGGGGGCTGTGATAACGAATGGTGCGGCTGTACGAACCCGGAGCGTCGAAGAGGACGTCCGTCTCCCCGTGTTCGTTCTGGACGTACTTCATGTCGCCACTGATGCCGAGGTGGAAACAGAACTTGCATACCAGAGAGCACCCGTACGAGGCGTTGATATCCAGTCGCCGGCGGGCAAGCATACCCTCCTCGGAGAACAGGGCCTGACTGTTCTTGAAATACACCTCCTCGAGAGGAAAGAGATCGTATGCGGGATAGGGAAGGCTGTCGAGATCCTGGAGGAGGGCGCGCTGCTCGGTCATCGCCAGGCGACCGTCCTCCTCACGGTAGATGACCCCTGCAATCTTCCCCGGTTCCAGCCATCCCCCGTCCACCTGGGCGAGGATCTCATTGAACGTCGAGAAGGCTTCCCCGACGACCCCGATGTCGATTTGCGGGAGCAGCCCCATGATGTCGCGCGGCATCGACGTCAGCAGCCCGCCCCCCACCACGAGCAACGCCTGTGGCGCGCATTCCTTCGCCAGGCGGCAGACCTTCCTGACATATCCATACGTCGTTGTGATCCCGCCGGTGGCCACGACGTCCCACTCGTCCGCCTCGAGAGCCTGCCGAAGGACGTCGTCGCCCAGACGCCAGGCATTGGCATCGTACACTTGCACCAGATGACCGGCGTTCATGGCGAGGGACACCAGCAGCGCCATACCGTACGGAACGTGGCGAGGGACATCCTTTTCCCGAATCAGGGGATTCACGAAGAGAACCTTTGCCATCGTCTTCTCCCTGGTGCCCGGGGATCACCCGCGGCACGCCGAGACGAATTCCTCCAGCGTCGCCCATTGAATGGCCCGGCCGAAGAGGATGCCTCCGCCGGTGCAGTTGTACGTCTCGCACCCTGCCTGGGTCACCATCTCCAAGAAGCTGTCCCGGTACCAGAGGTACGCCGGATCAGTGTAGAACTCCCGACCGACGTGTGGATTCCACACCCGGATAAACACCTCATCGAGTCGATCGGGCCCGACGAGCGCAAGGATCTCTCGGTAATACTGCGTCTGACTGTATGCAGTCTCCGGGTAATAACCAAAGTCCATTCCCAGCAGACCCACGCGTCTCTTTCGAAGGATGCTATGGGCGATCACCCAACACGCGGATCCGACGTTCCCCCCAGCGTTCACGCACGGCAGGCCGTTCATCTCATAGAGCCTCCGCGTCACGCTGTTCTCGACCTCGTAGTCGTCGTACATCGGGTTCCACCAGTAGGCTTCCATGCCCGCTTCAGCGACCCGGCGCACCACCGCCGCCGACGCACTCGACGCCATCGCGATGCGCAGGCGGGCGCCGTGGGAGTCGATCAGCTCCGATAACTCCCGGTTCGTCTTGAGCTGGTCCTGCCGGAATCGCGGATCCATGTCCTGTCGGGCGAAGTAGTCGTCGCGGGTCAGCGTCTCCTCGGTCAAATCAGGATCTCCGAACCACCGGACGATCCGCCCCGCGTGCGGGTCGAGGGTCACCACGAGATTCGGAACAATGCCGTGGCGAAGACACCACGACATTCCCGAGTCGGTGGTGACGATCGTCCCCCTGAAGCCGGAATCCCTGATGAGCCTCGCCGTGTCCTGGCGATGCAGCGAGGGTCCCGCCGCGATCACCAGGGCGTCCTCGCCCTGGGCCAGCGGCGTCTGCCGGAGCGCCAGGACACTGGAGCCGGTGGCGATGCGCGCCGAGTTCGCGACGGCGTTGGCGAGGCCGACCTGGCTCACCTTCTCGAAGGTGAGCGAGCCCAACGCCGAGGCGATGCGCCGTCCCAGCCGGCCGGCCGTCTCGGCCCGGTCCTCGGCATCGTCAGGCGTCCTTCTTCGTGTCACCCGCACTCCCCTCTTCGCCGCCGGTGTACAGGAACTTCTTCTTCGACACAAACGCGATGCTGCCACCCAGCCGCTTCAGCGCTTCGCGCTCGAATTGGCTGTTCAGATCCTCCTTGGCCTCCGGTACGACGACCTGACGACGCGGCTTGAAGTTGCCTTTCAGCACTTCGCCCATGCGCGCCCTCCTTCACAGCGACCCGGGCACGACGGGCCCGGCGTCGGTCACTGGGGCAACCTCCCGGACCAGGCGGCGGATCTCTTCCTTAGTGAGGAGCCGCCCCTGACCCGATGAATATTCCGGCGCCCGGCCCCGGCTCGCCGGCTCCCGAAGGTGAACGATGTCCATATCCTGCCGGATGATGTACATGTCGTCCGTCTCCTTCGCCAGGGCCGCCTCTTCTTCCGTCATCAGGACCTCGCTCAGCTTCTCGCCGGGCCGCCGGCCGACCATCTCCACGGCGATCGACGACGGGTCGTAGCCGTACCGCGGTCCATACTCCTCGATCAGCACCTCCACCACGTCCAGGATCCGGGCGATGCGCATCTTCAGGACGAAGACCTCCCCTCCTTCCATCCGCTCGGCCGCCGTGAACACGAGCTGCACCGCCTGGGCCGGCGAGATCACGAAGCGCGTCATCTCCGGGTCCGTCACGGTCACCGGTCCCCCCTCGCGGATCTGCCGGAGGACCAGTGGGACCAGCGACCCGCGCGACCCGATGACGTTCCCGAAGCGAACCGACGCCATCCTCGTCCGGTGATCGCCGCGCAGGTAGTTCGCCGCCGTCGCCAGCCGCTCGGCTAGGAGCTTGGTCGCCCCCACCACGTTCATCGGGCTGACCGCCTTGTCCGTGCTGATGACCACGACGCGATCGGCGTTGCGATCCACCGCAGCGCTCAGAACGTTCTGGGTTCCCCGGACATTCGTCTCCGTCGCCTCGAAGGGGTTGTATTCGCTCAGCGGGACGTGCTTCAGCGCCGCGGCGTGAAAGACGACGTCAATCCCGTCCATCGCGCGCAGCACGCGCTCCCGATCTCGCACGTCACCGATCAGGTACCGCACGTTCTCGTGGGCGCGGAGCTCATGCTGGAGGTAAAACTGCTTCGTCTCGTCGCGGCTGAATACCCGGACCACGTTGCAGCCGCGCCGCAACACCTGGCGCACGATCTCGCTGCCGATCGACCCTGTCCCTCCCGTGACGAGCACGTTCTTCCCGGCCAGAAACTCACCCACGGCGTGCCTCCTTTTTCACGGCGTCGATCAGCGCCTCGCTCACGAAGTCCACGACCTCCTCGGAGAGGGCGCCGTGGAACGGCAGGGCAAGCGTGGAGCGGCCGATCCGCTCGGACACCGGGAACGCGCCGTCCCGATAGCCGAAGGCGCGCACGTAGAACGGCTGAAGATGGATCGGCCAGAAGTAGGGCCGGGTGGGGATGCCGCGCTCGGCCAGGTCCGCCATCACGCGGTCCCGGCTCACGCCCTCGGGCAGGCGCACCACGTACACGAACCAGCTCACCGCGACCTTGGGAGACACCCAGGGGGCCTCGATGCCCTCCCGGTCCCGCAGCCGCTCCGCGTAGAGGTCGGCGACCCGGGCGCGCTTGCTGATCAGCTCGTCCAGCCGCTCGAGCTGGGCGACCCCCAGCGCCGCGCTGAGCTCGTCCAGCCGGTAGTTGTAGCCGAGCCGGACGTGCTGCAGCCAGGTCCCCGCGCGGTCCCGTCCCTGGTTCCGCTGGCTCCGGACGACTTCCGCCAGCTCATCGCTGTTCGTGACGAGCATCCCCCCCTCCCCGGTGGTCATCTGCTTGTTGGGATAGAAGGCGAAGACCGCGCAGTCACCGAAGGTCCCCACCTTCCGCCCGTTGCACTCGGCTCCCAGCGCCTCGCACGCATCCTCGATCAGGAAGAGGCCCCGGCGATCCGCGATGGCGCGGATCTCGTCGATCTCGCAGGGATGACCGAAGACGTGCACGGCCAGGATCGCCTTCGTGTGCGGCGTGATCGCGGCCTCGATGAGCCCCACGTCCATGTTCAGCGTGTGTGGCTCGATGTCCACGAAGATGGGACGCGCGCGCTCGTAGAGGATGCAGTTGGCCGACGCGACGAAGCTGAACGGCGTGGTGATCACCTCATCGCCGTCCCCGATGCCCAGGGCCGCGACGGCCAGGTGGAGCCCGCACGTCCCGTTGCTGACGCCGACCGCCCACTTCGCCCCGGTGTAATCGGCGATCCCCCGCTCGAAGCGCTCCAGGAAGGGGCCGCCGGACAACTGCGGGCTCCGCAGCACCTGCGTCACCAGCTCGACCTCCCTCTCCGTGAGATCCGGACGCGACAGCGAGATCTCCAGGGGCTTCTTCATCTCGCTTTCCGCCTCGCAACCCGCGCGGGGACCCCCACCACCAGCACGCCGGCTGGAACGTCCTCGACGACCGCAGCGCCGGCCCCCACCACAGCCCCCTGGCCGATCGTGATGTTTTCGATCACGCTGGCCCCGATGCCGATGTGGGCGAGCGCGCCGACCCGAACACCGCCAGCGAGATGCGCCCCCGGTGAAATGTGGACGCCCTCGGCAAGGTCGCAGTCGTGGTCAACCGTCGCCCCCGCGTTGACGATCGCGGAAGCGCCGATCCGCGTATCCGCGTTCACAACCGCTCCCCCCATCACGACGGTGCCTGGTTCCAGAACGGCGCGTCTGGAGACAATTGCGTGTGGATGCACCGCCGTTGCCAGCTCGAACCCGAGCGATCGGAGGACGGCCGCCTTGTTCACCCGGGTTCGGTTGTCACCAATGCCGACGATCGCGTGGGAGGCATCGCGGTGGACCTCCGGGAGACGGGCGGACCCCCCGAGGATGGGGATACCGCAGAAGTCGGTGCCCGCCAGCGCCTTATTGTCGTCGATCACGCCGACGACCTCCCAGCCCGACAGGAGCAACATGTCGAGCACCACCTTGCCGTGTCCCCCCGCCCCGATCATCACGATCTTCACGCTCCCCTCACGCAGGAAATGGCTTGTCCAGCAGCCGGTGGTCGAGCGGGATCGTGCTCAGGATATCCACGATCCGCTGGCTGGCCTTGCCATCGCCGTACGGATTCGCGCACGTGCGGACCCGCTCCCGAAACGCCGGATCGACGAGGGCCGTCTGGATCGCCCGCGCAATGGAGGCGCGGTCGTGGTCCACGTCGAGGACGTTGCCGCTGCGCTCGCGCCCCTGCTGCCGGGACCCGATGTTGACCACCGGCACCTTGAAGTAGGCCGACTCGATCATCCCACTGCTGGAGTTGCCGATCAGCACGCCCGCCGCTGCGAGCAGGCTCAGGTACTGGGTCCGCTCGAGGTTCCTGAAGACACGGACGGAAGGCAGGCCTTCGTACTCCTTGATGACCTCGATCATCGCCCGGCCGCCCGCGTCCGAGTTCGGGTAGAGCACAACTGCGCTCACCCCGAGAGCCTTCACCGCCTCCAGGGTCTCGCGCATCTGCTCCTCCGCCGCGGCCGCCTCGGTGGAGACCGGATGCTGGACGATCAGGAGGAAGGGGCGGTCCGCGGGAAGGCCGAACGCGCGCTCGATCTCGACTCGGCTCAGGAGCGACATCTCGACCGCCTCATCGAGACCCGGCGCCCCGACCAGGAAGACGAACTCCTCGCGCTCGCCCAGGCGAATCAGGCGCTCGCGGCTCTTTGCAGTCGCGGCGAAATGGAGGTGGGCGAACCGGGTGATCGCGGGGCGCATGTACTCGTCGAAGCCCCCACCCGCCGTATCCCCGCCGTGGATGTGGGCGAGCGGGAGGCGCAGAAACCCGGCGGCGATCGCAGCCGCGAACGGCTCGACCCGGTCGCCGAGCACCAGGACGATGTCCGGCGCAAGCGTCTCGAAGGCCTGGACGAACCCGTAGATACCGACACCAACGCCCTTGGCCATGGCGGCCCCGGTGTCGTCGCCGAAGAGCATGTCCACCCGGGCGTCCACCGGGAAGCCGTCCTGCTCGATCAAATCCGCCGTCCGTCCGAACTCACGCGCGAGGTGCATGCCGGCGGCGACGACCTGAAGCGCGAGCGATGGCGACTCCCGGATCCGCCGCATGATCGGGCGGAGCAGACCGTACTCCGCCCGTGTGCCGGTCACAACGCAGACCGCTCTCACCGGACTCCTTCCCGCAGGATGAGGTCGGCAAGGTGGAGGTCCCAGGCTGTGTCCACATCGAGGGACCGCTCCGGGGGCATGATGTAGGCGTGCGTCCACTCGGTGTAGTACGTCTGGCGCTCGAGAAGGAGCCGGCGCGTGCCGATGTAGATCACGCCGTTGAGCATGTAGATCGGCGTCGAGCCCCGACTGTCCGACGCGGTGGAGGACGGGAAGTAGTCGATGAGTCGCCCGTCTGCCGTCACCGACTTTAGCCAGGAAGAGTGGTGGTGGACGGCGGTCACGCTCACGACTCCATCACGGGCGACCGGGAGGATGTTCTTCCTCGGCAGGCGCTGCGAGCCCCCCCGAGCCGGGATGATCGCCACGACCGGGGCGCGATCAGCGGGGCCCATTCGCGCTCTCCCGGGGCTTCCGGGCGCCCGCCAGCGGCCGCAGCGGCAGGAACTTCTCGCGGCTCAGGCCGATGGCCTCCAGCTCCGCCACCCATGCGTCGGGGCGGTCGAAGGTGGCCAGGATGATGCCGTCCACGCGGTCGGCCACAAGCTCGCGATAGTCGCCGACCGCTTGCCCCAGAAACTTCCCACCCGCGCTCTTGTCGAACACGCCCACGGGCTCCAGCCCGAACTCCCTCAGCGTCAGGTATGCGAGCTCGGCCGGCTCCCCGGTGCCGTAGAGCGCGATCCGCTTCATCCCGCGAGCCAGAAAGGGGGCGAGGCCGTCGCGCAGCGTCCGCCGTGCCCGACCGTAGAGCGACGCCCAGTAGGCCATGTGCTCGTATGTGAGCCGCGTCTTCTCCGCCATGCCCCTCGGCGTGAGCAGGTAGCGGAGTCGCTTCCGCGCGGCGGGCTTCCGCGGGAACTCCCTGATCTTGATGAAGCCCTTCTTGGCCAGCCGCTTCATGTAGAGGTTGGTCAGCCCGAGGGCCACGTCGAGCCGCTTGGCCAGGACCCGCTGGGTCAGCGGTTCGCCTTCGCCGATGGCCGTCAGGATCTCGAGGTGCCGCTCCTGGTCACGTTCCATGGATCGCCGGGGCCGTCGAAACCTGGGTCCGCGCGTCATCGTCCCGGACGAAGCCGCGCCGCTTCAGGACGTCGAGGATCAGGCGCGCGTTCTCTTCGGCCGAGTGGACGATCGTCTCCAGCGTGAGCTCGGGATGGAGCGGCGGCTCGTACGGGTCGTCGATTCCCGTGAATTCCTTGATCTCCCCCCGCCGGGCCTTGGCATAGAGACCCTTCGAGTCCCGCTGCTCGCAGACCGTGAGCGGCGTGTCCACGAAGACCTCCACGAAGCGATCGGCCCCCACCATATTCCGGCACTCGTTCCGCGTCGCGCGGTAGGGGCTCACCGCCGCGCAGATCACGACCCCGCCGTGGCGGACGATCTCGGAGGCGACGAATCCGATTCGCCGGATGTTCGTGTCCCGGTCCTCCTTGCCAAAGCCAAGCCCCTTGGACAGGTGCGTGCGGACGATGTCGCCATCCAGCAGGGTGACCTGGCGCCCATGCTCCAGCAGGAGCACGGTGAGCACCTCGGCGGTGGTGGACTTCCCCGCCCCGCTCAGGCCCGTGAACCAGACGCAAATCCCCTGCCGGTGGCGCGGGGGGTAGGTCTCCGCGAGGATCTCGGCAACCTCGGGGCGGGTGAACCACTCCGGCAGCTTCCGGCCGTTGTTCAGGTACTCCTCGCGCACCTGCGCCCCGGAGATCGACGCGGTCCGCGCGTCCGGCGAGACGCGAGAGATCTCTTCGTAGCGCTGCTCCTCGGGGAGATAGACGAGCTCCTGAAACGGGACCGCAGCGACCCCCAGCTCCTCCCGGTGGCGCTTCACCAGTTCCAGGCCGTCGTTCGGCCCGTAGAAGGGTTTGCCCGTGGAATCGACTCCGGGGCTGGCATGATCGCGCGCCACGATCAGGTAGTTCGCCCCGTAGTTGCGCCGGATCAGCGCGTGCCAGAGGGCCTCGCGTGGCCCGGCCAGGCGCGTGGCCAGGGGGAGAACCGCCAGGAGGACGCGCCCAGGGTCGAAGTAGCGGGCCGCGAGGGCCTTGTAGGTGCGGACGCGAGTGTAGTGGTCCACGTCCCCCGGCTTGGTGAGCCCGACGAGCGGGTGCAGGAGCAACACCCCCTTCACGTCCTCGATGGCCCGCTTGGTCAGTTCTTCGTGCACGCGGTGGAGCGGATTTCGCGTCTGAAAGGCCACCACGTTCTCCCGCCCGAACTCCGATAGCCTCGCCCGCGTCTGGGCAGGTGTGAGCCGGAGCTCCCGGAAATCGAAGCGGCGAGGCAGCTGCAGGACCTCCAGCCGCCCGGCGAGGTGCACGGAGCCCCACCCGCCCATCTCGGCCACGAGCGGGTGACGCGGATCGCGCGTGCCGAGCACCTGCTGGGCCGCCTCATCCCGGTCCCACTCGTAAACCTCCTCCACCGTCATGACCGCCAGCAGCTCGTTGCGGGCGTCCCGCAGCGCGATCGGACGGTCGAGCTGAATCTCGGGGCCGGGCTCCACCGGCAGCGTCACGGGAATGGGGAAGATGTGTCCGCCGCGGAGCCGCATTTCCCCCAGCACCCGTCGGTAGTCTTCGCGACCCATGAACTGCGCCAGCGGGGAAAACGCGCCCGTGGCCAGGAGTTCCAGGTCCCAGACCGAGCGGTTCGACAGCTGCGCGGAGGGCAGATGGCTGGCGGCGGCCCGGAGTTCGTCGAGCCGTCCTCCGGCCACACAGAGGTTGACGAGCTGGCCGCCGCAGGGAGAAATCAGGGGAGACATTCGGCCTCCGTTCCGGATCGTTGAATGTTCAACATTTGAACATAGCCACCCGATTTCGGTCAAGCAAAAAACGGGTCGGGCCGACGGGACAGAAGTCGCTGAAATATTGGGAAGTTATGACACCTCCGGCCTGGGGAATACGTTCGCGTTATAATGCCCATGGTGGCGACGGGGGACTACACGATCCGGGATCTGGGCGACGAGCGCGTCCCCACCATCAAGGGGGCCGAGTACCGCACCTACTACAGCGAGCGCGTGGTCCGGATGCTGATCGAGCGCAAAAGCCTCCACCGGGCGACGCTCTGGCGCCTAGCGGACGCGCCGAGCGCGGCCGTGGCCGGCGATCCTGCCCAGAGGGGGTCACCATCTACTCATTCCTGATACAGTGCCGATTCCGATATTAAGCTCTCTCATAATCCATCTCTCAATTTGTGAAACGACAAAACTACGGAATCAGCCGTCTGACTTTCCTCAATCTGAGCAGGTAATCCTCTCCTATGAGGACCTTCTGTAATGCGTCGGTAGCGGGCAATTTCTCCTTAATTAGAAGATGGCGGATGAGCTCTTTTTGAGCCTGTTCTCTGTCCAACAGGTATTCACCCATATAAGGTCTTATCCACGGGTCGATCTTACCGAGGTCCTCGCGATATCCATTGGTGACTGAAAAGAGGATATCCTCTTTTTTTGTCCTCCTGTAGCCGAGAAGTTCCATCTCCGGAGAACAGAGATCTTCGATTATCCGGACCTCCTCCTCGGTTAATACGGCTTTCCACTTATTTACGAACCTCGTGGATATCGCCTTTGATGTCCCATAGGATGAGTTCTGCGTCCACAGCTTTCCCTCTCCGTTTCTATAAAGTCGCGCGTCCCTCATATTCCTGTCATAACGGACCCCGACAAAATCGCATATCTTCCTGAAATATCTTCCCGGATCCGATGTCAACGCCTCGTATCTAAGCGGCATGACATTCTGCCTCTTATCCGCATTATCAAGGAGATAGGCAAAGGATTTCCTCCACTGCCGGATGACATACAGCAGAGGGTATCTTCCCCTTTCCTTGTATATTCTCTTGACATCAGGTTTATCGAAGAAGACGTTCTGAGAGGCAACGACACCCCTGGGGTCCCTGATAAGATATATGCATTTAAGGTCCTTATAGGTATTCAGCAGTACCTGAAGAAACTGTTCCGCAAAGAGCACCTTGAACCCGTAACAAGACGTGTCTTTGCCCCCGTACGCGCGTTTTACCGCATCCATCAATTGCTCAAAGAGCTCGTCATACGACTTGGCGCGTATCCCCTTCAGCAGCGGGACCACCATAGGAGCATCCCGCAAAGCGAGCCTTCCGGTATTCTCAAGTATTTCCTCAAGCTTGTTATGGCGTATGGGGATTCTCAGGTCGTACTTGCGTATCTTGGCGTTCACATCTGCATAAGGAGAAAAGAAATTATCGGAGACCGGGGATTCCGCGTCAAAATCCTTATAACCCTCTCTCGCCATGATCTCATTTCTCAGCGCTTTAAAGAAATAGAAGTAGGCATCCGAAGCCACTGACATGCTTCCGTGCGCGCTCAACGCCTTCGCCAGGAAAGTAGAACCCGTCCGGAAGGTGCCCATCACTACGATATAGGTAGGTCTTTTGCTCATCCGTTCCTGCCTTTTCCTTCCGGGACGGTCATCAGTTCCGATAATCTTTCCGGGCCTAAACGGGAAAGGCGATACGGTTCCCTGAGACCGCCCTTATGGATCAACCCGTCTTCCATGAAAGCAAAGACGACACCGGTATCCTTCAATGCGCGCATGGTATCTTCGTTAAAAGCGCCGTACGGATACGAGACCGCCTTCACATGGATGCCGAGCCTTTTCCTTAGGAGCTCTAAGCTCGTCTTTATATCGTTGCTCTGGGCATCATAGGCAAGCCTGCTTAAAAGCGGGTGGGAATGCGTATGCGACCCTATCTCCATCTTCCTCGCCAGTAAGGACCGCAGGTCATCCCAATTCATGAAATATTTCTCCACAATCGCCGCCTCATCCTCAAAATATCTGGGGAAGATATCATCTATGACCGTCCTGAACTGTTCTTCGTTGAGGAAGACGTCCCGTATCTTCCGGTAAAACCTCTCCTCATTCGAATAGAAAGGGAACTCGGAATAGAAATCCGAGGCTTCCCTGATATTATCTTCGGTGGGTTCAAACCGCTCATCGTGTATCTCCGGGTATAAACGCCTGACCGTCTGGCAGAAGTCCTTCATGAAAACCATGAGCGGCCCCGCGGCGTACAGTAAGAATCTCTGCTTGTCTACGGTGATGAGCTTCTTCTCCTCAAGCCGTTTCGTGCATACGAAAAATCCACCCTTTATGCCCACGGCCTCGAGCTCGTCGACCGCCAGCAAGATCTGGTCCCTGTAACCGTCGTCAAAGGTGGCATAAAAACACTTGTCCGGCAGTTTTGAGGGATTGACGACCGCCGCGGCCAGCATCTTGAGGGTAAGCGGCTCGTAACGGCTGAGCAGATATTTCAGCTGTTCCCGCAGCGCGTCTATCCTCAGACCTTTCAGGTCCGGGTATTCTTTCAATCCGGGGGAGGAGAAATTATGATAGACCAAGAAAAGGCATTCTGACATCGTTTGATCCCTTTGCGGATCTTGTTATATCCGGAATTTGAGTTTCCACTCCCCGCCCGCCTTCTCCCAGACATGCGGCGACCTCCAGCTGTCAATGACATCCCAAAATTCCTGTTCTGTTATGCCGCAATAATCAAGAAAATCCTTGAAATATTTTTTGGGAAATTCCCCGTCGTACTTTCTTACGAGTTGGACCCCCTCCCCGCGCGTCAGGTGGCCGTCGCGTATCTCATGGGCGGCATCCGAAGTAGCCCGCCCTATGCCAAACTTTATGAACATCAGATAATAGTGAAAACCGTCGATCTTATCGTCGAGGCTCGCGTATTTCGAATAGGTGCCTTCCGACCTCCCGTCGGGATTCGCCATAAAACCCGTGTGTTCCGCCGCGCAGTAATAGTTTTCCTGAGGCGTCCATTTCTTGTAATAGCCCATAAAATGGCACTCTGGCCCCGCCTTTTTCATCTCGATGTACTGGGGAGGCAGATAGACGCTGATCTCCTTCTTCTCTATCCCGTATTTCAGCCAATACTCTGGGCCGATCCCGGAAAAATAGTGCTTGTACAAGTCTTCGTCGAAATTATGCATCTGACGTCCGTCCTTGACCTCTCCGCCGTATTCGGCCTCCCCGTCCTCGCCGTACATGATCAACGGTATGTTGAATGTCGTAGCGATGCGCAGCGGGAACGCCTTTTGCCCGTAGATGAAAGGCTGGAACGGGTCTCCCAGATGTATGAAAGCGAGCTTTGTGAGCAGGCGGTGGATCTTCCCGTTCGCCGTTCCGAGTATGTTATCGAAACCGGAATCTATGAAGTTCCGTAAATTCTGCCTGCCGATGTCCGTGTAGATATGAGGGGACCAAGTAACCGTGAGCGGATTCATATCATATTTATATTTTAGCTGATACGCCACAAAACTGCTATCTTTGCCCCCGCTGCATGGGACGATCACATCGTGAGAACCGTCTTTGCTCCTGAACCTATCGAGCACCCTCAGGAGTTCTTCCTCGCGTTTCCGCCAATCGATATCGCGGCTCTTGCGCTCACTGTAACGGCACGCGCTGCAGACATTCTCCTGATCAAACGTGATCCGCGGCCTCTGGTTCGAGACGACGCATCTGCTGCAAAATTTCACTTCCCTGGGCAGATTATAAGTGGCGACTATATCCTTCTTTTCGATCATTGCCCTCTCCTTTCGGTCGAGAGCGATAGTTGTTCTCTGTCCGCGTAACGGGAATTGACGGATTCGATCGCTCTCATGGGCCCTGAGCCGTTCCTTAACTCTTCGAGAAGCTCCGAGATGTACCCGGCGATGCGTTCGACAGATGCAGTCCGGAGGGCAGATGGCTGGCGTAGGCCCGGAGTTCGTCGAGCCGTTCTCCGGACACGCAGAGGTTCACGAGCTGGCCGCCGCAGGGAGGGATCAGGAGAGACATTCGGCCTCCGTTCCGGATCGTTGAATGTTCAACATTTGAACATAGCCCCCCGATTTCGGTCAAGCAAAAAACGGGGGAATACGTTCGCGTTATAATGCCCGGGTGGCGACGGGGGACTACACGATCCGGGATCTGGGCGGCCAGCGCGTCCTCACCATCAAGGGGGCCGAGTACCGCACCTACTACAGTGAGCGCGTCGTCCGGATGCTGATCGAGCGGAAGGGCCTCCACCGGGCGCCGCTCTACTTCCCCTTCAAGGAGACCCGGGGGCGGCACTTCCTGGCGCGGCTCTTCGCCTACCTGGCCGCGCGCGGCGCCCGGGGCCTCCGCGTCCTGGAGGCGGGCTGCTCGTTCGGGCACATCACCGAGTATCTGAACGAGCAGCCTCTGGTGGCGGAGATCCACGCCTACGATGTGGACCGGCCCTTCGTCGACATGACGCGGGCCAAGGTCGAGGAGTTGGGGCTCGGCAAGGTTCGCCAGGTCCTTCACCTGACGGACGAGGAGACGACCCGGTTGCCCTTCTCGGATGCCGGCTTCGACCTGGTGCTGGCGGTGGGGCTGATCGAACATCTGCCATTCCGCAACCGCCATCGCTACGTGGACGAGTACTATCGCGTGCTCGCGGCCGGCGGCCACATCGCCATCCTGGACACGCCCAACCGGGCCTTCCCCCTGGAGACGCATTCCATCGGTCTCCCGGGGATCCAGTGGCTCCCGTCCCGGCTGGCCTTCGCCTATGCCGGCCTGCTGCGGCGGCGGCGGATGAGGGGCGTCTCCTTCGACGAGTTCAAGGGGGGAGCCTGGCGCAACGCCTCTCTACGCGAATTCCTCCCCATGGGAGGAATGGCCGGGCTGGTGGATGTCACCGAGGAGGCGGGCTACGGGTGGCGCTTCTTCCGCGACACGGCCCGCTCGCGCATCCGGCGAGCGGTGCTGCCGGTGTTCGCCGTTCTCTGCGGGACGCTGGGGGCGCTCAGGCTGTCACCGTCCCTGGCGCTCCCCTACTTCAATCTGGTCTTCAGAAAGCGGGAGGGATGACTGCTTACTCTCCCATGACCTGGATGTCGATGGCCCGGTGCCGCGGGCCGTCGAGCTCGGCGAAGATGATGCTCTGGAAGCGCCCCAGCGACAGCTCCCCGCCTGACAGCCCCACGGCGATGCTCCGCCCGAGGAGCGCGGCCCGGAGGTGAGCATGGGCGTTGCCCCGCTCGCAGTCCGAGTAGCGCGGGTCGTCGTGGCGGTAGCCGTTGCGCTCCCCGACGAGGCCCGACACCATCTTCTTGAGGTCCTCGATGAGGGCGCCCTGATACTCGTTCACGAAGAGGGCGACGGTCGTGTGGAGCGAGTTGACGAGGACGATCCCATCGCTGATGGGGTGCTTCTGGACCGCGTCGCGGATCTGCTTCGTGATGTCGAGGAACTCCATCCGTTCCTCTGAGGCGAGCGTCAGCGTTTCCCTGGCAACTTTCATTCATACCCTCCGAGCGGCCTTCTAACCAGTTAAATTTGCAACTGATTTTTCCGTCCTGGACGAATGGGCCGACCTTTAGGATAGCCAAAACACGGTCACGGAGTCAACCGAAACTACCCGGCG
>Ga0209619_10000051_pt1 | contig 57448 bp, 60 predicted proteins | sample Rifsed16ft3_FD_184011 | JGI IMG/M metagenome (GOLD analysis project Ga0209619, IMG submission 184011) | Soil microbial communities from Rifle, Colorado, USA - sediment 16ft 3 (version 2) | ecosystem: Environmental > Terrestrial > Deep subsurface > Rock core/Sediment | place: Rifle, Colorado... | reverse complement strand
AATGTCTGCTGAGCACGGAATCCCCGAAGCCCAGCATAACCTCGGCCTCATGTACTACCAAGGTCAGGGCGTACCGCAGAACTACGCCGAGGCGGCGAAAGTGGTACCGAAGGGCCGCCGGGCAGGGAATGGCCGATTCTCAGGTGAACCTCGGCATTATGTATTACCAAATCGCGGGACTATGTTCTGGCGCACATGTAGCTCAATCTTGCGGCTTCACAGTACCCTGCGTCAGTAAGAGAGAACCTGTATGATGCTGTCCATTATAGAGATATCGTCAACTCCCTGATGACCCCCGCCCAGATCGCTGAGGCGCAACGGTTGGCACGGGAGTGGAAGCCGAAGAAGGAGGGAAAATATTGGAAGTCAAGGTCCGAGAACGCAAGCCTGAAAAGGGGCGTGAGGGATGGGGATGTAGATCATGAATAAAAAGCAGAAATACATATTGTTGGTGGGACTTTTCATAATCGCAGCTATGGGCCTTTTACCTCCGTGGTATTTCAGTTTCGAAGGAAGTGTTGTTGTAAATAGACCTGGGCCTTATGCTTTTATTTTTTCACCACCAACGTACAAACCGTATGGCGTCGAAGGGGCGCCCCATATAGATACCTCTCGCCTAATGGTGCAATGGGCCATCGTCGTGGGCATTTGCTCTGGTTTATTTATTTTTCTGAAGGACAAGGAATAAACCCAGCCGGAAAGGAGGTGAGATAGATGGGAGTCAAGGTGCGATAAAAAAAGGCCCGCACCTGTATGATGGTATTCCTTTCATGACGGACGATGAAGCGTCTTCAATCCGGTCCTGTTTTCAGGGAAGCAAGAAGAAATTTATAACTATGTTCTGGCAATATCAATATAAAAATAAGGGAACATATTTTAATAGAATAACAGTATTGACTGACCGTCCTCACTTCCTCCCCCCCCTACACGGAGCGGATAGGGTGCGGAAGGTATGGAATTCGAACAGTGAAAGAAAGAAAAAGCATGCAATAAAAAGGAAATTGTTCTCTTTGCCTATCTTGCCTCCGGGATGTTTTATAAAATATCATTGCATTTTCAATCAGATAATGATTTTACCCATGTCCCGTACAATGGCATTCTCATTGCTTTACGTATTCTCCGGTGGCCGCGTTGGGTGAGTGGGTTACTGGATGGTGTTTCGCTGGAATTTCAATCCAACGAACCAAACGACGCTTGGGTGGATGGCGATTCCAGGGTACCGAACATCATAGAAGGCCCACTTCACTGCCACCCCTATGGGCGGCTCCAGAGAAGAGCCGCCCATCCATTTTGGAGCCGGCCCCCACGAAATCAATTTTCCTATAATTTTTGCCTTCAACCAGGAAGACGCAGCAGCGAATGCAGGACAATCCTTGATCGCAACCCCAACCTTCGCGTAGTTCAGGCGCCGGCCGCCCCTCGTCTTTCCTTCCTTCCCCTCCGAAATGGTCACATGTCCCCTTGAGTCGTCCATCGTCCTGTTCCTCTTCCCCCACCGGGTCGTATTTCCTATGATGAAAACTGGCAGCGGCAAGAACCTGCGCAAGGAAAGGAAGGCCACTCTGCGACGGAAAGAGGTCGAAGGGGAAAGGGGAATCGGCAACAACGGGTACAGCCCATGAGCAAAAGAAAAATTGTCGTCACCGGCGCGAGCGGCAACATCGGCACAAGGTTGTGTAAGGACCTCGCGGGGCAATACGAACTCGTCCTGCTCGACCGGAAGACGGGAAGCACCGGGGAGATACGGCACGCGGATTTCCGGGCGTACGACCCACGGTGGGTCCGCCACTTCGATCAGGTGGACACGGTGATCCACCTCGCGGCGAACCCGTACACCAATGCGCGGTGGTCGGATCTGGTCCCCGACAACATCGATGCCGTTATGAACGTATGTGCCGCCTGCGCGGAAAAACAGGCTCGGCGTCTTGTTTACGCCAGTTCCTGCCAGACCATGGAAGGGTATCGGGATTCAGGCCTGAGTCGCATTACGGTGGATATGGAACCCCTCCCGACCAACGATTACGGAATCAGCAAACTGATCGGGGAACGGATCTGCAGACATTACGGGGAGAGGCATTCCTACTCCGTGGTGTGCCTGCGGATCGGCTGGGTTCCCAGGGGCGACAAGGGTCCCGGAGCCGAGGCGGCTCCCTGGCAAAGAAGGAAGTGGCTGAGCAACGGCGACCTGGTCAGGATATTCGTGAACTCGATCGAAGCGAAGCATGCGGACTTCGGGGTGTATTTCGCCCTGTCGGAAAATGAGGGGATGGTCTGGGACCTCGGGGAAAGCAAGCGGGTGCTTGGCTACCGGCCCCAGGACGGCTTGAAATCCGCAAAGACCCCCTCCGGATAGGGATCCAATTCCTTGAATCCCCCGATGGCTACTTCAGGCATTCGACAGGCAAGAGGCCCCGATGGAGGGGGCGGGAAAGCGTATTTCTTTTATCGACCGTTTGGACGGGAGGTGTGCACTGTTTCGGAGAGTTTGCCGTACAGCCCGGCATAGACCCCCCCTGGGTGTAGACTCAGCTCCCGGTGGGTGCCCTGTTCGGCAACCCGGCCGTGATCCATGACAATGATCCGGTCGGCGCGGGCGACGGTGGATGGGCGGTGGGCGATGATGAGGGTGGTCCGGCCCGCCATCAGGCGCTCCAGGGCCTCGTATACCAGCGTCTCGGAGGGCTGATCCAGGTTGGAGGTCGACTCGTCCAGGATCAGGATGGGCGCGTTTTTTAAAAACGCTCGGGCGATGGCGATCCGCTGCTTCTGACCCCCCGAGAGCTTTACTCCCCGCTCGCCGATTTCGGTCTGAAACCCTTCGGGGAACTCGGCAATGAAGGATATGGCATTGGCCCGTTCGGCAGCTTCCATGACCTCCCTGCGGCCGGCGCCGGACTTGCCCACGAGGATGTTGTCCTCGATGCTGCCGCTGAACAACACCAGGTCCTGCTGCACGAGCGCGACCTGGGAGCGCAGCGAATGGAGGTCCACCCCTGCAATATCCTGCCCGTCAATGGTGATCCGCCCCTGCCATGGGGCGTGGAAGCGGATGAGGAGTTTCACCAAGGTGCTCTTCCCGGCGCCGCTTTTTCCTACCAAGGCCACGCGGTGACCGGGGGCGATGTCCAGATCGATATCCTTCAGCACCGGCAGGTTGGGCCTGTAGCCGAAGGTGATCTCCCGGTATAGGATCTTTCCCCGCGGCACCCGCAGCATGGGAACGTCCCTCCTCGGCCTCACTTCCGGCTCCCGGTCGAAGAACTCGAACAGGCGGTCGATGGCCGCCAGGGAATCGGAGAGCTGAATGTTCATGTCGCTCAGACGGTTGAGGGGGTTGTAGATCATTTCCAGGTAAGCATAGAACGCCATCAGGGCGCCGATCGTCAGCTCCTCCCGCAGGACAAGGTGGCCACCTGCCCACAACACCAGCACCGGCGGAACGCGGGTGAGAAGAGCGGTCGTCCCCAACGACAGGGTCTGGGTTCGGATGTTGGAAAACGCACTCTCCAGGTAGTGCCGGCAGGCTTGCCGGAAGCGCAGGGTCTCTTCCCGCTCGCGGGTAAAGCTTTTGATGTCGGCGATGCCGGTGATTGTTTCGTGCAATCCGCCCTCTACCTGCTCCATGCGGCGGCGCGCCTCCCGGGAATTCTGGCGCATGCGGTGCCCCAGCCTCTTGTGCAGGACGACATAGAGAGGCAAAGTGGCGAAGGCGACCAAGGCAAGCTTCCAGTTTATAGCCATCACCACCACGCTGATGGCAAGGAGACTGGTAAGATCCATGAACACGTTCGTTCCGGCCAGGCTTATGAATTTCTGGGAGAGAGCTGCGTCGGTGATCAGGCGCGAGGCGATGGCGCCGGTTTTCTGTTGCTGGAAAAAATCCATGGAGAGCGTCTGAAGATGCCGGAAGAGGTCGGCCCGCACATCGAGGAGGATGTTCTGCGAAAGGCGATCGGCAACGTATGAGCGAAAATAGGTGATGACCGCGTAGACCACGAACAGCAGGACGGAGAAGGCCATGAGCTGGTCGAAGCTGAAACCGAGCTGGTTCTCCCGGCCGCTCAGCAGCCGGTCGACAACGTCCTTGAGGATGAGGGGGAAGAGAACGGGCAGGTTGTACTTCAGGATGCCGAGGCAGGTCGCCAGGACCAGGGTCCTGCGGTACGGTTTTGCGTAGGAGAGAAACCGCCGAAGGTTCGACGACCGGCCAAGGATTGGGGGAAAGGATATTTCCATTGACATGCCCCGGGTATGGGGGTAAGTACTGATTATAAGGGTCATTCTTTCCGTAAAACAACTAAATTAGCCCTCAGACTTCCGGCTCCGCCCTTTTTTTCCAGGAGGGACGTGTGACGGTATATAAGGCTCAATCCACTCCAGGGGAAAACAATAATCGACAAAAATGATGCCTCCACCTCTCCGAATACCCTCTACTCCCCTGAAATCGTCCTGTGGGGGGGGGATGGGGTACGGAATGATGATGAACTATCCAGGAAAATGCCCAAAGCCGCTCTCGAACCCTGCCTGAACATCATCCTCGGACCGCCGACGGATGGCCGGCAGAGGGGCATGTTTACCCTGTACCAGCAAGGCTGGAAAGAAGAAGATGAGTCCAAACTCAAAGACTGGGAGGAATTTGAACGCGGCACGATAGATTTCCTGTTTCACTGGGAACATGATGCCCCAAGCACGATGGATGAATTGTTTTCCAGGTTGCAGAGGGTGCCTGTAAAAATTTCCGGATATGAATTGGTAACCGGTTTCCATGGCGGCTATTGGGTCATCGGGATTTCCATACCCGTTTCCCGCGTGTTTGTCGCCGGTCCGGATGGTGCTTGGCCACCGGACAAGAACATCTGCGATGACGCTGGAAAGGCACTCGGGTATATCCTGAGGAGAGAGTGGGTTCGATGGTATGCAATTCTTCCATCGAAGGGAATTTCCGAATCTATCGTATGGTTATCAAGTCAGGGGGATCGATCCAAAATGGTGTGATGGTTCACGCGACCCGGTCATGATCTACTCGAACCGAATGTCCCGTATGTCTTTTTCCTCCCTATCGCCCGGGGGGCGCTTCGCTTCGATTCTTCCAAGGGACGATTCGATTTTCTTGAGGGTCGATCGGATTGCGGACAACTCCGAGGAAGCAGACGCGATTTGTCTCTTTAGGCGGTTGATCGATGAAACCATCGAGTACAAAATCACCAAGACAAAAACCGCAAAGAGTACCCCCCCATAGTTCGGATCGAACAGGGATGCAGATAGGTCGGTAATCGCCTCAACCATCCAGGAAATCAGCATGCCGGGGGTTTCCATCGTTTTCCCCTACATCACCAGGATGGAGCTGTCGATGCCTTCTCCCTTTTCAACGAGCATTCCCTCCCTGAAAGGTTTCGGAAAAAGTAGTGTCTACGAAGGGGAAGATGGATTTACCGGTGGCACGGGACGGTGTCAAGCATCACTGGACCCGGTAATAAGCCGGAACCCTTTTCCCAGGAAGTTTATCCTGTCCCCCGGTATCCTGATTACGTTCTTTGCGGTCGATTCCGATTCCGCGCAACCGAAAGAACATTGAAACGCGTTCTGGTAAAACCAACCATCCGGTCGAGTAGAGGGATACCATACATCCTTGCACACTTGACATTCAACCTTGCCGCGGTCGAAATCAACGAGTTTTCCTGTCCCTTTCGCCAGCGTCATACTGCCATTCTTCATTGGTTCGGGGGTTCGGTTTTCCTTGGATATCCGAACCTGTTCCTCGACAGGGGTTGCCTGTCCCACTTCCGGCGAGGGAGAGTGTTCTCTCCTGGCGAGGGAAACGGCAGGGGCGGTTCTCCGTTTGTCGGATCGATCCCGTGAGGCAGTCACCTGGTTCAACACATACATCTCGGTGATAATTACCCCGGGATTCAAAACGATCATGGAATTCCCGCAACTGCGGCAGCGGACCTGTATCCCCTTGGATCCCTTGAACATCGCTTCGTCCATACGGTAACGCGCCCGGCAGTTATTGCAATCGACGTTCATTCCCGAATCTCCCAAATCAACGGGTCATTCAGTGGAGACGTTGGATGAGCATTTTTTCTGCCCTGATTTTTTATTTAGTTAGGCTTTTCCCTATAGCATGAAATCGGTCAACTTCCAAATTCTGGAACAACAACTATTCAATTTGCACTTTCCGTGGTGACAATCTAAATGAAAAACAGGGTTACAATAGCAACAAAATAAATAGGGGTCAAGAGGTAATCTTTTTGGACCAATCGTGATGTCGCAACCGACCCAACGCCCCCGATGATGCTTTTATTTACGAACAATGTTTCACCCTTGTACCTTGCTTGCTCCCCCCGGCATCGCGATAATGGCCGTAGCCAGATCGAAGTGGTGCAGAATGCCCGGTAGGTCTCATGTCGAATTCGTCCAAACCCTCGCAATCGCCTTTTTCCTGCTCGTTCTCGCTCCTTTTTCTTGCTCCCAGGAGGGGGTTACCCCCGCTTCTCACCCCGCACCGACCGGGACGGCGAAAAACATCATCCTGTTCATTGGGGACGGCATGGGATTCGAACAGGTCAAGGCGGCGGGGATGTATGAGGGCGGGGCGGCCGGAACCTTGTCCTTCGAAGCCTTCCCCTACCGAGGTTCCACAAAGCCCCTTAACGCGGAAGGAGGCGTGACCGACTCGGCCGCCTCGGCGACCGCCATGGCCACGGGGAACAAGGTCAGCAACGGGGTGATCAGCATGTCCATCCCCGGGAACGGAAATCCGTCGGTAACCGTCCTGGAGCTCCTCAAGGCGGAAGGGAAAAGCACCGGGCTGGTGACCACCACATTCGTTACCCACGCCACGGCGGCCGCCTTTGGCGCCCACGAACCGGACCGAAACAACTACGTAAACATCGCCGGTGACTATCTACGCGATGCGCGGCCCAATGTGCTGTTTGGAGGGGCCAAGTACGTAACGAAACCCGCTGCCGCAGCGGCCGGATACACGGTCGTGGCAGACCGGGCAGGGCTGCAAGCCCTCGACACGGAAACAGAATCGATGGTCTCGGGACAGTTCGGCGGGGACCACATGCCCTACGAACTCGACGGGCTGGGGGGGCTACCGCACCTATCGGAGATGACGCTTGCGGCGCTTCATATCCTGGACAATGACCCCGACGGTTTCTTCCTCATGGTCGAGGGGGGGCGCATCGACCACGCATGCCACGCAAATGACATCGAGCGGACCATCCGGGAGACGATCGAGTTCTCCCGGGCGGTCGCCAAGGCCGTCGAATGGGGCAGGAACCGGTCCGATGTCTTGATCATCGTCACCGCGGATCACGAGGCGGGGGGATTGCAGGTCCTTGCGAACAACGGGATGGGGATTGTGCCCACCGTCACATGGGGCACCACGGGGCATACCGCGAGCGAAATACCGGTCTACGGATGGGGGGCAGGCGCCGCATCGATCTCGGGATCCATGGAAACCACGGACATATTCCGTATCCTCATGCAGTCGTCCGCCCTTCCTTCCGTCGCTTTTTCCTTCCTTTCGATGCGATCTCCAGCATCTTTTCATTCGCCTTGAGGCCGTGGCCCGTGAGCGGGGCCACGACGTCGCCAAACCTCACGCCGGGGTACTTGAGGAAGGCCGCTACCGGCAGGGCGGAGGTCGGTTCCACGTAGAGCCCTTTGCCGCCCAGAAGGATCAGCGCCTTCTCCACCTCCGCGTCGGACACCGCAAGAACCTCGCCCCCCGTCTCCCGGACGATGTCGACGATCTCCTTCCCGCGGACCGGGTTGGCGATGGCGACTCCCTCGGCGATCGTCTCCCGGGTTGCGATCACAGGGACCGAGTCGAGGCCGTTCCGGAACATGGCGAGGAGGGGGGCACAGTTCTCCGCCTGCACGGCGATGTGCCGGGGCATTATGTCGACCAGCCCGTTCTCCTTCAGCTCCCGGAACCCGATCCAGGAGCCGATCAGGAGCGTTCCGTTTCCCGTGGGAAGCAGGAGTGCGTCTGGTGCACGAAAGCCCAGCTGCTCCCAGACCTCGTAGGCGAACGTCTTCGTCCCCTGGAAGAAGAAGGGGTTCCAGGAGTGGCTCGCATAGTAGGTCGTCTCCGCTGCCGCAAGAGCCGCGTTCGCTGTATTTTCCCGGCTTCCGGGGATCCGGCGCAAAGCGGCGCCGTAAAGAAGGATCTGGGCCAGCTTCCCCGGCGAGGTGCTTTCGGGGACGAGGATCTCGCATTCGATGCCTGCCTTCGCCGCATAGGCGGCGATCGCGCAACCGGCATTCCCCGAGGAGTCCTCGACGACCCTGGCGATTCCCATTTCCTTCGCCTTGCTGATCAGCACCGCCGCTCCGCGGTCCTTGTACGACCCCGTCGGGAAGAGCTGCTCGAGCTTGAGAAGCAGGCTCCCCGCCCCGAGGTCGACCGGGATCATCGGCGTCATCCCCTCCTCGAAGGACACAACGTGGTCGTCGTCATCGATCGGCAGCGCCTCCCGGTACCGCCACATCGTCGGCTTCCGCCTGACGATCTTCTCCCTGTCGAAGCGGGCCCGGAAGCAGACGGTAAGGAGACCCCCGCAGTCGCACCGCCACCTCGGGTCGTTCATCGGGTACATTGTCCCGCATGACTTGCACAGAAGCCCGTTCACGGGGGAGTCTCCTTTGTGTCCCGCAGTGTACCACCGAATTCAAGGAAGCGGCCTCTCCCGCCGGACGGCGGACGGGGAGGCCGTTTTCAGGGGACGCAATCAACTGGGGCACCTCGAAGGAAGGACGGGGGGATGGCCCCCCTGGACCGGCACCTCCCGGAGAAAGGAACCGTCATGCCTCCACGAAGCGGATGAGGTCCCTCGCTTTCTGGCTCAGGGCATCCGTGAAATCCAGCTTGTGGACCCTTTTTACGTGATCTCTGATGACCTTCGCGATCTCTTCCTCGGACTCGTCGTGGACCTCGAAGTTGCAATTCATCCCCAACGCCCTGCAACTCAGCCGCTTTTTCATCGTTCCCTCCCTATTCGATGGTCACCTTCTTTGTCTTTTGCCTGGCCTCTTCGGTCCTGGGGAGCCGGATTCCGAGAACCCCGTCCCGGAACATATCCACCGACGGGGCGATCTCGCGTACCTGATTGATCCTCATCTTGATCCCTCCTGACCCTTGCCGAAGGAGTGAGATTGATCGACGGTTTCCAGAATCCTCCGCACTTCTTCCGCCGAATCGGCGACCGGAAAGCCCTCCCGAGGGATGCGAACGACAGGAAGAAGGACGATTCCGGCCCCCGGATCAGCAGGAGCCCCCGATGGGGATTCGGTAGGGGCAAGCGGTAATTTGGCGTCCATCGGACAGCCTTGCGCTCGGCGGGCAGATGGATGGTTCACGATGGGATACTTGTATACTGTATACAACATTTCTCAAGGAGGATCAAGGAGAACTTTCCCCTTTTTCCCAAGATCGCAAGGGTTCGCTCCCTCCACGGGCACCAGAAATGGTTGAGCCCGTGAACGCCGGCTTTTTTATTGGGTACAATGAACGCTCGTCCCCCTGCCGGGGAGATCATTGTGGGACGGGGGAATGCAGGGTTGATACCGGAGACAAAGTCGATTCCCGGTTCCGGGATGGCCCAGAGGAAAAATCCGCGCCGGCGGATAACCGTTATCGCTGTATTGGCGATCGCGCTTCTGTTTCCCGCCCCGCCGGTTTTCTCCGCGGACCTCGTCTTCGGGAACTTCAGTGCCGGGGAACTTACCGGGTGGACTCCAAAGGTCTTTAAGGGAGAGACCTCGTACACCCTGGTGTCCGACGGAGACCGGCTCGTCTTGAAGGCGCACAGCCGCGGGACGGCGTCCGGGCTGTACAAGGAGGTAACCCTCGACCCGCGGAAGTACCCGGTCCTGCGCTGGTCGTGGAAGATCCGGGGAACGATCCCCAACGGGAACGAGAGGACAAAGGAAGGGGACGACTACGCCGCCCGGGTGTACCTCGTTTTCCCGAGGACGCTCTTCTGGAGGACAAGGGCGATCAATTACATTTGGGCGAACACGCTCCCAAAAGGGGAAACCCTCCCCAACGCCTACACCGCGAACGCGATGATGGTCGCCGTCGAATCGGGAGACGGAAAGGCGGGGACGTGGATCACCGAGGAACGCAACGTGTACGAGGACTACCGGGCGCTCTTCGGGGAGGACCCGCCCTCCATCGGCGCCGTGGCCCTCATGACCGACACGGACAACACGGGCGGCGAGGCGGTGGCGCACTACGGGGACATCTTCCTCGGACCAGCGCGGTGACCCCCTGCACCGGGTGATTTCCCGGAGGCGATGCCGGTCCCGGGGCCTTCCCGCCAACGGGCGGGAAATGAGCTCCGCTCACGGTCGCCCTTCCAACGGACCTGGGGCCTCGCACGCGGTTCGCTACACGTGGTTGCGGAGCATCAACTCGACGGGATGGGGGTTGAGGAACACCTGCCGCTCGAGGTAGGAAACCTTGTACTTGCGGACATAATGGGCGATCAGGGTCACCGGGACGATCAGCGGGATCAGCTTCTGCCGGTACCGGGAGATGACCTCGAGGAGTTCCTGTTTTTCATCCGCCGTCAGCACCTTCCTGAAGTGCCCCGTCATGTGGAGCAATACGTCGGCGCATTTCTTCTCCGTGGGGCGGGCGGACAGGGCCTCCATGAGAAGGTGCTGGTACCGGTCGTACAGGGCGGAAAGGGAAAGTCCCTTTGCGCCGGCCACGAGCCGGCCCATCTCCGCGTAGCACTTCCTGCCGTGCGACAAGAGGAGCAGCTTGTGATCGGTGTGGAACGCCACGAGCCCCCCGCGCGTCTTTCCCACCGCGAGGAGATCGCGGAACCGGCGCAGGATGAACACCTTCTCGATAAACATCTCCCTCAGGACGGGGTCGTTCATGCGACCCTCCTCCTCCACGGGGACCAGCGGGAAGTGCTCCATGAACGCCCGGGTGAACACCCCGGCGCCCACCTTCGCGGGCGCCCCGGTATCCCCGTACACCTTGACCCGCTCCATCCCCGAACTCGGAGAATCTTTCTTGCAGATGTAGCCGCATAGCCCCAGGGTTTCCAGCTCCTTGAGCTTCCTTCTGGACCACCCGAGCATCCGCTCCGTGTGGTCGATCCCGCCCTTGCTCGTAACCAGCCGGGGCGCGGCGGGATTTCCGACGAGCCGCATCGCCTCCCGGGGGGTGGGCAGGCCGCAGTCGACCTCGGGACACACGGGAACCCACTCCACGAACCTCCCCAGCGTCTCCACCAGGAACCCTTCCCGCTTGTGCCCCCCGTCGTAGCGGACCTTCTCCCCCAGCAGGCAGGAGCTTATGAGGATCCGTATCGGCTCCCCCATGATCGTTTCCTTTTCCTGCACTCAGGGCGGTTCCGGGGCACCGGAACCGTGCGCGTGACCATCGTCCCGGCTCTTCCCCCCCGATGCGTATTGGGATATACATTTACTCCTGGCATTATATTCCCCTGCGTGCCCCACACGGAAGGGCTTGGAATGGACATCGCCATCACGCTCGCGACGCCTGAGCAAAGGAGGCAAAAACCCGGGGACGAGTCCTCGTTAGGCTTCGGGAAGTTCTTCTCCGACCACATGTTCCTCATGCGGTACCGGGAAGGGACGGGATGGCACGACGCGCGGATCGTCCCCTACCGGCCTCTGTCCCTCGACCCGGCGGCCATGGTCCTCCATTACGGGCAGGAGATCTTCGAAGGGCTCAAAGGCTACCGGGGGGCGGGAGGCACCGTGTGCCTCTTCCGCCCGGAGAAAAACTTCGAGCGGATGAACCTGTCGGCGAGGCGGCTCTGCATGCCGCAGATCCCCGTGAAAGAAGCACTCGCGGCGGTCACCGCCCTTCTTCGCGTGGACCGGGGATGGATCCCCGGCTCGCGCGGGACGTCGCTGTACATCCGCCCGACGATGATCGCCACCGAGCCCGGCCTGGGCGTCAGGCCTTCCGCGGAGTATCTCTTCTTTATCATCACCGGCCCCGTCGGGAGCTATTACGCGCGGGGGCTCGAGCCGGTCCGCATCCTGGTGGAGGAAACGTACGTGCGGGCGGCGAAGGGGGGCCTGGGCGAGGCGAAGGCCGGGGCCAATTACGCCGCCAGCCTCCTGGCGGCCAAGAACGCCAAAGAGAGCGGGTACGACCAGGTGCTCTGGCTTTCCGCCGACGGACGCGAGGAAGTGGAGGAGGTCGGAACGATGAACATCTTCTTCGTGATCGGGGACGGGATCGTCACCCCTCCCCTGTCGGGCTCGATTCTGCCGGGGGTGACCCGCGACTCCGTCCTTACGATCACGCGCGACTGGGGGATGAACGTCTCCGAGCGCCGGATCGGAATGCAGGAACTGCGGCGGGCGGCCGCGGACGGGGCCCTGCGCGAGGTCTTCGGGACCGGGACCGCCGCCGTGATATCGCCCGTCGGGGCTCTTCGCTACCGGGGAGATGAGCTCGTGGTCAACGGGGGGGCTCCCGGGGATGTCTCCCGGAAGCTTTTCGCCGAGATCAGCGGGATTCAGTACGGAGAGATCTTCGACCGGTACGGGTGGGTGCACCGGGTGGAGTAGCTCCGCCGTTTTCGGGGATCGTACCCCATTTCACGTTGGGGGGTGCCCGATGGATTTCGGGATACGGGGAAAAGCGGCGCTTGTGTGCGCGGGAAGCAAGGGGATCGGGCGGGCGTGCGCCGAGGCCCTGTCCGCCGAGGGGGCCCGCGTGGCGGTCTGCGCCCGCAACGAGGAGACGCTCTCCCGGGCGGCGGAGGAGATCGCGGCCAAGACGGGGAACCCGGTTCTTCCCGTCCGGGCGGATTTGACACGGAACGAGGAGATCGACGCGCTCTTTGCCCGGATCGGCTCCGAGTTCGGCACGCTGCACATTTTGGTAAACAATGTCGGCGGACCGCACCCATCCGGGTTTCTCGGGGCGTCGGACGAGGACTGGGTGAGAAGTTTCCACCTGAATTTCTTAAGCGCGATCCGGTGCATCAGGAAAACCCTCCCCTGGATGACCGCCCAGAAGTTCGGCCGCATCGTCAACCTCACCTCGTTTTCCGTCAAGCAGCCGATCGACAACCTGATCCAGTCCAACGCGATCCGCAGCGCGGTGGTCGCCATGGCCAAGACACTCTCCCGGGAAGTCGCCGAGAACAACGTGACCGTGAACAACATCTGCCCGGGGTACGTGCTGACGGAACGTCTCCGGTCCCTGATCGAGAAGCGGGCCGCGGAAAGCCAGGTGTCCGTGGAGGAGGCGATGGCGGCGGGGATCGCCGAGATCCCGGCGGGGAGGTTCGGTACCCCCGAAGAGGTGGCTGCGCTCGTCACGTTCCTCGCCTCGGAGAGGTCGTCCTACATCACCGGGGCAACGATCCAGGTCGACGGGGGACTAATCCGGGGGCTCCTCTAGGCCGAGACGGCGGAAGAGGCTCGCTCGCGACATTCCGGCGACGCGGACGACTTTCCTGCGCCCCCGGAGCCCGGTGACGATCTCCACGTCGGCCCGGGAGAGGCCGAGCTCGCCAGCAAGGAACCGGACGAGGGCCTCGTTCGCCCGGTTCGTAAGCGGCGGGGCGGTGAGCCGGATGCGGATCGCCCTCCCGGAGAGGCCCGCCACTCCTTCCCTCGAGGCGCGGGGCAGCACGTGGACCGTAACCGTCGCGGCCTTCCCGCTCACGACATCCTCATCGCCAGGTCGAACAGAGTCCTCACGACGAAGTACTGGAGGAACAGGATGGCGAGAATCGCCACCATGGGAGAGAAGTCGATGCTGCCCGCCATCAGCGGGAACCGCCGTCGAAGCCAGGAGAGGACCGGCTCCGTGATGGAGTAGAGACCCCGGACAATGGGGTTGTACGGGTCGGGGTTCACCCAGGAAAGGACCGCCCGGATGATGAGGATCCACATGTAGGCGGACAGGGCGATGTCCAGGATTCTCGCAACGGCAAAAAAAAGGTTCTTCGCGACGAACATCGTGGTCTCCTTACCCGGACAGTTCGCGGCTTCTCTGCCAGGCGGCGAACACCGCCGACAGCACCGTCCCCCGGAAAGCACCCATCTCGAGCGCCGCGATCCCCGCGGCCGTCGTCCCTCCGGGGGAGGTGACCATGTCCTTCAGCTCCCCCGGGTGCTTCCCGGACTCCCGCACCATGCGGGCTGCTCCCTCCACGGTGGCCGCGGCAAGCCGGACCGCCTCCTCCCGCCCCATGCCGGCGCGAACCGCCCCGTCGGCGAGCGCCTCGATGAAAAGGAACGCGTACGCGGGGCCGGATCCGGAGAGCGCCGTGACAACGTCGAGCAGTTCCTCGCGGGGGAACTCCGCCACCTCCCCGAAGGAGGAGAAGATCTTCCGGGCCCACTCCTTCTGTTCCCGCGAAACTCCTCGGGCGAAGAAGAGGCCGGTGCTCCCCATGCCCACCTGGGCCGGGGTATTCGGCATCGCGCGGACCACGCGTGCGCCTTCCCCCAGAGCGGAGAGGAACACCTGGGTCGGCACCCCCGCGGCGATCGTGACAAAGAGCTTTCCCTTAACGTCGCCCGCCCGGACCTGGCGGAGCACCTCCCCCACACCTTGCGGCTTGACCGCGAAGACGATCGTGTCGCACTTCCGGAAGAGGTCCGCCATCCCCCGCGCGGTCGCGACGCCGAAACGCTTGCTGAGCTCCCTCCCGCGTCCGGGCCGGACGTCCAGGACGACCACCTCGCGGGGAGGGACGAGCTTCGCCGCAAGGATCCCCCGGATCATCGCCTCCCCCATGTTCCCCGCTCCGACGAATCCCAGTCCCTTCATGCCTCTCTCCTTGCCCGGCTCCCGAAGATGGCCGTGCCGACGCGGATCATCGTCGCGCCCTCCTCGATCGCCGTCTCGAAATCGTTCGACATTCCCATCGAAAGCTCCGTCCATCCCGGTCCGGCCCCGCCCCGTAGGGCGCACTCGTCGAACAGTTCCCGAAGCCGTTTGAAATACGGCCTGCTCTCCTCGGGGTCCTCCGTCCACGGGGGGATGGCCATCAGCCCCCGCAGGCGGATGCCGGGAAGGCCCGGGGCGGCCTCGATCAGCGCGGGCAACTCCCCTGGGGTCAACCCCGCCTTGGTTCCCTCCCCGGCGATATTCACCTCCACCAGGCCGGGGAGGACCTTCCCGGCCTCCCCGGCACGGCGGGAAATATCCAAGAGAAGCCCGAGGGAGTCGACCGTCTGGATCCACGAGAAGAGCGCGACGGCCTTTTTCACCTTGTTCCTCTGGAGCCTCCCGATCAGGTGCCACTCGGCTGAGGGGAACGCTCGGATCTTTTCTTCGGCCTCCTGGACGTAATTCTCCCCGATGACGGTGAGTCCGGCCTCGAGGGCCTCTCCGATGCACCAGGCGGGTTGCGTCTTTCCGACCGCCACCAGCCGGATCTCTTCGCCTGTTCGCCCGGATCGGGCGGCGGCCCTCGCAATCCGGTCGAGGACCCGTGCCGCGCGCTCCCGGATCGATTCCCCGGCGCTCATTTTCTTCCCGCAAACCCGTACCAGCCGCGGCCCGTCCGGGAAACAGCGATGAGTTTCGCCCGGAGCAGCATCTCGACCACCCGCGTCATGGGAAGGCCGACGACATTGGTGTACGAGCCCACGATCCGGTCGATCAGCAGGTTGCCCGTCCCTTGCGCGGCGTACGCGCCGGCCTTGTCGCCCGTCTCCCCCGTCCGGAGATAGGCCGCGATCTCCCGGCGGGACAGCCCCCGGAAACGGACTTGCGTCGTTTCGCACGCCTCGTCCCGGTAGCCGTCGCGCATGCGAAGCAGGAAGACCGCCGTATGCACCAGGTGCTCCCTGCCCGCAAGCAGCCCGAGCATCCGGGCGCCGTCTTCCGGATCCTTCGGTTTCCCCAGGATCAAGCCGGAGACGACGACGATCGTGTCCGCCGCGAGGACGAACGATTCCGGGTACCGTCCCGCCACCTCCTCCCCCTTTTCGCGCGCGGCCCGCCTGACGAAGCGTCGGGGGGCTTCGCCCCGCGCGGGAACCTCCTCGACCCGCGAGGGGACCACGCGGAACGGGATCCCCACCGCGCGCATGAGCGCATCGCGCCGGGGAGAAGAGGAAGCCAGTATCAACGTCGGAGGCGACGCCACGTCCTCCCCATTATATCGGCAACCCAATTCCTTGACCCACCCAAACTTATTGTGCTACAAGAGGAAAGCCTGATACCGACAGGGGAGCTCATGAGTCTCAAGACCATCACGGTCCGCACGGAAAACCCCCAGCAGTTGATCGACATCACCCACACCGCGAGGCTCATCGTGCGGGAAAGCGGCGTCACCCGGGGAACCTGCCAGGTATTCATCCCGCACACGACCGCCGCGGTCACGATCAACGAGAACACCGATCCGAATGTGAAACAGGATCTCCTGAATATCCTCGAATCGGTCGTCCCCTCGAAGGGAACCTACCTCCACACCGAGGGAAACGCACACGCGCACGCGAAGGCGAGCCTGATCGGCTCCTCGATCATGGTGTTCATCGAGTCCGGGCAACTGGTTCTCGGCACGTGGCAGTCGATCTATCTCTGCGAGTTCGACGGGCCGAGGACCCGAAACGTCCTCTTCCGGGTCACCGCCGGATGATGCTCTCGTAGCGGGACCGCAGCCCCCGCCGGGGCAGGCCGCCCTCGACCACGTCCCAGGGAAAGTACTCGTCCGCATCCTTCTCCCGGAACACGACCTCGGAGAGCGCATCCCCGCGGGGGAGCCTGGCCCGTCCCGTTTCCGCCTGCCGGAGAATCCCCTCGACGCGCCGGTCCGAAAGCCCCAGGTAGCCCTGGAAGAGGGAGGAGCGGGGGGAATCGGCGCGGACGCGAACGTTCGGCAGGGACCGGACCCCTGCGGACACGCCCCGCTGGCGGCCCCTGAGATCTTCCTCCCGGGCCATGGGAGCCCATTGCAGCGGGGTGAAGGGCTTGGGGACAAACGGGGAGATGACCGCCGTCACCGTTCCCATCCTCCCGACCGACTTCGCCTCGGCGAGCACCTCCCGGCGAAAGGCGGCGAGGAAGTCGACCGCCCCCTCCACCTCCTCGTCCCCCCCGGCGCCGGGGATCCCGCAAAGAAAATACAGCTTGAAGGAGACGATCCCGGCGCGGGCCAGAGTCCGGGCGGCCGAGAAGAACACCCCGTCCGCGACCCGCTTCCCGATCCGTGCCCGAAGTTCCTCGCTGCCGGCCTCCGGCGCCAGGGTGATCGTCCTGTGACCGCTTGCCGAAAGGATTCCGGCGATCTCCTCGTCCACGAGGTCCGCCCGGACGGAGGCGGGGGAAACCGCCCCGCCGCGAGCCAGGATCTCCTTCGAAAAGCTCCGGAAGTGTCTCCAGTCCAGCACCGCCGCCCCGATGAGCCCGACCGTCTTCCGATGCGGCCAGAGGGCGTCCACGGCCGCGCGCACGTAGTCCAGGGGAACCTCGCGGAAATCGGGGCAGGCGTGCGCGGCCGCGCAGAACCCGCACCGCTTGGGGCAGCCGCGCGACGTTTCCACCAGCGCCATTCTCCCCAGCTCGGCGTCCTCCGCGAGAATGGGAACAACCGGGGGGAACTCCTCGAGAGGAACCGTCTCCCGGATGACCCGCGCGGGGAATCCGGGGCGGGGCCGAATGCCCGCAAGCCTCCCGTACCCTTCCGTCTCGCTCCCCTCCGGAAGGACGTACTCGGGAACGTACCCGGCCGGCACGAACAGGCCGGGGATCGCGGCGAGGTCCTTCAGGTATTTATCGTCGGAGGGCCGGGGAGACCCCAGGTCGAGGATCGATCCGACCGCCCTCTCCCCGTCCCCGACGACCACGGCGTCCGCCACGGTTCCCGCCGGTTCGGGGGACAAGGATGCCGCGAATCCCCCCGCCAGGACCAGCGGCCGTTCCCGACGCGAGGGAAGCGTTCCTCCGCCCCGGGAAGCCCGGTCGACCCGGAAAGGGGGAACTCCTCCCGCGGCAAGCAGACCCGGAAGGTTCAACAGATCGTTCTCGTAGGAGAGGGAGAAGGCGACGATATCGAAGTCGGAGAGGGGCCGGCTGCTCTCCAGGGTGGAAAGGAGCATCCCCCGTCGCGGGGACCGGTTGCCGCCGCGACGGAGGATATGCTTCTCTTGCTCCCCGGGCAGGAAGGCCCTCTCGCATACGGCGTCCGCCCGGGCGTTGAACCGGTCGTAGACCGAGAGGAACCCAAGGTTCGACATCGCCGCCTCGTACCGGTTCGGGTAGACGAGGGCGACCCGGACCCGCCCTCCCCACTCCTTGCGGACCCCACCGACCTCGCGGGACAGGATCTCCTCGTGAAGCCGGCGAATCTCCCACGTCATGCGCCGGGGGGCCGGCGGCGAAGGAACGTGGGGATGTCGAACTCCTCCAGGATTTCTTCCTCGATCGGCGACTCGGGCACCGGGAGCGGCTCGATCCTTTCCGGCTCTCTCGTCTGGGCGGCGCGCAGGAAGGTCGGCTTCTCCAGGTCCTCGCGCCCCACCAGCTTGATCGTGCGGCGCGGGCTTTTCCAGATGCTCTCGGCCACGCCCGATTCGAACCCGGTGGCAATGACGGTAACCTTCAACTCCTCCCCCATCGTGTCGTCGATCACGGTCCCGAAGATGATGTTTGCTTCCTCGTCCGCCTCCTCCTGGATGAGCGTTGCGGCCTCGTGCACCTCGCTCATGGAGAGGGAGGGGCCGGCCGTGATGTTGAAGAGGACCCCGCGCGCCCCCCGGATGGCCACATCCTCGAGGAGGGGGCTGGAGATCGCCTTCTCCGCGGCGGCCATCGCCCGGTTCTGGCCCGCGGCGCTTCCGGTACCCATCAGGGCCACTCCGGAACCCGACATGATCGTCTTGACGTCGGCGAAGTCGAGATTGATGTACCCCGGCTTGGTCACCAGCTCGGAGATCCCGCGGACCGCCTGGTACAGGACCTCGTCGACCTTGCGGAACGCCTCCACAAACCGCATCTCCTTGCCGGCGATCAGGAGGAGCTTCTCGTTCGGGATCACGATGAGGGTGTCCACGATGCTGCGGAGCTCTTTGAGTCCTATTTCCGCCTGCCTGCGCCGGGTGGCGCCCTCGAACGAGAACGGGCGGGTCACCACCGCGACGGTTAACGCCCCCAGCTCCCGCGCGACTTCCGCGACGACCGGCCCTCCCCCGGTGCCCGTGCCGCCCCCCAGCCCCGCGGTCATGAACACCATGTCGGCGCCCATGAGGGCCTCGCGAAGGATGTCCCGGTCCTCCAGGGCCGCCTGGCGGCCCGTGTCGGGGTTCGCCCCCGCGCCGAGGCCCTTGGTCAGTTTCGCGCCCATCTGGATCTTCAGGGGAGCAAGGTTTTTCGAGAGGGCCTGTGCGTCCGTGTTCGCGGAGATGAACTCCACGCCCGTGAGCCCCTCCTCGATCATCGTGTTGATTGCGTTTCCGCCGCCGCCTCCGAGGCCGAACACCTTGATGACCGCGCTGCACCTGTTTTCCTCTACGAGAGTGAACATGTCTGCCTCCTTTTCGCTCTTCCCGGTGTATTAGAAGAACTCCGATAGGATCTGCTTCACCCGGGCCATCCATCCGCCCGGGGCCTCCTCTTCCGCTCTGCCCATACCGCTCTCCGCCAGCTTCGCCCCGTAAAGAGCAAGCCCCACGGCGGTTGCGAAGGTCGGGCTGTTGACCACCTCCACCACCCCCCCGATCCCGATGGGCCCCCCCCGCCGGACGGGCAGGTGGAAGACCCGTTCCCCCAGATCGGGGAGGCCGTCCAGGCGGGAACCGCCGCCCGTCAGCACGATTCCCGCCCCGAGCATCTCCTCGAATCCCGAGCGCAGGATCTCCTTCCTCAGGAGGGTGAAGATCTCCTCCGCGCGGGGCTCGATGATCTCGCTCAGGTATTGCCGCCGGATCGGCCTCGGCTGGCGCCCCCCCACGCCGGGCAATTCCACGAGCTCGTCCCGCCGGACCTTCTGGATCGCGGCGCATCCCGAGGCGATTTTCAGGCTTTCCGCGTCCGCCGCGGGGATCCGAAGTCCCACCGCCACGTCGGCGGTGATGTTCCCGCCCCCCAGCGGCAGCACGAAGGTGTGACGGAGGGCGCCGTCATAGAAGATGGCCATATCGACGGTCCCGCCGCCGAAGTCCAGCAACGCCACGCCCACCTCGCGCTCTTCCGGGGTCAGCACGGCCTCCGCGGAGGCCAGGGGGGAGAGCACGATGTCGACGATGTTGATCTCCGCCTTCTCGACGCACCGCACGAGATTGCGCGTGCTCGGCAGGTCGTCGGTCACCACGTGCACCCGCGCGTCCAGGCGGATGCCCGTCATGCCGCGGGGGTCCTTGATTCCGGGCATATCGTCGACGATGAACTCCTGGGTCAGGACATGCAGGATCTCCCGGTCCGCCGGTAGCTCCACCGCCTTTGCCAGATCGAGGACCCGCGCCACGTCCGTGTCGGTCACTTCCCGCTCGTTCCGCACGGAGACGGCCGCATGGCTGTTGAACGACTTGATCAATGGGCCGGACACGCCGACCAGCGCGGAAGAAACCGGGAGGCCCGTCATCTTCTCCGCCTCGGAGACGCTCTGCCTGATCGACTTGACGGTCGCGTCCACGTTGACCACGGACCCCTTGCGCATCCCCTCCGTCGGGCAGATCCCCATGCCGAGGATCTCCACCCCCTCCGGGGTTTTCCTCGCGATGACCGTTGCGACCTTGCTCGACCCGATATCCAGGCCGGTGATCACCGGCCCCGTCGCCGATTCCATTTATTCCCCCGGCCGCACGAAGATGCGGCCCTCCGTTTTCAGGTCGACGACCCCCTTCGCCTGGCCGAGACTCGCCAGTTTCGGCATCGCCTCCTCCACCCGCTGCATCGCCTTGGTGAAATCCATCGTCCCGATCTTCAGCCGGAGGCCGAAATCCCGGGTCACCAGCGTGTACCCGTCCTGCGCATCGTAGTGAACCTCCGAGAGATTCCGGCGCAGGACCCCGGCTTCCGCGTTCTGCAGGAGATCGATCGTCTTCTTCAGGTTCCGGATCGCGACCGGGTCCTTCGCCGCCAGGTCCTTCCGCGAGAATCCGGTGAGGATCGGGAGGTTCTTCGCGTCGTACGCGGTCAGACGCTTGAAGATGCTTCCCCGATCGTCCACGTAGTAGAGGGCGTCCAGGTTGATCATCGCGACCGGCTCCCGCTCCTCGATGCGCACCACGAGCTTGTCCGGGAACGCCTTCCGCACGGCCACCTCCCGCACGAACGGATGGGACAGGATCCGCCGGCCGATCTCCTCCCTGGAAAGCGACCAGATGTTCCCCCGGCCGACCCCCTTGAGAACTCCCGCGATCTCGTCGCTCGAGACGTGGTTGCACGGGTTCATGTCGACGATCCGCACCGAGAAGATGTCGGAACGGCCCAGCCAGGAGTAGGCGGCCGCCCCGGCCGCCCCCAGGAGGAGAATGACCAGTGCCACCGCGGCGATCGGGATCGCCTGCCGGAACCGGGACCGGCCGGGGCTCGCCTCCTTTCCCTTCTTCTTCTTTTTTCTCGCCGCGTGCGGCCGCATTCGCTTTCCGAGCGATTTCTTGTGATATGCCTTGTACTCGATCATCTACTTGGTCAACCCCGCATCGTCCAGGATCTCCTCGACGAGGTCCTCGAAGGAGACGCCGTCGAACCGGGCCGCCTTCGGCAGCAGGCTCGTTTCCGTCATTCCCGGGATCGTGTTCGCCTCCAGGAAGAAGAGGTTCCCTGCCGGGTCGACCCGGTAATCCAGCCTTGCCGCGCCGCGCAGCGAGAGGGCGGAAGCCGCCGCCCGAGTGAACTCCGCAGCCCGCAGGAGGATGTCGCGGTCCATCGGAACGGGGATCACGTACTCCGTTTGCCCGACCGTGTACTTGGAATGGTAGTCGTAGAGACCCGAGGCGGACTTCGGCACGATTTCGATCGCGGGGAGGACCCTGCCGTTCACGATCCCCACCGTGATTTCCCTGCCCGGCACGTAGGCCTCGACCAGCACACGGGTGTCGTATCTCCCCGCTTCGGCCATGGCGCCGGCCCATCCCCCGAGATCCCGGACGACACTGACCCCCACCGTGGATCCTTCCCGGTCCGGTTTCACCACGAGGGGGAAGCCGAACGCCGGCGGGGCGGGTGCGGCGAGCGCCTCCCCTTCGAATACGGTGTCCGGCGCGCAGGGGACTCCGACGGCGGCCACAACCCTTTTGGCAAGCACCTTGCTCATCGAGACGGCGGAGGCGGCGACGCCCGACCCCGTGTACGGCACGCGGGCAAGCTCCAAGGCGCCCTGGATGCAACCGTCCTCCCCCAGGCGGCCGTGGAGCGCGATGAAGGCCACGTCGATCTCCGCCTTCCGGATCGCCGAAAGCCAATCTCCCCGGATGTCGATCTCCACCACCGGATATCCCTTCCGGCGAAGCGCTGACGCGGCGGCGCCCCCCGTCCGGAGCGACACCTCCCGCTCCGAGGACTCTCCGCCGAGGAACACCCCCACCGTCTTCCCCCGAAACCGTCCCTTCTCACTCATCGGCGAATCCCCACATCTTCACCTCGGTGGCAAGCGTGATGTCCGCCAGCTTCCGCACCGCCTCCCTCCCGCGCGCGATGAGCCGCAAGATGTCGGACGCGCCGGCCCGCCCCCTGTTGATCATGAAATTGGCGTGCTTCTCCGAAAACATCGCGTCTCCCTCGCGGGCGCCCTTCATCCCCACCCGCTCCAGAAGGACCGCCGCCCTCTCCAAGCCGGGGGGATTCCGGAAGGTGGAGCCGAACGTCCGCTCCCCCCAGGGCTGGCTGGCGCGGCGCCCCTCGTTGAGCGTCTTCATGCGGGAAAACGCGTCGTCGGAATGCCCCGGACGGAGCCGGAACCCCGCACGGGCGATGATCCCCCCCACGGGGTACTCGGCCGTCCTGTAGGAAAAACGGATGTCCCTCGCCGCGACCCGGTGCAGCGTCCCCTCGGGATCCACGATTTCCACCCACTCGACGATATCCCCGATGGCACGGCCGTACGCCCCGGCGTTCATCGTCAGCGCTCCGCCCACCGTACCCGGGATCCCACCCAGTTCCTCGGCCCCGGAGAGGGCGGACAGGGCGCACAGGACCGCGAACCTCGGGAGCATCACACCCGCGTCGGCAACCGTCGTCCCCCCCGAGGCGAAGAGAACCTTTCCCATGTTCTTCTTGAGGCAGACCACCGTGCCGCGAACGCCGCCGTCCGACACGAGCAGGTTGCTGCCCCCCCCCAGCGCCCTCACTTCCCGGTTCGCGGCGCGCTCCGACGCGAGGATCTCCTGGATCTCCCGCACCGAGCGGGGGAAGACCAATCGTTCGGCCGCCCCACCGATTCCGACGGTGGTGAACTCCCGCATCTTGGCGCCGAACATCTCCTCGATCCTCTTCATCCCCCCTCCCGGCTGGCTCCGACTCTCCCGGCCCTTAACGGGATACAACACCTTCTGCCAGTTTCCAGACATCTCCGGCCCCCATGGTCAGAAATATGTCGCCCGATAGCAGTCGGGGCAGAACCTCCCCCGCCGCTTCCCCGGCCTTCCCTGCGAAAAAGGTCGCCTTGTGTCCGTGGTCCCGTATCGCATCGCAGAGCCGCTCGCCCGAGGCCCCCGGGATCGGCTCTTCTCCCGCGGGGTACACCTCGAAAACGAAGAGCAGGTCCGCGTCATGGAACGCGGAGACGAACTCCTGGAACAGGGCATGTGTCCGGGAGTACCGGTGCGGCTGGAAGCCGACGACGATCCGGCGGCCTGGCCACACTTCCCGGGCAGCAGCGAGCGTTGCCCGGATCTCCGCCGGGTGATGCCCGTAATCGTCCACGACCGTCACGCCTTCCCGTTCTCCCTTGATCTGGAACCGCCTGTGCACCCCCCGGTAGTCGGAAAGCCCCTCCCGGATCTTGTCGAAGGAGATCCCCAGCTCCGAGGCCACCGCAACCGCTGCGAGCGCGTTGCTCACGTTATGGCGGCCGGGCGCGGAAAGCGAAACCTCTCCGAGGCTCTTCCCGCGGTGGATCACCCGGAACCGGTTCGTCATGCCCTCGGGCGCGACGCCGTCGGCCCGGTAATCCGCCTGCAGGGAGAAACCGTAGGTGACGTACGTCTTCTGGAGCGCGGGGATGAGCTCCTGGACGTTCGGGTGGTCCACGCACAGGACGGCGAACCCGTAGAAAGGAACCTTGTTGAGGAAATGGAGGAACGTCTCCTTGATCTGTCCGATGCCCGAGTAGTAGTCGAGGTGCTCCGGATCGATGTTGGTCACAACCGCCACGGTGGGAGAGAGCTTCAGGAACGACCCGTCGCTCTCGTCGGCCTCGGCCACCAGGAAATCCCCGGATCCGAGCTTGGCGTTGGAGCCGAGGCTGTTGAGCTTCCCCCCCACCACGGCGGTCGGGTCCCACCCGGCCGTCGCGAGGATGGTGGCCACCATCGAGGTCGTGGTCGTCTTGCCGTGCGTTCCCGCGATGGCAATCCCGTATTTCATCCGCATGAGCTCGGCAAGCATCTCCGCCCGGGGGATTACCGGGATTTTCCTGCGGTGCGCCTCGATCACTTCCGGGTTGTCCGGGCGGACGGCCGAGGAGACCACCACCACGTGGCCGTCCTCCGGTATGTTGCCAGACGCGTGCCCGGCCCGGATCTCCGCTCCGAGACGTGTAAGCCGGTCCGTCGTGTCGGAGAGACGCAGGTCCGATCCGGAGACGCGGTATCCGAGGTTCAGGAGGAGCTCCGCGATTCCGCTCATCCCGATCCCGCCGATTCCGACGAAATGAATCCGCAACCCCTTTCTATACACCCCCGTCCACTCCTCTCCCCATCTCGCGCAGGGCCGACCGGATGATTGCCTGGGCCGCTCCCGGCCGGGAGAACCCCGCAGCACCCTCCTCCGCCAACTTCCTCCGGGCGGGATCCCCTGCCCAAAGGGAAAGCGCCTCGCGCACCTTCGTAACGGACGCCTGCTCCTGCCGAAGGAAGATCCCGCCCCCTCCCGCGCAAAACTCCTCGGCGTTTTTTTCCTGGTGGCGATCGGCGGCAAAGGGGTACGGGATCAGCACGCACGGCTTGCCGAAAAGCGCCGCCTCCGCGATGGAGAGGGCTCCGGCCCGCATCAGGACCGCGTGGCACCGGGCGAATACGTCCCCGATCCGATCCGTGAAGGGAAACGGCTCGATGGGGAGCCCCTCCTCCCTCACAACGTTCTCCACGGCGGCGAACTCCTTTTCGCCGGTCTGCAGGAGGAACCGCATTTCGCCCTCCCCGCCCTTTCCTTCCCTTCCCATGCCGAGCACGAGCTCGTTGATCGCCCTCGCTCCCTGGGACCCCCCCATCGCGAAGACGGTGAAGGGTCCGGGGGGCGGAACCCGTTTCCGGGACTCCGCGGCCGCTTCCACGATTTCCCGCCGTACGGGGTTCCCGGACACCGACGCCCGCCCCGGGGGAAAGTACGGGACCGCCCCCCCGAATCCCGTGTACACGCCCCTGGCGATCCTCCCGAGCATCCGGTTCGATCTTCCCGGTACGGCATTCTGTTCCTGAAGAAAAAGCGAAACCCCTGTGGCTGCCGCCGCCAGAGAGACGGGCACGGAGGCGTATCCGCCGACTCCGAACACAAAGTCGGGGCGCCTGCGGCGCAATACCCGGAAGGAGGCGCCAAGCCCGCCGATCATTTTGGCCACCCCCGTAAGCCCGCCCGCTCCCCGGCCCCGGACCTGGCCCGAGGAGACGAAATCGATCTCGATCCCGCGGGACGGCACCGCCCTCGCCTCGAGGCCTCCTTCCGTCCCGACGAAGGATACGGATCCTCCCGGGGAGAGGGAGAGAAACGCCTCAGCAAGCGCTATCCCCGGGAACACGTGCCCGCCGGTTCCCCCGCCTGCGATTACCAGGTTCAGCGACAAAACCTTCCGCTCCTTTCATCGAGATGTTGGTGAGGACCCCGACCGCCGCCAGGTGGAGGATCAGCGAGCTTCCCCCGTAGCTCAGGAACGGCAGGACCATTCCCTTCGGCGGGAGCATCTTCAAGCCCACCATCATGTTCGCGAGGGCCTGCACGCCGATCACGGTCGATATGCCCATCGCGAGATACTTCCCGAACGGGTCGCGGGCGCGCCGGCCGATCCGAAAACCCACCCAGACGAGCGTCATGAAGCAGGCGCCCACGACGACGACTCCCGCGAACCCGAGTTCCTCACCGATGACGGAAAAGATATAGTCCGTGTGCATCTCCGGAAGGTAGAAGAGCTTCTGCTTCCCGGCACCGATCCCCGTCCCGAGAAGACCGCCGTTCGAGAACGCGATCAGGGACTGCACTACCTGGTATCCCGCCGCCTGTGCCTGGGAGAACGGGTCGAAGAAAGCCGAAAGGCGCGCCATCCGGTACGGTTTCGCGGCGATCGCGAGAGCCACGCCGATCACCCCCAGGATGCCGCATCCCGCGAGGAGTTTCCACGGGAACCCGGCGATATACAGCAGCGCCAGGAACGACGCGGTTACGACCACCGCCATCCCGAAATCCGGCTCCTTGAGGATCAGCACCACGGTGGCAGCCAGGACCGCGAGCATCGGCAGGAACGCCCGCCCGCTCTCGCGGAAGTTCTCCCCCCTCCGGTCGATGGTGTAGGCCGCGTAGGCAATGAGGGAGAACTTGGCCAGCTCGGAAGGCTGGAAGGTGAAGAGCCGCAAGTTGATCCACCGGGACGCGCCGTTGGCCGTGTGCCGGATCCCGGGGACGTAGACGAGGATCAGGAGGACGAAGGTTCCCCCCAGAAGGAGAGGGATGTGCCGGCGAAAGATGTCGTAATCGATCCGGGAAAGGAAAAGGGCCAGGGAGGCTCCCACCACGAAGAAGAGAACCTGCCGTTTGAAATAGTACGCCGCGTCGTGCCCGAGCCGATCGGACGCCCCTGCCGTGATTGACGATGCGCTATACACCATCACGGCTCCCAGGCCCACAAGGATCAGCGTGCAGAGAGTGAGGATCAGGTTTTCGTGCCGTTTCCCGATGTTCATTCCGGCAACCTCATCACCACCTCCCGGAACACCTCGCCGCGCTCCTCGAAGTTGCGGAACATATCGAAGCTCGAGCAAGCCGGGGAGAACACCACAACGTCGCCTTCCCGCGCGCACTCCGCGGCCTCCCGGACCGCTTCGTCCAGGGAGCCGGCCAGCAGGAGGGGCACCGACCCCGCGAGTTCCCGTTTCATTCTCTCCCGTGCCTCTCCCAGGAGGATCGCCGCCCGGGCTTTCCGCCTCAAGGGATCGCGAAGGGGTCGGAAATCCACCCCCTTGTCCTTCCCTCCGGCGATGAGCACCACCGGCTCGGGGAACCCCTCCAGACATTTGAGTACCGCGCCGACATTGGTCCCTTTCGAGTCGTTGAAGAAGGACACCCCGTGCACCTTCCGGACGAACTCCACGCGGTGCGGCAGCCCGGCGAACGCCGATAGGCTTTCCCGGACGGTGTCGGGAGGGATCCCCATGCGGCGGGCCGCCCCGATCGCGGCCATGGCGTTCTCCACGTTCTGGAGCCCCCGGACCCGGAGAAGTGAAGACTTGTACCTCTCCTCGACGGAGCCGTCCCGGTAGACCATGTCCTCCCCGTCCCGGAACACTCCCGCCACAAGCGGCCGGGAGAGGGAAAAGGGGATCCGCACGGAGGGGACCGCGCGGAGCCTTGCGGACACCTCCCGATCGTCGGCGTTCACGATGGCCACATCGGCGGGACCCTGATTCCGGAAGATCCCCATCTTCGTGGCGGCGTAGGTGGAAAAATCGGGGTACCGGTCCCGATGGTCCTCCGTGATGTTCAGGAGGACGGCGACGGAAGGCCGGAAGGCGTCGATCGTCTCCAGCTGGAAGCTCGAAACCTCCACCACGGCCCAGTCATGCGAGCCGCCTGCCGCGCTGGCGAAGGGGGTTCCCAGGTTTCCCCCGACGAAGACCCGGGGGAAGACGCGCGACGCCATGTCGCCCAACAGCGTCGTGACCGTGGATTTGCCGTTCGTCCCCGTCACGGCAGCCACTTTCCCGCCGAACCGGCGGAAACCGAGCTCCAGTTCCCCCCACACGGGCGTCCCGGCGCGGACCAGCGCCGGGAGAGGGAGCTTCTCCCTGGGGACCCCGGGAGAGAGGACGACGAGTGCCGTCTCAAGCGCCGCCTTCTCGGTCATCCTCCCGTGGACGAACGCGATCTGCGGGGGGACGGGGTGCCCGAGGGACCGCTCCACGGCCTCCTTCGGACGCTCGTCGAAAAGCGTGACCCGGGCTCCCTCGCGCAGAAGGAGGAGGGCCGAGACGAACCCCGAGATCCCGGCCCCGATCACGAACGCGTCCCTCCCGCCGAAGGTCTCCATCTCACCGTATCTTGAGGGTGCTGATGGCCAGCAGCGCCAGGATGATCGAGATGATCCAGAAACGAACGATGATCTTCGGCTCCGCCCATCCCTTGAGTTCGAAGTGGTGGTGGACCGGCGCCATCCGGAAGATCCGCTTCCGGGTGGTCTTGTAGGAGAAGACCTGAAAAATCACCGAGAGAGCCTCCATCACGAACACCCCCCCCACCAGCACCAGGACGATCTCCTGCTTCACCATCACGGCCACGACGCCGAGCGCGGCACCCAGGGAAAGCGACCCGGTGTCCCCCATGAACACCTGGGCGGGATAGGTGTTGAACCAGAGAAAGCCGATCCCCGCCCCGGCCATGGCGCCACAGAAGATGGTGAGCTCCCCCGCCCCCGGGACATAGGGAATCTGCAGGTAGTTCGCGATCTTCACGTGCCCGGTGAGATACGCGAACAGCATGTAGGTCCCGGCGGCGATGATGGAAGGGCCGACGGCAAGCCCGTCGAGACCGTCGGTCAGATTGACGGCGTTCGACGCCCCCACGATCACCAGGATAATAAACGGGATGTACAGGATCCCCAGTCTCGGGTTGAGCTTCTTGAAAAAGGGGATGCTCACCTTGTCCTGGATCCCGATGTCCATGTAGATCAGCGTCGCCGCCATCCCTGCGAGGATGATCTGGCTCGTGAATTTTGCCTTCGCGCTCAAGCCCTTCGGATCCTTCCGGATGACCTTCTTGAAGTCGTCGAGGAAGCCGATTGCCCCATATCCGACGGTCACGAAAATCGCGATCCATATATAGGGGTTCGAGAGGTTCGCCCAGAGCAGGGTCGGGATCACGACGGCGATGACGATCAGGAGGCCTCCCATCGTCGGGGTTCCCTCCTTCGCGAGGTGTCTCTCCGGCCCGTCCCTCCGGATGGTCTGCCCGATCTGGTGGGAGCTGAGCTCGCGGATAAGCCACGGCCCGAGGATGAAACACAGGAGGAGCGCGGTGATCGAGGCGTAGATCGTGCGGAACGTGATGTACCGGAACACGTTGAAAAACGAATACTCCACGTGCAGCGGGAAGAGCAGGTGGTACAGCATCAGACTAGGCCCACTCCTTTTCCACGGCCTCGGCGATCTCCTCGAGCCGCATTCCTCGGGATCCTTTCACCAGGATGATATCCCCTTGCCGCAATGCACCCGCCACCGCCTCGCGCAGCGCGCTCCGGTCTTCGGCGTGCTGGATCCGGCCAGGGTCCATCCCGCCCTCCCGGGCCCCGCCGGCGATCGCCGCCGCCTCGTTTCCGTGGGTGAACAGGAGGTCCGGCCTCATCCCGGCGAGCAAATGCCCGATCCGGAAATGGGAGGCACCGGACGCCTCCCCCAGTTCGAGCATGTCCGCCAGGACCACGACGATTCTTCGCCCCCGCCGAAGGGCCATCAGGCTCCGCAGGGCCGCCTCTACGGAAGCGGGATTCGCGTTGTAGGTGTCGTCCAGGAGCAGCCCCCCTCCCCGCAGGGGGACGGGGCGGAATCTCCCGCGGGCGGGGTCCACGGAACGGAATCCCTCCTCCATATCCCCCGGACGCAAGCCCAGGGCATATGCGGCGGCAACGGCAGCCAGCGCATTCATCAGGTTGTGCTCGCCCGTGAGCCGGAGGGAGGAGATGAACCGCCCGGAAGGGGTCCGGACCGCGATCTGCATCCCCTGGTCGTCCATGGACAGCACCCGCCCCGATATCTCGTTTTGCGCGACGCCGTAGTAGATCTTCGCGGCCCGGCAGCGGCCCGCCTCCCGCATCACCCGCAGGTCCATCGCGTTCACCACCGCCGTCCCCGATTCCGGAAGGGCCCGGTAGAGGTCCCCTTTCTCCCGGGCCACCCCCTCGAGGCTGCCGAGTCCCTGGAGGTGCGCGGGCGCGATGTTGGTGATGACCGCCACGTCGGGAGCGGAGATCGCCGAAAGCCTCGCAATCTCGCCCGGATGGTTCGTTCCCATCTCCAGCACCGCGACGTCATGGTCCCCGGAGAGTTCCAGCAGGGCAAGCGGCAATCCGATCAGGTTGTTGCGATTCCCGGGATTCTTGAGAACCTTCCTGCTCCGGAAAAGCAGAGCCGCGAGCATCTCCTTCGTGGACGTCTTGCCGGAGCTGCCCGTGATCCCCACGAGGGGGATGTGGCGGAGCCGCTCCCGATGCGCCCTGGCCAGATCCCCCAGCGCCTCGACCGAGTTGCGCACGACGAACACCGGCTTCCCGGCCAGAATTTCGTGGGGGACCTTCCGCGCACCCTCCTCCGACACGATCGCCGCCCGAGCCCCCTTGCGGATCGCTTCCTCCACGTAATCGGCGCCGTCGACCCGCTCCCCGGGGAGGGCAACGAAGAGGCCCCCGGGCGCTACTTCCCTGCTGTCGGCAGTCACGGATCCGATGGGCTCCCGGGCGGAAATCTCCCCTCCCCCACGCAGCGGATGGAGGACCCCGATCACGTCCCCCAGCGTCAACCTACCCGTCACCGGCCAGGATCGCCCTGACCGTTTCCCTGTCGTCAAACGGCAGGCACCGGTCCCCGATGAGCTGGACATTCTCGTGTCCTTTCCCGGCGATCGCGACCGTATCCCCAGGCCGGGCGATCTGAAGCGCCCGCGCGATGGCCGATTTCCTGTCCGGGATAACCGTGTAATACCCATCTTCCCACGAGACGGGCCCCGAGGCCTTAAGGAACCCTTCCGCGACGATCCCCGGAACAATGTCCCGCAGGATCGCCTCGGGGTCCTCGTTCCGGGGGTTGTCGGAGGTGACGATCACCACGTGGGACCTGCGCGCGGCAATCCGCCCCATCTCCGGCCGTTTCGCCCGGTCCCGGTTCCCTCCGCAGCCGAAGACGGTGATCATCCTCGCCTCGGCAAGCCCGCAGAGGGCGGTGAGCAAGCGGTCGAGCCCGTCGGGGGTGTGGGCGTAGTCCACGAAAACGTGCAACCCGCGGGCGTTGGAAATCTCCTCCATCCTCCCGGGGATCGCCGGCAATTTCTCCACCCCTTCGCGGATCGCCCGGGGAGGGACGCCGAGCAGGATTGCCCCGCAGACGGCCGCCATGATGTTCGACGTGTTGTAGGCCCCGATGATTTTCGCCCGTAGCTCGATCGGCCCCACGGGGGTGGAAAGGGAAAGAGATGTCCCCTCCCACGTCATGTCCACCGAGAGGGGATGCACCGTCCGCTCCCGGGAGAACCCGAAGGTCAGGGCGTCCGGATACTCGCGCGCAAGCCTCACCCCGTACGGGTCGTCCGCGTTGAATGCCATGCCGGTCCTCTTCCCTCCCGCCGGGAGAAACTCCCTGAAAAACCGGGCCTTGGCATGGAAGTACGACTCCATGTTCCCGTGGAAGTCGAGGTGGTCGTGCGACAGGTTCGTAAACAGCCCCGCGTCGAACCGCACCCCCGCGACCCTCCCCTGGGCCGTGCTGTGGGACGACACTTCCATCACGAGGTGGCTTGCGCCCGCGGACACCGCGGCCGCCATCACCTCCTGGAGCTCGTGGGGAAAGGGCGTGGTCAGCCCCGTCCGCAGAACCTCCCCGGCCAGTCGGTAATTGATCGACCCGATCACGGCCGTCCTGCACCCGGCAGCTTCGAGGATCGACTCGAGAAGATAGGTGACGGTCGTCTTTCCGTTGGTGCCCGTGACCCCGATCACCGCGAGCACAGAAGACGGGTCGCCGAAGAAACGGACCGCCACGGCGGGCAGGATCGCGGACGTCGACGCAACCCGCACGCAGGGAAGCGGGGGAGGGGGGACTTCCCGTTCCACGAGGGCCGTCGCCGCGCCTGCCCGCGCGGCGGCGGCGAGAAAAACATGGCCGTCCGAACGCTCTCCGCGGATGGCGACGAACAGGTCGCCGGGCCGGGTCTTGCGGGAATCGATGGAAATGCCGCCTATCTCGAGCGATCCGAGAGAACTCTCCACCGGTGTGATGCCCGCCAGGACATTCGCCAATCTCATCTCTCGCCTTGCTCTGCCCCGAAGGTCACGGTGACTTCCGTGCCGGGGGCCAGAATCGCACCGGGTGCGGGGGACTGTACTCGGGCCAATCCGGTACCGACCAGCCGGATCTTTACCGAATACCGCCCCATGAGGTCGACCACCCTTCCCATGCTTATGCCCTGGAGGTCCGGCATGACCAGCGCACCCCCTCCGGGGCCCATTGCCACGCGGGACATCCGGATGCCGTAGGGTCCGGTCTCCTCCCGGATCGCCTTGGCCACGTCTCCCCCGACCTGCTCCGTGGGCGTGATCCCCAGGTAGTAGGCCGTCTTCAACGTGATCTGGTTGAAGGCGGGGGCCGCGACCACGCCGCCGTATACCGCGCCCTTCGGTTCGTCGATGACGACGAGGATGAGAAGTTCGGGGTCCTGCAGGGGGAGAAATCCGATGAAGGAGGCGATCCGCTTGTCCGGGGAGTACCGTCCGGTCCCCTCCTCCACCTTCTGCGCCGTCCCCGTTTTCCCGCCGATGTGAAAGCCCTTGATGCGGGCCTGGGTGCCGGTTCCGTCCTCCTGGACCACTTTCCCCAGGATTTCCCGCATCTGCGCCGACGTCTTCGGGGAAATCGTCCTCCGGAGCTCCTTCGGCTCGCCGCGGTATACCACCCTCCCCTCCGGATCCGCGATTTCCTTCACGATGTACGGCTTCATGATCTTCCCTCCGTTGACCACGGAAGCCATCGCGGAGGCAAGCTGGAGGGGCGTCACCGCGATCCCCTGCCCGAAGGCGACGGTAGCGCGGCGGATCCGGCTGAACTTGTCGCGGGGTGGAACCAGGCCGCCCGATTCCCCGTTCAGCTCCACCCCCGTCTTCGTCCCGAACCCGAAGGCCTGGATCATGTCGTGGAACCGTTCGGGGGCCATCTTCTCGCTCACCTTGATCATCCCGATATTGCTCGAGAACTTGATCACCTCGGGGACGGTGAGCCATCCGTACTTGTGGGTGTCGTGGATCGTCCGCCCGGCGTACCGGTACGTTCCGTTCTCGCAGAAGATCTTTTGTCGGGTGTCGATCGCGCCCAGCTCCAGCGCGGAGGCCAGCGTGAACACCTTGAAGGTGGACCCCGGTTCGAGGCAGTCGGTGATCACCCGGTTCTTCCTCGCCTCCGGCCGGGCCGCGGAGAGGCTGTTCGGGTTGAAGGTGGGCAGACTCGCCATCGCGAGGATCTCCCCGGTCTTGGGCTGCATGACCAAGGCCATTCCCCCGCGGGCCTTGTACTTTTTCACCGCTTCCATGAGCTCGGTCTGGGCCACGTGCTGGATGTTCCGGTCGACCGTAAGGGACACGGAGTGCCCCTCCGAATTCACCTCGATCGGCGTGTCCGCCGGGACCATGATGCGACCCCGGGCATCCCTTTCGCACACGAGATACGCGCTCTCTCCCCGCAGATACTTGTCCAGCGACAGTTCGATCCCCTCGATCCCGGCGCTGTCCACGTCGGTAAACCCGATGATCGACGAGGCGAGTTCGCGGTTCGGGTAGAAGCGTTTCGGCTCCTCGACCGTGCCGATCCCGTCCGCTCCTCCGCCGCCCTTTCCTTTGCCCACCGCTTCCCGCACCTCCCGGACGATCTCCTCGGCCATCGAGGAGGGCATCTGCCGCTTCACCCAGAGGAAATTTTTGTCCGACGCAAGCTCCTTCCGAAGTTCGGCGGCGGGGCGGGAAATCCGGCGGGAGAGCAGGTTCGCGGCGACATCCGGCGAAGAGAGCTTGGACGGCTGGACGAAGATCGACTTCGTGGAAAGGCTTACGGCGAACTCGTTCCCGGTCCTGTCGAGGATCACCCCCCGCTTCGGGAGGAGCGGGATCTTCACGCAGTATTGCCTGGCCCCCCGGTCGCGGATCCCCTTGACGCCGAGAACCTGGATGTGGAACGCCCGGAAGACAATGAGAACATAGACCCCCGCCAGCACGCCGAGGATGATCCGGGCGCGGGGGTTCATTTCACCCGGATGATCCTTTCCGTCTTCGGGTCCACCATGCCGAGCTGACCCCGGGCGATCGCCTCGATGCGCGCGGGGCTCCTAAGCGTCATGATCTCCGTTTTCAGGAGCGCCTGCTCTTTCTGGAGGGCCTGCTTCTCCTCGAGGGCGACCGACACCGCGTAGCCGACCCGGTAGTACTTCCCCGACAGCCAGACGCTGAACAGGGCTACGGCGAGGACCAAAACGGCCAGCCCCACGATCCCGCGTCTCCGGGGAACCGTCGGGAACACGGGAGCCTCCCGCCGGATCTCGGTGATCATGCCGATGCTGTTTCCGATCAGGATCCTTCTCATCATTTCCCTCCTGTGCGTTTCGCCTTCGCCGCGCGGAGCCTTGCGCTGGCGGCCCTCGGGTTCCTTGCGATTTCCGTCTCCCCGGGGACTACCGGCTTGCGCGTGAGCAGGCACAGCGAAGCCGTGATTCCCGCCGACATCGTCCTGAATGCGACTTTCACCATCCGATCCTCCAGCGAATGAAAACTGATTACCACCACCCTTCCGCCCGGCGCCAGATGCGATGCGAAACGGTCAAGAAAGGCGGCGAGCGACTCGAGCTCCCGGTTCACGGCGATCCGGAGCGCCTGGAACACCCGGGTGGCGGGGTGGATCGACCGCGGCCACGCCTTCCGGGGGATGGCCGATTTGACCAGGTCGGCAAGCTGGGCGGTGCGCTCGACCGGCTCCTTTCGCCTCCGCTCCACGATCGCCCGTGCGATCCGCCTCGAAAACCTCTCTTCCCCGAACCGGAAGAAGATGTCCGCCAGCTCCCGTTCGGTCGACCGTCTCAGGATCTCCCGCGCGTCCCTCCCCCCCGCCCCGGGATCGCGCCGCATGTCCAGGGGGCCGTCGCCGCGAAACGAGAATCCGCGGGAGGGATCGTCCAACTGCCGGGAAGAGAGCCCGAGGTCGAGCAGCATCCCGTCGAACATCCTCCCGCCCGCCGCTTCCCGAAACCTTTCGAGGTCGGAGTAGTCGGCATGGACCATCCGGACCCAGGGGAACCGGCGGAGACGTTCCGACGCCGTCGCAAGCATCGCGGGGTCGGCATCCGCGCAGATGAGCAGGCCGGCCGGGCCTACCCCTTCCGCGATCCGTTCCGCGTGCCCGCCCCCGCCCGCCGTCCCGTCGAGGAACACCTCTCCGGGAACGGGAGCCAGCAATCCCAACGTCTCCTGGAAAAGAACGGGGACGTGGCTGTTCGCCACACCCTATATCCCCAGGGAATCGATCTCCCGGGCCAGCTCGGGATCCTCGAATCCTTCCTTCTCGAACCTGCTGATTTCCCCATCCCATCTCTGCCGGTCCCAGATCTCGAACCGGTTCGGCATCCCGATGATGACGACATCCCGGTCGAGCCCCGCGTAGGAACGGAGCGAGGGGGGGATCAGGATCCGTCCCTGCTTGTCGGGCGTGACCTCGACGGCCCCGCCCACGAAGAACCGCACGAAGGCATTCTTCTTCCGGTTGACGCTCGACACCTTGGCCGCGAGCTTCTCTTCAATCCTTTCCCACTCCTCCGCCGGATAGGCGTAGATGCAGTGCTCGTAGTTCGTTATCACGACGGATTCCTTGCCTGTCTCGGAGAGCTGATCACGGAAGCGGGAAGGGATGTTGACCCTCCCCTTGGGGTCGATGGTATATTCGTATCGTCCGCGAAAGATCATGCCGGCCGCCTAACCCACCTTTCCCCACTATTACCCACTAGCGGCCATTCTATAGTTCATTCCGGTCGTGTCAAGTATTTTTATGGATATTTTTGTTTGGAAATAAGGGACATGAAAGAACAGGCAAAAAACCGTTCTACCGGTGGAAAGAGTTCCCTTTTGGCAGGGAAAAAGCTTGAGGAGGCCGTAAGCCGGGTTCTGTGCGCGGCGTTTTTTGCCGCGTGAAGGCCATTTCTCTACGACGGACGTTCCCGCCCGCCTCCAGCGACCTTGACCCGAGGGCTCCGGGCGGGCCGCCCTTCCCCCGCTCGCCTTTCGCGGGGTTGCCCTCCTATTCGGTCTTGCTCCGGGTGGGGTTTGCCATGCCGCGCCGGTCGCCCGGCGCGCGGTGAGCTCTTACCTCACCATTTCACCCTTACCCCCCGTAGCCAATGGCTACGGGGGGCGGTATCTTTTCTGTGGCACTGTCCTCGGGGTCGCCCCCACCGGGAATTACCCGGCACCCTGCCCTGCGGAGCCCGGACTTTCCTCCCGTCCCCCGAAGCCGAAGGCGTTGGGGGACCGGCGGCCGACTGGCCTCCTCAAACCTTCTGGAAATGAGCGTCGATCGCGCGGTTCGCCAACCGATCGGCATCCTGGTTTTCCCCGCGCCCTATGTGCAGTATACGCGTCCCCGGGAATCCGCGCAAACGATGGCACGCCTCGCGATACAGCGGGCGCAGGAGATCCGATTTGACCCGGTATTCGCCGTTGAGCTGTCGAACGAGCAATTCCGAGTCGGACAGGATCGTCAGGGAGGAAGGGGAGAGTTTCTCGGCCTCGGAAAGAGCCAGCAGGAGGGCTCGGTACTCGGCCACGTTGTTGGTGGCCTCCCCGATGTACTCGGAACGTTCGATCCGGCGTGACCCTCCCTCGACCTCGAGCACCACGCCGATCCCGGCCGGGCCGGGGTTTCCCCGGCTCGCGCCGTCGGTCCGGACGGTGACCGCCTTCCCCCTCATCCGCTTGCCTGCTCCGCCGCGTCTCCCTCGAAGTAGATGATCCGGTTGCAGTTGGGGCAGGAGTAGATCCTGTCGTTGCGCTGGAGGAGATTGAACAGCTGCGGGGAGATGTTCATGTGGCATCCCGTGCACGACTGGTTCCTCGCGGGCACGATGGCAATCCCGTCTCGCCGGTCGAAGATCATCTCGAAACGCCGGGCGAGCCCCGCGGCGAGCCCCGCTGCCACTTCGTCCTTCTTCGCCTGGAGCTGGGAGATGTCCTTGTCGAACTTGGCCATCCTCGCCTCGATGTCCACCATGCGCTCCCGGTACCGGGCGCCCAGTTCCTCCACCTCCGCCGAAAGCACCGCGAGGCGCTTTTCCACCTCCTCGTACCGCGAGAGGACCGAGAGGAGTTCCTCCTCGCGGGCGGCATTGGACCGCTTCGTGGCCTCGATCTCCTTGAGCATTGCGTAGTATTCCTTGTTGGTCTTGATCGACATCAGTTTCGCCTTGGCTCTCTCGACCTTGTCCTGCTCCTCCTCGATCTCCCGTTCTTTCTCCCTCTTCTCCTTCTGGAGTTGCTCGAACTCCTGCTTCGCGGTGAGGAATTTCATCTCCCTTTCCTCGAACAGACTCTTCAGGTCGGCCACCTCGAGCGGGACTTTCTGTTTCTCCTTTTCCACCCCCCTGGACCGGCTCATGATCTCCTGAAGCTCGATCAGGACCTCGATATTCTTCCTCAACGCCTCATCCCTCCTGTCTGCTTCGGCCGGAAAGGCCGCATCGGCTCGTCCTCCATGACCACGCGGGTCGCGACTTTCCTGCCGAACCGCGCGGAGATCACCCGCCGGAACTCCGGGAGAATCCACCTCTCCCCCGATCCGTGCCCGATGTCCGCCACGACCATGTCGCCTCCTGCCGCTGCGAGAGCCTGATGGTACTTGATGTCCCCCGTGAGAAAGAGGTCGGCGCCCGCAGCTTGCGCCGCACCCGCAAATTCCGAACCGCTTCCCGCCACCACCGCGATCCTGCGGACAAGTCTCTTCCGGGGGCCCGCCACCCGGATCCACGATGTCCGCGCGGCCCGGGACACGTCTTCGAGGACCTCTTCGAGGGGAGCCTCCCTCTCCCGGTCCCCCACGGCACCGATCCCTCCCCCGAGTGCCCCGCCCTTGAGCGGGTAGACGTCGATCGCCGGCTCCTCATAAGGGTGGGCCTCCCGCACCGCCCGGAGCACCCCCTGCAGGAGGCTCCCCGCCACGACCGATTCGAGGCGGACCTCCTCCACCCTCTCCTCGATGCCGGGTTTCCCCAGGAACGGCCTCGCTCCCTCCGCGGGGACAAATGTCCCCGTCCCCGCGACCCGGAACGAGCACCGCGCGTATACCCCGATTCGGCCGCCGCCCGCCTTCGACAGGGCGTGGAGGACGGCATCGGCGTGGCCGGGGGGAACGAACACGGCGACTTTGCACGCGTCGGACGGCTCGCCGGGGAGGAGCGGGCGGATCCTGCGCAGGCCGATCCTGCGCGCAAGGGCATGGGACACCCCTCCCGGCGCGACGTCGGCATTCGTGTGGGCGGAGATGACCGCCACCCCCATCCGGATGAGCTCGTGGACGGCCGCGGAAGCGACGTGGTCGGTCCGGATCGACTTGAGGGGGGAATGAATCACCGGGTGGTGCGTGACGAGGAGATCGGTCCGGTGGGCCCGACATGCCGACACGACCGCGGAAGTAGCGTCCAGCGCGATTAACACCCTCCTTGCCGGTGCCTTCGGGTCCCCCAGCAGGATTCCCACGTTGTCCCAGTCGGCCCGGTGGGCAAACGGAAATACGGCATCGAGCGCCTCCCAGATGTCACGGACCGTGACGCGGGGGGAGGAGCCGATGGCCGCGTTCCGCCTCACGCCGGCTTCTCGGGACGGCAAAAGAACCATGCACCGCGTCCCGGTGCCTGGGAAGAACGCGGAATCACGAACATCGGGCTCTCACGCCGCATGCTTGCAATCTGGTGGGCCCACCTGGCCTCGAACCAGGGACCGACCGGTTATGAGCCGGTGGCTCTGACCAACTGAGCTATGGGCCCGTATCCCCTGAAAATACCCGAGATTTTCATTTTCCTCGTGAACCGAAGGCATTGTCAATCCGGTTCCCGGCAGTCCCGGGGACAACCTACCTCTCCCTACTCAATGAACGTGCGGAGCCGCTTGCTTCGGCTGGGGTGGCGCAGCTTGCGGAGCGCCTTGGCCTCGATCTGTCGGATGCGCTCCCGGGTCACCTCGAAGTCCTGCCCCACTTCCTCCAGCGTGTGGTCCGACTTCTCGCCGACGCCGAACCGCATACGGAGGACACGCTCCTCCCGCGGGGTCAGGGTCCCGAGGACCTTCTTCACCTGCTCGGCGAGATCGATGTTGATCGCGCTGTCCACCGGGGAGGCCGTGTTCTTGTCCTCGATGAAATCCCCGAGGTGGCTGTCCTCCTCTTCCCCGATGGGGGTTTCCAGCGAAATCGGCTCCTTCGCGATCTTGAGCACCTTGCGGACTTTCTCGAGGGGAATGTCCATCCGCTCCGCGATCTCCTCGGGGGTGGGCTCCCGCCCGAGCTCCTGGACCAGATAGCGGGAGGTCCGGATCAGCTTGTTGATCGTCTCGATCATGTGGACCGGGATGCGGATCGTTCTCGCCTGGTCGGCGATCGCCCTGGTGATCGCCTGCCGGATCCACCAGGTGGCGTAGGTCGAAAACTTGTACCCCCTCCGGTACTCGAACTTGTCGACCGCCTTCATCAGACCGATGTTCCCCTCCTGGATGAGGTCGAGGAACTGCAGCCCCCGGTTGGTGTATTTCTTGGCGATCGACACCACCAGGCGGAGGTTCGCCTCCACCAGTTCGCGCTTCGCCTCCCTGGCCTTGCGTTCGCCCTGTTCCATCAGCCGCAGCGTCTCGGTGAGATTGCCGGCCTTCAAGCCCGCCTCCCTCTCCACGCTGCGGACCTGCTTGCGCGCTTCCCGGATGATTTCCTCCATGCCGAGAAGACGATCCTTGTTCACGTGGTATCTCATGGCGGCCTTGGCCAGCCTGTCCTTTTTCCCCCGGACCTTCCGGATGAGAATCAGCAGCTCCATTTCGGGCAGGCGGGTTCTCTCCACGCATTCCCGGATCCTGGCCTCCGCCTGCTCGATCGTGTCCGCGTACCTCCGGATCTTGTCGCCGATGGCCTCGATCTGCCGCTCCTTCAGGTGGATCTCCTGGATCGACTCCTCCACTTTCCTGTAGAGAGCGCCGACCTTCTTCTTCCTCTGAGCCCGTTCCTTCTCGGGGATCCTTCCCTTTCTCAACCGCTGCTCGAGTTCTTTGGCCGACCGGATGTTCTTCTTGATCTGCCCCACGATGCGGAGCACTTTCTCCTGGGCCTGCATCTCCTCCTCGTCGCTGGAGTCCTCGTCAAGGTCCTTGATCACGTCGCGGATCTGCAGTTCGCCGGACCGTAGCTTCTCCCCGATCTGGAACAGCTCGTCGAGGGCGACGGAGCAGCTCTTCACCGCGGCCATGATCTCGCGCTCGCCGTCCTCGATCCGCTTGGCCAGGTTCACCTCCCCCTCCCGGTTCAGGAGCGGAATCGAACCCATTTCCTTGAGGTAGAGCCGCACCGGATCGTTCGCCTTGATCCCGCCGGCGTACTCGACCTCCTCCTCTTCCTCTTCGCGGGCTTCCTCCTCCTGGGACTCCTCCTCCTCCCCGATCAGGATATTCCCGCCGGACAGGGGAACCTTCTGGAACGCGTCGACGACCTCGATCGCATTCTCCCCGAAAATCTCCATCACGTCATCGATCTGGTCCCCCGTGAGGATGTCGGGGGGAAGCGCGCTGTTCAACTCGTCGTAGGTCACGAACCCTTGCGCGCGTCCCTTCTCGAGGAGTTCGTCGATGCCTTCCAGTTTTCCCTTTCTGACCATTTCCTCATCACCTCATCTGCGGGTTCTTCTCTGCTGCTCCAGCTTCTCCAGCTCGTTTCTCACGTCCACCATTCTCGCGAACAGTGCCTCCGCCGTTTTCTCCGGCGAGGAGTCGATCTCGGCGCGGAGACGGGCGAGCTCGTGTCGCGCCTTCCGGATCCGCAGGCCCAGCACCACCTCGGGGTAAATCCGCCTCGCCTCCCCGGCAGGCATATCCGCCCGGAGGATCTGCTCGGAAAGACGCTGCCGGACCTCCTCCCCGACCGCCTCGTTCAGAACCGACAGGAGGTCGGGTCTATCGTCTGCCGCCGCAAGCCGGCCCATCCGTTCCACCGCTTCGCGAGCCGCCTCCCCTTCCAGCAAACCTTCCACCCCGTCCCGCCGGATATCCTGGATCAGAGAGGGGTCCCGGGAGAGCAACCCCAGCAGCAGGTCCTCCTCCGGCCGGGAGGAGGAAGCCCGCGGCGGGATCCCGGGCGTATCGGTCGGGGCAGCGGCTCTCTTCCCCCGGAGCCGGGAGGTCACCGTTTCCTCGGGAAGCCCGGTCGCCTTCGCCACCCGCTGGATGTACATCCTCTCCTCGGCGACGTCGGTGATCCAGGGCAGATACTTTCCCATCAATTGCAGGTAGGACAGTTTTCCCGAGATCTGGGAAAGATCATATTTACGCGCCGCCGCCCTCTCGATGTACTCCATCAGCGGGATCGCCCGGGCGATCCTGTCGGAAAGCTCCTCCAAGGAGGTTTCTTTCGCCCAGTCGTCCGGGTCCATTCCCTTCGGAGGAAAAAGCACAAGGGGGCTTACCCCCGTCGCGTACAGGGGTCCTCCCGCCCGCACCGCCGACCGTTTTCCGGCCACATCCCCGTCAAACAATAAGATGACCGCCTCCGACATACGCTTCAGTGCACGGGCATGGCTCTCGGTGAGCGAGGTGCCGCACGTCGCCACGACGTTTTTCACCCCTTTTTGCCACATCCCGATCAGGTCCATGTATCCCTCAACCACCAGGACCTTCCGTTCCCTGCGGATCGACGGGAGCGCCTGGTGGAGTCCGTACAGGACGGAACTCTTATGGTACACCTGCGATTCCGGGGAGTTGAGGTACTTGGGGACTGTATCGTCGATCGCGCGGGCACCGAAGCCGCAGATTCGCCCCCTCGCGTCCGCGATGGGAAAGATCACCCTTCCCCGGAACCGCTCCCGGTACCCGCCGCCCTCGCGGGAGACAAGAAGTCCCGCCGCCTCCGCCCGGGCCGGATCGACTCCCTCGCGCGCGAGAGCCCCGAGAAGGTCCTTCCCCCCCCCGCCGTACCCGAGAAAGAATTCCTGTTCGGCCTCCGGAGTGATCCCTCTCCGTCGAAGGAACTCCCGGGCACCAACCCCGGCGGGGGACGAACGGAGCAATTCGCGGTACGTTTCGGAGGCGGCCTGGAGAATCCGGTACAGGTCCTCCTGTGGACGTTCGGGGGCCGGCCCCTTCTCGTACCGGATCGAAACTCCATACCGTTCGGCCAGATCCTCGACTGCCTCGCCAAACGACAGGCTGCGGGCCTTCATAAGAAAATGAAAAACCGATCCCCCCTCCCCGCATCCGAAGCAGTGGAAGATCTGTTTTGCCGGATGGACGAAGAAAGAGGGAGTCTTTTCCCGATGGAACGGGCAAAGACCCCGGAAACTTGCTCCGCTCCGCGAGAGACGAACGGTCTCGGAAACCACCTCGACGATGTCCGCTCTGTCCCGTATCTCGCGCAGTGTGCTTTCCGAGATACGACCAACCAAGTCTGGCCCGGCCTCGCTCTCCCCGGTCGGGAAAAAATCCCTGGAGACGCAACCGCCAGGGAACGACCATTTTCCCGTCCCGGTTACCCGGCAAGCAGTCGCCGAACGATCTCGTTGACGGTCTTGCCGTCGGCACGTCCCGCCACTTTCGGCATCAACTCCTTCATGATACGGCCCATGTCGGCGGGGGACTTCGCCCCGGTCGCCCCGATCGCCTCGCGCGCCAGGGATTCGACCTCTGCGTCCGAGAGCGCCTTCGGCAGGTACGCCTCGAGTACGGCGATCTCCGCCGCCTCCTTCTCGGCAAGGTCGGTTCTGCCCCCCCGGTGGTAGAGGTCGATCGATTCCCTGCGTTGCTTCACCATCGTGGCAAGCACTTTCCGGACCAGGTCTTCCCCAATCTCCCCCCGCGCCTCGATCTCCTTGTTCTTGATCGCGGCCAAGGTCATCCGCAAAGCAGAAAGGGCCAAGGAGTTTCTCTCCTTGGCCGCCTTCTTCATGTCCCCCTGTATCTGTTCCTTGAGCCCCATCGGTCACTGGCTCATTTTCTTCATTTTCTTCAATGCGCGCTTCCTGGCCGCGAGGGCCTTTTTCTTCCTTTTCACGCTCGGCTTCTCGTAATGCTCCCGCTTGCGGATTTCGGAGAGGATTCCCGCCTTCTCGCACTGCTTCTTGAAACGTTTCAGGACACTTTCGAAGGGCTCCTCTTCCTTGACGCGGACGCCCGGCATATCGCGATCACCCCTTCCCCCGCCAACTTGTTACCGAAATCATAGTATTTTACTGGGTTTTACCGTCAAGTCAAGGGAATCCCCCGGCAGGTGCGTCCGAGCGACGTTCGCGGTACCGGCAAAAACCGGAAACCGGCACCTTCCGCGCCCTCGAACCCGGAGGCTTTGCCCCGTTCCCTTGCAATCCCGGTTGTGCCTCATCTCCCCCCCCCGCTTCCCCCGGGTCGTCTACCCCAGCTTGTGACCGAGGGACTTTCCACCGATCAGGTGCAGGTGCAGATGGGGGACGATCTGCCCGCCGTCCTCCCCATTGTTGATGACCACCCGGTACCCGGATTCCGCCACTCCCATCTCGTTGGCAATCTTGGCGGAAAGCCTAAGCATCTTGCCCAGGATCGTCACGTCCTTGGCTCCCGCTTCGTTCAGATTGACCATGTGCTCCTTGGGGACGACCAGCACGTGAACCGGGGCCACGGGGTGGATGTCCGGGAAGGCGATCAGGTCGTGGTCCTCGTGGATCGGCTGCGACGGCACCTCTTTCCGGATGATCCTGCAAAAAATACATTCGTCCGCCATCGTCATCCCCCTCCGCGCCGGTAGGCGCTCCGATAGAAACAGGTTCTTTCTCCCGTGTGGCAGGCCGGCCCGCTCTGGCGCACCCGGTACAGGACGGTGTCCACGTCGCAATCGTAGAACACCTCGTCCACTTCTTGAACGTTCCCCGACGTCTCCCCCTTGACCCACAGAGATTTCCGGGAACGGCTCCAGTAGGAGGCCTTGCCGGTCGCAAAGGTGGTTCGAAGCGCGTCCGCGTTGGCCCAGGCCACCATCAACACCGCGTTGTCCGAAACGTCCTGGGTGACCACGGGCACAAGGCCCCTTTCGTCGAACTTCACCAGGGCGACGAACTCGTCCGCCGTCATCGCTCTCCTCCCCCCGCGACCCGTTCCGGACCGATGTTCCTGCCCACCCGGCCCCCGTCGCCCGACGGGAAGGGGGAATGGCCGGAACGCGGGGCGCACCGGAACGCCTCGCCGGCGCAGATATTCTTTCGCCTCCGCCACGGTGAATTCTTGGTAGTGGAAGATGGACGCCGCGAGAACCGCGTCCGCCCCTCCCGCCGTGAGCCCCTCGTACAGGTGGTCGAGCCCCCCGACGCCTCCCGAGGCGATCACGGGGATCCCCACCCGGTCCACGATGGCCCGGGTTAGCCGGATGTCGTACCCGTCGCGCGTTCCGTCGCGGTCCATGCTGGTGAGCAGGATCTCCCCCGCCCCGCACTCCTCCATCCGGGCCGACCAGTCCACGGCATCGATCTCCGTCGGGGTGCGCCCGCCGTGGGTGACCACCTCCCATTCCCCCGGCCGTCCCGGGATCGCCCGGGCGTCGATCGCCACCACCGTGCACTGGCTTCCGAACCGCTCCGCGGCCCTCCTCACGAACTCCGGGTCGGCCACCGCGGCCGTGTTGATCGACACCTTGTCGGCTCCCGCGGAAAGCAGGTTGCGGATGTCGTCGAGCGTCCGGACGCCGCCGCCGACCGTCAGTGGCATGAACACCTGTTCGGCGGTGCGGCGCACCACGTCGATGAGGATGTCGCGCTTCTCGTGGGATGCGGTGATGTCGAGAAAGGTGAGCTCGTCGGCCTCCTCCTCGTCGTACCGGCGGGCGACCTCCACCGGGTCGCCCGCATCCCGTAAGGAGACGAACCGGACCCCCTTGACCACGCGGCCGTCCTTCACGTCCAGGCATGGGATGATCCTCTTGGCAAGCATGTTCGCAGGGTCACTGCCTTTCTATCTTCAAGGCGTCGGCGAGCGGGATGGAGCCGTCGTAGATCGCACGCCCGATCACCACCCCGCACAACCCGTCGGCCTCCATCTCCCGAAGCGTCGCAAGATCCTCCATCGTGCTGACGCCTCCGGAGGCGATGACGGGGGTCGAAAGCCCTTTGGCGAACTCGCGGATACTCCGGAAGTTGGGCCCCGTCAGCATGCCGTCCCGGGAGATGTCCGTGTACACGAACCAGGAGATCCCGCTCTTCTCCATCTGGCGCGCGAGGTCGACGGCCGTAACCCCCGTGACTTCCACCCAGCCCCGTATGGCGACAAACCCCTCCTTGGCGTCGATCCCGGCGGCCACCATTCCGGGATACGCCTTGGTGATCCGCAACACTTCCTCGGGGTTCCGAACAATCGAGGTGCCGAGAATGATCCGGGAGGCGCCCGCCCCGAGATAGCGGGCGGCGATGTCGAAGTTGCGCACCCCCCCTCCCACCTGGACCGGCACGTCCACCGCGTTCACGATGCGGCGGATGATCCCTTCGTTCACCGGCCTGCCGGTGAACGCGCCGTCGAGGTCTACCACGTGGATCCTCGTCGCCCCTGCGGTTGCAAACCGCCTTGCCACCTCCAGCGGGGAGTCGGAAAACACCGTGGAGTCATCCTGCCGCCCCTGGCGGAGACGGACCGCCTTCCCCCCCTGGATGTCGATCGCGGGAATCACCTGGAACCCCATCGCACCCCCCTCGTTCAGCCGCCCGGTCCCCGGGACGGGACCCACGCCTCGCGGCAGAGCCGGCCGAAGTTGGACAGAATGGCGAGTCCGGCCCCCTGGCTCTTCTCGGGGTGGAACTGGACCGCCATCAGGTTCCCCTTTCCCACGGCTGCGGCAAACGCGACGCCGTACGAGGTCCTGCAGGCAACAAGGGACGGGTCCACCGGCTCCACGTAATACGAGTGGACGAAGTAGAAGTACGAGCCGGACGGAATGCCGCGGAAAACGGGATGGTCCATGGTGAAGTCGACCCGGTTCCACCCCATGTGCGGCACCTTGAGCGATGTGGTCCCCCCGTTCGGCGCCGGCCCCCGCAGGCCGGCGGGGAACCGCACCACGTTCCCCGGGAAGAACCCGATCCCCTCGTGGTGGCCAAACTCCTCGCTCGCGGTGAAGAGCACCTGCAGCCCGAGGCAGATTCCCAGGAACGGCCGGTCCTCCGAGAGAACGTCGGAAAGAAACGGGAGGAGTTCCTGCCTGCCCAGGTTCGCCATGCAGTCGCGGAAAGCACCCACCCCGGGGAGGACGATCCCTGCGCAACGGGAGAGCTCCGCGGGGCTCCCGCTGACGACCGTCGGGAACCCGAGCGACTCGAGCGCCTTGCTCACGCTGCGCAGGTTCCCCATGCCGTAGTCGACGACTCCGATGGGCTCCCCGCCTGTCATCCCAAGACGCCTTTCGACGAGTGCACCCCCTTCACGCGGGAATCGATGCGCACCGCGTCCGACATGGCCCTCCCCAGTCCCTTGAAGATCGCCTCCACGGTATGGTGGGCATTGGACCCGTAGGGGACGTTGACGTGGACGCACACCCCGGAGGACTGGGAAAACGCGCGGAGGAACTCCTCGACGAGCTCGAGGTCGAATGACCCGACCTTCTCGCCCTTCAGCGGGCAGTGGAACACCAGGTGGGGGCGCGCGGAGACGTCGACGGTGACGTGGGCCAGCGCCTCGATCATCGGGATGCTCGCGTGGGCGTACCGTGCGATCCCCCCCATGTTCCCGAGGCTTTTCCGGAACGCCTCCCCGAGGCATATCCCCACGTCCTCCACGACATGGTGGTAATCGACGTCGGTATCGCCCTTCGCCGTGACCGTCAGGTCGAAGAACCCATGACGCGAAAACAGGGTGAGCATGTGGTCGAAGAACGGAACCGAGGTGGAAATCTGCCCTTCCCCGGTTCCCTCCAGCCGGAGCGACATCCTTACGTCGGTCTCCTTCGTCGTGCGGACAACCTGCGCTTCCCTTCCCATTTCCTAGAGCCCCCCCTTTCCGGTCCGCACGCGGACGGCCTGGGCATGTGCGAACAGCCCTTCCTTCTCGGCAAGCCGCACGACGTGCGGCGCATCGCCCGCAAGTGCCCGGAAATGATATGATACCACGTTTGTCCTCTTGAGGAAGGTGGCGACGCCCAGGGGAGAGGAAAACCGGGCGGCCCCGCCTGTGGGCAGCGTATGGTTGATCCCGGCGAGGTAATCCCCTACCGCGACCGGGCTGTTGGGCCCCACGAATATCGTCCCGGCGTTCCGGATCCGTCCGAGCGCCTCCCACGGGTCCTCGACCATGAGGGCCAGGTGCTCCGGCGCCAGCCGGTTCACTACGTCGATCCCCTCGTCGCGTCTCCTGACGAGGAACCCCACGGCACGGGAGAGCGATTGGGCCAGGATCTTCTTCCGGGGCAGACTCCTTCTTTGCTTGGCAAGCTCGGCGTCCACCTTCCCCGCCAGGCGGGGGGAATCGGTCACCAGGGTGACGAAGGCATCCTCGTCGTGCTCGGCCTGGGAGAGGAGGTCCGCCGCGACAAAACGGGCATTCGCCGCACCGTCAGCCAGTACAACCAGCTCGCTCGGGCCGGCCAGCATGTCGATCCCCACCGTGCCGTAGACCTGGCGCTTCGCTTCCGTGACGTAGGCGTTGCCCGGCCCGGCGATCACGTCCACCCGGGGAACCGCCCCGGTGCCGTAGGCGAACGCCGCGATCGCCTGCGCGCCCCCGATGCGGAAGACCCCCGTGATTCCCGCGATCTTCGCGGCCGCCAGGACCACGTCGGGCACCTCCCCGCCCGGCGCTGAACAGGCGGCGTGCACCTCCTGTACGCCGGCCACCTTCGCGGGAATCGCGTTCATGAGCAGGGTGGACGGGTAGGCCGCCTTCCCGCCGGGCACGTAGACACCTGCGCGGGCGACCGGCAGGACCCGTTGCCCGAGGAGGGCGCCCGGGATCTCCGCGGTAAAGCCCGTCTCCACCTGATGACGGTGGAACGACTCGATGCGGGACGCCGCGACCGACAGGGAATCGCGGACCGCCTTCGGGGTCCGCCGCCACGCCAAGTCCATCTCCCGGCGGGAAACCGCGGCACCACGCTTTCGCAAATCGAACCGGTCGAAACGCCGGGTGAACTCGGCCAGGGCGGCGTCGCCCTCCTCCCGCACTCGCCCCAGCACCTCGGTCACCACGGCGCGCACCTTCGCCGACTCCGCTTCGCCGCGTCGCTCCCCGACGCGAAGGGCCTTCCGGAACGCCACGGTCCCCGATTTCACCCAGTGCACCAGCCCTCCCTACTCCTGCACCCGGGCGATGTCCGCGCCCAGGGAGGACAGTTTTTTCTCCAGCTCCTCATACCCCCGGTCCAGGTGGTAGATGCGGAGGATCTCGGTGGTCCCGGTCCCGGCCAGCCCCGCCAGCACCAGGGAGGCGGACGCCCGGAGGTCGGTCGCCATGCACGGAGCGCCGGAGAGCCTGGAAACCCCCTTGACGGCGGCTGTGTTCCCGGAGATTTCGATCTGGGCCCCCATCCGGCGCAGCTCCGCCACGTGCATGAACCGGTTCTCGAAAATCGTCTCCTGGATGATGCTGAACCCGTCGCCCAGGCACAGGTAGGCCATGAACTGCGCCTGCACGTCGGTCGGGAACCCCGGGTAGGGGGAGGTCTTGATGTTGACCGAGCGGATCTGTCCATTCCTCCGCACCCGCACCCCCTCCGGCAGGGTAGACACGTCGGCGCCGCTCTCGCTGAGTTTCTCGAGAACGGCGTCCATATCCTGCGCGTCGGCCCCCTCCGCCGTCACGTCACCACCGGTGATCGCGCCCGCCAACAAAAGCGTCGCCGCCTCGATCCTGTCAGCGATCACCTCGCGCCGGAGTCCGGAGAGGGAGGAAACCCCCCGGACGACGATCTCGTCCGTACCTTCCCCCTCGATATCGGCACCCATGCCGCGGAGAGCCCGGGCGAGGCTTACCACCTCGGGCTCCCGGGCGGCGTTCTTCAGGACCGTCGTCCCCCGGGCCAGCGTGGCCGCCATCATCAGGTTCTCGGTCCCGGTGACTGTTTTCACGTCGAAGTAGATCGTGGCCCCGGTAAGTTTCCTGGCCTTCGCCTCGATATACCCTTCCGAGAGCGACGTCTCGGCCCCCAGAAGCTCCAGCCCCTTGAGGTGCTGGTCAATCGGACGGGCCCCGATGGCGCACCCCCCGGGGAGGGAAATCCTCGCTCTTCCGTGCCGGGCGACGAGAGGCCCGAGGACGAGCACGGACGCCCGCATCGTCTTGACCATTTCATAGGGGGCTTCCGCCTTCCGGACTTCCCTCGTGTCGATCCGGAGAATCCCCCGCCCCCCCTGCCCGGGCTCCTCCCGCTCGACCGACGCCCCCATCCACCGCAGAAGCCTCCCGAAGGTGTCGATGTCCCGCAGGCGGGGGGCGTTCCCGATCTCCACGGGCCCCTCCGCGAGCAGCGACGACGCCATGATCGGAAGGACGGCGTTCTTCGCCCCCGACACCCGGACGATGCCCGAAAGCGGCTTGCCCCCCTGGATATGGAACGTGTCCAGAAAGCCCCTCCCTTTCCGTTATTCTCCCCGCGCTGGTTCCTAATCCGCGGGCAAAACCCAGCGTGCCACGCGATCCCGCCCGGCCAGGTCCTTCTCGATTCCGAGGAACCGCAGGCCCCCGCGGGGGAGCCTCCGCACGGCCTTCCCCTGGGACTCCCCGATCTCCAGCCAGAGTTTTCCCCCGGGCTTCAGGTACTCCCCGGCGTCCGCCACCAAGGGACGAATCATCGCCAACCCGTCCGGACCGGCCAAAAGCGCCCCCGCCGGCTCGAATCCCCGGACTTCCCGGGGAAGCGAATCCCATTCCTTTTCGGAAACGTACGGGGGGTTCGACACCACTACATCAAAACGTTCCCCTCTTTTCAAGGCGGAATATCCGTCCCCGCGGAGAAACCGGACCCGTTCCTCGACTCCGAGTCGGCGCGCGTTCTCACGGGCGACGGACAGGGCACCCCCGGACCTGTCCACCGCGAGCACCCCTGCCGAGGGAAGCTCCGCCGCCAGCGTCACGGCGATCGCCCCGCACCCCGTGCCGACGTCGAGTATGTTTCCCGCCCCCCGGTTCACCCGCCGCCACTCCCGGATGACTTGTTCGACCAACCCTTCCGTCTCGGGCCTCGGGATGAGCGTGTCGCGCGTCAGGAGGAATTCGCGCCCGAAGAATTCCCACGAGCCGAGGAGGTACTGGATGGGTTCCCCGGAAGCCCTTCGCCGAAGAAGGGAACGGAGTGCGCCGGCCAGGTCCCCGACCTCCCGCTCCGCCTCCAGCAAAAGGCGGGAGCGGGGGATTTCGGCAAGGTGGGAGACGAGGATTTCCGCCTCGGGTGAAGCACGAAGGCCCCGCCCCTCCATCTCCCGGCGGCAAAGCGCGAGGAGTTCGAAGAGAAGCATCGAGGGCGGCCGCTTCAGCCGGCGTGCTTCAGTGCTTCGGCGTGGGCGTGAGCGATCAGGGCATCCACGAACACGTCGATCGCCCCGTTGAGGACCTGGGAGAGCTGGTGGACGGTCAGGCCGATGCGGTGGTCGGTCACCCGGTTCTGCGGAAAGTTGTACGTGCGGATGCGTTCGCTCCGGTCCCCCGTACCGACCAACGAGCGGCGCATGTCCGCCCGCTCGGCGCGCTGCTTCTCCATCTCCATATCGTAGAGTCTTGACCGGAGGATCTTCAGTGCCTTGGATTTGTTCTTCAGCTGGGACTTCTCGTCCTGGCACGAGACGACCAGCCCCGTCGGGATGTGGGTCATGCGAACCGCCGAGTCCGTCGTGTTCACGCTCTGGCCGCCGGGGCCCGAGGAGCGGAACACGTCGATGCGGAGGTCCTCGGGACCGATCTGGACGTCGACCTCCTCGGCCTCCGGGATCACCGCCACCGTCACCGTAGAGGTGTGGATCCGACCCCCCGCCTCCGTGGCAGGCACGCGCTGGACCCGGTGGACGCCGCTCTCGTACTTCAGCCGGCTGTAGGCGCCCTTCCCCTCGATCATCGCGATGACCTCCTTGGTCCCGCCAAGACCCGTCTCGCTGTGGGCGAGCATCTCCACCTTCCAGCCCTTCATCGCGGCGTACATATGGTAGGAGCGGAACAGCTCGGAGGCGAACAGCGCTGCTTCCTCCCCGCCGGCCCCTGCGCGGATCTCGATGAGGATGTTCTTCTCGTCGTTCGGGTCCTTCGGGAGGAGAAGAAGGCGCATCTCTGCCTCGAGCCGCTCCTTCTCCGCCGTAAGCCGCACGATCTCCTCCTTGGCGAGCGCCCGCATTTCCGGGTCTTTCTCGGACTGGGCGAGGGTACGGTTTTCCTCCAGTTCCTGCCCGATCCTCCGGTGCCGGACGTATGCCTCCGCCAAGGGCCGAAGCTCCGCCAGTTCCCGGCCCAGCTTCTGGAGCTCACGGGAGTTGCCCATCACGCCGGGGTCCCCCAGGAGGCGCGTGATCTCCTCGACTCGCCTGCTGACTGCCTCGAGCTTACCCCACATGGACGCCCTCCGATCCAAAGCCTTGCGCAACGCGCCGCAGGGATGCCATGGCCACTTCGATCTGGGAGAGATCGGGCTCCCGCGTGGTCAGCCGCTGAAGCAGAAGGCCGGGCACGACAAGGGCCCGGAAGAACCCCGATGCACCGTGTTTCGCCGACAACCGGAGGATCTCGTACGATATGCCGGCGACCGCCGGAAGGAGCAATAACCGCAGGAGCGCCTTCGCCAGGAGCGAGCTTTCGTGCGGGATGAGGGAAAAGACGGCGATGCTGATCACCATCACGAAGAGCAGGAAGCTCGTCCCGCACCGGGGGTGCAGACTCGGGAAACCCGCGACGTTCTCCGGAGCGAGGTCCGCCCCCCTCTCGTACGCGTGCACCGCCTTGTGCTCGGCGCCGTGGTACTGAAAAATCCGGCGGATGTCCCCCATCATTCCGATGCCGAGGATGTACAGGACGAAGACGAGGATCCGGATCACGCCGTCCACGACATTAAAGACGAGGCGGCCCGAAAGGGCGGGAAGGAGGTCTCCCACCCAACGAGCAACTACCAGGGGCAGCCAGAAGAAGAGCCCCACGCCCAGCAGGAGAGCCAGGGCCATGCCGAACGCCATGGCGAGGTCGCTGTTCCCCCCCTTGCCGTCCTTCCGGGCCGGGGCGTCCCGCTCTCCTTTCCGGTCTTCCGCGTCGTCGATCGCCTCGTCCGCCGAGAACCGGAGGGCGCGGTACCCGATCGCGAGCATCGCCACCATGGTCACCACTCCCCGAAGGAGGGGCATCCGCGAGAGACGCTTCCGGGCCCGGGTTTCCGGGATCGGGAAGGACCGCACACGGATCTCGCCGCTCTGTTTCCGGACCGCCACGGCGTAGGTCCCCATCCCTTTCATCATTACCCCCTCGATGACGGCCTGTCCGCCGAGGACGAACTCCCGGTGTCCCGGAGAACTCACCGCGCGCCCCCGCGCAGCGCCGTGAACTCCTTCTTGACCCCCGCGGCGTCCCCGCAGCTCATCTTCCCCTCGGGGCATCGCCCCCGCAGGCATCCCGGACCCGCGTTCTCGAAGAGGAGCGGGGCCTTCGCAAGCGCGATCGCAAGCATGTTCATGCCCATCTCCCGGATCTCCCACTGCGCTCGCCGGCACAGGCGCAATGCGAAGAAGTGATGGAGCTCCCGGGCGTTCATGCTGATCATGATTTTCGTCTCGGTGGCGTTGGGCAGCACGAACCGGGCATCCTCCGCCGGGATGCCGGCCTTGCGCATCTCCTCGTAAAGCTCCGAGCACTTCCGCATGTGCTTCTCGAACTTTTCATACAGCGGATTGGCCTCCGCCGTCCCTGCGGGTTCCTTTCCGCCCCGCTCCGCTCCCCCCCGCCGGCCGAGGGATTTCGGCGTGACGTACCCGAATGCCGCGGAGACGTACCGCTGGCTTTGCTGGGAGTAGGAGGCGATTCGGTGGCGGACCAGCTGGTGCGAGGTCGCCCGGGAGATCCCTTCGACGCCGTAGGTGAAGGTCACGTGCTCGAGCACCGAGGCGTGTCCCATCGAGAGAACCCGGCGGACGAGGTTGCGCACGTCCTTGCTTGAGATGTCCTCCCGCAGATCCCCGATCGAGGCGGGAGAGTAGCACAGGCGTGCGGCCAGCGCCACGAGCCTTTCGGGCTCCGGGGTGCACTGCAGGAGGATGACGTTCACGGAAGGGGGGACGTCTTTGCGTCCCTTACTGAACCTTCTCGTACTTCTTCTGGAACTTCTCGATCCGGCCCGCGGTGTCGATCAGCTTCTGCTTGCCGGTGAAGAACGGGTGGCAATGGGAGCAGATGGCGACCTTGATCTCCTCGATCGTGGACATGGTCTCGAAGGTGTTCCCGCAGGCACACTTGACCTCCGACTTTCGGTATTTCGGGTGGATATCCGGTTTCATCGGGTTGTCGCTCCCTCCGTACTCACGAATTCATCGAGTCGAGAAAATCCTGGTTGGTCTTCGTCTTGGATATCTTGTCGAGGAGGAACTCCATGCTCTCCGCGGGGGACAACGGGGAGAGGAATTTCCGCAGGATCCAGATTCGCTGGAGAACGGGCTTTTCGAGCAGGAGCTCTTCCTTTCTCGTCCCGGACTTGTTGATGTCGATGGCCGGGAAGATCCTCTTCTCCGAGATTTTCCGGTCGAGGACGAGTTCCATGTTCCCCGTCCCCTTGAACTCCTCGAAGATGACCTCGTCCATCCGGCTGCCCGTCTCGATCAGCGCCGTCGCGATGATGGTCAGGGAGCCTCCCTCTTCAATGTTCCGGGCGGCGCCGAAGAACCGCTTCGGTTTCTGGAGCGCATTCGCGTCCACCCCGCCGGAGAGCACCTTCCCCGATGGCGGCACCACCGCGTTATAGGCCCGCGCCAGGCGGGTGATGCTGTCCAGGAGGATCACCACGTCCTTTTTGTGTTCGACAAGGCGCTTCGCCTTCTCCAGGACCATCTCGGCCACCTGCACGTGCCGCTGCGCCGGCTCGTCGAACGTGGAGGAGATGACTTCGCCCTTCACGCTGCGCTGCATGTCGGTTACTTCCTCGGGCCGCTCGTCGATGAGCAGGACGATGAGGACGACTTCCGGGTGGTTTTTCGTAAGCCCGTTCGCGATGTTCTGGAGAATGATGGTCTTGCCGGCCCGCGGAGGAGAGGTAATCAGCGCCCGCTGCCCCTTCCCGATGGGGGCGATGAGATCGATGATGCGCGTCGAGTAGTTGTCGTGGACGTGCTCCATCAGGAACTTTTCCTGCGGATAGAGCGGCGTCAGGTTGTCGAAGATGATCTTGTCCTTGGCGATCTCCGGGTCCTCGGTGTTGATCTTCTCCACTTTGAGAAGCGCGAAATACCGCTCATCCCCCTTGGGTGCCCGGATCTGCCCCGTCACCGTGTCTCCGGTGCGCAGAGCGAACCGGCGGATCTGGGAGGGGGAAACGTAGATGTCGTCGGGGCCCGGGAGGTAGTTCGAGTCGGGAGACCGCAGGAAGCCGTACCCGTCGGGGAGCACCTCGAGCACGCCCTCGCCGGAGACGATGACTTCCTGGTCGGTCTGCGCCTGGAGGATGGCGAAGATGAGTTCCTGTTTCTTGAGCCCCGCCGCGCCATCGACGTGGAGGTTCTTGGCGATCTCGGTAAGATCCCCGATACGCATCGCTTTCAGTTCTTTCAGATTCATGCACGTTCCCCCGAAATCATGGTTCTGGTCGGATTTCCTGATTCGTCTTGTCCAAGTGATGGGTAGAAAGACTCCGGCAGGTTTCCCGTCTAACAATAATGATTCATTGTCCGTCCCGGGGTTTCCGAATGTCAAGGAAAATCGCCGGTCGGTGCCCGCCGCCTAATCCCGGTAGACGGTGACGGCATTCCCGCCTTTCCGCACCGACTCGTGGACCATCGCCTCGGTGTGGGGGAGCAGCACCCGCTCCGTGTCGCCGTCCTTCGGGTACTCGGCCACGCCGACCGCCAGCATGAGGCGGATATCCCCCTTGCCGATCGGGGAGGCGTTCATCTCCTCGGCGATCTGCCCGGCCACTTTCGCCGCTTCCGCTTTCCCCATCTGGGGAAGCACGACGTAGATCATGCCGCCGGAGCGGGCAGCGTAGTCCACCTCCCGGAGCTTCCCCTTGATCCTTCCGGCCGTCTCGGCGAGCGCGGCGTCCGCCGCCACGTGACCGTACACCTCGTTCATCTCGCGGAGGTTGCGAATTTTCAGGAAAAGAAGGCTCACGGGATGACGGAACTTCTTCCCCCGGGAGAGTTCGCGATGCAGGACCTCGTGGAAATATTTGAAGGTGTACAGACCGGTGACCGCGTCCACGTCCGGAATCCGCGAGATCTTGCCCCGCAGGGACCGCAGGGCGAGGAAGATGGTCGCGAGCCGCGAGTAGGCGAACAACGATTCCTTCGTCTCGGGCGTGAGGAGGCCGGGATCGTCCGAATCCACGAGGAAAACGCCGAGCATCTCCTGCTGAAGCCGGCAGGGGACCGCGTAGAGGCTCCTGTACGCGTGCTCGAGCCGGAACGAGGGGTCCTTGGCGCGTTCTTCGTTCCCGCTGACGGCGACCGGACCCTTCCGGGCCGCCTGGACAATCGGAAGGGCTTTCTTGTACATCTCCTTGATGAAATTCCCGGAGAGACCCCGATGGGCGAAAACGGAAAACTTCTCTCCCTCGGGATCCACCGCGATCGTCACGGCGGAAAGAAGGGGATAGTAGTCCATGAGGAGGCTCATCAGGTGGTTCGCCTGCTCCTCTTCCGAATACTTCTTCTCGATCCGGCTGAACAACTCGTTCTCGATGCGAATCCGGGTGTTGTCGCCTTTCATTCGGTCTCCTGTCGTTTCGGGAAAATCGATTACGGGGAAGAGTCAATCATATAGATAAAACTTAGCTGTCGGCCGGTCAAGGATTTTTCACGTCGGTACGAATGGAACGAATGCGAGCAGACCGTGCAGGGCCCTGCGGCGGCGAGGTTCTTCCGGGGCACCCCCGCAGCGGCGAGCCCTTCCAGGGCGAGGAACGCAAGGTCCGCCGTCCACTTCCCCGCCTTCTTCCCCCGGGCGAGAAACCGGCCTCCCCCGGGAAGCGGCCGAAGGAGGTCGGCCACCTCCTCCCCGATCTCGTAGCAGCAGCCGCGGGCGGACGGCCCCGCGACCGCGACGAGTCTGAGAGCCGCAGCGGAGCCGAACCGCACGCCCAGCCGGTGAACGGTCTCCTGGAGGATCCCGGCGGCAAACCCCCGCCAGCCGGCGTGGACGGCGGCGCATGACGGAACCTCCGGATCGGCGATCAGGACCGGGACACAGTCGGCCGTGCGGACCCCGACACCCGTCCCCGAATGCGCGGTCCACAAGACGTCTCCTTCCCGCTTCCCTCCGCTCCCCCGTATCGCGTCCGCTTCGTCCCATTCCAGGACGGTCGCGGAGTGGACCTGCCTCAGCGTTCCGATCCGGGACGGAGGGACGCAGAACACGGTCCGCAGCCTGGCAGCGTCTCCCCTCCCCGGCAAGGGGTCGATTCCCAGGAACGCGTGGTAGATCCCCGGTACGGAACGGAGAAGGGGGGACTGGACGAACCGGGGGAGGATCACGCGTGCCGCCCTCCCCGGGACGGTCCTTCCCCCGCGATCGGGGGATGCGTAAAGCGAAGTGGACGCAGGAGGGGGCCGGGCGGAGCTGTTGGGGGGGGACACTCCTCAACATGATACTCGAGCAGAGGAATGTCCCCCTTGGCGCAGACGTGCGGATTCATCGCACGGCGAGCCATGAACGGAGCCCCCCTCCAAGGCAGCGGAGCCGGTCATCGCCCTCTGCACAGGGGCGATTGCGGCGGAGCGGATGCAGGAAGGGGTTCCGAGCGGAGTTTTCCGGGAGGTGTCGAGCGCAGCCTTGCGGGTGCATCGCATGGCGAGCGACGATGCGAGCGGCCCTCCCGCGAGGGAACGGAGCTGTCGCTCTGCCCCCCGTTGGCGAGGGCGACCGCGCGGAGCAGCCGCAGGAGGGGGTGTGAGCGGAGCTTTTCGGGGAGGAAGGGCGAGCGCAGACGTGCGGGTTCATCGCACGTCGAGCGACGAAGCGAAGACCCC